>Ga0182010_10001466_pt1 | contig 12396 bp, 8 predicted proteins | sample 611E1MmetaG_FD_120488 | JGI IMG/M metagenome (GOLD analysis project Ga0182010, IMG submission 120488) | Permafrost microbial communities from Stordalen Mire, Sweden - 611E1M metaG | ecosystem: Environmental > Terrestrial > Soil > Wetlands > Permafrost | place: Sweden: Stordalen | collected...
CGGCCGTCTCGAGCGTGCGCGGGGAGGTGGCGGACGAGCGGAAGCTTTTGGTCTCGCCGATGATGCCGGAAAGCAGGCAAGTGGCGGTATCGGCGTCGATCCGTTTTGCGTCGATCGTTTCAATGAGCGTGGTGATGAGTTCGGAGGTCGCGCCAGCTTTAAGATCGATGATGTTGATGGTACCGTAATGTTCGTTCGCCGGGTGCGTATCGATATTTACGACGGGCGTTTCTTCGAAGAAGGCGCGATGGTCGGTGAGGAGCCGCCCCAACTCTTTCGGTTCGCGAACGCAAATCGCGATCAATAGGTCGTGGCGCCAGCCGCCCATATTTGTGCGCATGGCGTCGGTGTTCACGGTTCCCACGGTCGGCGTTATTTTAATGTGCAAAAATCCGTCGGCGACTTCATGTGACAGCTCATGCAAGCCCCCCGGGATCGGAATGCTCAAAACGGTATGGCGCGGCGCCATAAGATCGGGCTTCACATTTTTAATGCCGGGAAGAAACGACAGGTGCGGTTCGGCGGCAAAGTCAGCGCAAATAATTTCAGCGGGCTTGCCGTATGTCTCGATGAAGCGCGCGATCGCGAGACCGCCAGAAAGCGCGTCGAGGGAGAACGCGGACGGCAAAACCACGGCCACCGAACGGCTCCGCTTGATTGCCTCCAAAAACTGTTCATGGGGCGCTAACGCCATAGTTTTCCCGCCACGGCTGAACTCCTCGAACCGTCACACAGGGAATCAGATACATTACGAATTTACCGTTGAATCGTCAAGCCCCGCATGGTAATGTGTCAATCTATGGTTGAACGACCTGAACTGCCAAAAGCCTACGAAGCCGCGCTTTACGAAGTGGGGCTTTATGAGAAGTGGGAAAAGTCCGGGTATTTCAATCCCGATAATTTGCCGGGCGATCGCCCTGAACCGTTTTGCATTGTCCTGCCGCCGCCCAACCGGACGGGGACTTTGCATTTGGGCCACGCCACGATGGCGGCCATCGAAGATTTGATGATCCGGTTCGAACGCATGCGCGGAAAGCGCGCGCTGTGGGTTCCGGGCACCGACCACGCGGCCATTGCCACGCAGGTCAAAGTTGAACAGCTTTTGATCAAAGGGGGAATGAAGGATCCGCGCAAAGAATTGGGCCGCGAGAAATTTTTGGAAAAGGTGCGCGAATTTGCTGATGAGTCGGGTAAGCGCATTAATGAACAGATGCGCAAAATGGGTTCATCCTTGGACTGGTCGCGCGAGGCTTATACCTTGGACGAGCCGCGCAACGGGGCGGTCAATGAAATGTTCCGAATGATGTATGAGGACGGAATAATCGAACGCGGGTATCGCATCGTCAATTGGGATCCGCAATTCCAAACCACGCTTTCTGACGACGAGGTGCTGACCAAAAAAGTTAATGCGCGCCTTATTACTTTTAAGTACGATGCAAATTTCCCGATCGCCATTTCGACGACGCGTCCGGAAACCAAGTTCGGCGACACGGCGGTCGCGGTGCATCCCGATGACGAGCGTTATAAGAAGTATGTCGGCAAAACATACGAACCGGTCTTTTGCGGCAAGAAAATAAGCGTTAAGATCATCGCCGACAAAGCGGTCGATCCCGCTTTTGGGACGGGCGCGTTGGGCGTCACCCCGGCGCATTCGATGATCGACGCCGAAATTGCCGAACGCCATGTTTTGCCGACGGTCGTCGTGATCGGCAAGGACGCCAAGATGCTGCCCGAAGTCGGTCTTGATTTTGCCGGGCTCACTGTCGCTCTCGCGCGCAAGAAAGTTGAAAAAACTTTAGAGGCGGCCGGCCTGCTTATCAAAGTGGAAGACACGGCACAGAATTTGCCCGTTGCCGAACGCGGCGGCGCGTCGGTTGAGCAAATTCCCATGCGCCAATGGTTCATCCGCGTCAACAAGGAATTTAAGTTGCGCCAAAATACTTTGGGAAAATGGAAAAAGGGGCAAACGGTGACGCTAAAAGAGCTCATGACCGAGGCGGTCGCTTCGGGGCAAACAAAGATCATGCCCGAGCGTTTCGACAAGACTTATTTTAATTGGATCAACAACCTGCACGATTGGTGTATTTCGCGCCAAATCTGGTTCGGCCATCAAATTCCCGTTTGGTATAAAGACGACGAAACAAAAATGTCGACCGTCTCCCCCGGCGACGGCTGGGAGCGCGATCCCGATACGCTCGACACTTGGTTCTCGTCAGGCACGTGGACATTCTCAACCTTGGGCTGGCCGGAAAAGACCGCCGACCTCAAAACGTATCACCCGACCTCGGTCTTGGAGACGGGCTACGATATTTTGTTCTTCTGGGTCGCGCGCATGATTCTCATGAGCACTTACGCGCTTGGCGAAGTGCCGTTTAAGAACGTTTATTTGCACGGCTTGGTGCGCGACGAGCAGGGGCGCAAGATGTCCAAGTCACTCGGGAATATTATCGATCCGCTGGACGTGAGCGCCAAATACGGCACCGACGCCGTTCGTCTCGCGCTAGTCATTGGCACCTCCCCGGGACAGGATCAAAAAATGAGCGACGAAAAGATCGCCGGTTTTCGCAATTTCACCAACAAGCTTTGGAACATAGGGCGCTATGTGGCTCGCGCCAAGAACCAAGAACCAAGAACCAATTTCCAAAAAAGCATCGCCGATCGCTGGATCGTCTCGCGCCTCAACGAAACGGTTCGCGTTGTGACTGAACGGCTCGAGAGTTTCCAATTTTCAACCGCCGGCGAAATGCTGCGCGATTTTACATGGACGGAATTCGCCGATTGGTATGTCGAAATTCACAAGCGCGAAGGCAACGACGCGGTGCTTCGCGAAGTGTTCATGACGCTTTTAAAATTGTGGCACCCATTCATGCCGTATGTGACGGAAACGCTTTGGGAAAAATTAGGTGGCGAAGGGTTGTTGATGATCGCCGAATGGCCAAAGCCGCATGGCGAGTCGGATATAGAGGCCGAAAAGATCATGGGTGGACTCCAAGACATTGTTTCCGTCATCCGCTCGCTCCGCGCCGACTATAAGGTCGCGCCGGATAAGCTGGTTGATGTCGTGGTTGAAGCGCCGCTTTATGCCGACGATTTCATTGCTTTTGAACCGGTTGTTAAAATGCTGGCTCGGGTTGAAAAGTTAAAGATCGCCGGCGAAATAGCGCCGCCGGAGCAATCGGCCACCGTGACGGTTGGCGCGAACACCATCTCGATCCCGCTTGTCGGGTTGATCGACTTGGACAAGGAAAAAAAGCGCATTGCCTCCGACATGGCCGAAACAAAAACTTTCATTAAGAACATCGAAGGCCGTTTGAATAACCAAGAATTCGTCGGCAAGGCGCCGGGCGTGGTGGTGGCGGGGGAGAAAGCCAAGCTCGCCGAAGCCAAAGTCAAGCTGGAAAAGCTTGCGGCGCAATTAGCGGAGTTAAAGTAAACAAGGTATAACAAAGATATATGGCGAAAAAAGCAACTGACGAACAAATCAAGGAAATTTTGGGGCGCGGGGTAGCGAATATCATTGGCATTGAGCGCCTGACTGAAGCCCTTAAAAAGGGCGAGACCTTGCGGTTCAAAATGGGGCTTGATCCGACCTCGCCGGACATTCATTTGGGGCACGTCGTCGGTTTGCGCATTCTCGGCAAAATGCAGGAACTGGGGCATGAGATAGTGGTGATCGTCGGCGACTACACCGCCCGGATCGGCGACCCTTCGGGGCGCTCAAAAACGCGACCGCCTTTGGCGCCGGAAGCGATTGACGCCAACGCAAAAACTTATCTTGCCCAAGTCGGGAAAATACTTGATGTAAAAAAGATCGATCTGGAAAAAAATTCCAAGTGGCTTTCGAAGCTGACCTTCGCCGACCTAATCAAGCTCGCGACCAATTTTACCGTCGCCCGCACGCTGGAGCGCGACGATTTTGCCAAACGCTATAAAGAAGGGGTCGAGATATATTTGCACGAACTGCTTTACCCGCTCATGCAGGCTTATGATTCGGTCGCGATCAAGGCCTCGGTGGAGCTCGGCGGCACCGATCAAACGTTCAACATGCTCGCCGGCCGCGAGTTGCAGAAAAAGATGGGCTTGCCCGAACAGGCGGTCATCTCGTGTCCGCTTTTGGTTGGTCTCGATGGCGTCAATAAAATGTCCAAGTCGTTGGGTAACTACATCGGCATCACCGAATCCGCTGAAAGCATGTATGGCAAGGTGATGAGCATTCCGGACGCGCTTATCATGAGTTATTTTGAACTCGCCACCGAAATGTCAATGGAAGAAATTGCGATCGTAAAGAAGAAATTGGACGAAGGAGAAAACCCCCGCGACATCAAGATGTGGCTGGCGCGGGAGATTGTGGCACTGTATCACTCTAACGACGCGTCGCAGAAAGCAGAAGAAGCGTTTGTAAGCGTGGTTCAAAATAAGGAATTGCCTAAGAATATAAAAGTAATATTCATTGGACGGGAGGAATCGTCATGGCCTCTAGTTGCGATAGTGAAAAAGGTGCTAAAAGATTTTGGCTCAGAAGTATCAACGTCAGAGGCGAATCGTTTAATCGCCCAAGGTGCAATTAAATTAGGGGGAGAAGTAGTTACTAACCCTCGTATCACGCATAATATTCCCGAATCAGGCATTCTGTTCCAGAAAGGTAAACGGATTTTTGCAACAATTAAAAAAGTCATTGTCCGATAACTCACTCTACCCTCTCTTACCTTAAGAGAGGGGATGGATTTATGTCCCCGTTAAGCAAGATCAAAAACCAAATCATCAAAGCGATCGCCGAGGCTTATCCCGCTTCGACCTTGGTTGCTTCGGATATCGCTCCGACCCCCGACCCTAGGCTCGGCGACTTGGCCGTGCCGATGTTTAAGCTTGCCAAGGTTGCGGGCAAAGCGCCAAGTTTGATTGCCGAAGAGTTGCGCGAGAAGATGCCGGGCATGCGTGCGGTTGAAAGCGCGGAAGTGGCCGGGCCATATTTGAATTTGCGGTTAAAGAAAACGGTCGTGGCCAAAGAGGTCATGGCAATGATCTCGAAAGATAAAACAAAATACGGCAACGGTAAAGCAACGAAAGAAAAGATCATGGTCGAGTATGTCGCACCGAACATCAACAAACCGCTGCACTTGGGGCATTTGAGAAATGCGGCGCTCGGCGAATCGCTTTGCCGCATTTTGGAAGCGGTCGGCAATAAGGTCGTGCGCGCCAACCTGCTTTCAGACAGGGGCATTGGCGTGACCAAAGCGATGGTCGCATATAAGCGTTGGGGCGAGAATGAAACGCCCGCGAGCGCGGGTGTGAAAGGCGACCACTTGGTCGGCAAATATTATGTGATGTTCGAACAAAAAAAGGTCCAGCATCCCGAAATTGAAAATGAAGTCGTTAAAACTTTGCAAAAATGGGAGGCGGGGGATGTGGCGACGCGCGCGCTTTGGCGCACGATGACCAAATGGTGCATCGACGGGCAGAATGCGACGCTGAAGATGCTTGGCGTCAAATACGACAAAGTTTATCGCGAGAGCGCTTTATACAAAGAAGGGAGCAAAATGGTTTTAGCGGCGCGTCAACAAGGGATTTTCTCTAAAGACGAAAAAGGGAATATCGTGGCCAAGTTGCCGGGTCAGCCGGACAAGGTCGTTCTGCGCGCCGACGGAACGGCCGTTTACATTACGACCGATCTGCCGCTTACGGTCAAGAAAATAGCCGAATTCAAATTGAATAAGTGCTTGTGGGTGGTGGGAACCGAGCAAGACTTGCATCTGCGCCAGCTCGTCGGGATCATGCGTCTCTTGGGCTATAAGTGGGCCGACGATCTTGAACACGTTTCTTACGGCCACGTAGCCTTGCCCGAAGGCCGGATGAAGTCGCGCGAAGGCACGGTCGTGGATATCGATGAACTGGTGCGGCATCTTTCCGAACTGGCTGCCGCAGAAATAAAAGAGCGGCATGATTTTCTTGACCCGTCCGAGGTGGACAAGCGAGCGCAAGAAATTGCGCTCGGCGCGGTCAAGTTTTATCTGCTTTCGGTGTCAGCTTCGAACGGCATGACCTTCAACCCCAAGGAGTCGCTTGCTTTCACCGGCAAGACCGGGCCGTATTTGCAATACACCAACGCCCGCATTCAATCGATCTTAAGGAAGGCTATCGAGCACGGTTCGACCGGCGCCGGTCGCGTTGATGTTTCCAAGCTGGTGGCGCCGACCGAGTGGCAACTTATTTTGCGGCTTTCTGAATTCGCCGATGTAATTGAAGCGGCGGCAAGCGGCCGCGATCCGTCGATCATCGTGCGATATTCCTACGATCTTTCCAAATCATTCGCCGAATTTTACGAACAGGTAACGGTCTTGAAGGCCGACCCTTCGGTGCGCCGCGCTCGGCTCTCGCTCCTGCGCGCGGTAGGCCTTGTTTTGGGACGTTGCCTTTATTTGTTGGGAATTCCCGCGCCGAAAGAAATGTAACATCCTTAAGAACCAAGGGCCAAGAACCAATTTCCAAATAAAGTTTAATTATTAAGACGATAATCTCAAATTTAAACAGTGGGCCTTTGGAATTTATAATTCAGGTTTTATACATTGTTTGGAAATTGGTTCCTGGTTCCTGGTTTTTACCCCGCCGGGTCTGCATACAAAAAGTATTCAGTTAAGCGGTTTCTCCACTGGTCTTTCGCAAGCATGTACTGTACATTAGATTTAGACATTCGATATTAGTCATTAAGTCATTAAACCCTATGTTTAAAAAAGAAGACGGAGCCGCCGGCAATGAAACGATCATTGCAAGCGGCGTCAAGGTTGAAGGTGATTTCAGCTCGCCGGGGAACGTTCGGATTGAGGGCACGGTGATCGGTTCGGTCAAAGCCGAAGGCGATCTTATCGTCACCGAGACCGCCGTGATCCAAGCCAACGTGTCGGCCGCCAACGCGATCGTCGCCGGCGAAATAAAAGGCGATCTCACGACCGGCGAAAAGCTCGAACTTTTGGGCACCGCCAAAATTCACGGCAATATCAGTTGCCGCATTTTGACAGTTGAGTCCGGCGCCTCGATCGTCGGCAACTGCCAAGTGGCGCAAGAAAAGGCCGCGACCCGCGAGCGCGCTCGCGAGAGCAAGGCGGGCTCCGAAATTGAGGCCTAAAATTCCCAATGTATCATTACATTTACGAATCTTTTTTAACCGACCCCAAATTCGCCAAACAGCTTTCGGCCATCGAAAATCGGCTGACCGACCTGGGTATTTACGGAAGCGTGCATCGTCTGGCGCTTTTTAAGACCATGAAGGGAACGGTGCAGGATGCGGTGCGCCGCGGCGCCAAAACCGTGGTCGTGGTTGGGGACGACGGCTCGGTGGCGCGCGCCATTGACGCGATCGCCGAATTTCCCGGCGTCGTTTTCGGTATCATTCCGGTGGGCGACAAGAATACGATCGCGAAACTTTTGGGAATTGACGACGCCATGTCGGCTTGCGACATTCTTTCGGCGCGCTTGGTCGAGGAGCTTGATTTGGGCAAGGTGAACAAGCATTATTTTTTGACCTCGCTCAATATTTCGGGGGCGGTCAAGGCCGAGTGCGACGGCCGCTACACGGTTTCGCCGGTTAACGGCGGGGAAATTTGCGTCAGCAATTTTTCCCTAGACGAAAAAGGCCCGGGCGATCCGCGCGACGGCCGCCTTGAGATGATGGTAAAGACCGCTTCAAGAGGATTTTTCCGGTCGATCTTCGCTCCCGCTTACTCGACGGCGGGTCTTAGCGTTTTTCCGACCAAGCAGGTCGTGGTTCGTTCGCCCGACAACGCCCAGATGACCGCGGTCGCCGACGGCCAACCGTTTCAGGATGCCGAATTTCGCATCGAAGTCGCCCCGCACCGTCTCACGGTGATCGTCGGTAAAGACCGGGCGATCGTTTAATATGGCTTTCGTCGATCTGCACTTACATACGACCTTTTCCGACGGGATAGTTGTTCCGTCGGAACTCGTTAAAATTGCGGCAGAGAACGGAACGGGCGTCATGTCGGTCACGGACCATGATAATTGTTCGGCATTCAAGACCGCCGAAGAAGAGGGAAAAAAATTTGGCGTACGCGTTATCGTCGGCGCCGAACTCTCAACGACTTTCCATGGTAAAGCTATCCATCTTGTGGCGCTTGGTTTCGATCCTGCCAACCAGGCGATCATCCATTTTCTCGAGAAAAATCTGCTGGCCAGGAAGAATTTTGTGCTCAGCAAGATCGAAGCCATCAACCAAAATTGTATAAAGGACGGCGTCGAACCCATAGATATCGGTGGCTTTGTAAAGTATTGCGGAGAATTCTTTGGATACGGCAAAGCCGCCGATTATCTGGTGGAAAAAGGGTTGGCGGCCGACGGCGATTCCGCTCGTCAGCTTTTGGCCTTGGCTAAGGCTGTCAATAGTTACGGTCCGCCGGAAGAGGCGATCGCGGCGGTGCATACGGCCGGTGGCATAGCCGTCTTGGCTCATCCTTTTGCTCCTAAAATCAGCCTTAAACAAATATCATCCGACATTTCCGATTGGAAAAAATACGTTGCGGAAATGGTGTTGTTGGGGCTTGATGGGATCGAATGCCGGCAATCCGGGCACCAGAAAAAAGATGAAATATTGGCTTTCGAAATCGCCACCGACAATCGTCTTTTGGTATCGTCCGGCACTGATTGGCACGGGCCGCTCGAAAAACTCGACGTGGAGAGCTTCTTATCGTACATTCCCAATTATGCAGGTAAGCCGGGTGATCTGAAGGTTTCGACCAAAGAAGTTGCCCCGCTTATGGAACGGTTAGGGGTTGTCGTTGACAAGAAATGATATTCCCCGCATAATCGTTTCGTTGATACGCGACAAAAATTTAATGAGCGCGGGTGGTGAAATGGCAAACACGTCAGCTTGAGGTGCTGATGCCCTTACCGGCTTGGAGGTTCGAGTCCTCTCCCGCGCACCAAAGACATTTTGTATCGAGGGACCGTGCCGGCCTACCGGCCAGCGCGACCGTGATGCATGAGTTTCTTGAGCAAAAACGGCAACCTAACGGTTGCTGTTTTTGGTATGTTTGTCTTAAAGAGGCTGTCAAAAATACACACCGTAGATTAAGACACGCGGTGGTTGACATAAAATATATTTTATGGTCTAAATAAGATGGCTCGTTGACATCGTCGTATCTGAAAATTCGGGTAATGCGGGCGACTGCAAACCACCGGCATAGCCCGTCTGAATTTTTTGGTGCGACAGAAAGGAGGAAAACGTTATGCTCACCAAGGCACAATCACCAAAAGTTGTTGTACTGAAGTCGGCGAATCGCGATAAGGTTTTCGGAAACATTCCGAAACCAGGCCGCGATTTCGTCGATTGCTGCAACACATCTTGCACTCGTTGCTAGCCAAAGGAGGCTAGCCGGTGGTAAAAGGGATCAAAATCGCAATTCGACGACAGGGCAGATTCTTGCTCTGTCGTCGATGCACAAAAACGAAATGGAGATCAGAAAAATGCGCTTGTCGAAATGGAGTCATGTTTTTGAACGGGAAGGCACCATCGCCATCCTTAATTCCTTAACCATGGATGTGGCTTACTTGGGGAAGAGTGATTATGCGCTGCTTGTCTCGGCTATTGGGGATTCGTCGCCGATTGATCCGTCCTTGTCCACGGTTCTGCGTGAACAGGGTATGATGGTCGAAGATTCTGCCGACGAGGATGTGGCGCTTCGCTCGCTTCGAGATCGTCTAAAGTCAGAGTTGACGGTAGACCTACTCTATCTGCTCCTAACCGATGCTTGCAATCTTCGCTGCAGGTATTGCTTTGAGGACGCACCGGACAGGTCAGAAAATTTTCGTCCTCAACAAATGACCGATGAAACGATCGTGCGGAGCATAGACCTCTTTGCTGCTGTAACTTCTAGGTTCGGCAACCATGACAAGAGGAAGATCATCCACCTCTACGGCGGTGAACCGTTGTTGAACAAAGCGGGTGTGAGGCGCTCAATAGAAACGGTTAGGTCGCTGAAGACAAATGGGGGACTTCCGACGGATGTGGCCATGACGATCGTCACCAACGGTACGAAAGTGACTCAGGAAGACGCCGCTCTATTCGCTGAGAATGGGGTCACGGTCGGTCTGTCCTTGGATGGTCCGCCCGATATTACTGACCTTTATCGCATCAGGAGAAAATCCGGCGTGCCCGTATCCGAACTGGTCGCCAAAGCGTTTGATATCTTGAAGAAGAATGGCGTAAAAGTCGGCCTATCGGTCACTATGACACCAGAAGCAATCGAGAGATTCGACGAGTTCCTTGAGTTCTTCACCAAAGGGAGGTTCGGGGCAGCGGACGGAATTAGTTTGAATCTGCTCCACTATACGCCTCATGTACGCTTTCCGGATGATTATTACACCAAAGCTTTGGCATGCCAAATCAAGGCGTTCCAACGCTTTCGTGAAATAGGGATGTACGAAGAGCGGGTTATGCGAAAGGCGCGAGCCTTTGCTGACCAACAGCCGATTTATGCCGATTGCGGCATTGTCGGCAACCAGCTGGTGATAGCTCCGGACGGACTTGTGGGCGTCTGCCAAGACTATGTCAAACCGCGCAAGTATTTTCCTTGCTCGGTATACGAACCGGTTGACCATGCCGTGCTGATCGAATCATTGTTCGCTGGCTGGAGGGATCGGTCGCCGTTTTACATGGGTCAGTGCCACGGATGTTTTGCTTTGGGAATATGCGGTGGCGGGTGTCCGGCTAGCGCGGAACAGAAAACCGGGCTCGCCACAAACATTGATGAACGTGCTTGTTTTCACAGTAAGCAGATTCTCGAGTGGCTAATTTGGGACGCGTATGCACAAAGCTGCGCGAATCCTTGAATCGTGGAAGAATAGCTTATACAATGGGGAAAGAACCGCTTTCCCCATTTTTTTATGGAAAATCCACATATTCGTTTTATTGCTAGCGCTAAACGCGATCGCGAAACGGCCAAAGCTTTTTTTAAAGAAGCCAAGTTTGATAGTGGTCGCAATCTTGAGTGGTCGGTATTCAAGAAATATCCTGAGTTGAAAAAATATTATCGCAATGAAGATAACCATTTTAATCGCCAAAAAATTTATCATTTCGTCAACGGCGCGTATCACAAGAGTCGTCGCACGATGGCAAATGATCTAAAGCAGAATAAATTAATTTGGAAGAAAAAAGAAATCGGGTTTTATCGTCTGGTTAGCGATCTGTTCGAAAACAAAACATGGCCGAGCGGAAAATATATCGCTTACGGGACGATCTGGGGAATGTATCCCAGGTTTTTGGATACCAAGACTTTCCAAATTCCTTATCGACATAAGCGGGCGAATTACATACCCGTAATTATTGCGCATGAAATGCTGCATTTCATGTTTTATGATTATTTCTATAAGAGATTTCCAAAGTACCTAAATCAAGAAAAGTACAGCTTTTTCAATTGGCATGTATCTGAAATTTTTAATTCGATCGTACAAAACTCAAAGGGATGGACTAGATTTTTTGGTGCCAAATCGATGGCTTACCCTGAACATAAAAAAATAATTTCTAAAATTTTCAATGAATTTTCTGATAAGACCATTACGAATATCGATTTTTTAACGGATGAAATTATAAAATTTGTTAAAACTGGATTAAAGTGGTGATAATTAAAGAATTATACTATTCGAGCGAGGCCGGAGCCGAGTCGAGAATTACCGAAATCGCCAGTGTCTTATTTGTTAGTGTTAGTCGGCTCTCGAGGTTCGCAAGAAGCGATCTCTTCTCTGTCATCGATCCTTCGGTCAGAAGGTAAATGGCATACGCCTTCATGTCGAATACCTCGGCCTCTTTTTCCGCGTTTTTTCCCAAGGCAATCTTTCGAAATTTATTGTACCGAGCGACATCATCGGCGAAGGCATGTTTAACTCCAAGCTCATTTAGGTCGAGCGAATCAAGAAGCGTCATCATCTGATTGATAATCTCCTCCTCACGCATATAGCCGCCCGGGCAGTCTTTGTCTTTTGATCGAGCGCAACCGTAGTAGACATAGTGGTGGGTGTTCCCGTTCTTTTGGTTTTTGAACTTCTCGCACGGCGTTACGGCCGAGCCACAGTGACCGCAGGTTATGAGCTTGGTGAAAGCGAATTCCCTGTTTTGCTTATTGATTTCGCTTCGGACGAGTTGTGCTTTGACCTTGTCGAAAAGTTCTTTGGTTATGAGCGGCGTATGTTTACCGGTGTACCATTTACCGCTTCCTTGGGGATACTCAAAGACACCGTAGTAGAATGGTTTTCTGAGGATAAGGTAGATATTGGCGAGCGACAGGTATTTGCCGGTTTTGGTTTTGAAGTTAAGGTCATCGCGCAACCAACGATACACCTTCCGTCCCGTCCAACCGTCGTTTCCCACTTTCTCAAACATCTGGATGATAA
>Ga0182010_10001467_pt1 | contig 12393 bp, 8 predicted proteins | sample 611E1MmetaG_FD_120488 | JGI IMG/M metagenome (GOLD analysis project Ga0182010, IMG submission 120488) | Permafrost microbial communities from Stordalen Mire, Sweden - 611E1M metaG | ecosystem: Environmental > Terrestrial > Soil > Wetlands > Permafrost | place: Sweden: Stordalen | collected...
ATCCCGGGTCCAACCCTTTGTGAGGGACCTGTCATAGGCCTGCATTCCAGCATTGAAGGTTGAACCCTGTTATAGTTGACAATCGTTTTATACTCAGGGTCAGGGATCCACCAGACTGATTTTTCGTAACATGATTCTGAAGACATACTGCCGCCAAATGCATAGTCTGTTTCAACATAGAGGTTTGGTAAAACCCAGTTTTTTTTATCGCCAACAGCGCTCTCCTCCTCCGTCAGAGCGAGAATTTCTGAGGTGAAACTGTCAATAATGATCTCCTTAGAACGAAAATTGTTAATCGTGATCCATTTTGAGATAAGGGGCAAACCATCATAGATTTCATAATGTATAACAACTTTAATACCTGCTGCATCAACTTCATTTAACTTTGCTGTATAAGTAAAATCAGCTTCCTTCCCTTTTGGAGGCCATGGCATATCCTGCGGCATCCACTCTGGTCTCTTTTTCCATTCAAACCTTTTAGTAATTTCTCCGGTGGTATAACCTGAAAGCATAAATTTTGACAAAGAATCTGTCTTCAGACCTGGAATCCATTCTTCACGAAGATAATTTTTTACAGGCTGTCCGGTCAATCCTCCTATCCTGAATTCTTTACCATTAATTGCAACAACAGCCTCAGGCTTTATAGCCCTGATGAGTTCATTGCCAGTCATAATATTTTCGAATCCGATGGTGGCTCCATCTGGAGACAGGCTAATCGTTCTGGAGACAAGTCCGTTGGAGAGAGTCACAAAACCGTTCTTTTCAGTTATTGCCGATTTGAAAGAGGAACCATTAATGAGCCAGTCGGATTTTTGTGATACGCCATTTATGCAAAATGTGGTGGCAACCACGATAAGCAACCAGGGATATATTTTTCTCATGACCTTTTTTCTTTGAGCAATAAATATAGAATTTATTAACTGTTAAAGTTTCAATAACTGTCAGACTTAAATAATTTTAAAAATTAACATAATTATATGGGGAAGGTAAGTCTGATATAAAAGCTTAAATTTGCACTAATTAAAAATTTAGAAATGATAACTAACGAACAGATAAAAGCTTTATCGGTACGCCGCGATGCGTTAAGGAGGTATCTTTGACATACAGGGTAAACTGGAACTAATTGCGGAAAAGGAGAGCCTTTCGCAACAACCGGGTTTATGGAATGATCCTAAAAAAGCAGAAGAGCTACTAAAATCCATCGCACAATTAAAAAGTTGGACCTCAGCCTTTGATAATATTAATTCTGCTATTGATGACATCAGCATAATCAATGATTTTTTCAGAGATGGAGAAACTACTGAAGAAGAAGTTGATAACCAGTATGCAAACTGCCTCTCAATGATAGAGGACCTTGAGGTCAGGAATATGCTGCAGAAAGAGGAAGATCAGCTTGGGGCAATCCTGAAGATCAACTCGGGTGCAGGAGGGACTGAAAGCAATGACTGGGCAGCCATGCTCATGAGGATGTACCTTCGTTGGGCAGAGAGAAATAATTATAAAGTTAAAGAACTTGATTATCAGCCAGGTGATGAGGTTGGGATCAAGTCGGTCACACTGGAGATTGATGGTGAAAGAGCTTACGGTTATCTGAAAAGCGAAAATGGCGTTCACAGGCTTGTTAGAATATCACCCTTCAATGCACAGGGCAAACGTCAGACAACATTCGCATCAATTTTTATATCCCCCCTTGTTGACAATACTATCGAGATAGAAATTAATCCGGCCGATATAACCTGGGATACATTCCGGTCAAGCGGGGCAGGCGGACAGAATGTAAACAAGGTAGAAACAGCTGTAAGATTGCGGCACAAACCTTCAGGACTGATAATTGAGAACCAGGAAACACGATCGCAATTAAATAATAAGGAGAATGCAATACGAATCCTTAAATCACAACTTTATGAACTTGAACTGAGAAAACAGCAAGAGGAGCAGGCAAAGGTTGAGGGCGAGAAGAAAAAAATTGAATGGGGTTCACAGATAAGATCGTATGTGCTTCATCCATACAAGATGGTTAAGGATTTACGCACAAACCATGAGACCGGAAATGTTCAGGCTGTGCTTGACGGTGATCTGAATCCGTTTATAAAATCTTTTCTGATGGAATTTGCAGGGAAATAGGACCAATCCGCAGATATTTTAATATGATAAATTTCATAGAAACTTTATTCCGCTATTCATTTATTTTGTGTTTTAAATTACAAAGCTGGTAAGAATGGTTCAAAAGGAAAGATTATTTGATCAGTTTCCACCTGTAACTACTAAAGAGTGGCTGGATAAAATCAATTCAGACCTGAAGGGAGCAGATTTCAATAAAAAACTTGTATGGAAAACAAATGAAGGGTTTGATGTAAAGCCTTTCTATAGAATGGAAGATGTTGAAAATCTTATGTATATCAACACTCTGCCTGATCAGTCGCCTTATCTTAGGGGAACTAAGATTAATAATAATAACTGGCTGATAAGACAGAATATTGAAGTAACTAATTACTCAATAGCGAACAGGAAGGCTCTTACAATACTTATGAGAGGTATTGATTCCCTTGGATTTATTATTTCAGATCCGGAATCAATTAATGAGAAGAATTTTGATCTACTCCTCGAAAGAATATTCCTGGAAGGTGTGGAATTAAATTTTCTCACCAATGGCAAAGCCAGGGAGATTATAGATCTGATAATAAATTGTGTAAAAAAATCTTACTCTGACCCGAACAAAATAAGAGGCGCTATTGAAGCAGATCCGTTAAGCAGACTAATGCTGAACGGAACTTTATGTATTCCACCGGAAGAAGGCTTTGACTACCTAGCTTCAGTAGTAAATTCTGCAGCTTCTCTGCCGCATCTGAGGGTTATCCACCTGAATGCGTCAAATTTTAATAATGCCGGAGCAGATATTGTTCAGGAACTGGCATTCGGTATTTCAATGGGAAATGAATATATGGCCCAACTTACCCAGAGAGGAATAAGCAGTGATATGGCGGCGTCAAAGATCAGGTTCAGTTTTGGAACAGGATCAAACTATTTTCCTGAAATAGCCAAGTTAAGAGCTGCCAGAGTACTATGGTCTGTGGTTGCGAATGGTTTTCAGGTTGCAAGGGAAGAAAATCTTAAAATGGATATACATTGCGTTACAAGCGAATGGAATAAAACTGTGTATGATCCTTATGTAAATATGCTCAGAACCCAGACGGAAGCAATGTCAGCTATCCTGGGCGGAGCCGATTCACTTACCGTTGAGCCTTTCGATAAAGTATTCAGGCATCCCGATGAATTCTCAGAAAGAATTGCACGAAACCAGCAATTAATATTAAAGGAAGAAGCTTATTTTGATAAAGTAGCAGACCCTGCTGCCGGTTCATATTATATCGAAAACCTCACTAACCTTATAGCTGAAAACGCGTGGAAATTATTCCTTGAAATTGAAGATCAGGGTGGATTCCTTGCTTGTCTGAAATCTGGATTCATCCAGACTAAATTGTCAGAGTCAGGAGCTAAACGGAAAAATGACATGGCAACAAGAAAAGCTATCCTTCTTGGAACAAATCAGTATCCGAATACTCAGGAAAAGATCTCCGAAACAGTTGATCTGAAAAAGCTATTCGACAAGAAATTATTTGAGAATGAATTAATTGTTGAACCAATTCAGATATTCAGAGGTTCGGAACAGTATGATAAGCTAAGAATTGCAACTGATAAAGCAACCCGACGTCCGGTTGTGTTCCTCCTGCCTATAGGAAACCCGGTCATGAGCAAGGCCAGATCGCAGTTCTCTGCAAATTTCTTCGGCTGTGCAGGCTATCAGCTTATAGAAAATCAGATTTTTATAACAGTTGATGATGCAGTTAAACAGTCTGTTAAATCAAAATCTGATATTGTAGTGATCTGCAGTTCTGATGAAGAATATCCTCTGATCGCCCCTGAGATTTTTATGAAGCTGAAGGATAAGGCAATTATTGTTGTTGCGGGCAATCCAGCATGCAGAGAAGAACTGAATTCTAAAGGAATTGATAACTTCATCCATGTAAGATCAAATGTGATTGAAACACTCACGGAATTTAATAATAAACTGGGAATATAAAGTTGATATGATACAGACAATCAAAAATATAAATTCACAATTACTTATTTACCCCCTTTCTTATTTCCCCCAGGGGGGGGCCGAGCGTTTAAAAATTGCCTTGCAGGCAATTTTAGCGAAGGCGCCAGATTGCCGCGCAAGCCATCGCTCATACTGGCCCCTCCCTAAAATCAACCAAAAGGCTGATTTCTTGACGGTCGGTCCCCCCCGTGGGGGAAGGCAGGGAAGGGGGTGATAAGATAAAATGGTGCAGCTATTCTTATTGATAAAAAATAAATGAGACCAAAATTCATATACAGCGACCTTAAAACCCTACCATTCACAGATAAGGACATCAATGAATGGAACAGGGATAACAATGTACAAAAAGGCTGGATCACTCCTGAAAAGATACCTATTAAAAGCGTTTACACGAAACAGGATCTTGACGGGATGGAACATCTTCACTACGCTGCAGGGCTTCCTCCGTTTTTACATGGTCCATATTCGGGTATGTACACAATGATTCCATGGACGATAAGGCAATACGCCGGATTCTCCACTGCTGAAGAATCGAATGCGTTTTACAGACGTAATCTTGCTGCTGGTCAGAAAGGATTATCAGTAGCATTCGACCTTGCAACCCACAGAGGATATGATTCAGATCATGAGAGGGTAACAGGAGATGTAGGCAAAGCGGGAGTTGCTGTAGATTCAATCCTTGATATGAAACTGTTATTTGACCAGATCCCACTGGATAAAATGTCTGTCTCAATGACTATGAACGGAGCTGTTCTTCCAATAATGGCTTTTTATATAGTCACCGCTCTTGAGCAGGGAGCAAAACTTGAAGAATTAAGCGGCACAATCCAGAATGACATTCTGAAAGAATTCATGGTAAGGAACACATATATTTATCCACCGGAGTTCTCAATGAGAATAATTGCTGATATTTTCAGGTATACTTCCGAAAAAATGCCTAAGTTCAATTCAATAAGCATCTCCGGCTATCACATGCAGGAGGCAGGGGCAACATGCGATATTGAGCTGGCTTATACCCTTGCAGACGGGCTTGAATATCTGAGAACAGGGATCAGGGCCGGCATTGATATTGATGCTTTTGCACCGCGGCTGTCATTTTTCTGGGCTGTAGGCATGAATCATTTTATGGAAATTGCCAAGATGAGGGCAGCCAGGATGCTATGGTCAAAAATTGTTAGTGAGTTCAATCCGAAAAATCCAAAATCACTTGCGCTCAGGACTCATTGTCAGACATCAGGCTGGAGCCTGACCGAGCAGGATCCTTATAACAATGTCGGCCGTACATGTATTGAAGCTATGGCTGCGATATTGGGACATACACAAAGTCTTCATACAAATGCCCTTGATGAGGCAATTGCATTGCCTACAGATTTCTCGGCCCGTATTGCCAGAAATACCCAGATTTATATCCAGGAGGAAACACAGGTTTGCAGGGCGATTGATCCATGGGCAGGTTCATACTATGTTGAGACTCTTACACATGAAATAGTTCAGCGCGCATGGGAGCATATTAAGGAAGTAGAAAGCCTGGGAGGAATGGCAAAGGCAGTTGAATCGGGAGTACCTAAAATGAGAATTGAAGAAGCTGCAGCTAGGGCTCAGGCAAAAATTGATTCGGGAGTGCAAACAATTGTAGGGACGAATAGTTACAGACTTGAAACTGAGGATCCGCTTGAAACTCTGGAAGTTGATAATTCTGCTGTAAGGGAATCGCAAATTATAAGATTGACTAAACTTCGTGCAGAGAGGAATGAAACCGAATGTCAGGCTGCACTTGATGCACTTACAAAATGTGTTCAGACCGGGGAGGGAAACCTTCTTGAAATAGCAGTCAATGCAGCTTCAAAACGCGCCAGTCTGGGAGAAATTTCTTATGCATGTGAAAAAATAGTAGGGAGGTATAAAGCTGTGATACGGACAATATCAGGTGTTTATTCATCGGAATATAAATCGGATGATGCTTTTAATGAAGCCAGGGCGCTCGTTGCCCGGTTTGCTGAAAAAGAGGGTCGCCAGCCCAGGATAATGATTGCCAAGATGGGCCAGGATGGCCACGATCGTGGTGCAAAAGTTGTATCAACAGGATATGCCGATATAGGATTTGACGTTGATATCGGGCCTCTGTTTCAGACACCCGCGGAGGCAGCAAAACAGGCGGTTGAGAATGATGTCCACATTTTGGGAGTTTCAAGTCTTGCCGCCGGTCATAAAACGCTTGTTCCACAAGTAATTGCTGAACTTAAGAGGCTGGGCAGGGAAGACATCCTGGTTATCGCCGGAGGTGTAATTCCTCACCAGGATTACCAGTTCCTTTATGATGCGGGTGTGGCAGCCATATTCGGTCCCGGGACATCGGTATCAAGAGCTGCTAAACAGATCCTGGAAATTCTGTTGGAGATCTACTAAGGAAGATACTCTATCGAAATGTTAAAAGGAGAAGGTTCCTCCCTATGATAATAATAACAAGTTTCTCTATCGGAATCAGTGATTGAGAACGGGAGATCCTTCGCTGCGCTCAGGATGACAAGTCAATCAGGAGGTTAGTGGAGGTGAAGAAGTGGCGATGCGCACCACTGATTGGCATATATGAATCTGCGAATCGCCACTTCTTCACCCCCTAATACCCCAAAAAGAAAATGTCATCCTGAGCGAAGCGAAGGATCTCCAACTCCCATTTACGATATTGTTATAAAATCGTACCTTGCGGACTCTCATCCGTCAGAACATACCGACTTGATCTTTCTGTGTTTAAAGGTTAGCTTCAAAAGGAGGGGAGAATTCTGTGATTTACTATTATAATATTTTCTTCATATTGTTTTTCTCCAATTTTAATTACCCTACTTTTTTATGTTATTTAATTAACGGAAACTACTGATAATCTGCGTCTGTTGTGAATAGAATAACAGGGAAGTCTTGTTTTTGCATCAATTGCCAACATGCTGTTGATTTTCCTTAATTATCGCGTTCTGAGATTATTTAGAATGGTTATAAATGCCATGAAATCAGGCTCGTAAATATCATTTTTTAATATATTTATCAGATAGAATAATACATTGGTGTATTCCTGGCATTGAATTTTGTATTAAATATTCATATTCTGATGAAGTTTTATATACCCCCACAAATTCCAAGGCTTGCCATCGCCTTTGCTATATTTATCTCTCTCTTTTTGCTGCTCAGGCATTTTCTCGTACCTGACACCTTTGGAAAATACGGTCATTATCGAGCAGCTTCTCTGATAGATAATGAACAGCCTGAAATTCATTACTCGGGTCAAGAGGCTTGTTTTAAATGTCATCAGAATATTGAAGACAAAAAAGCACAGGATGTTCACAGCGAAATTCATTGTGAAACATGCCATGGGCCAGGTGAAAAGCATGTGATAAGCAGCAAAGCGGAAGATATCTTTAAGCCTTCAGGGAGGGAATTTTGTGGTAAATGCCATGCGCTTAATGCTGCAAAACTTAAGAGTGCAGTATTTCAGATTGACCTTGAAAAACATAACGTTGGGAAGAATTGTATAGAATGTCACAATCCACATCAACCATGGGAAATGAAAAAATAAGAATATCACGCAGGAAATTTCTGAAAAATGCGACCATGGTGGCAGGAGCCGCTTTCGGTTATGCCTGGCTGAAATCATCACAGGTTTTGCTTTTCGCTGCAGAACCTAAGGATGAAAGTCTTCCCTGGTATGGAATAGTCATTGACATTCAGAAATGTATCGGCTGCGGCAGCTGCGCAAAAGCATGCAAAAATGAAAACGATGTTCCAAAAGAACCATTTTTCTTTCGGACCTGGATTGAACAGTACACGGTCAAAAATGACGGAAGTGTAAATATTGTTTCCCCTAATGGAGGTATCGATGGTTTTGTACAAACTGTCCCTACAGAAGAGATCTTTAAATCATTCTTTGTGCCAAAGATGTGCAACCACTGTGCGAAATCCCCCTGCATTCAGGTATGTCCGGTTGGTGCAACATATGATAGCCCGGAAGGTGTGGTTCTTATTGACGAAAAATACTGTATCGGGTGCAGATATTGTGTACAGGCCTGTCCGTACGGCTGCAGGTTCATTCATCCGGTTAAGAAAGTTGCCAATAAATGTACCCTATGCTATCACAGGTTAAAGAAGGGTCTTGCCCCGGCCTGTATGGAAGTCTGTCCAACCGGTGCAAGGATGTATGGCAATCTGAGAGATAAAAACGGTGAACTGGTAAAGTTCCTGAAAGAGCATACCACACAGGTCCTCAGACCGCATCTTAATACCGGTTCTAAATTGTATTATAATGCATTAAGCTCGGAGGTAAGATAATATGGATCCGCATTTCCAACATCTTTATGATATCCTGGCCCATTCGCAGGGATACATTTTCCCAAATGAAATAGACTTGCAATGGGGAATTCTCATTGTCGTCTACCCTTTTATCACCGGACTCGTTGCAGGAGCATTTATTCTGGCATCACTAGAAAGGGTATTCAAGGTTAAAATTCTGAAACCAACCTACCAGATTGCATTGCTTACAGCGCTTTCCTTTCTTCTGGTTGCTACGATGCCTTTGATAAGTCACCTTTCCCAGCCGCAGAGAGCCTATGAGATCATGATCACGCCTCATTCCTCATCAGCAATGGCAATTTTTGGCTTTGTGTATCTCTGGTATCTCATGGTTGTACTATTACTCGAGATATGGTTCGACTACCGGCATAGTATGGTAGTGTGGTCGAATGAGAAAACAGGAATTATGAAATGGGTGTATAAGGTTCTGACTCTGGGAGTAAGTGATATTTCTCCCAGGACGCTCAGGTGGGATAGAAAACTCGGGTATATAATTACTGTAGTAGGGATACCTTCAGCATTCATATTGCATGGTTATGTTGGATTCATATTCGGGTCAATAAAGGCTAATCCATGGTGGTCAACTCCATTAATGCCTATAATATTTCTTTTTTCGGCAATGGTATCAGGTATATCGATGGTGATGCTGCTCTATATGATCATCTCTTATTTCCGGAAGAAATCAATTGAGCTTAATGTTCTCGATTCGATAGGAAAGTTTCTCTTTTTTGTCTTAATTCTCGATTTTACCCTTGAAGGTCTCGATCAGATACAGCGTATTTATGAAGCAGAAGAATCATTTGAAATCATTAAATTATTGGTATCCAGTAAATTATATCTGACCTTGTTTGTGAGTCAGGGTTTGATAGGTACCATAATACCTCTTATCACATTAGCCTTCCTGCAATTCTACAAATATCAGATTAAACTTAAAAAAACAATTTATTTCATAATTGGGATCTTTGTTCTGATTGGAGTATATTCAATGAGATGGAATGTAGTAATCGGTGGTCAGTTATTTTCAAAGAGCTTTTCAGGATTCACAAGTTTTAAGGTTGGACTGATAGGTCTTGACGGAACGCTGATGGCTGTCTTCTGGATCTTGCTTCCTTTCGCCATACTCGCATTCCTGCTATGGCTGTTACCACCCTGGAAGATGATACCGGAGGAGGATTAAATACAATCCGGTTTTTATAATCCGAAGTGATTAATTCAGGTTTTTTCAAATTGATAATTAATTGCCATGGCAGATCAGGATGAAGAAATGGAAAAAATTCTCGGACGGTTGCAATCATTAGAACTCCGGCTAAGCAGACTGGAAACTACACTCAATATCACAGAAAAAGAAGCTGCTCCGGAATCTGAAGAGATCTTACATGCGTTTGTCCAGCCATTAGGCGTGGATTCTTCAAATGAAGAAGAAATAGGACTTGAATCAAAAATAGGGCGTTTCGGCCTGGCTTGGTTAGGCAATATTGTACTTCTTTTTGGAATAACATTTCTTTCACAGTATATGATGAACCTAGGGTACAGAATCTTCTCCATATTGTTTGGGTACCTGGCCTCTGCTTCAATATTTTTTCTTGGAAATTATCTAAAGAAAACTAATGTGCACCTCTCTTTTATTTTCAGAATAAATGCCCTGGTGCTTTTTTTCTATATAACAGTCAGGTTACATTTTTTCTCTGCTTTACCCCTGATTTCCGGAAAGGTGATTTCTATTGTCATTTTATTATTGCTGGTTGCAGTACAGACCTATTTGTCTTTTCGTAATACTTCACAGGCTTTCGCTGCTCTGGCAGTGATATTTGCATTAACCACTGCTGTATTGGGAGATGGTTCAAATATAACATTGCCAATAGTTACACTTACTGCTGCCATGACTATATATCTGTATTACAGGTTTAACTGGGAACCATTGCTTATAGGGTCTCTCTTTCTAACATATCTGACTTTCCTGATGTGGCTCTTTGGAAACCCTATCCTGGGGCATTCTCCGGAAATGATATCAGAACATCATTTTGGATTCATGTATCTTGTTGGTCTTGGTACATGTTTTTCCATTATCGCAATGTTCAGAAAAAAAGATTCCCCTTCAGATGATTTTTTAACAAGCGTAATTATCATTAACGGAATACTCTTTACCATCATTCTTCTTTTATTTGTATTGCGTTTTTTTAATACAAATTATGTTCCGTTTTTCACTGTCCTTGCAGTATTGGCACTGGCATATTCAGTAATTCTTCATTCAAAATCTGACTGGAACTTTGCATCTGCCTTTTATGCACTATATGGATTTATGGCAATGAGTATTGCTCTTTATGGAATTTTTGGCTTGCCGGAAGCCTATCTGCTTTTATCCGTTCAAAGCCTCCTGGTTGTATCAATGGCACTCTGGTTTCGAAACAGGCTGATCGTGGTTATGAACAGCATCCTTTTTTTGACAATACTTCTTGTTTATCTTTTTTCAACAAAGAATGTCAGCGCGGTAAACTTCTGTTTTGCCGCTATTTCCCTGATTTCTGCAAGAATAATTAACTGGAAGCGGTCAAGATTATATATTAAAACAGACATGATAAGGAACCTTTATATGATCGAAGGTTTTGCTATGATGCTTCTGGCTTTATATCATGCGGTACCTAAACAATTTGTTACTTTCTCTTGGACAATGGCTGCACTCCTGTATTTCATTTTCAGTCTTCTTCTTAAGAATATAAAATACAGATATATGGCTCTTGGTACAATGATTTGTTCTGCATTTTATCTGTTTTTGGTGGACCTTGCACGAATCGAAATTATATACAGGGTCCTGGCATTGCTCTTCCTGGCTGCAATTTCTATTGGTATTTCAATTTACTATACCAACAGGGTCAAAAAAGCAGGGTAGCTGAACTCATATTCTGAGAAAAGCCATATTCCACTCAATAAATTTTATGCATTAAAAAAAATCCTCTTAATTTGCATTCGCTTAATTATCAATAAATGAAAAAGATTTCTTTCCTTTTCTTTCTGCTTCTTGTATTTTCAGGTGGCTGTAAAACAACAAGACCGTTATCGCATGGGAATTCTGAGTTAAAGAACAAGCCTGTAATGACAGATGCCACCACTCCTGAAATTAATTTCCATGATCAGACTACCTGGATTCTGGGGTATTTTAAACCTGATCAGCTGACTCATTATCCATACTCAACATGGTATGTGAAGGGAATTGATGATTATCAGATCAAAACTGAAGCGCTAAATAAATTACTGGAAATTAATAAAGATGATCTTTCAATAAAAATTATAATGGGAGTCTGGTGCCCCGACAGCAGGAGAGAAGTTCCGCGATTTATGCGGGTTATGGATGCCTGGCACTTTCCGGTTGAAAAATTAATTTTTATCGGGGTGGATGATGCCAAGCAATCGCCTGTAGGAGAATTTACCAGCCTGGATATCCAGCGGGTTCCGACATTTATTCTTTATAAAAATAATATTGAAGCCGGACGCATCATTGAAAATCCTAAGACGTCTTTAGAGCAGGATTTGGTTGACATACTTGCAGGAATGAATAATATTAAATAATTTAAAATCATGGAAGAGGTAAAAAATAATTCGGGACAAAATCTGGGGATAGCAGCTCTGATAACGGCCGTTATAACATTTGTACTTGCAGTTATACCCTGTGTAGGGTTGATAGCAATAATACCCGGGATTATAGCTATTATACTGGCTGGCGTCGGACTTTCACATGCGGCACGCAACAATTCACCACGAGGGGTCCTGTTTGCAGGATTAATAATTGCAGTAATTGCATCGATGATCTCATTTTCTCAGATATTTGTGGTTGGGAAAATTGCTCAGAAAGCCGATAAATGGCCTAATGGCTTGAATAATATCATTAATGATGTACAGGACAATGTCACCAAGGAGATCGAAGATGCAAACATATCAATTAAAGTCGAAAGCAATGGGGA
>Ga0182010_10001468_pt1 | contig 12389 bp, 9 predicted proteins | sample 611E1MmetaG_FD_120488 | JGI IMG/M metagenome (GOLD analysis project Ga0182010, IMG submission 120488) | Permafrost microbial communities from Stordalen Mire, Sweden - 611E1M metaG | ecosystem: Environmental > Terrestrial > Soil > Wetlands > Permafrost | place: Sweden: Stordalen | collected...
ATGTCGCGTATTCCCGGATCATGTGATTGGTGGTTCTCGCCCGACGACCTTAACACCCGCCTTACCGGCCAGATCGACTCGACAACCGACGCGGTCTTTGTGATCGGTTCGCGCAGTTTCGGCAACGGGGTCATACCCTCGCCCGACTCGAAGACCGTTGATCAGAGCATGGGAATAAGCGGCGCCGGCTATAGCTACATCAACAAGGAATGGGAAACCAACACGAGCGGCGCGCCCGACCCGAGCATTTACACTTCAGTTTTTTCCGCGCAGATGAGCTCTTCGCTCGACCTTGGTATTACCAACCCCGCCGCCAGTTACATCGGCAACCACTGCCGCGACAACAAGCGCGACCTTGACGAGACCGGCATCGATTGCGGCGGCATCGGCTGCAATGCGTGCGTGTACTAATTACTAATTATATAAGGAAGGCTGTTGGCCCCTCGGGGCGACGCGATGCCAATACACGAATGCATGCGAATCTACCAATCCGTTACGGTCGCATCGTGACCGATTCCAGTATTCGTAGATTCGCATGCATTAGCAGATTGGCATCGCGTCGCTGTCCGCAGGCAGCCAAGCAACTTCAATATTAAATTTGCAGCAATATGGAAGACATCAACCAACTTTATCGCGAAATAACCAAGCGCGCCAAGGCGAACGGCGTCGTTGACCAAGAGGGGTGGGATGGGATCGTTGACGAAGTTGTCGAGCAATATCGCACCGACGGCGAAATTAGCGACGACGATGAGACGCAGGGAATGCAAGACGACCTGCGCGCCCGTTTTGGCGAATACGAAGAAGTTATTCGCAACGACGGCTTCGAGGTTTGACAATCCCGCCATTCACCGTTAAGGTATCCGGCACGGCATAATCGTGCCACCCATATGCACTGCATTGCGGCGGGGCGATTTTTGGCGTTTTACTACAAATTGTATAAGGAAGGCTGTTGGCCCCTCGGGGCGACGCGATGCCAATACACGAATGCATACGAATCTACAAATCCGCCAAAGTCGCGTCGCGACTTGTCCGATATTCGTAGATTCGCATGCATTAGCAGATTGGCATCGCGTCGGCCGCTCCGCGTAGCGGAGTCGCCCCCATTCGCCGTTCGTATTTCAAATGGAATTCAAAATTATCGCAAAACACAAACCCGCCGGGGACCAGCCCCAAGCTATTAAGGGCTTGGTTTCGGGCATTCAAAAGGGCCTGCACGACCAAATTCTTTTGGGCGTCACCGGTTCCGGAAAAACCTTTACCGTTGCGAACGTCATTGAGCAGACTAAACTGCCGACCTTGGTCATTTCGCACAACAAAACGCTCGCGGCGCAATTAACCAACGAGTTCCGCGAATTGTTCCCCAAAAATGCGGTCGAATATTTCGTTTCTTACTACGACTACTACCAGCCGGAAGCGTATTTGCCGAGCTCCGACACTTATATTGAAAAAGAGTCGATGGTTAACGACGAGATCGATCGCTTGCGCCATGCCGCGACCCAAGCGGTTCTTACTCGGCGCGATGTGATCGTCTGCGCGTCGGTTTCTTGCATTTACGGCCTGGGCACGCCCGAGTCCTATATGGATTCGGCGCTCAAGATGAGCTTGGGGCAAACCATTACCCGCGCCGATCTTTTGACCAGTTTGGTCGCCATGCAATATGCGCGCACCACTTCCGATGTCATGCGCGGCACGTTCCGCCTGCACGGCGAAACTTTCGAAATAATGCCGGTGAACCAGAACGTTATCTATCGCCTTGAGATCAAGAGTCAGGTCATTGATTCGATTTTGGTGATCGACCCGATCACGCGCAAAGTGAAAGAGGAAGCGCAAGAAGCATGGGTCTTTCCGGCCAAGCATTTCGTGACCCGTCCGGCGGAACTCGAAGCGGCGTTAAAGCGCATTCGCGAGGAACTGGCCGATCGGCTCAAGTATTTTGAAAAAGAGGGAAAACTTTTGGAAGCCGAGCGCCTTGAGCGGCGTACCAAGTTCGATCTTGAGATGATCAAGGAGATCGGTTTTTGCCACGGCATTGAGAATTACTCGCGCCCGCTCTCCGGCCGTGCCCCGGGCGAGCCGCCGGAGACGCTCATTTCGTACTTCCAGCGCGCTTATGGCGATAAGTGGCTCTTGGTCATCGACGAGTCGCATGTGACCGTGCCGCAAATCGGCGGGATGTACGAAGGGGATCGCAGCCGCAAACAGAATTTGATCGATTACGGTTTTCGTTTGCCTTCGGCCGCCGACAACCGCCCGTTCAAGTGGAACGAATTCGAAAAAGTGATGCCGCAGACCATTTACGTCTCGGCCACGCCGTCGGTCTACGAACATAAGCACGGGGAAGCTACGGTCGAGCAGATCATCCGTCCGACCGGCCTCATCGACCCCGAAATAATCATCGCGCCGGTTACCGGAGGCGTTTCGACAGCTCCTATCGATTCGACTTTAGAAGGTTCAGACGATGCGCAGGCGTCCTCCGCCCGCAAGCGAGGATTACCTCGTGCTCCTCACCAGTTCCGCAGCGAGGACGGAGGACGACAAGTATCGTCTTCGGGACTTTCTCAAGTTGAAGACATGGTTTCGCGCATTCCGGCGGTCGTGAAGCGCAAAGAGCGCGTCATGGTGACGACCCTCACCAAAAAAATGGCCGAAGATCTGACAACTTATCTGATCGAGGAAAAACAGATCAAAGCTGTGTATTTGCACTCCGATGTCGACACGCTTGACCGCATCAAAATACTCACCGATTTCCGAAAGGGAACTTTCGATGTGCTGGTCGGCGTCAACTTACTGCGCGAAGGTTTGGATCTTCCCGAAGTATCGTTGGTTGCTATTTTGGACGCGGACAAAGAGGGATTCTTGCGCTCGGAAACCTCGCTTATTCAAACCATGGGCCGGGCGGCCAGAAATGTCCGCGGCACGGTGGTATTGTATGCCGACCACATGACGGGATCGCTTACGAACGCCATCCGCGAGACCGACCGCCGCCGCGTTATTCAGCTCGCTTACAACAAAAAGCACAACATCACGCCCAAAACGATCAAAAAGAAAATTCAGGACATTACCGAGGGTCTTATGGCCGGCAAAGAATTGGAAGCCGCCGGCAAGGCGCTGGCGCTGGAGAACGCCGCCGCCGGCCGCCCGGTCGAAGAACTGGTCCGCGAAAAGGAATTACAAATGCGCGAAGCGGCAAATAATTTGCAGTTCGAACTCGCCGCTCTTTTGCGCGATGAGATCAGGGTGCTGAAAAGTAAGAAGATCAAATAAGCTTTTAGCTTTTAGGTTTTAGGTGTTAGGTTCTAACTAACATCGCATAGGTAGACCTAACAGCTAACACCTAAAAGCTATGATGGACAACATCGTCATCAAAGGCGCGCGGGAGCATAATTTGAAGAACATTTCGCTCACCATTCCGCGCAACAAGCTGGTCGTTTTCACGGGGCTTTCCGGCTCGGGAAAATCCTCGCTGGCTTTTGATACCATTTTTGCCGAAGGTCAGCGCCGCTATATAGAGTCGCTTTCGGCTTACGCGCGGCAATTTTTGGGACAGATGGACAAGCCCGACGTCGATGAAATCGAAGGCTTGTCGCCGGCCATTTCCATTGACCAAAAAGCGCATTCGGCCAACCCGCGCTCGACGGTCGCGACCATCACCGAAATTTACGACTACCTGCGCGTGCTCTTTGCCCGTATCGGCAAGCCGCATTGTCTTATTTGCGGCAAGCCCATTCAAAAGATGACCGTCGAAGAAATGGTCAATATGATCGTGGAGCGCGAAGAGGAAATTCATTCCAAAGAGAGCGGTTCTGATGATTTTTCGAAACATCGCGCAGGAGCGAGTCCTCGAGCGACGAGCGTAGCGCGTCCCGAAGCGGCCCGAGGAACGACGCGTGTTTCGAAAAACAGCAGAACCGCGAACGACTTCATTACCGTTCTCGCGCCGGTCGTGCGCGGCCGCAAAGGGGAGTATTACCAAATGCTCTACGACCTATATAACGCCGGCTTTGCCGAAGTGCGGATCGACGGAAAAATTTATCCGCTCCGCGACCGCATTGATCTGTCGAAGAATCAGGCGCACACCATTGAGCTCATTGTTGACCGCGTGCCGCTCGCGTGGCCGCTACAGGACAACAAATCGTTCCGTCAGCAGCTGGCCGAAGCGCTGGAAACATCGGTCGAAAAAGCCGATGGCAACGTCGTTATTATTTACGGCGACGCCAGCGAGCAAAACATGTCCGCGCGTTTTTCGTGCCCGGACGACGGCTTTGCTTTTCCCGAAATCGAGCCGCGCCTTTTTTCTTTCAACAGCCCGTATGGCGCTTGCGAAGCGTGTCATGGCTTGGGCACCGAAGAAATTTGGTCCGACGTCGTTTGTCCCAAGTGCGGCGGCAAGCGTTTGCGCGCCGAATCCCTCATGGTGACGATCGGCAAAAAGAACATCGTGCAAACAACCGGGCAGACCATTGAAGAGGCGCATGCTTTTTTCACCGGACTGAAGCTAGCCGCGACCGACGAAGAGATTGCCGCGCCCGTGCTTAAAGAAATTTTGGGCCGCTTGCAGTTCATGCTGAACGTCGGCTTGCATTATCTCACTCTTGATCGCAAAGCCGGCACGCTTTCGGGCGGCGAAGCCCAGCGCATCCGTTTGGCCTCCCAGCTCGGCTCGCGCTTAACCGGCGCCACCTACGTGCTGGACGAACCGACCATCGGCTTGCATCAGCGCGACAACGAAAAGCTAATTAAAACGCTCTTGGAATTGCGCGACTTGGGGAACTCGATCATCGTCGTCGAGCACGACGAGGACACGATTTGGTCGGCCGACCATTTGGTTGACTTCGGCCCCGGCGCCGGCAAGCACGGCGGGCAAATTATCATGGAAGGCCCGATGCCGGACGTGCTTAACTCCAAAGGCGCAAAAACTTCGCTCACCGCCAAATACTTGAGCGGGGAGCTTAAAATTCCCGTTCCCGAAAAGCGCCGCGTGAAAATTCATGAGAAGATCAAAATAATTGGCGCGAGCGAGAATAATTTAAAGAACGTCGATGTGGAAATTCCTTTGCGCAAATTCGTTTGCGTGACCGGCGTTTCCGGAAGCGGCAAATCATCGCTCGTCGATGACGTGCTTTGCAAAACGCTCGCGAATCGCTTTTACGGTTCGCGCATGAAGCCCGGCAAAAACAAGGGGATCGTCGGGCTGGAGTGGATCGACAAGTTTATCACGATCGACCAGTCGGCGATCGGCCGTACGCCGCGCTCCAACCCCGCCACCTACACCGGTATTTGGACGTGGATCCGCGACCTCTACAGCCAAACGCCCGAAGCCCGCGTGCGCGGCTATAAGCCGGGACGCTTTTCGTTTAACGTCCCCGGGGGGCGCTGCGAAAATTGCGAAGGCCACGGCATGATCGCGATCGAAATGCATTTTTTGCCGACCGTCTGGGTCACCTGCGACGTGTGCAAAGGCCGCCGTTTTGACCGCGAAACGCTGGAAGTGAAATATAAAAACAAGAGCATTCACGACGTCTTAACGATGACCGTCGAGGACGCCGACGAATTTTTCCGTGACATTCCGGTGATCCATGACAAGCTCAAGGTCATGAAAGAAGTTGGCCTCGGCTATGTCGAGCTGGGTCAGCCCGCGCCACAGCTTTCCGGCGGCGAAGCCCAACGCATCAAGCTTTCGTCGGAACTCGCGAAACGCGGCACCGGCCGCACGCTTTATGTGCTGGACGAGCCGACCGTTGGTTTGCATTTCGAAGATGTCAGGAAGCTCGTCGAGATGCTGCAAAAATTGGTCTCGCTCGGTAACACCGTGCTGGTGATCGAACACAATTTAGACGTCATCAAGAACGCCGATTGGGTGATCGACATGGGCCCCGAAGGCGGCGACAAAGGCGGCACCGTGGTCGCCGAAGGCACCCCCGAAGAAGTCGCCCGCCGCGCCGGGTCGCATACTGGAAAGTATTTAAGGAAAGTGTTGGCTAAAAAGTAGCGCCCCAATAACTCACCCTACCCTCTCTTATAATAAGAGAGGGGATAGATGCTTCGATAAAAAAGAAGCTACATCTAAATTGAGAAACATCTCGCTCCTTCCCTTATTATAAGGGAAGGGTAGGGATGAGTAATCGGCCGGCGGAATTCGATATTCGTCATTAACAGCTATGATTCCTTCATCCATAACCATTCAAAACAAATATCTCCCAGACAAGCCCGGCGTTTATTTGTATAGGAACGCGACGAACAAGGTGATTTATGTCGGCAAAGCGACATCGTTAAAGCGGCGCGTGAGTTCGTATTGGACGGGGGCGAAGGACGCGAAGACGACGGAACTGTTGATGCATATTCGCTCCATCGAATACATCGTCTGCGGCTCGGTGCTGGAAGCGCTGGTCATGGAAGCGAATCTCATCCGCCGCTGGCAACCCAAGTACAACATCCTCGCGCGCGATGACAAAAGTTTTTTATACGTCGCTTTTACGCGCGCCGAGTTTTCGCATCCGGTGCTCTTGCGCGGCTATGACTTGGCGCACGAATCAAAGCACAAATACTTGGCGACCTTCGGGCCGTTCATCCAAACCTCGGCGCTCAAGGCCGCGCTGGAAATTCTGCGGCGCATTTTTCCGTTCTCGTATTGCGAACCCAACCAAAAGCGCCCGTGTTTTGATTTTCATATCGGCAAATGTCCGGGCGTTTGCATTGGCACGGCCGACAAAAGCGAATATCGCGAGAACATCGTTAACCTGATCAAGTTCTTCAAGGGCGAGTCGGCCGCGATCATTAAGGACGCGAAAAAGAAAATGGCGGCCGCGGCCAAGGCCGAAGATTTTGAAGCCGCCGCGCTGTACCGCAACCGCATCTACAACCTGACCCATGTACGAGACATGAGCATTCTGACGCGCGAAGCAGCGCCCCAGGAATTCGTGAACGTCTTCGGCCGCATCGAGGGCTATGACATTTCCAACATCAGCGGCGAGCACGCCGTGGGGAGCATGGTTGTTTTCGAGGACGGTTTGCCAAAGAAATCCGCTTATCGCATTTTTAACATCAAAGAAGTTGAAGGAGCCAACGACGTCGCCTCGCTTTCCGAAGTGCTGTCGCGCCGCGTTGGGCACGACGAGTGGAAGCGCCCGGACATAATTTTGATCGACGGCGGCCGGGGACAGTTGAATGCCGTCATGCCGATCTTTGAGAAAGCCGGTTGGACAATGCCGGTCTTCGGCATGGCGAAAGGCCCCGACCGCAAAAACGACGAGATCATCCCCGCCGACCCGACCGATTGGGAATTGAAGCGCATCGTCGAAAGCCAAAAACAACTCTTCGTCCGCGTCCGCAACGAAGCACATAGATTTGCGATCTCGAAATATCGTAGCCGACACCGTAAAAATATTCTCCCTCGCCCCGCGAAGCCGAAGCGAAGTGGGGAGAGGGTAGTGTGAGGGGTGCTGCGTAATATACCGTTGGTCTTGAAATATATATCGTTTCATGTAAGATGCGCTCAGTTGTTTGACATTCCGCAACAACGAAACAAGGAGAACGAACGTGGCAGACCAAAAATCGAATCTCGCGCTTCCCGGAAATCCCCGCTACCAGCCGAAAGACCTGCAAGGTATTTTCGGCTATGACAACCTGTATCGAGCGTTCGTCATGGTCGAATTGGCGGTCCTCGATGTGCTCGCCGAAATCGGGGTGATCCCGGCTTCCGAATACGCGCTTCTCACCGACGGAGTGCGCGCCGACCTTCTTGCCATCACTACTTCCGAGGTCGACGAGCTCGAACGCAAGGTCACCAAGCACGACATTCGCGCCTTGGTGCAGATCATGCAGGGCAGGATGCCGGAGCCGCTCCGCCGCTTTGTTCACGCGCTGCTCACTTCTTACGACGTGATCGACACCGCCCGGGCGCTACAGTTCACGCAAGCGCAACGGTCCGTGGTGGCGCCAAAGATGCACGCAGTTCTAAACATCTTCGCCGATCGCGCTGAAGAGCATGCTGAGACCCGCATGATCGGCCGCACTCACGGCCAGCACGCCGTGCCCATCACCGCCGGTTTTTGGCTGGCGACGGTCCTTTCGCGCCTCATCGACAACGCCGCCGCCATGAACGCGGCAGCCGAACATTTGGTCGGCAAGATCGCCGGTCCGGTCGGCGCATACAACGCGCAGGTCATGTTCGGCCTTTACCGCCCAGGCGACAACGACGGCCCGACCCTCGAAGAGAGGGTGATGTGTAAGCTTGGTCTCCGCGCGGCGCCGGTTTGCACGCAGATCGTGCCGCCCGAGCCGATGGCGCGTTACCTTTTCGCCTGTTTTCAGACAATCGCAACGTTCGGGCAGTTCGGCAACGATGCTCGCCATCTCATGCGCACTGAGATCGCCGAGCTGGGCGAGCCGTTCGAATCCGGCCAGGTCGGATCTTCAGCCATGCCGCGCAAGCGCAACCCCATCACCTTTGAGGGTTTGTGCGGCGCCTATACCGACGCCGTGGCAGAATTCATGAAGGTGATGCTGACCTCGATCTCCGACCATCAGCGCGATTTGACCGGCAGTTCGGTCATGCGCGACTTCCCGACAATGATCGTGCTGCTCATCCGCCAGCTCGATCCACTGCTCCGGCAAGACAAGGAAGGTCGCGCCTTTCTCCGGCGGATCCAGATCGACAAAGATGCATGCATGCAGAATTTGGGGGAAAGCGCGCCCTATGTCATCGCCGAACCGCTTTACTTGGCGATGCAGTTGCATGGGTTCACCGGGGATGCACACCACCTGGTGAATCACGAGCTTGTTCCCGGCGCCGCAAACAGCGCTTGCCCGAACCTCGTCGACGTTCTCGAAGGCAAGGCCAAAGCGGGAGAAGAACCGTTCGCGACTGCACTCGGCGTTTTGCCGGCCCATGTCATCGACGACCTCCGTCACCCCGAGCGCTACATCGGCCGCGCGCCGGAGATCGCCCGCGAAACCGCCGCGCGCGCTAGAGTGATCGCCGAATCGCTCTGATCGCAACGTCATATCATCATCGCACCGCCGCCCTGGCCTTCCGGGGCGGCTTTATTTTTTCGTTTTTTGTCATTCCCGCGGAGGCGGGAATCTAATCATCAATTGGGCGTTCGTATCTTTCCGACGGAACTCTCCCTACCCTCCCTTGTCCCAAGGGAGGGGATGTATTTCGCCGAAGATCGGTCCGAACCCTCTCTTTGTAAAAGAGAGGGTAGGGAGAGTTCCGTCGTACGTTACCCAATATTGATTGGACCCCCGATGTGCGCTCGGGGGCGACGAATTGAACGGATCAGGCATTGGATTTGGAAATTGGTTCTTGATTCTTGGTTTTTCCCGAAGGCGAGTTATCCACCTCAAAAACCGAACACAAAACCGGAACTGAATTAATTCGGCCAAACAAGGCCGGAATTTTTGTTCGGGTTAGTGGTTGATAAGTGGTGCAAATTGGAGTATAATAGATGCATAGTGGTTAAAGGTGGATGAAAGTGGGGATAAACTGTTCCTATCGGCTATGTTTATCGGCGAGTATCAGCACGCTTTGGACGAAAAAGGCCGGATTGCCATACCGGTCAAATTTCGCCGTGAACTGGAGCAAGGCGCGGTTGTTACGCGCGGCCTTGATCACTGCCTCACCATCTACACTGCGAGCGAATGGGAAAAGCTCGCCACTCGTCTTGCCAATTTGCCAATGTCGTCCGCCAACACCCGCGCCTTTGCCCGGCTCATGCTTGCCGGTGCCATGGACGTTACTGTCGATGCGCAAGGACGCGTCGTGTTGCCGGATTACCTGCGCGAATACGCCGCGCTCGGAAAAAAGGTCGTGCTTGCCGGACTCTACAACCGTTTGGAGGTTTGGGATGCGGCCAAGTGGGAGGAGTTCAAAAGCCGAACCGAAATTGCGAGTTCCGACATCGCCGAAAAGCTGGGCGAACTGGGCGTCTAAAATTAATTATGAATCCGTAGCAATAACAACATGGCGCATGTGCCGGTCCTCACCGAGGAGGTGATGAAATTCCTTGACCCCAAGTCGGGAGATAATTTCATCGACTGCACTTTGGGCGACGGGGGACACAGCGCCGAATTGCTGCGCCGCATATCGCCCAATGGAAAGGTTTTGGGGTTCGACTTGGACAGCGAGGCTGTCAAAGTCGTGCGCAAGAACCTTGAAGAATTCGGCTCGCGTCTGATCGTGAGGAACGAAAGTTACACCAACCTCATTGCCGCCGTTACCGAAGAAAGCTTCGGACCCGTCGCCGGCGTGCTCATGGACTTTGGCTTTTCCTCGCCTCAGCTTGAAAACCGCAACCGCGGCTTTAGCTTTCAGCGCGACGAGCCCTTGGACATGAGCTACTCCACCGCCGCCGGCCACACGACCGCCGCGGAGATCGTGAACACTTGGCCCAAGGACGAACTCGTGCGCATGCTTGCCGAATACGGTGAAGAACACATGGCCGATCGCATCGCCTTCGCGATCATAAAGGCGCGCCGCGAGAAACACATTATTTCAACGCAACAGCTTGTTGAGGTGATCAAAAGCGCGGTTCCAAAAAATTACGAACATGGCCGCATTCATCCGGCCACCCGCACTTTCCAAGCTTTGCGCATCGCGGCAAATGACGAACTTGGATCAATCGAAAAAGTTTTGCCGCAAGCCCTGAGCGCAGTCGAAAGGGGCGGACGCTTGGTCTGCATCGCCTTTCACTCGCTTGAGGATCGGATCGTCAAGAACTTCTTCAAGGAAATGTCGGCAAAACACAAAATGGAAATACTGACGCCCAAGCCGGTTACGGCCACGGAAAAAGAAATACAAAATAATCCGCGGTCCCGAAGCGCCAAATTGCGCGCCGCCCTCATCAAATAACATGACCACTTTCACCCTAGCCCGCGCCCAATCGTTCGAAGTGCCGGTTCGCCGAACCATCGCCGTTCACTTTTCGCTTTCCGCCATCAACACGGCGATCATCGCGATCGTGGCCTTGCTCGGCGTTTGGTATTTGGTGCAGGTGAATCTCACCATGTCGAAGAATTACCAAATTCGCGACATGCAAAACCAGCTCGCCGCCGTGCAAACCGTGGCCCACGCGAACGAAATAAAGCTGACCGAAGCTGAAACCGTGAGCAATTTAACCGCGCAAGCCGCGTCATTAGGCATGGTCCCGGTCGGAACGGTCGAATATGTCACCCGCCCGAGCTCGGGAGTGGCGTTTCGCTAGGGCCCGAAAAACCAAGAACCAAGAACCAATTTCCAAATAAAGTTTAAAATCCAATGATTAAATTCAAAACTGGCCGCCGGCCTGTTTTTTTGTACTTGATACTTACTCCTTGGTATTTATACTTGAAATTTATTTGGAAATTGGTTCTTGGTTCTTGGTTGTTATTCTTTTATTCTGCTATAATTTAAGCATGCCTGTAGCAAGAAGCGCGGGAAAAGCGGTTTTTGGCGACGTCGTGGGCAAAATCTTAAACGCCCCGGTTTTTTGGTACACCCGCGGCGCTTATGATGCCGGCCGCTATTGCTGGTATCTCATTGTTCGCCGCTGGAAAGCGCTGGCGCTCGGCGTTTGGATTGTTAACATTTTCGTGCCCATGTACGGCCAGCGCGACATCGCGGGCTCTCTCATCAGCTTTTTCATGCGCGTCATCCAGATTATTGCGCGCGGCATTGTCATGATCCTTTGGACCGTGTTCGTCATCATTATCTTCGTCGCGTATTTGGCCGCGCCCGTCTTCGTCGTCGTCGAACTGCTTCGCCAATTATTCGGCATTCTCTAAACATGACCCCCGTTCTCTCCTGCAACGTCTGCGCCGCCCGCGGCTACTTGGGCGAAAGGCAATGCCCCAATTGCCGGGGTTTTGGTTTTATCGTTACCATGGGCGAGCGCACTTTGGGCTGGCGTCGGCCGCTCGACCGTTTCGCAATTAACGCCCGCCGCGGCGCAAAAATCGTGAATCGCGCGATCGACATTGCGTTTCTTATTGTCGCGGCACTCTCGCTTGGCGAATTGCTTTTCGGCATGGTCATGGGCGCGCCCTTAACGCTTGAATACTGGGTCAACGTGAAAAATCCGTCGCTCCTGTTCTTCTGGTTCGGCGCGTTCTGCGCCTTTGTCGTGCTCTCGCGGCGCCGCGCGCAAAAGTACGAGGCCGTGCCGGTGGCGCGGCGCGAATATAAAGACGAAGCGCAAACGCTCGCGACCCCGGTCGGCTGGGAGCAGGCGCGTTCAATTCCCGCCAAATTTTTTCTCAACGTCTCGCGCTCGTATTCTCCGTCGGCCATTCTTGTCGTCGAGAACGCGATGATTGCCGCCGATCGCGCCAACGTCGCGACTCTCGAACCGCTCCACCTTTTCGCCACGCTATTGAACGACAAAGAAGTGCAGGTGCTTTTTGCCCGGACC
>Ga0182010_10001469_pt1 | contig 12388 bp, 11 predicted proteins | sample 611E1MmetaG_FD_120488 | JGI IMG/M metagenome (GOLD analysis project Ga0182010, IMG submission 120488) | Permafrost microbial communities from Stordalen Mire, Sweden - 611E1M metaG | ecosystem: Environmental > Terrestrial > Soil > Wetlands > Permafrost | place: Sweden: Stordalen | collected...
CAGGTCCCCGTCGAGCTTATCCGTCAGCATGCCGAGGAGAACGAGTGCCGTTCCCCAACCGCGCTGCGGAACAGGCGGAAGAAGCATGACAAGACTGAAAGGGATGACGAGGAAAGCGCGGGCAATGCTCAGGAGGTTCGAAATCGTGAGGAACTCACGCTTCATTTTCATCCTTCGTTTGGGCCGCGTCGATGGGGACAGGGTAGGCTCCGCTGAAACACGCCGTGCAATAACGTTCACCGTTCTCCTGCGGCGCCGAATCCAGAAGATCGTCGATGCTGAGATAGCCGATGCTGTCCACACCGAGTTCCTTCCCGATCTTCTCGATATCGCCGCCGCACTGATTCGCGATAAGTTCCTTCGGCGTCGGGAAGTCCATGCCGTAGTGGCACGGGTACATGATGGGCGGGGACGTAATCCGGAAATGGACTTCCTTCGGTCCGGCCTGACGAATGAGCTGGACGAGTTGCTTCGAAGTCGTCCCACGCACGATCGAATCGTCAACGATGACCACCACCTTGTCCTTGACGACGCCCTTTACCACGTTGAACTTGGTCTTCACCTTATTCTCGCGGACATCCTGCCGGGGCTGGATGAACGTCCGTCCGATGTAGTGGCTCCGGATCAGACCGATCTCCAGCTTCACGTTACCGCCGAACTTATTGGTGGCCTGGACGTACCCCATGGTCGCCGTGTTGCTCGAGTCGGGGACATTGATGACGATGACCTTGTCGTTGGGAGCGCGCGGGTGAACCGGGCGGCTTTTCGCCAGGTTCTTCCCGAGCTTCCTGCGCACCTTGTCCACGCTGTGGCCGAAGATCTGGCTGTCGGGACGGGAGAAATAGATGTACTCGAAGATGCAATAATGCGGCGTTGCCGGCCTGTCGTCGATGCGAAGCGACGTCACCGCTCCCCGGTCAATGCTCGACTGATCGATGACGACGATCTCGCCGGGTTGCACATCGCGGACGTACTCCGCATCGATGATATCAAACGCCACCGTCTCGGATGCAACGACGAACGCATTCCCTTTCTTGCCGATCGCCAAAGGGCGGAAGCCGTGGTGATCGCGCGCGGCGATGAGGGCTGTGTCCGTGAGGAGGACGAAGGAAAATGCCCCCTGAAGCCGGGAGAGGGCTTCGCGGATTTGCTCAATCTGGTTGGTCTTCCTGCTCCGCGCGATCAGGTGAAGGACGATCTCCGTGTCGCAAGTCGTCTGGAAGATGGTCCCTTCGTCCTGCAGCTCCTGCCTGATCTTCTTGAAATTCGTCAGGTTGCCGTTGTGGGCGATCCCAATGTTCCCACCCTTGTACAATACCGTAAAGGGTTGGATATTCGTCTTGTTGTTCGCCGAACCTGCTGTGGAGTATCGGTTGTGTCCGATCGCCATGGAACCGACGAGCGTTTCGCTCAGAATCCTGTCGTCCCGATAGACGTCGTTGACAAGCCCGAAATCTTTGTGGACATGAAACCGCTGCTTCTGAGCGACAGGATCGAATTGCGCCGTGACGATGCCCGACCCTTCCTGTCCCCGATGTTGCTGTGCGAGCAGTCCGTAGTAGGTGAGCTGTGCGGCATGCGGGTTCCCGAACACCCCGAAGACGGCACAGTGGCAACGCGGTTTATCAAGGTCGGTTGTACTCATTCACATCATTGGCTGTCGATGATCCTCAATATACGAATCCGACGAGAAAAATCCAAGGCGCCGCCGCGGGGGCGGATCACTCCGCGATCGTATCATGCAGGAAGTGGAGGTCGTCCCGTTCCCGATAGTCCGTCGTCACGTGCAGCCCCCTGCTCTCTTTCCGTTGCATGGCGCAGCGGACGATCAATTCCGCGCACTGGACAAGATTCCGAAGTTCGATAAGCCCCTCCGTCACCCTGGTCTTCTTGTAGAACGGTTCCACTTCGTTTCGCATAAGTTCCACCCGCCGCAACGCACGTTCCAGCCGATGATTCGACCGGACGATCCCGACATAGTCCCACATGATCTGTTGGATTTCCCGGCGATTGTGAGACACGAGAATCCACTCTTCGCTGTTGAGCGTCCCGGAGTCATCCCACGGACGGACGGAGGGAATCGGCGGAGCGGAGGAACGAAGGTACTCGACGGATGCCCTGGCTCCCCGGTCCGAGAAGACGAGCGCCTCGAGGAGAGAGTTGCTTGCGAGCCGGTTCGCGCCATGGACCCCGGTCATCCCCACTTCGCCCGCCGCATAGAGCCCGAGAATCGACGTGCGCCCATCCACGTCGGTCACCACGCCGCCGCAGGAATAGTGCGCCGCCGGAACGACCGGGATGGGTTCCCTGGTGATGTCGAGTTTGAAGCGCGTTCTGCACACCTCCTCGATATACGGAAAATGCTCCCGCACCTCGTCGGCGGGAAGATGGCGAAGGTCGAGCAGGACATACTCTTCCCCCCTTCTTTTCAATTCGGTATCGATGGCATACGCGACAATATCACGCGGGGCGAGGGATTTCCGCGGGTCATAGGCCTGCATGAATTCCTCTCCATCCTGGGTCCGGAGGATCCCGCCGAAACCGCGGACAGCCTCGGAAATCAGGAACGACGGGGAGCCCGAGTTGAAGAGGGTTGTGGGATGGAATTGGATGAATTCCATGTTGGCGATGGTTGCACCGGCCCTGTATGCCATTGCCACTCCATCACCTGTTGCGATCAGGGGGTTTGTCGTATGGAGGTACACCTGGCCGAGTCCACCGGTGGAGAGAAGCACGACCCGGGAAGTGAAGCTGTCCACGCGCTTTTCAATACTGTTGAGGGCATAGACACCCCAACAGTGGATGCTTTTCTGCCTCCCCCTTGCTGCATCCGCCGCGTGGTGCTCGGTGATTAACTCGACTGCGGTATGGTTTTCAAACACGCGTATATTCGGCGTTTCCGACACCGCCTGCAGCAGCGCACGTTCTATTTCCCGTCCGGTGAGGTCCTTTGCATGGACGATCCGGTTGACCGAGTGTCCGCCCTCCCGTCCCAGATCCAGGACGCCGTTCTTCCTGGTGAACTGCACCCCAATTTCGACGAGCTCACGCAAACGGGACGGCCCCTCCCGCACGAGGACCTCCACCGCATCACGGTGAGAAAGGCCCATCCCGGTGGACAGCGTATCCTCGACATGGAGCTCGAAGGAATCCACGGCCGACATGACGGCCGCAACCCCCCCCTGGGCGTAATTTGTATTTGACTCGGCCCGCTCCTTTTTTGTAATGACGGCCACGTTGCCGAACGGGGCAACCTTCAGAGCATACGAAAGGCCCGCGATGCCGCTGCCGAGAACAATGAAATCAAATGTGTATGTCATCGATCCGCGCGTCTGTGCCGCTCTATGAATGAAAAGGGGCGGCCCCCACTGCGGGTCGCCGCCCCTGGAACGTCTGCCGAACGATCAGATCACTGGAAGCAATAGCTTGCGGTCATGTATCCGAAAGTATTCAGATTGTCCTGTGAACCGATCAGCCCTAAGCCGCGGCGGAGGGCATCCTCGCTCACGGTCGCATCGAGAGCAAAGTTCCCGAACGTGAAGCCGAGACCCAGCGTCACAAGGCTGTTGTCCGTTCCGGCGAGGCTTCCAAAGAAAACGTTGCTATTGGAACCTGCGGTGGTCGATTCGCCTGTTGAGCTTACACCGGTGGCGGAAAATTCATTCTTGTACGAGTCGGAGTGGAAGGCACGATAGTAGCCCATCCGGCCTGTCAGCCATTCCGTAAAGACGAACTCCATCCCGAGATTGATCTGAGGGAAGGACAACTCCGTGTTCGTGCTCGTTGATGTTGACACAGGAGGTATGGTGGATTGCTCAGTCTTCTGGCTCGCCGTCTTGAAGCTCACGCCGCCGGCAAGATAGAAGCTGTTCACTTTGTATTCCATCCCTGCGCCGAGAGCAAACAGCATATAGGTACGCTTCGCGGAACCCAGTTGGGTGGTAATGCCTGTCGGCGGCGAATCCCGTTTCGGTTCTTCGGAGACATTCACGAATGTGGCATAGGGCACAAAATTCACCCGGTTGGACATCTTCAGGTGGAAACGACCATCCAATTGGATTTCGGTCGCCGATCCGGAAAAGTCTCCCAGATTGGTCGCCACCCCTAAGGTGTTTTTCGAGTCCTCGTTATCGGTCACGTTATCGAACCGGATCGCTGCGTCAGCGTCAAACCCCATCCCCGCCCCCATATCCATGGCAATTCCGAACCGGAAGCCGATGACGTTCGCGGAGAGCTTGTAGTCCGTCGAAGCCAGTGACGGGCTATTCGAACTCGTCGACGTGTTCCTGGCCCAACCATAAAGGAATGCAAAGCCGACATCCAGGGATCCGATCTCGGTGCTCGCGACGGCCTCAAATACCTCAACGGGAGGAAGTCCTACCTGTGCGCCCCGACCTCCTCGATCGGCCTCGGGAAGGCTGTTGATGAAGCTGGAGAGATTGCCGACGACGAGGTTGGCAAAGGAAGGATCATAGCTGAGATTCACTCCGAGGGCAAGCTCTTTGCCGAACGAGAAGTTGACTCCGCCGAACTGCTTCCCATAGACATTATCCGCGGCATTGGTCCCCATCGGGGTGCCGCCGCCAAGGTTCATCCATGCGTAGTCCCTGTACTTGCCTTGGTAGGCGGGATTCAACAATGCAATCGTGGGATCATTGACGATGAAAGGATTCAAGACAATGTTTGGTCCGCCGACAATCGGACTGAGAGTAGACCCTCCGAGAGCAAGCTCTCGCGCGATCCCTCCGGGAAGCGGCCCCGCAAACAGAGTGCCTGCCGCAAGAACGAGGACGACACCGAGTAGAATAATGCGCCTGACCATGGTACCCCCTTAATGATTGGTGGATGCGTGGAAGATGGAGCCATGAATGACGTGAGTTGTTTTGCGTAGGTATTGACGGGCGACAATATAGAAAAAAGACGGTATTGACGCAAGGAGGGATTTGTTCCCGGGGAGCATTTTGTTTTCCCCTTTTCAGACGAATTTCAAGACTTTCGGGGGCCGGCAACATGAAGCACCAAGAGCCGGTCAAGAAACATCACCCTCTCCCTGAGTTCTTCCACGGAGCCGTCATTGTGGACGACGAAATCCGCCCGTCGGGCGGCACGGTCCGGATTCATCTGCGCATGCACACGGGCGATCACCTGCTGTCGGTCCATCCCATCGCGTTGCATGACACGCCGGATGCGAGTCTCCTCCGAGGCGCGGAGAACGATGACGGCGTTGAGAGCGGCGTCGAGTCCGGACTCATAGACAAGGGCCGCCTCCACGATGATATACGGAGACGATGGGGGGGATCGGCGGACCTTTTCCACGGCAGCAATAACCCGCGGGTGCATGATCGCGTTGAGAGCGCGAAGCCGCCCGGCGGACCCAAAGACGATTCGGGCAAGAGCATCACGGCTGAGGTTTCCTTCCGGAGTGAACACCTGCGGACCGAATTCCCGCCGTATCTCTTCGCGGACTTTAGGATCGCGGTCGGCGAGGTCCCGCGCGATGTCGTCGGCAAAGAGGATGGTGCGCCCCAATTCGCCGAAGCAGCGGCACGCAGCGGTCTTCCCGCTCCCGATGCCGCCGGTGACCCCCACGAGAGGGACCGGTTCATTTGGCATATGACACTGCCCGGTACTCCCTGATCACCGTCACCTTGATCTGGCCCGGATACTCCATTTCCGCCTGGATCTTCGCCGAGATGTCGTGGGCAAGCTGGTCGGCTTTCACATCATCGACTTTGTCCTGTTCAACGACAACCCGCACTTCGCGCCCCGCCTGTATGGCGTACGTCTTTGCAACTCCCTGGAACGACTGCGCGAATGCCTCCAGCTTCTCGAGGCGTTTGATGTAGCCTTCGACGGACTCCCGCCGTGCGCCGGGGCGGGCGCCGCTGATCGCGTCGGCCGCCTGCACAAGAGCAGCGATGGGAGATTCCATCGGAATGTCGTCATGATGCGAACCGATGGCGTTGGCGACGAGAGGGTGCTCACCATATTTTCTGGCGATGTCGTAGCCGAGAAGAGCGTGGGGGCCTTCGATCGACTTGTCCACACACTTGCCGATATCGTGGAAAAGGCCCGCCCGCTTTGCCAATGTCGCATCGAGGCGGAGTTCGCCGGCCATCATGCCCGTGAGGAAGGCGACCTCCACGCTGTGCTGCAGCATGTTCTGTCCGTAACTCGACCGATACTTCATACGGCCGAGAAGTCGGAGAACCTCGCGATGCGCGCCATGGAGGCCCACTTCCAGGAGCGTGTTTTCGCCCGTCTTGAGAATCTCCTCCTCCAGTTCATTCCGCACCTTTTCCACGATCTCTTCGATCCGGGCGGGGTGGATGCGTCCGTCAGCGATCAGTCGTTCGAGCGAGATGCGTGCCACCTCGCGCCGGAACGGATCGAATGCCGACAGGATGACGGCCTCGGGAGTGTCGTCCACGATAACGTCGACCCCTGTTGCCGCCTCGAAGGCCCTGATATTCCGTCCTTCGCGCCCGATGATGCGGCCCTTCATCTCGTCGCTCTGGATATTCAGTACGCTGACGGTCGTTTCCACCGAATGATCGGCGGCAGTCCGCTGGATCGCCTGGACAATCACCTTCTGTGCTTCGCGGCGTGCCTCGTCGCGGGACTTGTCACGGATCTCCTTGAGCATGTACGCGGCTTCCGATCTCGCTTCATTGGCAAGGTTTTCCATGAGGATTCGTTTTGCGTCATCCCGGGAAAGACCGGATGCGCGCTCCAGGCGCGTGTTCTCCTCCTGCATCAGGCGGTTCAGCTCAGCCTCGCGCGTATCGAGCGCACGCCCCCGTTCATCGAAGCTCTTTCGAACGCCGACCTGCTCCTTCTCCTTCTTCCCGAGAAGTTCGACCTTCCGGTCGATATTCTCCTCCCGGACTTCAAGGGTTTTTTCCTGTGCCTGGAGCTTGGACCGCTTGCTTTGGACGTCGGCATCGAAGTCCTTCTTCTTCTGGTACCACTCGTCCTTGACCTCAAGCAGTTTTTCCCGCTTGAGGGTATCTGCCTCCTTCTCGGCATCCGCCAGCACCTTCTTTGCCATTTCCCTGGCGGTCGACACCTTGTTCTGACCCGCCTTCGCGTTCAAGTACCAACCGAGATAGAAGGCCACGCCGCATGACACCACGACGATCGATATCACAATCACGAATTGCATGCTACCTCCACTGGCTCGAAAGGCGTAGACAAAAAAATCCGCACGCGTCAGTCGTCTCAAAGAAAAGGCACTTATGAAAGAACCCTTCCAACACGGTGGGTGCTCGCCTGAACGTCTTTTACTTCCACGCTCTCGCTCGCCCCGTGTACAACGGGGGTTATCGCAAGAGTCCCGCCGAAACGGGATGAGGCATGTAATCGACGCCCACGAGTCGGGCTCCCATTATAAAAATGTTGGTTCTTTATAATGTGTGTGAGACGGCTGGCGGTGCGGATGTCTTTCCGCACATTCGCCTAGAGCTTTTGCGATGCAAAGAACGGCAAAACCCATCAAAGGAACCTAGACTTCCCGAACCGAGTTATCAAGGTAGTTCGTAATCTTGAGCAGTTCCCCCTCAACGAGAGTCGCGACGGCCCGTGCCTTTTCGCGCTCTTTCAATAGATCTTCGGTGATGTTCAGGGCAGAGAGCACCGAAACTGTCAGCGTCGGTTGGTCCGGCAGCTTCCCGTGGATGGAGGTGATCATCTCGTCCACATACGTCGCCACCCGCCGGGTAAACTCTTCGCTTTCCCCCCGCAACGGGTACTCCGAGCCGAATATTTTTACCTTGATGCTCTTCTTGTCCGTCGTCATCTGTTGATTGCCGTTTCTTGATCCTGGCACCGCCAACCGCATCACAGATATGCATCCAACCGCGCGATGAGTTCCTTGATCCTGAGTGCAAGCGCATCGCGATCGTCCCCGGCCAAGGCAACGCCGTGGCCATGTTCCTGTTCGGCGACCTGACGTTTCAGTTGCGCCGTCTCCCGGCGGAGATGTTCGAGCTCCTTTTCAAGACGTTCGACGGTCGCCGTCAGACTGTGCTTTTCCTCACGCATGCGCGTGATGGCTTCCGCAGCCCGTCGGGCACTCTCCCACATGGCGTTGAAGGCGACTTCCATCGACTTCAACTCCCCCTGCGTGAGGGTGTTCAGCTCTGCGGCATGTGGTTCCACGCTGTCGCTCACATGTGTGTCTGATCTGTCATCCCATGCTTCGCAACGTCGCGCCCTGTTCCTTCTCCACCCTCTCCACCACGCGCTTCACCGCAGCTTCAATCTCGGGGTCAGTGAGTGTCTTCACCCGGGACATCAGTTCGAGCGTGAAAGCAACACTCTTCTTGCCCGCAGGAAGAGGATCCCCTTCGTACATATCGAACAGTTCCACCGTCTCAAGAAGTTCAGTGGCCGATTCCTTCATCGTCCGCAGGATCTTCTCCGCCGGAATGCCGGCGTCGACGATGAACGCAACATCGCGTCGCACCCTGGGATACCGTGAGAGAGGGATATACTTCCTCATCACGTCCCTCTGAAGAGCCGGCATCAGCAGCTCTGCCACAAAGACATCATTTTCGATGCCGAATTGCTTCAGCATTCCCTTCCTGATCTGACCGAGATAACCCGCGTAACCACCTTGAATTTCAATGGTTAGCGTGTTCTCAGTTAAACCATTGGTCGTAGAATAAGAAATAAACCGACCTTTGTCAAGCGCAAACTTGGCAAGGAGATCCTCTACGGAGCCCTTCAGATCGAAGAGATCGCATCCCCGGGCAGTTCTGCCCCAAAAAACCGGCTCCGCCATCCCCGTGCAAAGAAAACACACTCTTTCCTCTTCCAGAAAGTTCTCCACAAGCTTCGGCGCCGGGGTTTCATCGATCCGGAAGACGTGGCCGATCTCAAAGAGCCGGAGGTTGAAATTCCCGAGGTTCTGATTTCGTGCGACGGTCTCAAGCAGACCCGGGAGGATGCTCGTACGCAAGACATCCATGTCCGCATTCTGCGGATTCAAAATCCTGATCGGAGTAACATTGTCCGATCCCGCGATACTCCCCCGCGTCATGGAGTTCGTGATTGCCTCCTGGTATCCCTGTCCGATGAGCGCATTCCTCACTTCGTCGCGCACATGGGTCGTCGGGAAGGGATGCACGAAACTCACAGATGCAGCCGCCTTTTCTTCGATCTTATCGTATCCATAGACCCTCGCCACCTCCTCGATGAGATCGATCTCCCGGTCGAGATCAACCCGGAATGTCGGAATGCGGAACTTCATCGTCCCGGCTGCGGCGGAGACAAGAGAGAGGCCCAGGATACGAAGCATACGGACCACATCCTGCGACTTCATCGAGGTTCCCAGGACACCATTGACCCGGGCGAGGCGAACGGTGATGGCACGCTCCCGGATCTTCTTCGGGTACACGTCGATCACCCCCTTGAGGAGCGAGCCGCCCGCAAGTTGCAGCACAAGCTGCGCCGCCCGGTCGAGAGCGTACCGAACCCCGTTCGGATCCGCGCCCCGCTCAAACCGCTGCGAAGCGTCCGAACTGATGCCAAGCAGCTTGGCGGTCCTCCTGATGCTTGACGGATCCCAATACGCCGATTCAAGGACGATATCGACCGTGGCATCGCTGATTTCGGAATTCTCCCCACCCATGACCCCTGCAATCGACACCTCCCTCTCGCCGTCGCAGACCATGGCAGTCCCAGCGGGAAGAATATGACTCTTTCCGTCGAGTGTTCTGAAGGATTCGCCCCCTTGTGCCGCACGCACGATGATCCTTCCGCCCCGTAGGAGCTCGTAATCAAAGGCGTGCATCGGATGACCACATTCATACATCACATAGTTCGTGATGTCCACAATGTTGTTCCTCGGACGCAATCCGGCATTCCGAAGCGCATTCTGCAGCCAGCGCGGGGACGGAGCAATCTTCACTCCCTTGATCATGCGCACGGCAAATCTCGGGCAGAGACGGGAATTCTCCACCGTGACGGAGAGATGGCGTGCGACCGGCTCTTTCGATTCCCGCAATCTCACCCCCGGCAGCACGGGAAGCTTCCCGGTCAACACCGCGATCTCGCGCGCCACACCGAAATGGCTCAGCCAGTCGGGCCTGTTCGGCGTGATCTCAACATCGAATGCCACGTCGTCAAGTTCATAATACGATGCGAGGGAGGTTCCCACGGGCGCACTGGAATCGAGAATCATGATCCCGTCAGCGTCCTTGCCAAAGTCCAATTCCGACTCGGAACAGATCATCCCGGAGGATTCGATCCCCCGGATCTTCACTTTGGCAAGAACGAGCGGAGACCCGCCGGGATCGTGGAGATTCCTGGGAACAGTCGCTCCCACCAGGCCCACGACCACCTTCTGTCCGGCAGCAACGTTCGGTGCGCCGCACACGAGCTGCAGGACCTCGCTGCCAACGTTCACGGTACAGACGGAAAGCTTGTCCGCATTGGGATGTTTTTCTTTTGTGAGCACTTCGCCCACGACAAATCCTTTGTAGCGCGTGTCGAGGCGCTCCACATGCTCGAATTCCAGCCCCAGCATGGTGAGCCGTTCCGCCATCTCCCCGGGAGGGAGGGAGAAATCAATGTAGTGTTTGAGCCAGCGTTCGAGAACTTTCATGGTCAGAACTGATGAAGAAATCGGATGTCGTTATCGAAGAACAATCGGATATCGTCTATCCCATAGCGCAGGAGGGCAATGCGCTCGATCCCCATGCCGAAGGCATATCCCGCATAAATTTCCGGATCGTAGCCGACGGCACGGAAGACGTTCGGGTCGACCATCCCGCAGCCGAGAATCTCAAGCCAACCGTTCTGCTTGCAGAGTCGGCAGCCCTTCCCTCCGCAGATAAAGCAACTGATGTAAATGTCGGCGCTCGGCTCCGTAAACGGAAAGAACGTCGGACGGAACCGGTATTTGAGATTGCCGCCGTAGAACTGTTTGATGAATGCGATAAGGGTCCCTTTGAGGTCGCTGAAGGTGATCCCCTTGTCGACGCAGAGCCCCTCGACCTGATGGAAGAGGCAGTAACTGCGCGCGCTGATGGCCTCATTCCTGTACACCTTGCCGGGCATGATGACCCGGAGCGGCGGCGGGTGGTTTTCCATGACCCGGATCTGCACAGGCGACGTGTGGGTCCGCAGGAGTCCTGCTTTGCTCAGGAAGAACGTGTCCTGCATGTCCCGCGCCGGGTGATCAGGGGGAAAATTCAACGCTTCGAAGTTGTGGTAGTCATCCTCGATCTCAGGTCCATCGGCAATCCCGAACCCCATGGAAACGAAGATCCGCGTGATCTCGTCGATCGTCGCCGTGATGGGGTGTTTCGTTCCCCGCGCACGTCCCCGCCCGGGAAGTGTGAGATCGATCGGTGCCTTCCCCACCCCGGTGTGGGCTGCCAGCAGCGCGCTCTTCTCATCGAACAGCTGCTGGACATGGGAGCGGAGTTCATTGAGCTCCTTCCCCCGGGCCGGCTTTTGCTCGGGCGGGACGGACTTCAGTTGTTCGAACAGGGAGTTGATGGATCCTTTGCGTGCGAGAAATGCGACGCGAAATGCCTCGAGATCCCCGGCGTCACGGGCAGTGCCGATCTCGGCTTCCGCCCGCATACGAAGGTTGACAATGTCGGAATGCATGGGAGGGTACCAAAGAAAGAATCTTCCCGCCCCGCGTCCTCCCGCAGGCGGGCCGACGGAGCGGGAAGATCCGTGAACGGTTTATGCGAGGGCGAACTTCACAACCTCGGCAAAGGCCTGAGGATTGCTGACAGCGATCTCTGCAAGGATTTTGCGGTTGATATCGACCTCTTTCTTCTTCAATCCGGTGATGAGCCTGGAGTACGTGGTCCCGTTGCCCCTGGCCGCCGCGTTGATGCGGGCGATCCAGAGCTGGCGGAAGGTCCTTTTTTTCGCCTTCCTGTCGCGGTACGCAAACTGCATCCCCTTATCGACATGATGCTTCGCGACTGTCAGGACGTTTCCTCTCGCACCCCACGAGCCTTTCGCTTGCGCGAGAATGCGCTTGCGGCGGCGGTGGGAGGCAACCTTGTTCTGCGAACGTGGCATAGTTGCGCTTGTCCCTGATGTAGTGAGTAAGAATCCGCCGGGCCGCTCCGGAAGCCGGCCGGCGGTGGAGAAAAAAATCAGACGTTCAGCATCGCCTTCACAGCAGGAAGATCAGCACGGGAGACCAGGTGGGCCTTCCGGAGTTTTCTCTTCCTCTTGGTCGACTTCGACGTCAGAATGTGACTTCGGTAGGCAGCTCCTCTTTTCACCTTCCCGGTCGCCGTCAGACGGAACCGTTTCTTGGCGCTGCTCTTGGTCTTCATTTTCGGCATGCACAACCTCCTTGCGTATGGTCCTTCTCTGGGAATCTCCTGCACGAGCTCATCGCACGCGGCGC
>Ga0182010_10001470_pt1 | contig 12377 bp, 8 predicted proteins | sample 611E1MmetaG_FD_120488 | JGI IMG/M metagenome (GOLD analysis project Ga0182010, IMG submission 120488) | Permafrost microbial communities from Stordalen Mire, Sweden - 611E1M metaG | ecosystem: Environmental > Terrestrial > Soil > Wetlands > Permafrost | place: Sweden: Stordalen | collected...
CACCGCCTTTCAGGCCCGAACTCATGTCGTACCTCTGAGCTGAAAGCTCGTCTCCAGGCTTTGGAAGAATTACCCTATCCCTAAGAGCAAACTCTCTAAGGAGGAGATTTTCAACCATTGAAGTCTGCCCTCCATCAACAATCTCCTGTAAAAGACTCCCGCTTACCTGAGCAAGAGCAATATATTTGTCAAGAAGCTTAAGCTTAAGGATAAGTTCGAGGGCAAGTTCAGAGTCTCTTCGTGCATAGTCGACAAATTTTTTGAATTTATCTCCCGAATCTATCCAGTGCTCCTCCATCTCCAGGGGAGAGACATCAAGCTTCTCACGGTTCAAAAGCTCTTTTGAAACAGCTCTCAGCGTATACTGTTTCAAGCTGAAAGCTCTTCTAACAAGAGGAAGAGCATCCACAACTACTCGGCCCCTGATTTCAGTTCGAGTAATGAGCCCAAACTTCCGGTATCCTATCTGGCTACCATCCCTGCCTACAACTGGATTGATTACCTCTCCTTTTACAATAAGCGCTTTGACTCTATCCGTAATGTAAGGAATATCGAAGTCCTGGTGATTATATCCTGCAACTATATCAGGATCATATTCACAAAAAATTTGAAAAAAACGAATGAGCATTTTTGTTTCGTTCCCACAGAGCTCGACATCTTCATCCATACCTTCCACAATCTTTGCCACCAAAATTAGAGTTTTATTGTTATTATATGCAGGCTCGAAGGAAAAGCTGATCATGATTATAGGAGATATCTCTGGGGAAGGCATCCCTCCATCAAGTGGCAGGCATTCTATATCAAAAGACAGGTACTTAAGAGGAGCAATCCTCAGGCTTTCAATTTTCTTCAACCCGAATGCGAGTACTGCAGAATCGCACGCATAGTTCTCACAAAAAGAATTGCCTGCATAACCTGCCCTTAAGTATCGAGTAGGTTGTACAGGCTTTCCTTCAGCAGAAATCCAGACCATACCACCAAGGCCTCTGTCAATTAAAAAACGATTTCTGAAAAGGATATCACTCTCATAAACTTCCCATTTGCCTTCAGCTCTCAAGACTCCCTGTATTTTAAGAACCTCAGTCCTGATTTCTGCCACGTCCCTTGGCAGACGGGTAGTAATTCTGAGAATCTTTTTTTTTGATTTCTGATACCCTATAGGCTCGAATTTTTCTACTATTTCCACCTTTTTGACTTGGTCAAAAGTATCCTCTATAAGTCTTGATAAGGCATGCAGGTCTCCAGAAGCTTTGAGATAAAAATAAGGCTCAAAATCCGGGACAAAGCAGCAAACACTATTTCCATCCGCTCCTCTGCCAAAGAGGCGGATGACAGGGCTACTGTCATTAACGACTTCATAATCTGCATCCAATATCTGAAAATCCATAGGCATGGTTTAAGGTTTTAGATAACAAATAGCTTTGGTTGCATTTTTGGAAATTAAACCATATTTTTCAAAAGTTTGTCGAGTCTTAAAATATACTACTGGAATGAATTAGATTGAAAAATTCGTCTAAAAATAGAAGATTTAAAAAGATTGAAAAATTATCAGAACCAAACGCATTAACTATCGAATCTACTCTCACTCTTTCGAATGCCAGATACATAGCCAAGCTACACTAAAAATATCGATTCCTAAATGCAGTTATGTTAAAAAAGTATAAATTAAGAAAAATCTTAACCCAAAATTTTCAGGTTTAGATCTGCTTTACATTCATATTTATTGAAATTTCTGCAATATCGGCGCTATATTCAGCTACCCTTCGTAGGCTCTCAAGGATCATACTAAGTTCAACAGTACATAAATCTTCGTCATGTCGTGACTCTAGAGAAACACCAAATTGGGAAACTTTCTTGGCCTCCACAACAATTTTATTGATAACCTGCAGGTCTTCTTCTTCCATTGAACCTATTGAGCTTTCGAAAACTTTTCGTGAAATTTCAGCCATTTTAAATATAGGATCATCAGCATTTATCCCTGCATCCATTTTCAGGACATTCTTAGCTATTTTTACAGCATGGTCTCCCACACGCTCTATACTCTTTATAATAAGTCTGTACCCCAAGCATTCTCTTGGATGTCGAATCCCTATCTTATTAGAGAGTTCGATATCCTCAATTGAGGCTTTGAGCTGGCGGACACCAAGAAGATAGAAACGATCCACATCATCATCTCTCTGGATGACATCTTCAGCAAGTTCCTCAATGCGATCTCTCAGGGCAGTCATGGAGTCCTCAAGCATGGAAAGTACAAGTCCATACATGTTTTTGATTACCCTGCACAGAGGAAGATCATTGTAATTAAGCAAGCACTGGAAAACCAAGTCGTTCCTAGATTCCTCCACAAGTTCGAGACCTATCAATTTCTGACGCACTGAGTCCTTGATAAACTTACGATCATTAGCACTAAAACCTTTTTTGGTGGTCAACCTGATAGAATTATAACCAGCAAGATAATGAGAAATTAGAATTCGGAGATTGTTTTCCGCACCATCTGAGTGAATATAATCGACTGTTGCTTTGATAGCAGCTTGTTCTCTGGAGATATCACTGGAAGAAACAATTAGAGTTCGGTTAGGCATATGTGTAAGAGTAAGTGTGTCCCCAGCTTCAAGGCCAATATCCCTTACCCATTTAATGGGGAGAGATACAATATAAGTAGAATTTCCAGTAAACTGAACTTTTCTTTTATCCTTAGTAATAAATAATCCCCCTAAAGTTGTTCTAATTAATTTAACAAGATCTATATAGACAATAGTAATACATAAAATTATCTCTGGAATCAATAGTTTTGAATCTCATCAGTTCCTACACCATTTCTACAAATCAGAATAAAATCAAAAAAAATTATGGAAGGTAATGGAGTCGTTGGTTATGGCATCACAAAAATGACTTCATTCTATATTTATATATAATCATTTTTCCTTAACATGATAAAATAGATCTATATAGACAATAGTAATGCATAAAATTATCTATGGAGCTTATAGTTCAGAATCTTATCAGTTCCTAAATAAATTATGCAAATCTGAATAAAATCAAACAAATTTATAGCAGGCAATAGGATCGTTGATTATGGTACCAAACAAATGCCTCCATTTTGGTATATATACAGTCATTTTTCTTCGCTAGGATCAAATATTTCATTATCTAAAATAATTATTATAATATTTTTTTATTTGAATAGATAGTTTCCAGAACGAATGTCTGTTGTCATAACTCTGATCAAAAATATTCCAATTTCTATTTTATTAAAGCCATCTCAGAAACTCTATTTCACTGTTCTAGCATCAATGACTATTCAGAGGGTATCCATACATACTCAATTCAAAGAATAGGTTAAAGAATATCATGGAAAGCTCGTTACACAATCATCTGAAGAAAACTAGCTTAAAGCTGTTAAAATAAGTAAATCACCAAATGTTTGCTGAACAAATTTAAGCCTTTAATCAAAGTGTCAAAAAGTATGGATTTGCTGCTGTATTCACAGATGATCAATATTCTGGTGACAAGAATGGAAGCTATGTAGTACATGAAACTAGAAAAACATCACCTAACCACGTAATCTCATAATCATAGTGCCATCTAATACAATAGGAAAAAATTATAATCGCCGTCTTACCCAACTGGCCTGATATATCCCTCTTTATTTTATGATTAGATCCATAATAGATCATTGACGAACTTGGGATCTAAGTTAATCAAGGTTCTGTGCATTTATCTGAAATAATACATATATAAACAGTAAAAACAATGTATAATCAATGAATTTCAACTGAACATTTTTATGATTTTCACCATCAACTTGAACTTGAAAAAGATACCAGGAAAGAATAAAAATCAATATTCAACATTACTTTTCTGTGAAAATCGTAAAAAATGTGGCATTTTACGAGTTAATTGGGCCAGTTGGTGAAGTATTGTATTTACAACAAAATACGATTTCAAAAAAGTTACTAAATGAGAAAATATTATTTCAAAACGAATATATATAGGTTGCATATAACTATAAAACATGCTACTTTATTACCCGGAAGCGCATACGAAATCTTGAAAATAGAAGTTACAAACAACCCTTATAATTTGTGAAGACACTTCATATGAGAAAAAAGATTAAGAAGAGATTATGTCCTCGAGAACAGGTAGATTAGAACACTATAAATGTGATTAAGATGTCACTATTTATGGAAAATCCAGCTTTTCAAGAGCCTCTCTCATATGCAAAGATTATAATAGGGGTAGATCCATATCGAGATGGGGAAACTCCAGATTGGAGGTATGTAAAAAATGAAATCATTTGCATTAGTCCGGGCGGATGACTCGGACAAAGTGAAAATAGCATTACATGACCTAGAAAGATACGGACACATTCAATTTTCAGCTACCCCCAAATGCATAGAACCTAATTATGCTGATGAGCTCCTTGTAAGCATAATGGGAGTATCACTTAGATCAAAATGTAACTCTGCAGCACTAGTAGAATTGAATAATCATGCAGGTGCAGCAATTAGTAGGTTAAAAAAAATTCATCCTCCTGCTCATATAATCATAATCAGCCCAAGACATAAAATGTTTGAAGAATTGGCTGTCAAGTTTTCGAAATATCCGGAATTTGATCGAACATTCAATCATCAAAAAAGTCCACAAAGTGTATAAATGATTCAGGAGAAAGGGGAAACTTCGAATCAGATTCACAAAGACTAAAACTTTTCCTACTAAATTTTCATATAAATTTAGAACTGTTCAGCCTGCCAAAAATCAGTCAGAAGAAATTTATTTTTGTGCAAAAGATATTTCTGGGTACTAACTGATGGGAAAAAAATCACAGTTTAGTACCAAACACCACTGCAAACAACTGGTTTGTTCTTATCACTACTCAGGGTATAAACGGATAATTCAAAATCAAATATTTTAATTATCTACTATGTTTCTTTTCCTTCCTGATTTTCAACACCGTTTTTAGTTATATATTAAATGGGGACATAACCAAAAGTTCCAGTATAATCTTCATCACTCCACAATTCAACACCAGATAACTTGTTTTCAATCTAGGAGTATTCTTTAAAGTTTTTTCTTGCTGTGATACTTATTATAGAGGAGTTTGATACACATTTTATTTTCAAGAGCATTGATGCACCATTCATAAGCATATAACTAAATTATTGCGTTATTCAAATCCTCTTTAATCTACATCATTCTTGAAGTAAAATATTTTGGTTTAGAACCAACGAAAAAATGTACATGATCACCATTAGTAAAGATCGCATCAAACTTAAAATAGTACCTTTTACCAATCTCAAAGCAAATAGATTCCAGAGAATTTCGATAACCTCATTAGTATTTGAGTATTTGAGAGTGTAGATCTCTTAACACTAATTTTTACTCATGAAAACTCTTACCGATTTTGCTTTTAAATAAGAATAAAAATGTCTTCAATAAATTGGAGATAAACTTACTGAAATTTATATCTCAATTGATTGGGAATCTTTTCTTATCATTTTAGAGTCCAGATATTTTAACAAAACAGTTTACTGAGGCAGATATGAAGTAATCATTATGCTTAAAATGATTGTTTCACAGCAATAGCATTATCTTTCGAACTTTGAAATTGATAAACAATGTATTGATCGAATTTCTTTTGGGAAATTTCTTGATTTTCCTGAGTACATACCAAGCAATAACACAATCAGTAATTCCGAAAAGGATTATGGATAACTGAAATGAAGAAGAAATCGAGGGACAGTTGCAAAGCCAACTTGATTGCCTTGTTTTTGAAAATAAAAAAAGGAATGATTCAGGATTCTATTTTTATCCATCAAGATTCAACACGCAAAAGCAAGTGAACATCGATAAAATTAGGCAAAAAAAGGAGAAACATAGATGGAAATAAACCAAAAAGAGTTATAGGTTACATTTTGATTGTAAATTTCATAGCATAATAGGCAGGAATTAAATCTTATCAGCAAATTCAAAAACAACAACTGTATCACTTCGTGATTCGAGTGTATATTTATCATAAAAAAACTAAACGGTTTGTAGAGACAGGGGATACTTTGGAGCAAAATCAAAAGGTTATGATGCAACAATGAGAAGAATAGTAAACGAACACCCCCTGGGAATAAGAGATATATTAAGGAACAAGGAAATTAGCTCAAAAAAGTTAAAAATGAACGATTTTTTGCAGTAATTAAAAGATCTCCTAAGAAGGAAAAAATTTTGTCACCATCGTTCAGAGAGTGAATCTAAGATATTGTGCACAGATTTTTGTTATAATATATGTTAGTTGATGAAATTGAATCACATAAAAAAATCAGCGAGAAAGATTTGAACAGGGTCCCCACAAAGAAAAAAATAAGAAGTAAATAGGAATCCACCTTAATATTTAAATAATATTTGAAAGCTTATAATAAGCATCAATACATTTTTTCTACCTTAATTCTATTTTAAGACTATATCTAACATGTTGACAATTTAATTATTGAATAGAATACATGAACAGTTTCCCATCAGCATGATTCCTCTTAAGTTTCCAGTCTATCTCTTTTTTGTTCTCCTTTTTTCTCTCCAGGCCATGCAACCACGCAATGAGTCGGAGTCTCAACATCGCATATCCGCATATTATTACATTCAATATCCATTACTCTGATCTCTATTTAAGTGACATTGGGCCAAAGTGAATGTTTTGGAATGTAATAGGATTCAGAATTTATTAAGACGAATAATAATTAAATTGTCGTGCCACTGGATTTAATATAATGGTAAATACATTGGATACGTTTCCACCTTATATAAGAATATTATTAAAGCATTGTTTGTTGCGAATAAAAATTAGTGACTTACCGAAGTTGCTTGATCAATGGATATCCACATCTCTTACCCTAAATATGATTACTGCTCACTATTTAGAAAATTCCTTTACTCTGATCGTTGATCAGTTATTGATTTATAGTATCCCTTCAAAACGGTAAAAATATGTCTTTCGAAGAGGCAATAAAAGATTTGGATTCTGGTATTATTGTTGATATCGAAGTCATTCCTGGTTCCAGTTTGATCTCAGTTCCGAGTGGTTACAACGAATGGCGCAAGAGAATTGAAGTAAAGATAACCAAAAATGCCCATCAGGGAAAAGCAAACGAACAATTGATCGAATGTTTTGCAAGACTCTTTGGGATTAGTAATTCGGATATTCGGCTCTCCAGTGGAATAACAAGTCGTAAAAAATCCTTACTAATAAAAGGAATTTCTTACCAACAAGCGGTTTCTATTTTTGCGCCCTATTTTAAAAAATGACAAACGGCCTATTGAAATAGGATAGTTTTAAGAGTAATTTTTCCCCGATTTTAAAAAGTAAAATTTCAGCATCTTATTATCCGGACTATTGAATATATAGGAGAAGGTTATATAACACCGTGGTTGATCTTGAAATTTACAGAAAAAAACTTGAAAAAATTGAAGAGTTGCTATCCGAACTTTCAGAGTATTCAGGAAGGGGAGCAATTATCATCGTGGAAGGGAAAAGAGATATCTTTTCATTGAGAAGGCTTGGAATTGAAGGCAATTTTGAGCTTGCAACCAACGACTCTATTTATAATTTTACAGAGACGGTTGCGAAAATTGGAAATGAAGTAGTCGTACTAACAGATTGGGATAGACGGGGTGATTTACTGGCTGTTAAGCTTTCAGGCTATTTCGAAAATTTTGGTTTGAAACCTGAACTTCAGATACGCCACAAAATGAAGCTGATGTGTCATAAAGACATTAAAGATGTAGAAAGCCTTTATACCTACGTGTCCAGGTTACGATTAAAGACAAATTCTTGCTTTTATTCTGATTTAATGTAATTATTTAGCTACTAAAAATAAATCTAAAAATGTTGGTTTTGAGTTGTGAAAAATGTGTAATTTTCAAGACATTTTGGAAGAAAAATACAATCAAAGCCAATAATTAAAGAAAATGATTTTCAAATAACTTATCCATCAAATTTTAAATAATGGCACTATGAATATTTTTTCCTAAACTTTAATAGCTAAGTTTTAAGCGGATTTTGATAAACCCCTAAAATTCATGATATGTTTATTAGTAATATATAAACGAATCATGAAAATCAGAAATTTATTGAAATCTTCTGTGATAAATGGTTTACTTACAAATGATAGATTATTTTATACATTTATTAGGGGTAATCAGAAATATTTAGTCCAGCCTATCTCAAAACCGTAACAATATTTACGTGTGAAACATACGTATTCGACCATCTTAAAATATTAAACATAAAGAACTTATCCAATAGAATGAAACAATACCAATTTCAAAACTAAGCAAAATTGCTCAAAGACCTTAATATAGAGGAAATTATCTCAAATCAAATATTTTAATTTTCCGATTATGCTTTTTTCCTCTTATTTACCTGATTTTCAACATGGTTTTTTATTACATCCCACGTTGTGCCATAACCCACAGTTCCAATGTAACCTCCATCACTTCGTAGCTTACAATACAACATAAAAAATATGGTTAGATTAAGCACCTCATCTAAAAATATTAACATTGTATATTTATGCTAAAATGTATATGCCTGCGAAAAAACACATAAGAAAACCTCCAGAAAAACATTCTAAGAGTATCAAACGAGGATATACATCCATAGATGAGAAAAGTTCAGATTTGGTATGTTTGTATTTCTCATTGAGGAATGACTGAGACTAAAAATAAGGGTTAGGCTAATGGTGAAGTTCATTAGGTAGATGGATGGAATAAAAGTGGAAGAGAGATATTTAGCGAAGTATTGAACTTACCAAATGGAACCCTTGAAACCATAAAGAATAGTGTTGTAGCCCGAACGCACTAACTCCGAAAGTTCATTCTCTGGTTTTCCACAGTCACTTTCAGTTACCCTCGTGTCGGTCAATGTCACACTATTGTTGTACCGCATTGGGGTTGTCTGTACACTCACAATCAGGATTTCCCATTACCTCGTGCAAGGACCTATACAATGCGACTTGTGAGTATAATATGTATTGATATATATAAATATGCCTCGAACAGTAATTTTGAATCTCACCAACTTCAAAACCATTTTTAAAAATCAGAATAAAATAAAAGTTGCAATAGCGCAATTAGCTTCAAGTAACTGGGTATGTTCGCACCCAAAATCTTGAATAAAGGAATTATTCAAATCAAATATTTTAATTTATTTATAGATTTTTTTTCATTCTGTTTTCCTTAATTTCAACATTCTTTCTAATTAAATCAGAAGTTGTATCATTAACCACAGTTCCAATGCAGCCTCCAGCATTCCAAAGTTCACCATACAAAAGATGTTTTTAATCTCAGATTATTATTTAAAGATTTTTCTTGCTGTGATATATTTATATAATCTGCATCATTCTTGAAGGATAATATATTGGTTCAGACCAACGAAAAGATGCATATGATCACCATCAATACCTATTCCGTCAACTCAAAAAAGTACCTTTTACTAATTTTAAAGCATATATATTTCAAATAGTTGATAATGTCATTATTTGATAAAATCTTTTCACTATACTCAATAAAAAAACATTAATATCTTAGAGAATTTCTATAAACTCCTATGAATTAAAGTATTAGAGAGTTTAAATCTCTTAACAATAATTTTTACTCATGAAAACTCTACTGAATTTGCTCTTGAGAAACAATGTATTATAGAATTCCTTTCATGAAATTTATTGGTTTCCTAAGTACATACCAGACAGTACCAAAGTCTAATCATTCAGGAAAAAAATTGTTGATAACTGAAAGAAGAAATATGGAGACAGTTGCAAAGCCAACTTTATCGACTTGGTTTTAAGAATAAAGAGTGAATGATTACACACAGGATTTTAAATACACATACTGACAGAGCTTTCTTAACTGGAACTGAAAAACAGACCAGATAGAAGATATGATTAATAAATTTTAGGAAAGCCCCACATCCAGGCAGGAAATAGCAGTTACATGGATCACCCCTTTAGACACAAGAGTTGAGGAGGTCCCTTTCATGACACTCGATAACTTTGAGATAAGGGATGAGAGGGCACATATAATTATTTTTCCAGAAGAAATTAGGTCGCAAGAGCTGACCTCGTAAATCATAATGAACTCTCGAACCTCCTCTAATAAATGCGCTGACAGAGTAGAAAAGCAACACACGGTACGATAACCGTTATCAGCATTTCAGCTCATTCCTATGACAATGGTTTATACATGGTGGAAAGTATTGTACAAGTTGTGAATTGAATTCCTAAAACTAAATGTATAATCATTAACAAAAAAACACAAACAAGCCACCTGAATTTTGAAAAAAAGTTTAAAATAAAAGTCGGAGAGCTATATATATGCGCGTTTCTATTAGCAAATCATCAATTAAAGGGGAAGTCTTTGCTCCACCCTCAAAGAGTTATACTCACAGGGCTATAACCCTGGCAGCCCTTTCGAAAGAATCAATTGTACGTCACCCTCTGATTTCCGCCGATACCCTCGCTACAATCCGTGCTTCAGAGATGTTCGGGGCCTTGATTGAAAGGGAGGAAGAAAATCTCATAATTCATGGAGTTAATGGAAAACCCAATGTTCCGGAAGATGTAATTGATGCTGCAAATTCAGGGACAACACTCCGCTTCATGACAGCAGTTGCAGGCCTTACTGATGGAATCACAGTGCTCACTGGAGATAACTCCCTGCGCACCAGACCAAATGGGCCTCTTCTTGATGTTCTCAACAAATTGGGTGTCAGCGCCTGTTCCACTAAAGGAAACGAGAGAGCTCCGCTTGTAGTCAAAGGTGGATTTAAAGGGGCTGGGGTGAATATTAACGGATCTATCAGTTCTCAATTCATCTCCGCCATTCTTATAGCCTGCCCGCTTACAGAAAATAGCACCACTCTTTCGATTATAGGGAAATTGAAGTCAAAACCCTATGTGGACATAACAATTGAGATGCTTGAAATGGCAGGAGCTAAAATTTCAACGGACAGTAACAATGGAACTAGGTTCATTATCCCCGGGAAACAAAAATATGATCTCAAAGACTATACAATTCCCGGTGACTTTTCTTCCGCTTCTTATCTTCTTGCAGCCGCAGCTCTGACAGACAAGTCGAAAGTTACAGTCAAAAATCTATATCCCTCTAAACAAGGGGATAAGCTGATTATTGAAACTCTGAAACAAATGGGAGCAGATATAACATGGGATAAAGAAGCTGGTACTGTAACTGTCAGAGGAGGTAAACATTTAAAAGCTATCACCTTTGATGCCGGGGCAACCCCTGATCTTGTCCCTACAGTCGCTGTTCTGGCTACAGTTGCTAAAGGGATCAGCAGGATCGAAAATGCAGAGCATGTTAGATATAAGGAAACTGACCGACTTCGTGCCCTTGCAACCGAACTTCCAAAGCTTGGGATCACCCTTAAAGAAGAGAAGGACAGTCTGACCATCACCGGAGGTAAACTTAAGGGAGCAGTAGTTCACGGCTGGCACGACCACAGAATTGTGATGGCCCTTGCAATAGCAGGGATGGTGGCAGGGAATACTACAATTGACACAACTGAATCTGTGTCCATCTCTTATCCCTACTTCTTCAAAGATTTGGCCAATCTGGGAGTAAAAATCAAGCAGCTCCCAGGATAATGAATGACATTTAACAATGTTGATTTTAAATATAATTATTTATTAGGTTAGGTGATCAGGCTGATCTTAAATGTAAAAAAGGTGATCTTGTGAACTGCAGGCGAAGGGAGTGCCTACAGCTCAATCGAAGATCTACTGTAATATAGAGGGAAATTTATTAATTATGATTTAATTTAATTGGTTATATACTTTTATGGATATATTATACTAACTTAAACTCATTATTTTTGACATTGCATGACCCTGGTCGAATGAATTAGGACAGACGAAAGCCCTTTCCATGCGAATTAATAAATTACTCAATCTCAGCCCCTATATTAGGTTTTTGATAGTTCCGTATGAAATTCCATCCCAGATTTCTAAATGTATCTTATACAGCCCCACAACAGCCCATAGTTGACTAGAGTATCTCCGAATAGTTAATGGTGGCATGTTGTAAGACTTATAATTGATTCGCATCATCCGACTATCGATTTCAATTCTGTATCGTTTATTGCAGGACTAAAGACCTTGATTGTATTCTCTATCTATCATTGTTTTAAATAGTTATGTTTTACCTTACAATGCAGTTTTATTGGCTGGTGTCTGAATTCAGACTAAAAGTTATTTTCCTGAATAGTTTCTCTGAAATTTAAAATGTTGTTGTACTGTTGGAGCTTTGAAAGTTCAGATAAGTTTTAAAAATAATATCAAAATTAATTTGATTAATTAAAATATATATTTTTTAAGTAG
>Ga0182010_10001474_pt1 | contig 12359 bp, 10 predicted proteins | sample 611E1MmetaG_FD_120488 | JGI IMG/M metagenome (GOLD analysis project Ga0182010, IMG submission 120488) | Permafrost microbial communities from Stordalen Mire, Sweden - 611E1M metaG | ecosystem: Environmental > Terrestrial > Soil > Wetlands > Permafrost | place: Sweden: Stordalen | collected...
TCGCCATATTTCTTTTCGAGCTTCTTGATCATATCGAGGCGGTCTTCGACTTCGGTGAGCCGGGCCGGATCGATATCGTAAGTTTCTTTTAGATTCCGCACCGAAAGAGCTGCGTCCTCTACAAGCGGGACAGCCGATTCGAGGATTGCCATACCTTCTTCTGCCTTGCGGTCAATCCGTGACATCTCCCTGACAAGGGCTGCGGCCTTCGATATATTTTCTAGTATGGAACCTTCGGAGCCATAGAGCAGATCATAGGCGGCCTCGGCCGACTCCCTGAGCTTGCTGGCATTCAGGAGAACGGCGCGCTCATCTTCGAGCTCCCGCTTCTCATCATCCTGAAGGGAGGCGGCTTCAATCTCGTTTATCTGAAACCTTAGAAACTCGGTCCTCTGCTCCCTCTCACGTACCTTCCCTTTGATGTGATAAACACGGTCCCTCAGGTTAACGACATCGTCATAGCAGGAATGTAATACCGCGGTTTCTTCGAAAAAGCCTCCGAAGGCATCTACGAATCCAAGATGGCTCTCCTTCTTCAGAAGGTCCTGGTATTCGTGTTGGCCATGGATATGGACAAGTTCCTCTCCGATTGCCGAGATAGTCTGGAGGCTGACTGGAGAGTCGTTCACATAAGCCCTTCCCTTACCTTTGCCAAGGAGTCTGCGCAATATGATCCCGTCGCTGCTGTCTATACCGAGATCGTTGATGATGGGGAGGTCAGCGGCTTCAAAGCGTGCCTCGATGCGAGCTTCGCTGCTTCCGGCCCTGATAAAGTCTTGGGATGCCTTGTCACCAAGGAGTACGCCCAAGGCATCGACAATAATCGACTTGCCGGCCCCGGTCTCTCCAGTGAGGACGTTCAGCCCCGGCTGGAAGACGATTGTCAGATCGTCGATTATGGTAAAATCCTTGATCCTCAGTTCTCGCAGCATTCCGCTGACTTTACAGCAATCCCGTGAAATCCTCTTCCTTCACCGGGCCTAAGACTGTGAGACTCATAGGGCCGCCGTTGATGAGCCTTTCGGCCAGTTCCATGGCGCGGTCGAGGGACACGGCCTCTATCTCCTTCATGATTTCGAGCTGTGTGAAGTGTCGTTGATAGTATATTTCCTGCCGGGCATTACTCTGCATCTTGCTGCTGGTAGATTCGAGTGCGAGCACAAGGTTGCCCTTCAACTGGTCCTTTGCCCTCCTGAGTTCGACTTCGGTAAGGGAACGTGCCAGGTTCTTCATCTCTCTGACTATCATTTCGGCAACAGTGGCGGCCTTCTTTTTGCCGGTCCCGGCATAGACAGCCCAGTAACCCGCGTCAAAGTAGGATGACAGGAAAGAATAGATACTGTATGCATAACCCTTCTTTTCCCTGATCTCCTGGAAAAGTCTTGAACTGACGCTGGCGCCCAGGATGGTATTCAGCAGTGACAGGGCATAGCGCTCTTCACTGGCATAAGGTATCCCTTGGACACCTAAGCAGAGATGGGCCTCGGATAGGTCTTTGGTATGGATGTCGATCCTTTTACCGAAAGATGGCGTCGTAAAGAACTCCGGCTCCGACCCTCGTCTGAGACTTCCGAGGTGATGGTTAAGTCTTTCAAGCACTGCATCCGCCTCGAAATTCCCGGCGCATGAGATAACCGTATCTGCAGTGCCATAATATTTTCTAACATGACCCGTGAGGTCATCACGCTTGAACGCTTTAACTGTGTCCCTGCGTCCGAGCACCGGTTGGCCCAGTCCGGTTTCCCCATATACCGTCTTGCTAAACAAGTCATGGATATAATCATCGGGCGTGTCTTCGACGAGTTTTATCTCTTCCTTGATCACGCCTTTTTCCTTTTCGAGTTCAACCTCGTCAAAGGTCGAATGGAGAAAGACGTCGGTAAGAAGTTCAACTCCCCGGTCGATGTATTCGTCGAGGATTTTAACATAGAAAGCAGTATTTTCGCGCGAAGTGAAAGCATTCAGGTCACCACCCAGACTGTCTATGTCGATGGCGATGTCATGGGCGGTCCGCTTTTTAGTCCCCTTGAAGAACATGTGCTCCAGGAAATGTGAGACACCGTTTTTATCAGAGGGCTCGTTGCGTGAGCCTACTTTTACCCAAATGCCGAGAATAAAGGAGCGTGAACTTTTCACCTGCTCCATTACAACTGGTATGCCGTTGTCCAGATATCGTTTAGTAAACATATATTATATTATTGGAAGGCTGGTAATGTGGGTTATGCGGCTAAGAACCGGGCATCCCGAAAGAGATGCCCGGTTACCGTTCGTTAGTCGGTTTCACCTTGACGCTGCTGGTCCTTCATTGCTTCCTTCCGGCTCAGCCTAATCCTACCCTGGTTGTCAACCTCGATAACCTTAACAAGGATCTCGTCTCCCATGTTGATCTCATCGGTGACTTTGGCGATCCTCTTGTCTGAAATTTGAGATATGTGCAGGAGGCCGTCCGTTCCGGGCAGTATCTCTACAAATGCCCCGAAATCAGCAATCCTGACGACCTTGCCCTTGTAGATCTTGTTCAGCTCCGCTTCGGCGACGATGCCGTTGATAATCTCGATCGCCTTGTTTGCCGCCGCCTCGTCGCTCGATGCGATGTTGATAGTGCCGCTGTCATCGATGTCGATCTTGGCCCCGGTCTGCTCGACGATACCGCGGATAACCTTCCCGCCGCTGCCGATGACCTCCCTGATCTTTTCGGGCCTGATATGCATTGTGTATATACGCGGCGCATGTGGAGAGAGATTGTCTCTCACCGCAGGCATGGCATCGGTCATCTTCCCTAGGATGTGGAGCCTTCCTTTTTTCGCCTGTTCGAGCGCCCTCTCGAGTATCTCGCGGCTGACTCCCCCGATCTTCAGATCCATCTGGAAGGCCGTAATGCCCTTTGATGTACCTGCGACCTTGAAATCCATATCGCCCAGATGATCTTCGAGCCCCAGAATGTCGGTAAGCACGACTACCTGCTCTCCTTCCTTGATGAGACCCATGGCGATGCCGGCGACGGGAGCGCTGATCGGAACTCCTGCATCCATAAGGGAAAGCGTCGCGCCGCACACTGTAGCCATCGAGGACGAGCCATTTGATTCCAGTATGTCTGACACAATCCTGATAGTATATGGGAACACTTCTTTCGAAGGAAGTATATACTTGATCGCGCGCTCCGCAAGGGCGCCGTGACCGATCTCTCGCCTGCCAGGACCACGCATCGGCTTGACCTCCCCGACGCTGAACGGCGGGAAGTTGTAGTGCAGCATGAATGTCTTAAATGTTTCCCCGTCAAGGGAGTCTATTCTCTGTTCGTCGTCGGACGTGCCCAAGGTAGTGGCAACGAGGGCCTGCGTCTCACCCCTGATGAAAAGCGCCGAACCGTGAACCCTCGGGAGCAGTCCCATATGGCAGGTGATCTGCCTGATCTCGTCGGGTTTCCTGTTGTCTGCTCTCTTAGCTTCTTTAAGGATTGTATTTCTTACGATCTCGTTTTCGTAGTCGTCGAACGCATTGGCGATGTCCCGCGTAAGGTCTTTGCCGGCATTGCCTACAAAGCGTTCTGCATTCTCCGGGGTATTCAGCAGTTTTATAGTTTCTTCGAGGATAACATCGAGGGCCTTCTGACGCTCGTGTTTCCCCGGTATATGAATCGCCTCATGAATCGTGCTTGATACACGTTCCCTGACGGCTGCCGCCAACTCCGGCTTCTCCTCAACAGGAGCTACAGCCCTCTTTTCCTTGCCGACCTTGTTCCTCAGTTCATTTTGGGCCGCTACGATCCGCTTGATCTCCTGGTGGGCGAAGTCAATCGCCTCGATAAGGGCCGCCTCAGAAACCTCCGCGCCTCCGCCTTCCACCATGATCACAGCATCTTCGGTGCCTGCGACAACCAGGTTGAGGTCGAGATTCTCGAGCTCCGTCACGTCAGGGAATACTATAAGTTTTCCGTCAAGCCTTCCCACCCTGACCGCACCGACGGGCCCGCCAAAGGGGATGTTTGAGATATGAAGAGCCGCCGACATGCCAATAATACCGAGCATGTCCGCGATATTTTCGGTGCCATATGACAGAACCGAGACAATCCCCTGGGTCTCGCAATAGAAACCCTTAGGGAACAGGGGCCTCATGGGACGGTCGATAAGCCGCGAGGTCAGCACCTCTTTTTCGGTCGACTTGCCCTCCCTCTTGAAAAAACCTCCTGGTATCTTCCCAGCCGAATAGGTCTTCTCTTGGTAATCAATAGTTAGAGGGAAAAAATCGAGCCCTTCTTTTGGCTTCTTGCTGGCCACTGCCGTTGCGAGGACTATGGTGTCTCCGAACTTCACTACAACAGAGCCATCCGCTTGTCTCGCCATCTGTCCTGTTTCGATAATCAGTCGTGTGCCTTTAATTTCCAGTTCTACACTTGTCATTGAATTCGCTTTCTATCTCCTTGGTCTTGATACGTGTCCGCGCAATAAATGAGAATACTACTTTCTCAGGCCGAGACGCACTATGACGCTGTCATAGCGGGTTTTATCGGATATTTTCAGGTAATTAAGGAGCTTCTTCCTTTGCGCAACCAGCTTCAAAAGACCTCTCCTTGAATGATGGTCCTTCGCATGGGTCTTGAAATGGTCCGTCAGATAACTGATCCTCTCACTAAGCAGCGCAATCTGCACTTCAGGAGAACCAGTGTCCTTCTCGTGAGTCTTATAGGACTCGATGATCTCTTTTTTCTTCAGCGTGTCGAACATTCGCTCACCACCTTTCCTTTGAATTATCCTCATTAATAACAGACATTAAAAATTATCCAAATGGACATATTTTAAGTGTAAATAGGTTACCACATGCGTTCCCGCTGTGTAAACCCCGTCTACCACGCCTTGTAATCCGCTAGAAATAAAGCCCGGAGGCTCTATAGCGACACATTTGAAGATTTTTCATAGCCCTCAAGCCGATCATGACCAGGATGCACTACGAATTGGCTTTGACAATTCGCGACTGAAGTCGGGTTCATCGCATTATAGAGACTTCGAGCTTTTATCTATCCGGATTATGCACCTGCTATATCTATTCGACCGGCGTGACCACCGCCAGCACCACAAGCCTTTCACCCTTCGATGCCTTGAAGCCGTGGGCGACCTCAGGGTCAACTAGAATCGCCGTCTTTTCATCAGCTTCTATCTCTTCCTCGCCTACCGTAAAAACACCTCTTCCTTCGACACAATACATCATGAGCCTTAACGGCGCCTTGTGGGGTTTGAGTTCCTGTCCTGCCGCCAGGCACATTAAGGCAACGCGCATTTCCGTAGTGTCGGCAAGCATTTCCCTGTATATCTTGTCCGGATAAAAGGTTATGAGTTTCTTGATATCCAAAACTGTAGCAGCCATATGATCCTCCTCTATGATTATGTGTTAATTCCAGTATAGCAAGATAGATAAGCAACGAATATGACTTAGGTCAAGGGCGGAAGGTGTCAGGATTTAAGTGCGATGTCTGGATTCTCAGGGGCGCGCGAGCAGCCAGGGCAATCTGACCACTGATGGCCAATGTTTATTCTATTTCATACCTTGCCGCAGTCTCTCAATGACTAATTCATACACTTAAATCCTGACGCCTTCCGCTTTTGCGCAACTTGAATCACTTTCTCCGCATGCGTTATTATGAAATTCACTTTGTATTTCAGGGAGGTTTGAGTGAGCGATACCGTGAGAGTAAGATTCGCGCCGAGCCCTACGGGGCATTTGCACATCGGCGGAGCCAGGACCGCCCTCTTCAACTGGTTGTTCGCCCGCCATATAAACGGCGTTTTCATATTAAGGATAGAAGATACCGACACATCCCGTTCCACAGACGACTATATCGAGGCGATCATCGAAGGGATGAAGTGGCTCAATCTCGACTGGAACAAAGGGCCATTCAGACAGACGGACAGATTCGATGTCTACAGGAACTATGTGGAGCGTCTGCTTGCCGAGGGAAAGGCATATCGCTGCTATTGTACTGCCGAGGAACTGGAACACAGAAGACAGCAGGCCCTTGCCGATGGAAAGACACCGAAATACGATGGCAGGTGCAGAAGCATAACAGAACCCATGCCGAACAAGTCGTTCGCCGTAAGATTCAAGATGCCGCAGGAAGGCACGACCGTGCTCAACGACATGATCAAGGGTGCCATCGTATTCGAGAACAACCTTCTAGACGACATGATCATTCTCCGCTCTGACGGAACACCGACTTACAATTTCGTCGTTGTCGTCGATGATATAGATATGAAGATAACACACATCATAAGGGGCGACGATCACGTCAACAATACGCCAAAGCAGATTCATATTTACAAAGCCTTTGGATGGGAGCCGCCGCAGTTCGGTCACCTGCCGATGATCCTGGGCTCCGACAAATCCCGCCTGAGCAAGAGACATGGCGCAACCTCCGTAATGGCATACAAGGACATGGGATATCTTCCTGACGCCCTCGTCAATTATCTCGTAAGGCTAGGTTGGTCGTACGGCGACCAGGAAATCTTCACCCGCCAGGAACTTATCAATTACTTCTCTTTCGATAATGTGGGTTCCTCTGCGGCGGTATTCAATCCCGAAAAGCTTTTATGGCTCAACAGCCAATATATAATGAATACTCCTGCCGAAGCCCTTGCGGAGATGGTCCTGCCTTTTGTCGTGAAAGCAGGCTTCATTCGCGAGGGACAGTATCCCGACATGCAATGGCTTTCAAAGGCGGTGCTCACACTTAGGGAAAGATCGAGGACGCTCGTGGAGCTTGCCCAATCGATGAAATATTACCTCGTCGACGAGGTCGAGATCGATCAAAAAGCCGGAGACAAGTTCCTGAAACCCGAAGGCATCGCGCTTCTTGCCGACCTGAAGGATGCGTTAACAGGAATAAAGGACTTCACCGTGCCGGAGATTGAAAAAACATTTGCGTCTCTCGTCGAAAAGAAAGGGGTCAAGCTTGGCAGTCTTGCCCAGCCTGCACGAGTCGCAATAACCGGCGGCACAGCGAGCCCTGGCATTTTCGAGGTAATAGAGATAGTCGGCAAGGAACGGGTAATAAAGAGATTAACAAAAGTCATCGGAGGCTGATATGGCATTGAAAAAAGAATTGATCGATATTCTGGCATGCCCCAAATGCAAGGGTGACCTCATTTACAAAGAGTCAGAGAACTTCCTCGTCTGCAACAAATGCAAGCTCATGTACCCGGTGAAGGACGATATACCGGTCATGATTATCGAGGACGCACTGCCTCTGAAATAGTAGCACTCCTCCTTTCCGAGAAAACGCTCTTATTGTTTGACAGATAAGCATGCTATTGTTGTAGTTTCACAGGGTACAGATGACTGCTGAAACGATGAGTGAAAAGAAGATACTTGTCGGTATTGACCTCGGTTCCTACACCGAGCAGGTTTCAGCCTATGCCCTTTGTGGTCCTTGTCCTGGGGGGTGTTGTGGTCGTCAATGGACCTGCATACCTGCCGATTCTGCCGCCCGCGATCCTCTATATCAACTTTGTCACGGATGGTCTTCCGGCTCTCGCACTCGGCGTTTCTCCTATCGAACCCGATGCGATGAAACTGCCGCCGCGGGACCCAACAGAGAGCTTTTTTTCGAAAAATATCCTGACCTTCATCGGACTTTGGCTTCTCATATTAGGGCTTATCCTCTTCTATGTGTTCTTCAACGCGCCGGATATCGAACGGGGAAGAACCGAAGTATTCTTCCTCATGATCCTCGGCGAGCTTGTAATAGCACTCAACATACGTTCCCTGAGACACAGCATCTTCAGCGTGCCTCCGCGCCTTCCGCTTATCTTTTTGGTCATCGGCTCCATTGTGTTTACATTCCTTATCGTCGAGCTTCCGCAAGTGCGCGAAGCCTTTGGTATTAGGCAGCCGTTGATCTCAAGCATAGCAAGTGTGGTGGCTGTTGTCCTTGGGGTAACATCGGCCTTTGAGGGTACAAAGTTCTGCTTAAAAAGAATGTCCAAAAGACACTTAACAAGGCAACCGCCCATCGGACCTGGTTAATATAGGATTATCAATATTAGATCGAGAAATTGTACTCGACGTCAGTATTTCGTATCGGACATGTGAATCTCAACGAATACGCCACAAGCTTCATCCCTTCTTTATTTTTATTCCATTGTCCGTATTTCGGGTCTCCCATAACAGGGAAGGCGATCATGTCGAAGTGCCGCCTGATCTGATGTAAGCGCCCCGTCTTGATCGTCACATCAACAATCGAGGTGTCCGATGCAGGATTGTAAGATTCAACTTCATATTCAGTAAGCGCGGTTTTGCCGTCAAGGGACAGGTCAATAGCCCCTTTTGAACCTTTCTCAGCCAAATTGCCAAGGACTTCAACCCGATATTTTTTGATTATAAGATTATTCCGGAAAATTTCCGAAAGCTCAGCCGCCGCCTTTTTAGTATGGGCAATCAGCATCAGTCCTGCGGCCTCACGGTCGAGGCGATGGACGAGAAAAAACTCTCTTGAATTTCCAAAATAAATCTCAACCTGGCGCAGAAGGGAACAGTGGTCACCATACATCGTACCCTGCGCCATGAGCCCCGCGGGCTTGTGCCATACACTGTATTCCCTCAGGTCTTCTAGCAGTCGGGCCTGAGGCGGTTTAAGGGCAAGCAGGTTTTCATCATAGTGGAACTCTATGCGCATTCCTGCATGAAGCATCGACGTGGCCTTTCGGAGCCTTCGCAATTTTCCAATCCTCCCCCCCTGGACCTTCTCCTTCCCAACCCACAGGGCACCCTTGTTCATCGCATCCTTGATCTTGCTCTTCGATAGCCCTGTTTCGGATGACAGAAGATCGCAGACAGTTCCGCTTCCGCCCTTGCCTGTCGCTTTTGTAAAGGTGAATTTCCCCATGGCCATAGTCATATTGTACCATTAGAGGCATTGTCCGCTTTGACAACTCCTTACCGTTCAATTTAAATTATCACTTATCATTTTTGGAGGAGGAAGCCGTGGCTGAAAAGATTAAAGTGAAGAACCCGATCGTCGAAATGGACGGTGACGAGATGACCCGGATCATCTGGCAACTTATCAAGGAGAAGCTAATTACTCCTTTTCTGGACTTAGACCTGAAATATTATGACCTGGGCGTCAAGCACCGTGACGAGACAGACGACAAGGTCACCGTGGACGCTGCCAATGCTATAAAGGAATACGACATCGGAGTCAAATGCGCGACCATCACGCCCAATGCGGCCCGCGTAAAAGAATACAACCTTAAGAAGCAATGGAAGAGCCCCAACGGCACGATCCGTTCGATCCTCGATGGGACGGTCTTCAGAAAGCCGATCATCATCAGGAATATCCCTCCGGCGGTCAAGGCATGGAAGAAACCTATCGTCATCGGCCGTCATGCCTACGGCGATATCTACAAGAATTCGGAATGTTTTATCGACAGGCCCGGCATCGCCGAGATCGTATTTACGCCAGCGGATGGGGGCGAAAAGAAGGTGGTGAAGATCCATGACTTCGACGGACGCGGCGTAGTCATGGGGATGCATAACACCGAAAAGTCGATAAGGAGTTTCGCCCGCTCGTGCATAAATTACGCGCTAAGCGAAAAGACCGACTTTTGGTTCGGGGCAAAGGATACTATCTCCAAGCAGTACCACGGCTTCTTCAGGGACGTCTTTGCAGAAGAGGTCGAAAAGGTCAGGGACAAACTTGCACAGGCCGGCATTCAATATCGTTACATGCTAATTGACGACGCGGTCGCCCAGGTCATCAAGTCCCCGGGCGGCATGCTCTGGTGCTGCATGAACTATGATGGAGACGTAATGTCGGACATGGTCGCAACCGGCTTCGGCAGCCTGGGCCTCATGACATCGGTCCTTGTATCTCCCGACGGCAAATATGAGTACGAAGCTGCCCACGGTACCGTGACACGCCATTACTATGAGCACCTGAAAGGCAATCCCACCTCTACCAACTCCATCGCCTCAATATTCGCTTGGACAGGAGCTATTGCAAAGAGGGGTGAACTCGACAATACACCAGATGTGGTGGCCTTTGCGCGCAAACTCGAACAGACCATCATCGATACTGTCGAAGGTGGAATCATGACCAAGGACCTGATGCTGATCGCCGAGCCTTGTGTAGCGAAATATGCCCTTACCGAAGAATTCATTGATGCGGTTGCAGAGAGACTGACAAAAGTTTAATCCGAATCAAGCCCGGAGGCGCTCTCTTCTCCGGGCTGCGACGGCTCCTGCTTCTATTTCTTCTCCGCCTTCTGTATCTTCACCCACTCGTCCTTTAGCGTCACGATCCGGTTGAAGACCGGCTTGCCAGGCTTCGAATCTACGGCGTCAGCAGTGAAGTACCCGATTCTTTCGAACTGGTAATGGCCTCCAGGGATTGCCTCAGACAAGGACGGTTCCACTCTGCACGAGGTGAGTATTTCGAGTGAGTTGGGGTTGAGATAACTGATAAAATCCTCGCCCTCCCCAACATCGTTGGGATTCGCATTCACAAACAGGCTGTCATAGAGGCGCACCACTGCCGGGATCGAGCGTTCGGCTGAAACCCAGTGGAGCGTGGCCTTGACCTTGCGTCCATCAGGAGAGTCGCCGCCCCGGGTCGCCGGATCATAAGTGCAGTGAATCTCGGCAATCTCGCCGGAATCAGGGCCTTTCACAACGCTTTCGCATCTTATAAAATAGGCGTACCTGAGGCGCACTTCGCGTCCCGGAGCAAGACGGAAAAACTGTTTCGGAGGGGCTTCCATGAAATCTTCCTGCTCGATGTACAACTCACGCGAGAAAGGGACCTTGCGTTTCCCTGCTCCTGGGTCTTCCGGATTGTTTATGGCATCGAGATATTCGCCCTTTCCTTCGGGATAGTTGTCGATGACCACCTTCAATGGTCTGAGCACTCCCATGACTCTTGGCGCCCGCTTGTTCAGGTCTTCCCTCACACAGAATTCGAGCATCCCCATATCCACAAGACTCTCTTTTTTGCCAACGCCTATGCGCTCGCAGAGATTCCTGATCGCCTCAGGAGTGTAGCCGCGCCTCCTCATTCCCGCAAGAGTCGGCATGCGCGGATCGCTCCATCCTGCGACATGACCTTCGTTGACGAGCCTCAAGAGCCTTCTCTTGCTCAAAACCGTATTGCTTAGATTGAGTCGAGCAAATTCACACTGCCGGGGATGATAGGCACCAAGCTCATCGAGATACCAGTCATACAAAGGCCGGTGGTCTTCGTATTCCATTGTGCAGATCGAATGGGTGACCCCCTCTAGCGAGTCGCTCTGGCCATGGGCATAATCGTACATGGGGTAGATACACCACTTGCTGCCGCTACGCTGATGCTCCTCATGCTTGATCCGGTACATCACTGGGTCACGCATGTTGATATTACCCGAAGACATATCGATCTTAGCCCTAAGTGTCTTTGAACCATCAGGAAACTCGCCTGACCTCATGCGGCGAAAAAGATCGAGGTTTTCTTCGACCGGCCGATTACGGTAAGGACTCTCCTTGCCGGGGGTATTAAGGGTCCCGCGATATTCGCGCATTTGATCGAATGTTAGGTCGCATACAAAAGCCTTGCCTTTCTTGATCAGGGCTTCAGCGAATTCATAAAGACGTTCAAAGTAATCCGAGGCATAATAGAGCCGGTCTCCCCAGTCAAAACCGAGCCATCGGACATCTTCCATGATAGAGTCAACATATTCCTGTTCCTCTTTACTGGGGTTAGTATCGTCAAACCTCAGATTGCAGTGGCCTCCGAATTCTGCGGCCAGCCCGAAATTGAGGCATATCGATTTCGCATGCCCTATATGCAGATAACCATTAGGCTCGGGAGGAAAACGGGTGATGACTTTGCCGCCATTCTTGCCGGTATTCACATCCTCGGAAACGATGGAACGAATGAAATTAGGCGGAGGGGTGAGGCCTACATCCCCAGACTCAGGTGTTTTCATGACTTTTACCTCGCGCTCATGATGAATTATAGTATTGCCGTCCACGCTTCCAACCTTCCGCGCGTCTGCACCCATCATAGGGCTTATTTTACCATATAGGAATATTCGATACCGATTTCAATCCTGTGGGAGATATTCTTTGGCGGTGAACTTATGCTAAAATAACAGACTTGCCGAAGTGGCGGAACTGGCAGACGCGCTAGGTTCAGGGTCTAGTGGTCGCAAGGCTGTGCGGGTTCGAGTCCCGCCTTCGGCATTTTCAGTTCCTTTGCTGACTACATTTGCTATTTAGAGTCTGTTTATAAATTGGCTATTTTTACAGCGCGAACTTCGAGCTGCATGTCTCTATTCGTTTTATTACCGGTTTCTCGACAACTGAATCGTCGAGTACGCCTTTTAGGGCCAGCATCA
>Ga0182010_10001475_pt1 | contig 12359 bp, 14 predicted proteins | sample 611E1MmetaG_FD_120488 | JGI IMG/M metagenome (GOLD analysis project Ga0182010, IMG submission 120488) | Permafrost microbial communities from Stordalen Mire, Sweden - 611E1M metaG | ecosystem: Environmental > Terrestrial > Soil > Wetlands > Permafrost | place: Sweden: Stordalen | collected...
CGACGTCCGCATGGCCGTTGATGAACTTGGTCACAGAGTGAAGTACCACGTCTGCGCCCAACTCCAGTGGCCGCTGCAGGTAAGGGCTGGCGAAGGTGTTATCGACCACCACCAGGCAGCCATGAGCGTGCGCTAGCTCCGAGATTCGTGCGATGTCGCTGACTTGCATGGTGGGGTTGGCAGGGGTCTCCAGATATACGAGTCTCGTGTTCGGCCTCAGCGCCTGCTGAACTTGCGCCAGATCCGTGGTGTCGACGTAGGTGGACTCGACTCCGAAGCGTGAAAAATCTTTCTCCATCAATCCCCGGCTGGGGCCGTAGACGGAGGCAGTACTGACGAGGTGTGCGCCTGCCTGAAGCAAAGCCAGATACACTGTGCAAACGGCACCCATCCCGGAACTGGTGGCGATGCCACCGCAACCGTTCTCCAGTTCGGCGACGCTATCCTCCAGAGCGCAAATGGTGGGATTCCCAATGCGGGTATAGATGTAGCCATCTTCCTCCCCAGCAAAAAGCGCCGCACCATGCGCAGCATTCCGAAAAGCGAAGGTGGACGTTTGGTAGATAGGAACGTTGACCGCGCCAGTTGCATCCGCCTTGTGCCCCGCATGAATCAGTTTGCTGTTAATACCCAGGTGTTTCGTGTCCATAAATTTTCTCTGGCGCCTTGGCCGTGGTCGCGTTGATGCAAGTAACCGCCGTTTCCGTACCTTGGGGGAACGAACCAGTATCGCTCACATCTCATCAGCGCACAGTGATAGTGAGCACAACCTCCCGTGACCGCGGGCCATGGCACGAACCTGGCCCGATGCTATGACTCGCAGCAGAGTGTCAGCCAGGCTTAGCAAACCATCTGTCGCATCGGGAATTAGCAGGAAAAAACAACAAGGCATCGAACATCTGCTGGACGATATCGGCTGGAGAATCTTGGGCGAATTGCAGCAGATTGCCCGCATGCGGTTCGCAGAACCCGGCCGCATCGTGGGACTCTCCAGCCCTGCGGTGACCGAGCGTGTTCACAAGATCGAACAGGCCGCAAGATGCCGGCGATATGCCAGCGCAAACCGTGATTTGAAGTTACGGTAGCCGCGTTGTGTTGAAGTCCTTGTACCTGTCCACGGCAGGTGCTCTACAATTGGCCTCGTCGAGTTTTTGCGGAAGCGTTTTTCATCGAAGTGATACATCCCGATTGTGCGACCGGCCTCGCGCCGCTTTGGTGACCCCTATGAAAGAAAACGAAACTGAGCATCTGTTCGATGAGATTGGCTGGAAGATTTTGGGCGAGCTACAGCAGAATGCCCGCATCGCGTTTGCCGAATTGGGCCGGCGGGTTGGATTATCGACGCCCGCGGTTACGGAGCGAGTCCATAAGATGGAAGAGGCGGGAATCATTCTGGGTTATCGCGCGCAGATCGATCCGGCCAAAGCTGGACTCCCGATCCTGGCGTTCATCACGGTCAAGGTCAGCGGCGAGAACCTTATTCACTTCATGAATCTCGCCGCCAGTCGGCCCGAAGTATTGGAGTGCCATCGGGTCACCGGTGCGGATTCATTTTTGCTCAAAACAGCCGTCTCCGATGTTGCTCATCTGGAACGCTTACTGGATGCGCTGATGCCGTACGTGGCCACCACAACCTTGATGGTCCTCTCGACCGCCCTGGCGTGGGGAAACATTGTCAAACCCGATAGCGCGTCTCAGGATCTCGGGACGGCTCGGCCTGCGTTTCGCTAGGTCCTGGCAGCGCAAGACGATCTAGAAGCATTCTGAAGTCTCACTTCCATTTCGTTTCGTAAATTCCGCCAACATCCATCACTCCTGTATGTATTTTGAGGATTGGGCGTCTTTACCATTGGTTCGACGCTGGGATGCGTCCTGCCTTGGATACGCCGAGGCAAGCTTCTTCAGAGGACAGCGTCAGATGGACGTATTTGTTTGGCGGGGAATCGAAGTACCGGTGGATGACGACGGTTTTATACAGGAACCGGACCGCTGGAATCCGGATATGGCAAGCGCGCTCGCTGCGACAGATGGCGTCGAGAAGCTAACGCCCGACCACTGGAAAGTCATCGACTACATTCGCGCGTATTACAAGGAAAACGATATCGCGCCCATGGTCCGCAGGATTTGCAAAGAAACACAGCTGAACTTGAGGCAGATTTTCGACCTCTTCCCTTCCGGACCAGCCAAGGGTGCATGTAAAGTGGCGGGCCTGCCGAAACCGACAGGTTGCGTGTAGCCAGGAGTCCCCATGCCCCCGCTTATCCTCGCGCTGATTGCGGCGATTTCGGTCTTCCTGCTCGGCAACCTCTGCCGGGTGGTGAAGGCCATGCTCATGCCTGTCCACCTTCGCTGGGATCTCTATCCCATTCCCAAAGGTCCGCGCGACCGGCAACGCTACGGTGGCTCTTATTTCGAGGAGACGGAGTGGTGGACGAAGCCCATCGACACCGGCCACGGCGGCGAGTTGGCCTTCATGCTGAAGGAAGTTTTTTTTCTGCGCGGAGTTTTTGAGAACTTTCGCGCTCTGTGGGTCTGGTCGCTGCTGTTGCACTGGGGGCTCTACCTTTACATGGCCTCGGCCGCGACGACGGTTGCCGTCTCAGCGATCGGCGCTCCTCTCGTTTTCGGACGAGCGCTTCTGTTGAATGCTGCTTTTGCCGGGTACGTTGCCGCATGCACGCTCGGTGAAATCGGCAGTCTCGGATTGCTTTCCACGCGGATGTTCAATTCCCGGCTGAAAGGCTTCACCACGCGCGCGATGATCCTCAATCTCTGTCTGTTTGCCGTGATCTTTGGCACAGGCCTTATCGGCCTGTTCAATCCGAATCGCGGGCTTCTCACTGCCCTGGTCGACACCGTGGATTGGCACCATGCAACGGGAGTGTACTCGGCGGCCACATATTGTCATTTCACACTGGTCTCGTTCTTCCTCGTCTATTTCCCGTTCACCCATATGACGCATATGTATATGAAGTACTTTACCTGGCATGGCGTGCGCTGGGACGACTTGCCGGCCCGCTTCGACGAAGGCGGACGAGAAGCCATCGCGAAGAACCTGGCGCGACGCGTGTTCTGGCGAGCTCGTCACATCCACGAAGCGGCCGAGCAATCATGGGCCAACGTGGCATCCAGCAGCGGGCAGCCGGGAAAAACCGAACATGATTAGGATCGAAGATATTGCGCGTCCAGCCGAGCGGCTCACCGAGATTGTCACGGAGCGGATGGTTCCGCTTCCCCCTCCCTACAATGGAATTGACGCGTTACCACCGCGCAAGCGTCTCAGCGATAAGGCTCGTGCGAACTGCGACTGTTCGCTCGACGGCTTCCTCGCCGTCGGCGTGACCCGGCCAAAGACTGAAGAAGAAGAACAACAACTCGTCGAACGCTTCATCGCCGGGTTGGACCGGTTGCTCTCGCCCGAAGACAACTGGACGTTTCTGCAACAGCTCACGCTGTCGCTCGACCACTGTGCCCGTTGCCAGACTTGCGTCGAGTCGTGCCCGATTTACACGGCCACCGGCCACGACGAGGTGTATCGCCCGACATTTCGCAGCGAACTCTTTCGTCGCATCGTGAAAAAATACGCGAAGCGCGGCGGTAAATTACTGGCGAAGCTGAAGGGCGAGGACATCGAAGTCAACGCCACCACGATTCTCCGGCTGCTCGAATCGTCCTACCGGTGCACCCTTTGCCGCCGCTGCACCCAGGCCTGCCCGATGGGCGTGGACAACGCACTTCTCACGCGCGAAATTCGCAAGGTGTTCAGCATGGAACTGGGCATCGCTCCCAAGGAACTTCATGAGAATGGATCGGTGATGCAACTTCGCGTGGGGTCAAGCACCGGCTTGAAACCTCGTGTGGTGAAGGACACCATCGAGTTTCTCGACGAAGAGATCCGCGAGCAGACAGGTCTCAACATCCATACGCCGTGGGACAAGCAAGGAGCGGATGTTCTCCTGATCCACAACGCCGGAGAAATTAACGGCTGGCCGGAAAACCCCATGGCATTCGCCATCATCCTGGAGGAGGCGGGCATCAGTTGGACGATGTCGAGCGACCTCGCCGGCTACGACAGCGTGAATTACGGACTGTGGTACGACGACGCGCAGTTTGCGCGAGTCGCCGTCCGGCAGGTGCAAGCGGCCAAGAAACTCGGCGTGAAGAAAATCGTCCTGGGAGAATGCGGACACGCGCATAAGGCCTCCATGGTCACCGCCGACCGGCTTTTGTCGAAGGAGCTCGACATCCCGCGCGAAAGCTCCATGACTTTTTTGCGCGACATCGTGCTGAGCGGCCGGCTGAAACTCGACCCCGCGCGAAATGCTTTCCCGGTCACACTGCATGACCCGTGCAATATGGTCCGCATGATGGGCATTGTGAAGCCGCAGCGCGACATCCTAAAGGCGATTTGCCCGCAGTTTCGCGAAATGGCGCCACACGGCGTGGAGAATTACTGCTGCGGGGGCGGTTCCGGCTTCGCCATCATGTCGTCCTTCAACTTCGAAGACTGGCGATTCCTGGTCGCCGGCCGAACAAAACTGAAGCAGATTCTGGAAGCCTTCGCCGACTGTCCCGAGCCGGACACAAAGAAATACGTATGCGCCCCCTGCTCGAATTGCAAAGGACAGTTTCGCGATCTCTTTAACTACTACGGAGTTTGGAAAAAGTCGGGCATCTTATACGGCGGTCTCGCGGAACTGATTGTGAACGCGATGACCGATTTGCAGACGCCTTACATCAAGTGGGAGTTTCACTGAGTTCGAGTGCCTATCCGCTTTCTTACGGAGCGAACATGGAAGAACGATTGATCTACTTCGACAACGCAGCAACCGTCTGGCCCAAGCCAGAGGGCGTGTACAAGTTCATGGACGAGTTTTTCCGGACCCACGGTGTGAATCCCGGCCGTAGCGGCTACGATCTGGCGGTCGAGGCGGGCTCGCTGCTGGACAGAACTCGTAAGCGGCTAACGAAATTCTTTGGTGGCGATGAGGACGCCCCCGAGCGCTTGGTGTTCGGCTATAACGTGACCGACGCGCTCAACCTTGCGATTCCCGGGCTGGTCGGGCAGGGCGACCATGTCATCACCACCAACCTCGAACACAATTCCGTGATCCGGCCTGTCAACCACATGGTTCGCGATCATGGCGCTGAAGCCACCTACCTGCCATTCAACGCGCAAGGATTCATCGAGCCTGACGTCGTTCGCAAGGCGATACGCCCAAACACGCGCGTCGTCATCGTGAACCACGGGTCGAACGTCATCGGCACGGTTCAGCCGATTAAAGAGATCGGAGCGATTTGCCGCGAACACGGTCTCACCTTCGTCGTGGATACCGCCCAAACCGCGGGCGTCATTCCCATCGACATGAAAGAGATGAACATCGACGTTCTCGCCTTCACCGGCCACAAGGCCCTGATGGGAAGCATGGGAATCGGCGGACTCTCGGTTCGCAAGCACGTCGAGATTCGTCAGGTCCGCAGCGGCGGCACTGGCGTGCGCTCGGCGGACCCCTATCACCTGACCGACTATCCATGGCGTCTGGAATACGGAACGCCCAACATGATGGGAGTGGCGTCGTTGTGGGCCGGACAGGATTGGCTCGATGCGCATGGAGTCGCGAACGTCTACAGGCAGGAAATGGCGCTCGCCAGAAAACTCGTCGACGGCCTGCGCACCATCGAGGGCGTAAAGCTCTATTGCTGCGACAATCTCGACAACCATCTCTCGACCATTCTCATGAACCTGGAAGGTGTCGACCCAGCTAATGTGGGAGTCATGCTCGACGTCGACTACAGCACTGCGACGCGCACCGGCCTGCATTGCGCACCGCTGGTGCACAAGCAACTTGGAACCATCCAGAGAGATGGGGGCGTGCGATTTTCGATTGGCGCCTTTAATACGGCACAAGAAGTGGATGCGGCCATTGCGGGGATCGCTGACATTTCCCAGTGGGCGCACGAGCGGGCAACAAAGTTACACAACGCTTTGGGAAACGAGGCACACGAAGGCATAGCTATGGCAGACTCGATCTGGACCATTGGAAACATTTCGTGTGTTGGGATATGTGAGGACCAGCCCGGACATCCAGCCATGAACGCTAACTCCTATTCTGTCGAACTGAGGTCTGAAAAAGAGCGCCTTAACGTGGAAGTTGCGGTTACACACGTCGCGTCCCGATATGCCATGGATTGCCTGTACGGCAACTCTTTGAACGCTGGAGCGAACGTGGAAACAGTCGAGCAGGACCTGGTCCGCTGCTTAGTAGAAAAGGAACTCAGAGATACAGACACCGGATGGAATCCACGGAGAATGCCGTGGCTAACCATCGACAGCCATGATGTCCAGGAGATAGTTGAACAGCTGGCTTCCAGCTACCGACCAGGATGAACTACACCTTCAGTGTGAAAGCCAAGGGCCGTATGTTTGGTGAGAGCTGCCTGCTGCGTTCGGCTGATTTTGGCGATTATTCGACAATCAAGCGCCACGCCGGTCTGCAGAATCCACAGGATACCTTCGAAACACGCCCGGTTCATGCCCATAGGGAATGAGATTGGCAGAGATCTTCCCCGCTGTACCAAACCTATGACAGCTTGCCAGCCTCCCCTGCTCCATCGCTCCATCGAAGTACTGGCGAGCGCGGGAAACTCCGATCACGTCTCCGGCCGCATTAAATGTGCAAACGCGGTCTGAAAGTGCTCGTTGACTATGAGTTTCCCACGCCCATCTGACTGCAAACCGGCCACTATTTGCTTCGCGGCCAACCCGCGTACAGTAACGGACTGAACTCTACGGTTCTTGCACTACCTGATCAGACACAGGCGAAACAGACTGGCGAGTAAACTCAGATTTCTCATAGCAATCTCCTGAAAAATGGTGGCTTCGATGCTTAAGTAGTGCCACCTTGCTCCGTGGAGCCGAATGCGGAACCACATTCATTTAGCGCCTCTTTCGGCGTGGAGGTTCGTATCCTGAGCGCCTTCTGACGACGGCGCCGACTGATGAATGCGCTGCAAACCACACCCCCAAGACCTGCCGTCGAGAAGAGCAGGTAAATTCGATAGCGCTCCAACGCAAGTTCCACAAGCGAAACAATCAAGAAGACAAACAGCGCTCGCCTCATAAAGTCTCTCTCTCAACCCCTGTTGTTTTTAGAACGCTCAACTCAAACCGCGGGCGTACCTGCGCCTGGGCTTTGCCCATAAGTGGTGTTGGAAACGCGCCCAGCGGCCGCTCGGGAAAGTCAAATCAGCAGTAAGGGGGAGGCCGGTCGCAGAGATTTTCGTCGAGAATCAGATTCGGAAGGAACGGCCCTGCGGCCGCCAAATGTGAATGGAATATCGGAACCTCAAGCGGACCAAACTTCGGAACTGGAGTCGCCCATTGGGTCGCATCACGATCCAGATGCTGGCGCACTGCCTGGGACGAGTCAGATTGCACCGTGATGCAATCGGAAAGTTTGAGATGGAATGTCCGAGTGACTAGGCTAGCGGTCAGAGCGGATACGCAGAGCACGATAACCATCAAAAGAAGGGGCCGGGCCCACAGTCTCGAGTTTTGGCATGTCGCCATACTCACATTCTCTCTATATCCCGCCACGCAACTATGACGCGTGCCCTAACAGAGATGCCCAGCTAGCCAGTGTGGTTTCGGCCAAACCTGATGCCACATGGGGACTAGCCGACAGCCAACCAAAATCATCGTGCAATCATCCAGCAATGTAGGGGTTCGCGGTGCTCATTGGGAAATGGCGAAACCGCACAGTGTGGATGGCATCGTACCATGCCATCGTGTGTGGTGCGATAATCGCAGCTCGCGCGCGTTGCTCCGCCTAGCTTTTTCTCTGTACCTTCGAATTCCCCAACCGTCAACTGCGATCGACAGCACGAGCCAAAGCCTCGTTTCGATCAGGGTGAACTGTATTGGTGCCGCCCGGTCGCCGTCCTATCTCGTGTAGTCCCAGTTGTGTTTTCCCCCTTAATGCGCGAATCGAGCCCCGTTATTTCTTCCTATACGAGCGGCGCTCACTACACTCGTCCCCGTCCGCTCGCCTAGCTCGTCCCAAACTCAGTTCGCGGCACTAAACGGTATCCCGCTCTGGCGTGTGTGTTCCACCAGGGTCGGATTGCGGTAAACCCGAAGCCTTCCTGTTTCAATCGCTAAAACGGGGAGACCAAGTTCGGCGTGGCTTTCGAGCGGCCACCAAACCCAGCAAAGGGGGCTAACCAATGTCGCTTCAACTCACAGATAAAGCAAACGAGCAGAACATCTTCGCCTTGCCGGCTTGCAACCAAGCAGGAAGCATCGACGTATCGTTGATCGCAGCAGCCAAATGCGGAGACGCAATCGCTTTCGAGGAACTGGTACGCCGGCACCAGCGGAGGCTTCGGCGTGTAGCGCAAAGAATCACTCATAGCCGCGAGGATGCTGTGCAGGATTCTCTTCTCAAGGCATTTGTGTATCTCTCCGAGTTTTGTGGAGGGTCTGAATTCTCCACGTGGCTAACCCGAATCGTAATCAATGAAGCCCTGATGAATCTTCGCAGAAAGCGTCGAAAGAATGAGGTTCCGGTCGGCGCGCGTGGAGCTGAAGACTTGCAGTCGGAAATTGCGGATTTGGGTCTCTCTCCGGAAGAGGATTATTCCTTGCGGGAATTCCAACAGCTTCTGATTGACATGGTCGAGCGGCTCAAGCCGTCCTCCCGAACAGTTTTTCAGTTTCGCTACTTGCAGCAGCTTTCGACGAATGCTGTGGCGGCTCTCCTGCGACTCCCTGTTTCGAGGGCTCGACTGGAACTACGCGAAGCGTTGGAAAAGCACTTTCGAACCGGCGCAGAGGAAAGATTCTCAATGGCCCCCTGATTGTGATTCGGAATTTGTGCCAAGAACTTGTGATTAGAACGGGAAGCGTACCGATAGGATGGGAATGTGGTTTGTGGGATGGAATGATGTCGTGGCGATTTCGTATCCACCGCCGACGGTAAAAGCGAGGCGATCCCACAGGCGAAACCTACCAAGCACGACGCCCGGCGTGGCGTATAACAACGTGTGGCCGCTGTGCTCACCCTGGTAATAGTGGGTAAGGTTTAGTTCTGTCTCCGGCCAGATTTTCTTGAAGATTCGGTACTGAAACGTGTTATTCCACGTCAGATTGCGTCCGATGGCTGACACGTTTCCGGTCGGCAGGCTGATCCCTAAAGTTCCCTGGACGTCGAGGTTTCTGAAGCCCTTGCCGTAGGCAAACGTGGGGGTGATGACCGGATTCAATGCGCCCTGTTCGTATTGCCCAGTGGGAAGACTCATCTGGAAGAAGGCGGTCAAAATGTAGTTTCCGTGCTCTTCATTTCCAGCGGCCATTCGATATTTCACCAGGAACTGCCAGTCGCCAAATCCATTGGGAGAATCCGGGTTGTTCACGACGTAGGGAGGGACGGCGACGATCACCTCGACATTGTTTGCCGGGATGATTTCCAGGCCCTTGCTCACGCCGTAGTTGTCCGTAACCACGCCGCTGTTGTGGGTCTGCCATTGAGTGTCGTAGCGAAACTCCTGCTCGAGCCGCGGAGTGGTCGTGGCGAGGGGAGTGATCCAGTGTGGCTGTGCGGCTTGCGTGTCGGATACCATGCTGAACCAATCGGCAAAAAATCCGTCCTGTGCGGCGGACAACTTCGACGAAAGGCAGAGAACGAAAGCAGCGAAAACCAAGGCGAGACGGCGCACTAGAGGCCTCCAACAACGAATTGTGCTAAAGAGTTGTGAACTGTACAGCACATACGGTTTTACTGTCCACAAATACACTGTTATATGCGTTTAGAGGCGGCATTCTCGGCTGTTTGGACGGGGAGTCTCGGCGTGTTGACCGTGCCTTGCGTGGGCTGTACGATTTCGTTTCGATGGGTAGAAGCGTCAAATCCGACCAGAACCGTGACGGGTTGCTGAAGCTCAGGGACGCTGCCTTGCAAATGGGGATCAGCTTCCCCACCATCAAGCAGTGGATCTATAAGAACAAAATTCGTAGTATCTTGACCGCCGGAGGACACCACCGTATTCCGCAGAGTGAAGTGGACAAGCTGCTTTTCAGAACCCGCGGTGGGACGGAGAAAGAGCGGAAGCAGGCTGTCCGCCGCGTCAGTGGGCGGAATCAGCTCGTAGGACGCATCGACAGCGTGCGCATCAGCGGCCTGATGGCTGAAGTAAAGATTTCGATTGGTGAACAGCAGATTACGTCGATCATCACCGCCACCTCCGCCCGTGAAATGCGACTCAAGCCGGGGCAGACCGCGGCGGCGCTCATTAAAGCAACTGAGGTCATGATCATTCGGGTCTGACCAGAACTCTCCACTGGCGGTTGTCCGAAAACAATCCGATCTGCCAGCTTCTACTGCGCGCAAAGCAATGTCTGCGTCAGAACCCTGATCGTTGAAGACGTGGAATTGCGTTCGATTTCGAGCTTCACTTCCGTACCCTCTTTTGCATGCAGCTTACTTGAGACCGCTTCGAGGGGCTGGGAGTCAATCGATTGGCCATTGATTGCCCTTATGAGATCCCCTGCCTGGATGCCGGCCTTTGCAGCTGGCGAATTATTCCACACGGACATAATTTGGAGCATGCCCTGATCGTTCCTAGCAATTTGAATTCCGAGTGTAGTGTAACGATAGGGGTCGATTGCGTAGTGGACATCAGGCGCGAGATAGACAGAGTCCTTCTTCAAATCGAACGTAACTTCAAATTGCCGTAGGATGTCGGAACCGAGTATCCCACGAAAATCGTCTGCAGAAAATGCACCGGCGTCGGATCTCGTTTGAGCGCGAACCGCCTGGTTTGTCAACGTCACAGCGCCCAGGCGGATCGAAGGCAGGCATACCAAGATTGCCGGCGAGGTAGGATTGCCTGCGCGCTGTATGCCTTCCACGACCTGCTTCGGAGTCCATTTCTTTGTCAAGAGATACCATGTCTCCGAAGCAAGGTCGGTCGAATTCGTGCCGGTATCCAGCACAAGCTCGGTTGGGACCGATATCAGGTCGGTATTGACTAGAAATTGTCCGTTGGAGCGGCGGAGAGTAACGGGCGCACCCAACTTGCCAAGTTTCGTCAGTGGGCCAACGACGAGGGTTTGTTGTGAATAGTTCAACTTGAAACTGATTTCCTGAAGAATCTCAAGACCCAGCACTCCGTCTACCGCAGTCCCTAGTGCTTTCGAAAGCGGCGCCAAATTCACCTCAGCTAATTCCACACGAGGGAAATCGGTGCCCAATATCGTGATGGGGCCAACTTCAGTGACATCCACAACCAAGTCGCGAAAGTTCTTCTGTATTCGTTTTTTCCCGTGAGGTACCAGCTCCAGTTCGGTGGCTGTGGATGGGTCGATGGATGAGCTCTGACTCCCCGTATCCAACATGAAGTTGAGGGTCCGATCCTTGATCTGGACTGCCACTAGAATCGCACCGCCAGCGACCCTGATCGGAATGGATTCCTGCGAATTCGCAGAGAGCGGTGCTAATAGCAGCAGGAATAGAACGGAAATGCGCGAGGAAAGACTCATCGAATGGTCCGCCGGACCGCAACCGAAAATCACTATAGCAAAGTTTCTCCTATTGGATTTTCAAAGTTCCCAATCTAGAGCTTCAATGGGGCTGCTCGAGGACTGAGAGGAGGCGTCATCGAGTTCGATTCACCGAATATTCAACAAACTGTAATCAGGTATTAACAAACTGCGGTCTAAGTTAAAGGTTCGCAAAATAACGAAATCCGTATTGAAGTTTGTCGTAACGGCTTTGTCTGCTATCTAGAACGCTTATTACTCAGGAGATGAAAACAATGAAACGAATTATGGCTGCGGTGCTGTCGATGGCGCTTGCGGGCAGCGTAGTTGCGGCGCAGGATCAGCAAGGTACGGCCACTGCAACGACGACAAAGAGCGTGCGAAAGAAGATGGCTCCAAAAGCGTCTGGGCCGACTATTTCAGAGCAGCTCAGTGAGATGAAGCAGGCGATTGATGCGCAGCAGCAGCAGATCAAGCAGTTGAGCGATCTGGTTCAAAGCCGCGATCAGAAGATTCAGCAACTGGAACAGCGGCTTGATCAGAGCCAAACCGTAGCGGTGCAGGCGCAAACCAAGGCGGACACCGCAGTGGCTCAAACGACAGAGCAACAGCAAACGGTTATGGCACTCAAGAGTGATGTCACGGACTTGAAGTCGAGCGCCACGAACTCAGCACTGACTCTGCAGGAAACGCAGAGAAGAATCGGGGACCTGGAGAGCCCCCTCGCCATCCACTACAAGGGGGTCACGATTACTCCCGGCGGATTCCTGGCGGCGGAATCCGTGTATCGCAATCGCGCGTTGGGGTCGGATATCAACAC
>Ga0182010_10001476_pt1 | contig 12358 bp, 5 predicted proteins | sample 611E1MmetaG_FD_120488 | JGI IMG/M metagenome (GOLD analysis project Ga0182010, IMG submission 120488) | Permafrost microbial communities from Stordalen Mire, Sweden - 611E1M metaG | ecosystem: Environmental > Terrestrial > Soil > Wetlands > Permafrost | place: Sweden: Stordalen | collected...
AAGATGGAATCTATCATGAGGCGAACAGGGATTGATGTTATCGGCGATGTCCCCTGGGGGACTCATTTCTGCCAGTTCTATGAGACTGGCCAGGATCTGATCGAGACTCTGGTGCCGTATTTCAAGGAAGGCCTGGCCTCAAACGAGTTCTGCATGTGGGTGACCTCAGAACCTCTCCAGATAGATCAGGCGACGGCAGCCTTGCGATCTGTAGTCCCGGACCTGGACGATTACATCGACAAAGGCCAGATTGAGATCCTGGACTACAGCCAATGGTACACCAGATCTGGCAAGTTCTTGGCTGACGAGGTGCTTCAGGGGTGGGTCGACAAACTTAAAGCGGCCCAAGAACTGGGATATGAAGGCTTGAGGCTGACCGGAAACACTTTCTGGCTTGAGAAGGCTGACTGGGACGACTTCACACTGTATGAGGAGACCGTCAATAATGTCATCGGTCAGTATCCTATGCTGGCCATCTGTACATACTCCCTTCAGAAATGCAATGCCGCAGAACTCCTCGATGTAGTCGCCAACCATCAGTTCGCCCTGATCAAACGTTCTGGTCGGTGAGCGATAATCGAGGGCATCGAGCACAAGAAGATGGAGAAGGCACTGCAAGAAAGCGAGCAGCGCTATGCAACCACCCTGGCAAGCATCGGCGATGCAGTTATTGCCACCGATATTGAAGGCAAGGTCACCTTCATGAATGCTGTGGCAGAAGAATTGACCGGCTGGCCCCTCCATGAGGCTTCGATGAAACCGGCGAAGGGAGTGTTCAACATCATCAATGATCCCACTCGCCAGAAGGTCGAAGATCCAATCACAAAGGTGCTTGATAAAGGGGCTATTGTCGGTCTAGCAAACCATACCGTCCTAATTCGAAGGGATGGAACCGAAGTTCCGATAGATGATAGCGGTGCTCCGATAAAAGACAGAAATGGAAACACTACAGGAATCGTGCTCGTCTTCCGAAACATCACCGAGCGCAAACGGACCGAGGAGACTATCCAAGAGAGTCGGAGGCAGAATAAGTTCCTGGCATCCGTCATCGAACTCTCGGCACAGCCTTTCGGCATGGGATATCCTGATGGGCGTCTTGGGCTCGTCAACAAGGCGTTCGAGCAGCTTACCGGTTACAGCCGTGAAGAACTGCGATCCATCGACTGGGCGAAGATACTTACTCCACCGGAATGGCGTGAGATCGAGCAGAAGAAGCTTGAGGAGTTACATCGTACCGGGCAGCCTGTACGATATGAGAAGGAGTATGTCAGGAAGGATGGCTCTAGAGTGCCCATAGAGCTATTGGTCCACCTCGTCAATGATGCAGATGAAAAACCCCAGTACTACTATTCCTTCTTAACTGATATAACTGATCGCAAGAAGACCGAGGAGGCATTGCGAAATAGTGAGGGGCGATTCCGCGCTCTAGCTGAGAATATACCTGACCTAATCACGCGGTTCGATCGAAACCTGCGGCTTCTCTACGCGAACCCGGCTGTCTTACGGAGGACCGGACTTCCCGGAGAGATGCTCGTCGGCAGGACTGCAAGCGAGTACGGAACCTCGCCGATGGCGGCTGCCGACTGGGAGAAGGCAGCGCGCGAGGTGATAGAATTGGGTGAGCCGCGAAGGTATGAGCATACCAACCAGTGGCATGGCGAGACACGGATCTTCGACACTCAGATAGTACCCGAGCGGGATGAAGACGGCACGGTGAGGGCCGTGATCGCGATCGCCCATGACATCACTGAGCGCAAGCAGGCTGAGGAGGCGCTGAAAGAGAGCGAAGAGAAGTACCGCAATCTGTTCATGAACATGACCGAGGAGGTGCATTTCTGGAAACTTGTCCGCGATGAAGAAGGCCGGATAAAGACATGGAGACTGGTGGATGCCAACCCTCCAACGCTCAAGACTTGGGGCAAGACGCTCGAAGGAATCAAGGGCAAGACCACAGATGAGATCTTCGGCCCTGGAGCGACGGAACACTACATGTCTGTCGTGCAGAAGATCATGACCGAAGGCGTTCCTTATTCCTTCGAAGACTACTTCCGCAATCTGGACAAATATTTCAGGTTCACAAGCGTCCCCCTGGGCGATTACTTTATCACGACCGGTGCCGATATCACGGGCATCAAGAAGATCCAGGAAGCGCTGCAAGAAAGCGAGCAGCGCTATGCAACCACTCTGGCAAGCATCGGCGATGCAGTTATTGCCACCGATATTGAAGGCAGGGTCACCTTCATGAACACCGTTGCTGAGAAATTGACAGGCTGGACGCTCGATGAGGCCTCGATGGTTCCTGCTAAGGCGGTTTTTAACATCATCAACGAATATACACTCCAGAAAGTTGATGACCCTATCACCAAGGTGCTCGAAAATGGAGCGATTATCGGTCTTGCTAACCACACGATTCTAGTTCGGAAGGACGGAACAGAAGTTCCGATAGATGATAGCGGCGCGCCGATTAAAGACAGAAATGGAAACACTACAGGAGTCGTGCTCGTCTTCCGGGACATCACCGAACGCAAACAGACCCTGAAAGAAATTGAAAATCTAGCCAAGTTCCCTGAAGAGAACCCGAATCCTATCATGAGAATAGAAGATAGTGCCATCGTTTACGCTAATTCGTCCAGCTCTCCGCTTCTGGAGCTATGGGGCTGTCAGGTAGGACAAAGATTGCCAGAAGAATACGGAAATCTCATTCTGGATGTACTCAGTTCTGGGAATAGCAGAGAAATCGAAACTTTGTCAGGCCATACCGCCTATTCACTCGTGCTCGCTCCTATCACAGAGAAGGGTTACGTCAATATCTATGGACGAGACATCACTGAGCGCAAACGGGCAGAACAGGAATTGGCTGCGGCGAAGGACCGCATGGCTAGCGACCTGGATGCCATGGCCCGGCTTCATAAGATAAGCACAAAATTTGTTAGCCAAGGCGATATACGCACGATGCTAGACGAGATTGTCGAAACGGCAATCGCCATAACCCACGCTGATATGGGGAACATCCAGCTTTTTGACGCCGAGTCGGGAAGTCTCAAGATCATGGCGCACCACGGCTTCGAGCAGCCATTCCTGGACTATTGGAACATGGTCCACAAAGGCCGGGGCACCTGCGGCACAGCGCTAGGGCGAGGGGAGCGCGTGATCGTCGATGACGTCACAGAGAGCCCCATCTTTGCGGGCACTCCCGCGTTGCAGGTCCAGTTGGATGCAGGCGTGCGAGCGGTCCAGTCAACTCCGCTACTAAGCCGCTCCGGCAATCTGCTAGGGATGCTCTCCACTCACTATCGAACCCCGCGCCGACCAGAAGAGCAGGATCTGCAGCGGCTGGATCTGCTGGCCCGCCTGACGGCAGACATCATCGAACGAACAAAGGTCGAGGAGGCACTGCGCAAATCGAGAGATGAGCTGGAGCTGAGGGTCCTGGAGAGGACATCGGAGCTTCAAAATGCCAAGGAGGAGCTGGAGGTAACTAACGAGGAACTTCGGATCGAGCTGGAGGAGCAATCGAGGCTTGAGGTGGAGCTTGTCAAGGCTAAGGATGCAGCCGAAGAGTCCGTTAAGGCCAAGTCAGCGTTTCTGGCAAACATGAGCCACGAGCTTCGAACGCCCATGAACGCAGTCATCGGCTTCTCAAGCCTCCTTCTGGATGATAACCTCACACAGGATCAGAGGGAGTACATCGAAGGCATCAGAAAAGGAGGCAAGGCTCTTCTGGCAATAATCGACGATATCCTGGACTTTTCCAGGGCTGAAAATGATAAGATAGAGCTGGAGCACCAGCCGTTTAGCCTCAAACACTTGATTGATGAATCTCTGGACATGGTGGCAACCCAAGCCAGTGGAAAGGGGCTGACCTTGTCCGAAACTATCAACTACGGCACACCGGACACTATCATCGGAGATCATGGGAGGCTCAGGCAGATCCTGGTCAACCTGCTCAACAACGCAGTCAAGTTCACCGACAAAGGAGGCGTATCCGTGTCTGTCTCATCAAAAGCCGTCGAAGGTAATAGGCACCAGATATTCCTCAAGGTGAAAGACACCGGCATCGGGATACCCCAGGGCAAAATAAGTGAAATCTTTGGGCCGTTTGTCCAGGTTGAACGCACCTTAAGCCGCAAACGTGATGGTGTCGGTCTTGGCCTCGCTATAACCAAGAATCTAGTTGAACTGATGGGAGGAAAGATCTGGGCAGAGAGCATCCTAGGCCAAGGTGCGACCTTCCACTTCACGATCCAGGCCGAGACAATCCCTGGCAAGCATTTGGATTTTGGGAAAATCGATCGACCCGCCTCTTCCGAAAGCTTCCCAGGACTGAAGCCCATGCGCATACTCGTGGCTGAGGACAACCCTTCGAACCAGAGGGTGCTTGTCGAGATGCTGAAAAGACTGGGCTACAGGGCTGATGCTGTGGCAGACGGTCGGGAAGTCATCCAGGCTCTCGAACGCCAGGATTACGACCTGGTGCTAATGGATATCAAGATGCCCGAAATGGATGGGATCACAGCAACCCAGGTGATACGTAAATTGCAGCCCGAGAATGGGCCAAAGATCATTGCCATTACCGCATTTGCTCTTGAAGGCGACCGTGAGAAGTGTATTGATGCCGGAATGGATGACTACATTGCTAAGCCTGTGCAGATTGGAGAACTGGCCGAAGTGTTGAAAAAAAATCAACCGTTACGGGATGGCTCATGAAAAGTCATAGACCCTAGCGGATAGGCATATGACATTGAGGTGCGTCGTTTATCCACCTAATGATACCCTTTTTTGAGTATAAGAATTATCAATACCTGATTCTTATATACCATTAGTACGTATATCAGATGGGTAGATGATGCCAGAAAATCTTGCCAGTGTTAAGCATACGCGCATCTTACTAGCTGAAGATAACGAATTGAATCGAAAAGTAATTCTGGCTATGCTCAAACACCTGGGATACAGCGCGGACACGGCACTTAATGGTATTGACGTGTTGGTTACCCTTAAGCATAAATGGTATGACCTGATCCTGATGAACGTAGGCTTGCCAGAAATGGATGGAATAGAAGTCACTAGGCAGATTCGCAGGATCTTTCAGAATGGGCCAAAAATAATAGCCGTCACTGCTTATACTCTTCCCGGTATGAAGCAGGAATGTCTAGGCGCCGGTATGGATGATTATATTACCAAACCCTTTGAAATTGATGATTTGGGGGCAGTCTTGAGAAATTGTCGCCTGCCTAGTTTTCCAACATGAAAAATATGATTTAACCCTCACATTCCAGGAAAGTTCTACTTGTTTTAAAACAAATATATGTTGCAAATCTGACCTCCATTATCGGATTGGGAAGGCCCATATCGGTCGGACCGAAAGACATACGCAAGTAGACTTTCCCTCATAAATCGCTCCTTCCAAGCACATTTCAATGAACGAACACGATCATCTCTCTCAAGGTCCGAACGGAAGCTGGCCGACATTTGCGCTATCACTGTAGCCCGCCGTTTGACTTCCAATAGCCTTTGATATCTTTATCCGTAACTTCTATCCCTGTAACTCATTTGTCCCATTTGTATCCATACTTGCCCTCGGCCACAACCTGCAGGGGAAAACCTCGATCTGGTGGCAGTGTAACGTTGATGCCGTAGGCCATGAGAATATTGTTCTTCTGGAGATAGTCAGATGCAGCGATGTGGAATAGCCGTCAGCAGAAGTGAAAAACGCATATTCAGCTCGGCTTTCAGTCCCGAGATATTCAGAGATCAGTTACTCGGAAACCTGTCGACTTGGCATAGGAACCCCAACCCTTACACAGGGCAAGTAGACAAGCTCTGGACCTCTGCCCTCACTCGACAGGCCCGAAGCCAGACGCATCCGCCTTCTTGGCTGTTTCTGTCTTTGTTTCTTGAACCTTTGGAGCTGGATTGGAGATACCTAATGGGGCAATGCCCGAAACCTCGCCCGACCACGTGGCTCCACCAGCTGAGTAAGCAGTATAAGTTCCAGTGGTGTTGGGATCGAGGGAGAGGTCGAGCTTGTAGAGGTCTAGGCTGCCTATGGGCATCGCTGCCAGACTGAGCCTGCCTCCTATAACGGAACCGCTCGCTGTGACTCTCTGTGTGCCGTTGGGGCCATCAATGGCTCCACTGCCCAAAACGACCTCCTTATTCTGAACTAATGCCAGGTCCAGATGTCTTGGGATCTGATCCTTCAGGTCCAACGACCAAGGACCGGTAACGTTCGCGTTTTCCTGAGATTGCTCAAGTGGGTTCATCGCGATAGGCTCTGGCGCAGCAGTGCCAGGAACCGTATTCATTGAATCCTTGTTGCTCGAACCTGCATATCCGCCAAGCCCGTCATCGTAGGCGTATAGAGCCTCGGAATCTTTTACTATCCCCGCATCTTTGGCAGCTTGGATCGTCCATAGAGGCTGCGGCATAGACATCGACTCCCCAAGGATGCTCGGATCGAGCGGATCACCTACCGAATCATCAAATGAGTCAACGCTGTAAGAATTAACAAGCATAGCTGGCCGCGCTTGGGCTTGTGCTATTAGAACGACAATGACAGTTATGTGGAGCAATAACTCATAGCGTTTCATATCAATCTATCACATCAGTAGGATAACCCTGAAACCAGGATATTTCTTATACTATATGACGATTTCTGTTTTTGCAAATGTCGAAAATGCGTATCTGTTGATTATCTGGCAGCGGACAGATCGAAGGGGGGGGCCTTGAACCACGAGAAGTTCTGGTAGTCTTTCCTGATAGCAGAGAGGAGGCCAAATCTATAAAGGAGATAGCCCAGGCGATGGGACTGGAGATCTCCTCATAAGTGGGCTGGGTGAAGACAGAGCGGCGATTGGTCAGGGCTTTGGGAACTCTGATCAAATGGGGCTGGGTTGCCTGTGATAAGAGGCAAAAGGAAGAAGGCCTCAAGATTTGGTATAACGCCTACTGGGAGATGGAGCTGGCGAATAGAAGGTGATGATAGTCTCCTGGCTAAGAAGAGAAGGATTGGGGTCCCATTCTTCGCAAGATAAGCTGAAGAAATCTGCAGCAGGGAGAAAGAGATATGAAATGGTCCAGCCGGAAACGGCTTCTGCAGGTAGCTCTTCTATCTATTCTGATTGCTATCTTCGGCAACGGTAAGCGCAAGCAATAATTTGACGGCCCATTTCCTGGACGTCGGTCAGGGCGATTCAATCCCTGATAAAAAGTCGAAGTGGTAGACGCTGAAATTGCAATGTTGATTGACCTGTACAACAAGCAGGCACACTATGATCCCTAAGAGGAATAAAAACTTATGGAGGTTAAAACATAGCCCGAATACCCACTAAAAGAATCAATATTTACGAAAGTCTCCTTGTTGTAAACATTAACATTTTTAGCGCTACCGGTTTGGTGGTAGCACTGGCATTCATATTATCCTTAGCAGCACGATGATCAAGATGATCAGAACCACAAGACCAATTAGTCCGCCACCCATAATGTTTTCCATAAAACAACACCAATATATACGGTGATATTCGAGTATTTAAGGATTTCGCGCTCCGTTAGAAATACCATTTAAAAGAGTCGTAATTGTTATGAATAATAATTTAGACTGTTTGCGTTTTCAACCAAATGCATTACCATAGCGTCGCTTCTAGCTAGAGGCGGCTCTGGATTCATCTCTACTCCGAATTATCCTAAGACGATATAAATTATCTTCGCCACGTATCTATCACACCAGCAAATATTTATGATGGTTGTTGATAACATAAGTACTATTCATAAACTGAATGCGACCACCTCCGGCGTGTTTAGACGATGCCGGATTCTCCTACATTATTCGTTTTAAATCTGCCCAATAGTACTCCATAGAACTAAAGAATTTAATTACTTAATTGACCTATAGCGGTGGAGACGAAGGATGCCAGGCCCATGGAAAAAAATGCAATCGGCCAAAAAATTTATTCGAAAGAACCTAAGTCGCTTAGAGATTTGACCATCTTTGAAATAGGACAGTCATGATGACTGGAGACACGGATACTAATAAATAGGTAGAAACGACTATTTTCGGAGAAAACGGCTGAAGGTAAGTTTTTCAGTCAGGATCTCGGTGGTGCATGATGATCTACCGCAAGAACAGATCCCCTTCGCTATGAGAGATATTATGTATCGCAAATGAACTGTCCTGGATCACAAGAGGATTATGAAGAAAGAGAAAGCTGAATCGGATCAGAATGGTGACCTGCGTCTCCAGGCAGAAGAGCGTTTGAATGACCGCAGAAGCGACCTGGTCGGTTCCAGGATAGCGGATGGCAAAGATGCTCTGTCTCTGGTTCATGAGCTTCAGGTTCACCAGATTGAGCTGGAGATGCAGAACGAAGAGCTGAAGCGTACCAGGATGGAGACGGAAGATGCTCTTGCGAAGTACTCCGATATCTACGACTTTGCGCCCATCGGGCTTTTCTCCATCAATATGCATGGACTGATCCAAGAGGTCAACCTGATGGGAGCTAAGCTCCTGGGTGTAGAGAGGCGCAACCTGATGAACAGGCCTTTCCATCGGTTCGTTGCGCCCAAGGACCGTCCTTATTTTGATGAATTCTGCAAATCGGCATTTGAGACCAGCATCAAGCAAATGTGCGAACTGAATCTCCTCAGGGATGGAGAGCCTACAATCTATGCCCGCATCGACGGTATAGCCGCCGAGGATAGCTCGTTAAACGGTAGGCAGTGTCGGATCGCAGTTATCGACATAACCGAGCACAAGAAGGCAGAAAGCATATTGGAACGTTATCAGCTTATCTCGAAATATGCCCAGGACATCGTTCTTCTCATGGGCAGAGATGGCCGTATAATCGAGGCCAATGAGGCTGCAATAAACGCCTATGGATACACACATGATGAGCTACTCTCCATGAACATTTTCGATCTGAGGGAGCCCGAAACCTTAGAGAAAATTTCTAAACAGATGCAACTGGCTGATTCCGAGGGTATCCTTTTCGAAACCAATCACAAGCGTGAAGATGGTAACACCTTCCCGGTAGAGGTCAGCTCACGTGGAACGATGATCGAGGGTAGGCGCGTCCTTTTGAGCATCATCCGCGATATAACCGAGCGCAAGCGGTTGGAAGAAGAACTAAGGATTGCGTGGGATGAGCTGGAGCAGAGGGTTCAGGAGAGAACCGCAGAGTTATCCGAGGCAAAAGAGAATCTCGAAGTAATCAATGAGAAGCTTAAAGTCGAGATCGCCGAGCATGAGCAGACTGAAAAGGATCTTCTGAAGTCCAAGGAAGCAGCAGAGGCCGCAGTCGAGGCTAAAGCAGCGTTCCTGGCTAACATGTCTCATGAGTTGAGGACGCCACTTAATGCGGTAATTGGCTTTTCCAGCCTCCTCCTGGACGATAACATCACGCAGGAGCAGAAGGAGGACATAGAGAACATAAGGAATGGCGGTGAAGCTCTCCTAGCCATCATCGACGATATCCTGGAGTTTACCAGGGCCGAAAAGGAGAAGATGGAGCTGGATCATCAGCCATTCAGCCTCAAGCACTGTATCGAGGAGTCGCTGGATATGGTGGCGGTCCAAGCCAGCAAAAAGGGACTGACCTTGTCCCAAACTATCAACTACGGCACACCGGACACTATCATCGGAGATCATGGGAGGCTAAGGCAGATTCTGGTCAACCTGCTCACAAACGCAGTCAAATTCACCGACAAAGGGGATGTATCGGTGTCGGTCTCATCAAAAGCCGTCGAGGGCAATCAGCACCAAATATTTTTTAATGTCAAGGACGCAGGCATTGGCATACCCCAGAACAGGATGAATGAAATCTTTGAGCCTTTCGCTCAGGTTGAACGCACTTTAAGCCGCAAACGTGATGGGGTTGGCCTAGGGCTTGCAATAACCAAGCACCTAGTGGAACTGATGGGAGGAAAGATCTGGACTGAGAGCATCCAAGGCCAGGGCACGACCTTCAGCTTCACGATCCAGGCAGAGACCATCCCAGGAAAGCAGTTGGATTTTGGAAAAATCGACCGAGGGGTCACTTCCGAAAGCTTCCCAGGGCTAAAGCCTATGCGCATACTCGTGGCTGAAGATAACCTTTCGAACCAGAGGGTGCTTGTGGAGATGCTGAAAAGATTGGGTTACAGAGCTGATGCCGTGGCAGACGGTCGGGAAGTCATCCAGGCCCTCGAACGCCAGGATTATGATCTGGTCCTGATGGATATCAAGATGCCGGAGATGGATGGGATCACAACTGCTCAGGTGATACGCAAGCTTCGGCCCGAGAATGGGCCTAAGATTGTTGCCATTACTGCATTTGCTCTTGAGGGCGACCGTGAGAAGTGTCTTGAGGCTGGCATGGACGACTATATTGCAAAGCCGGTGCAGATGGGAGAACTGGCCGAGGTCCTGAAGAGGTGTAGCCTGGAGGGCCAGTAAGAAGAGGGCATGGGTCTCAGGCCAGGATATACTCACCTAGTCAGGAAGAGGCCAAAAAGAAAAGCTGGTTCCCGTTCTGGAGAAGAGAATGAGATGATTATTCAAAATTGATTTCGGCGAGATACTGATAGCCAGATAGCAAAAATAGTAGGAGGGATGATCCTCTATTCGCCCTCTCACCATGCACCCTATATTATAGGCTTAGTGTGGATATCCGTTTTTCATCTCTACACTGCTAAATTATAACTAGTGCTCCAGAACATTAATGTTGCAAATTAAGGTAATGCCTCTGGAGTCTTGCTCTAGTATCATTTTTATTGAATCATCATCTTACTGTTGTCCCGATTGCATTCTTTCTTGCTCCTAAGCACCAAGCTCGGCAAGCATTTCTATATTTCCAATACTGCGATCCAGGATTTCTTAAGCAAGTTGATCAATGAAGCAAATCACAGCGATTCCTTACATACCGGGACGAATACTATTTTCTCATTATCCTGGGTTTCTTTTTCAGAAACATCCATTGCTTCACTTGGATATATAGTTCGTGAGTTTATCTCCCAGAATAATAGATAAAGTCGGTATGACTTTTCAAACAGAGATTTTGCCTCTTCTTTATTACCTTCTCCAAGCAGCTTTGTTCCAGTTTCCATAAACCTCATGGAGGCCGTAAGCAAGTGTTTGCTGATGCACCAAACCTCACCTTCGGATTCCTTTATGATTTTCTTGAGGAGTTCTATTCTCATTTCCCTAACTTCTTGCAAAAGATCAAGATATTCATCTTTACCGGTCTCCTCAGCCGTAAAGAACAGGTGCTCTTCTAAGTTGATGAGGTTCATTATGCCAATACTCAAATCTGCATCGGTTGATAAATCCATTTCCCTCTGCTTCGTTACTTTATCTACATTGTCAATTAAATTGTTTACATCTAATTCAGTAGCCATTAAGTTCACCTTCTATTAACATCTGTTATCATGTATGCCGGGTCAAAAGTGGATCGAGCCGAAGATAGATATTGAGGAGGATCTATCCTGGAGTCTGAGATGCCGGAGGGTCTAGCCTCCGGCTGAGCCTTTTTGTGTAGGCATGGAATGATCCATCTTTTTCTCTTATCCATTCAACAACACGCCTTCTCTAGTTCTTTCGCATTCTCTTCATATCTGTGGCTCAGGCATGACTAAGATCGCCAAAGGATACGTGGAACTAAGGAGATCGTTGATTAATCTATAGCCCAAAGGGTAAGTGTCGATGTTGCCCCATTATGACGATCGATACTAACGCCAAAACAATGAGGATTATAACCAGCCATTGAGTTGACATGCCCAAGAAACTCACTCCTGCTATTGCTACTACAAGGGCGAGTATTAAGAGCACTGTAGTCCAGTTGAGTAATTTTGCCGTTTTTGTTACTTCCGTCTCTGAATTCAGCCGCTATTGGATGTAACAGTAGTTCCTGTTCCATCGGAGGTCGTTGTGGTCTGGCCATCGGATGAAGTGGTTGTTAGACCGTTGGATGTAGTGGTGGTTAGGCCGTTGGATGTGGTTGTGGTTAAGCCGTTGGATGTGTAAGAGTTCTGGCCATTGTTGCCCAGAACTATTGGTTGGTTCTGTCCTGCAATCGGGACGACGCCTCCCGTTCCGGTTCCTGGTTAAGCCTGGGCAAACACATCCACAACGACCACGTTGCTGGGTTGGTTGTTCACAACAAAGTAGAGCGTGTGTCTTCCAACCTGGTCGGCATAGAAGTTCATGGTGTTATAACCTTGGTTGAACTGATAAGTATTGTACTTCGAACTGGTTGTGCTGGTCTGAATCATCTCATAGAAGCCTGCAGACCCTCCAACAGGCGCATTGGCGACAAGCTGTAACCAGGTTCCGACTGGGCTTACCACATACTGTGTCCAGTTTGTTGCTCCCTGGATCCAGAGGTCG
>Ga0182010_10001477_pt1 | contig 12355 bp, 12 predicted proteins | sample 611E1MmetaG_FD_120488 | JGI IMG/M metagenome (GOLD analysis project Ga0182010, IMG submission 120488) | Permafrost microbial communities from Stordalen Mire, Sweden - 611E1M metaG | ecosystem: Environmental > Terrestrial > Soil > Wetlands > Permafrost | place: Sweden: Stordalen | collected...
CAGGGACGGCCTACGCGCGTTCGTACACCGATCATCACTGGTTTTCCGACGTGGTTGCCGGAGCAGCAATCTCCGTACCGGTGAGCCGTTCTCTCGTTCGCTACTACGAAAACGATCACCAGGAGGAGAGCGGTTTGTCCGTTGTGCCCGGCATCAACGGCGTGACACTTCTTTGGAAATTCTGAGGCGGACAGATCAAGGTATGCCGCCCGCATAATTCGGGATCACCGGGGAAGAGAACTATGACGAAGAGGTGAATCTCATCGTCATCGAGCAGCGCATCACGGATCGGACGCAGGCCTGGCCTGCAGGCATCGTTGAAGTGAAGATAAACAGAAGGAGGTCCAGGATGGAAAAAATCAAAGTGGCCGTCAGCGTTTTTGAGGGCGGCTTCAATTGCGCACAAGCCGTTGTCCAGGCATTTGCGGAGCAGACTGGCCTGGCTGAGCGGACGGCGTACAGGATTGCATGCGGATTTGGCGCAGGCATGGGTCGGCGGCAAATGACGTGCGGTGCTGTCACCGGCGGGATCATGGTGCTCGGGATGACCTACGGAAGGGACCTCGACAGGACGGACATCGACAAAGAGAAGACGTATCAAAAGGTCAACGAGTTCATGCAGGAATTCGAAAAGAGACATGCAACAACCGAATGCAGGGAGCTTTTGGGATGCGATCTGACGACAGAGGAGGGAAGGAAGCTCTTCAAGGAGTTTCGCCTGCATTCAACCGTTTGTGTGAAATGCGTCGAGGATGCGGTCTCGATTCTCGATGGTCTGCTCGGGTAGTCAGAGTGATGGTGAACGACACGGAAGATCACGGGGAACATCGGAAAGAATGAGGTCCGGGTTTCTCGGGCAAGAACAACGAAGTCGACGGAAGCGCGCAGAAGGGGAGAAACACTCAGTCGGCCCGGGCCGTCCGGAGGAAACTGGCGCTCTCCTCCGGCAGCGTCGTATTGATATACATGCCGCTGCCGATCTCGAAACCGGCGGTTCGCGCAATGCGGGGAATGACGGTGAGATACCAGTGAAAATACTCCCTCTGTCCTTCGCGCGCAGGGATCGATCGGATGGAGAAATTGTAGTCAGGGTCGTTCAGCCCGTGGTACAGTTTTCCGAGTACCGTGTGCAGCATCGCGGCCAGGTCCGTGATCTCAAAGTCCTCGATCCCGTCGAACGACGAGCAGTGGCGCACCGGAAAAATCCAGAGGTGGAAGGGGGAAAGAGCCGCGTACGGGATGAAAGCGACAAAAGAGTCAGTGGAGGCGACGATCCTCACCCGGGCTTCGAGTTCGCGCCTGAGCGTCGTGCAGAAGACACATTCGCCTGTCTCGTCGAAAAACCTGATTGCTTCGTCCAGTCTGTGCCTGATCTGTGCCGGCACGATCGGAGTGGCTGCGATTTGTGTGTGCGGGTGCTGGAGCGATGTCCCCGCCGATTCGCCGTGGTTCTTGAAAATGATGATCGCCTCGACGCGGGGATCCTTCCGCATCTGGATATAGCGCTGGCGGAATGCGGCAAGAACCGTCGCCAGTTCCTCCACCGAGTAGAGGGCGGGAGACAGATCGTGTCTCCTGTGCTCAATGACGACTTCATGGAATCCGACTCCGGACATTGAACGGAAGACTCCGTCGATCCGCCGGATCCTGTCCCCTTCCTGCGAAAGTGCAGGGAATTTGTTCGTGACAACCCGCACTTTCCACCCCTCCCGGTCTGCAATCCTGTACTTCTCGTCCGCGCTCATCCCTTCGTTCCCCGGACAGAAAGGGCAATGGGAATCGTATGCGGCAAGCGGGGCAGTCTGTTTTTTCGGGCGGACTAACTCGTCCGGCCGCTTGGCCCGCTCCTTCGCGATGATGACCCATTCGCGGGTGATGATATTCTGCCGGAGTTCACTCATAGTGCAAAACGAGCGACGGCTCAAAAGAAGGTCGACGAGGAACCCCCGGGGTGCTCCGTCGGGTCCGGGGCGGCCGCCGGATGCTAATGGTTGAGTTGTATGTCATCCAGGTAGAATGTAACCGCCTTCCCCCCGTCTGTAAATCCAACCGCGACAAACGAAGTTGTCCCGGCAAGCGATGCCATGGGGATGGTCTGCTGAACCCACGTGTTCGCCGGAATATTCGGAACGGTCACGGTCTTAATGTTGCTCCCCGAGGAATTGATGCACGACACCACCAGGCCGCTGACGCCTGCAGTCCCGCCGTTAATCCAGAAGCTCAGAGCGGTGTAATTTGCCGGATTGATCGCGGGAAAAGCCCCCCATGTTCCCTTGCTGAACTGCAGCGACGCCCAGGCAGCGTGAACCACTTTCAGGGAATGCGTGCCATCCTCGACAGGGCTGGTGTTCGCTGGCGTGAGCGTCACCGACCATGAGCGAACGGTGTTCCAGCCGTTTTCATAGGCATCATCGTACATGGCTTCGAACGGCGGCGGTGGTACCGCCACCGAGACGGTCACCGAGGCGCTGGCCGAGCCCTGTGAATTGGTCACTGTGAGTATGTATGTCGTGGTCACAGCGTCTGTGACGAGGAGCGAATCATTCAGCGCGACTGTTCCGATTCCCTGATTGAAGGTGGCCGTCGAGGCATTCTGCGAGGACCACCGAAGCACCGTCTGGCCGCCGCCGACGGGGAGACTTGCCGGTGTTGCGCTGAGGGTCACGGTGGGGGGGGGTGGTAGTGCGACGTTCACGGTCAACGGATATTGTTTGCTCCCACCGGGGCCGGTCAATGTCAGCGTGTAGGAGGTGGTTGCGAGGATGGTAAGGACCGTTGAATCACTCAGGCCGACCGTGCCGATCCCCTGATTGATGGATGCGCTTGTCGCATTCTGCGAGGACCACGCGAGCTTCACCCGTCCGCCCCCCACGGGAAGATTCGGAGGGGTGGAGGTAAATGTCCCTGACGGAGGGGTGGGAGGAGCAACGGTGACCGTGGCCGAATACTGCTGGCGTCCGCCGGGTCCGCTGAGACTCAGGGTATAGGTGGTCGTCGTTGCCGCCGTGACGACTGTCGAATCATTCTGTCCAACTGCCCCGATACCCTGATTGATCGTGTCGGCGGTCGCATTCTGCGAAGTCCATTGGAGCTTCACCTGTCCGCCGCCGTAGGGAAGATTCGCCGGCGTGACCGTGAATGTCCCTGTCGGCTTCGCCGGCGCTGCAACAGTGACGGTGACCTGATACCTCTGCGTTCCCCCCGGGCCGGTGAGCGTGAGTGTATGCGTCGTTGTCGTCGTATCCCTGACGATGGTCGAGTCATTGAGCCCGACAACGCCGATTCCTGTGATCGAGTCGCTCGTCGCGTTTTGGGACGTCCATGCGAGCTTCACCTGTCCCCCTCCGTACGGCAGGCCCGTCGGCGTTGCGGTGAATGTCCCGGTCGGCTTCGGGGGCGTCGCGACTCCCACCGTGAGTGCATACTGTTGGCTCCCGCCTGTTCCCGAGAGCGTCAGAACATAGGCCGTTGTTGCTGTGAGACTGACTGCAATCGACCCGTTCAGAGGGACGGGGCCAATGCCCTGACTGATGGACGCCGAGGTGTCGTTTTGCGACGTCCAGCTCAGTGTTGTCTGTCCGCCGCCGATCGGCAGCGAAGAGGGGGTGGCGCTGAATGACCCGGACGGCAGAGGAATGGCCGATCCGCCGCCGGGAAGGGGGAACGTGCTCGTTGCCGCGTCGGCGACAAAGATCCAGTCTCCGCTCCCCGGCGGCGTGAAGGAGAGGGACCCTTTTGGGAAGGTGCCAAGGCTCGTCACCGCGCCGTTGGAGGGATTGTACCAGTAGCAGATGACCGAGCTGCCCGAGAGCCGGGCGGCGGTCAGCGTCATCGCTCTCGAGGTCGGCAGGTACGCGATGATCGAAGAACTATCACTCGTCCAGCACGCTGTGGCGTACGTTGTGGATGAGCCGCGTCCTGCCGTGATGATGGTATTGTTGAAGTCGGGGACGAGCTTGTACCAGTAACGCGAATTGAACAGGAGTGCCAGGTATTTCATGCTCGTCGAGCCGGCACTGCTCAGCGCCGCCTGCCATCCGCTTCCAAAAAGCCAGATGGGATTGTTGCCAAAGACTTCGCCGCACGCCCCGCTGAGTATGCTCCAGTAGGCCTGGGCTCGCAGGGATTGCGCCGTGGAACTATGCTCCCCCTCGTATGCCGACTCGATCAGAAAGTAAGGCATGGTGGGGACGAACCGATACGCAGTCTTCGCGTCGGCGTACATCGTCGTGCTGTAGGAGTAAACGTCGTTCAGGTTCAGCCAGGTTGCACCGCTCCACGGGGTAACGGCAAACTCTCCGGCGTCGTTGTGAGCGGTAAAGATGTGGTTCGGGTCATACGCGCGGATCGAATCGACGACGGTCTGGACCTTCGCCTTGACCGCGGTCGGGTCGGTATCCCCTCCTATGCACCAGATGATATTTGGGAATCTCGCATAGCGCCTTCCGAGGAAGCTTCCCCATGCGCCGAGTTCCGCCGGGGTTGCCGCCGTCAGTTCCGCGCACCATCCCTGATTGCCGCATGCATACCCCAGGTAGAGCGGATCGAGGAGAACGGTGATTCCATAGGAGGCCGCCATGGAGATGACGCTGTCGGCATATTGGAAATACGCCGGGTTCGGGGTGGCAAAGGGCCTTCCGGTGAATGGGGCGACGCCGTAAATGTTGGCCGGCGCGTTATTTGAAAACAGGTGTTCGATGAGATTCACCAGAACGAGATTGAAACCAAGCTGCGATCTGTTCGCCAGATAGGTGTTTGCGTCTGCAGCGTTCAGTTGTGCGATGAGCGACCACGCTGCATCGCCGGAGAGGAAGACGGGGTTTCCGGACTGGTCGTCAAGGAAGCGCATGCTGTAGTCGACTCTGAGGGGGGAAACCGAAGATGGAAATGCCATCGAAAGGGGGTGAGCCTGCTTCGAGCCGGCCGGTCTGCTGTGGACATCGGGGGCCAGCAATTCATTCATGCACTGAAAGGAAACAACTGCCAAGACCAACCACACGAGCGGCAGGAAGGATTTCATGGGGGAGCTCCTCGCGCTTCTGGCTGCACAATGTCATTTTTAACTCATCAACATAAAAAGACGGAAGCACATTTACAACTGCAAGACCATCAATAACGGATATAGGCGCGAATACCATTGTCTCCTTATCGCTCCCTTATTTGATCCGAGAGGCAGAACTTCCTAACTTGCACCCGGATCATGTTCTATGGGCAGGTCACAAATCCCAAGAAAGGAGATCTGATGATTCATAAAGGGAAAAAGGAGAAAGTTCAAACCGTTTCTCGTTCCGGGTCTCCCGCACTTTCGCAGAAGCTGCCACCGATCGAACTGCTGACACCCACGCTTAAGAGTGGTACATCAGTACGGGAATCATTACAGCAGAGGAGGACTATCCGTGAAATCGGCGACAAGAAACTTCCATTGCAGGTACTTTCAAATCTCCTCTGGGCGGCGTGTGGAGTAAATCGCAAGAACGGCCCATTTGGAATTCCGGGAAGAACTGCTGCGTCAGCAAGTAACTCCCAGGAAATTGATCTTTATGTTGTCACGGAGGAAGGGGTTCATCTCTATGATCCTTTTCATCACATCTTGGTTCCAGTCATTGCGGGTGACATGCGTGACCTGGCGATTGGTCAGGGCCAGGCGAAGCTTGTCGCGAATGCTCCGGTTCATCTCATCTATATCGCAGATGTTCATAAACTTTCCCACACCTCTGGTTATCAGGAACCCGGACTGCGGGATTCCGAGATTCAAAAATCATATTATTACGTTGATACAGGTCTCATCGCAGGCAACGTATATTTGTTTGCGGCTTCTCAAGGTCTTGCATCATGGTTTCATAATTGCAATCGATCCGGTCTTGCAGCAACATTGAAATTGCGTGCCGACCAGCGGGTTCTCTTTGGCCAGACAGTGGGATATCCTGTGAAGAAATAGCGCGTTGGCTCTTTCTCGAAAGCCGGGAAGAATTATTTTCCCCTTCGTGTCGTCACGCACAGCAACTGTCCGCGGATTTTGTTACCTTGAGGAACGATGGAAAAGTATTCCGCGAAATACATTCTCCCCCTGATTCTGTGGATGGCCGTTATCTTTGTCAGTTCTTCTGTCCCGCAGGATGTCTTTCCCAAAGTCAATTCCTGGATATGGGCGAAACTGGTCCACGTGGTGTACTTCGGAGTTCTCGCGTTGCTCGTCCAGAGGACGCTGCTCGGCCAGGAGAAGTACCACCTGCTCCTGAGGTACGTTCAACTCATCAGCATTCTCTTCGCCGTTTTTTATGGGGCCTCTGATGAGATCCATCAATTGTTTACTCCCGGAAGGCATGCCCAGGTCACCGATGTCTTGATTGACGGATTTGGGGCTTCATTGTTCATCCTGGGCTCAGTTGTCTATCGAGCCCTGGTGCCGAAATTTGCACGGACGGACAGTAAGTAGGGGGAGTGAATTTCGACGGTAGGGAGCCACAAAAAACCCCCGCTTCAGGCGGGGGTTTTTTGTTATCAGTGTGCCCTGAGCGCTTTGTTGAACGTCGCGGCAAGCAGCACCCGAATGACGATGATGTTGTTCCGTTCACTATGCGCCCGCTTGCATGCAGTTCTTCATGCGGTTGGCGCCGGCTTCTTCCCATACACGAGCGCGGCGACGATCCCCATGACGATGTACGCAACAACGCCAAGCAAGAACCACTCGAGTGTCAAACCGTAAGGCATCGCGACCATCCCGTACGTTCCGTACGCCATGCCAATGCTGAGCCAGATCCCCACGTACAATCCGTACCGGATGCCCTCGGCAATCCCTTTCCCCTCGTATCCCTTGGAGAAGATGAGCGTGAAGAAGAAGGAGCCGACCAGCGAAATTATCGGATAAATCCACCACAGAGAATCCTGGTCAGGACGCCAGACGGTGAGGGATTTGAACGCGGAGCCGAGTATCACAGTATAGATAACCATGTCGAGGACGATCGCCGCGACGAATACCGCGATGAACGCCATCCAGAACTTCTTGGTCATGGCTGTCTCCAGAGATGTGGAAGTGAAGGTGGGCTGTGCCGAACGGAAATGTGTACTGAAAAAATACGCCAAAATCAACATGGCCCGATGCGAGGTCATACGTGTCCCTCATGAATGGCATCAGTCTTTACCATACATTTTTCTTTCGGTGCGAACCTCAGGTGACCCACCTCCCAGTTGGACCATTGGAAGTCGATCAAGGAACGAAAGTGCTTTACAGGAAATGAACGAGTTGGGCGTGCCGAGAAGAGGGGGGGGAGAAGAGGGACAAGCAGAATTAACTACTTTACCGTCCTTTTGATCGATCACATTACGCGTTTCCAGTCGGTAGACTTCCCTGCGGTCCTCTAGGTAAAGAAGAATTTAGACGACTGAGGTTCAACATGATGTCCATGCGCGTAGTAATTTTGTCGTTTTTGTCTGTGTCGCTGGTTCAAGCCCAGAATGCCGCGTGGAGCCTGTCATCAGGTCTGGCCACCGAGATCTACCGGCAGCCAAACAAGACGGAGCTCAGCCTATCCCCTCATTCCCTCACATCTTCTGCATGGAGTACCCCAGGCGACACCATGCGACACAATATGTACGGCGATTTGATGGAGGACAACCCGGCATATATCCAGAAATCTCCATGGTGGATCTGCGCAATAAGAGTTGTAGGGAACAACGTTGTGACATGGGCATTTGACAGGTATGTCTTCAACGCGGATTTTGCAAGGATAGGGTTCAACTCCTGGAAGCATAACTTGACGACAGGCTTTGAATGGGATACGGACAGATTTGGCATGAATTACTTTTTTCATCCCTATTCCGGGGCCGGATATTTCAATGCCGCCCGTGCAAACGGATACACGTTCTGCGAATCAGTCCCCTTCACATTCGGCGGCAGCCTCATGTGGGAGCTGGTCGGGGAGAATACGCAGCCATCGGTGAACGATTTGATCAACACGACCGTCACAGGCGCGTTTCTCGGCGAAATCACTTACAGGCTTAGCTCGGATTTTCTGGACGATCGAACTACCGGATCGGAGAGGGTCTTTCGGGAATTACTTGCCGGGATTATCAACCCCGGGAGAGCATTCAGCAGGCTGCTGCAAGGGAAACTCACCAGAGTAACTTCCGAAGAGATCTATCAGAAGGAACCTCTCAATATGACATTCTCTGCCGGGCCGCATGTGGTCAATGACGGAAGAAAATTCGGGAAGGGATCCACAAACGAAATGCTGACACTTCAACTTGATTACGGGAATCCGTTTGAAGAACGATCGCGATACCTCTTTGATTATTTTAAGATTCGGGGAGATCTTACGATTGGTGCCGGAAGGAAGATCATAGACAATGTTATCGGTCAGGGAATTATGTTCGGCAGAAACATCCGGTCCGGCAACGTGGATATGCTTCTGGGGGTATTTCAACATTATGATTTCTGGGATAACAAGACTTTCGAACTGGGCACCATAGCTTTTGGCGCGGGAGTGCTCTCCAGGCTGGCGATAAGCGGCAATTCAAACCTCTATTCCGATCTCCAGCTCGGCCTGGTACCTCTCGCCGGAAACAGTACGCAACTGGGACCCGATACTTCTCAGTTCAGAGATTACAACTATGGGGGAGGCGGGGAAGGAAAGTTCGAGACTACGCTGAATCTCGGGAATTGGGTCAATGTTACGTTCAAAGGGTTTTACTACTGGATTCACACATATGTCGGCACCGCGGGGGAAAGTTTCGTCGGCATCGTGAAGCCAAGCGTCGCGTTCAGAATTGCCGGTAATTTCAGCCTTGGTTTTGAACACCTGATTTACTACACCGACAGATACCCGCGAGACTTCCCCAATTTTCATGATGTTCGAACCGAGCAGAAGATATTTATCCAATTCTTCGTAGACAATTTCAAGCAGCAATGATGAAAAGGAACATGGTGCGGCACAAGCGTCTCTCATCACTCTTCCTCCTCCTCTTCTGCGAGTCATCTCTCAATTTTGTGACAAAGACGCCCAATCGAATTTGAGGAGCTCAACCTTGCAGGAACCGATTGGCTCTCGGTTTGGATTTTCTGTAAATCCCCATTATCCCGATTTCCGTTTCTGTTGTCGCTTTTCGAGGAGACCTCGCAATTCAATGAGCGCCTTCAATGCTTCAGGTTTGGTCGAAAAACCTGTGTTTTTCCAACGGCGCTTGCGATTGGAATGGTAGGTGACGTAGTAGATGCCGGAGCGTTTGAAGAGGGAGATGCGGTCGGAGTTGGCTGCCATAACAGAGCCCCATGTGTTAGCAGTTCTGTGAGCAGCGGTATTTGAGAGTGAAGGGGCTGGCGGAATTCCCCTTGGTAAATCTCGTCGGAGCGGAGGGATTTGAACCCTCGACCCCCTGAACCCCATTCAGGTGCGCTACCGGGCTGCGCTACGCTCCGAACAAATGACTCTCTTCGTTACGCCTCAGTTCAGCTTCTTCAGCATGTCCTGAAGGAATTGCCTCGCTTCGAGCACGTCGGCCCGCAATTGCTCATCCTTGATCTTTGCCTTCGGCTTCGGTGCGTCCAGAAGTTCCAATTGCTCTCCGGTATCCGGCTCGGGCGTGTAGTCCTTCAGCACCTGCTTCGCCCCTTCGATCGTGTACCGCTCGTCCCGCAGCAGCTTTTTGATGTACAGGATGAGGCGAATGTCCCGGTTGGTGTATATCCGGTTCCCTGCCCGATTCTTCTGCGGCTTCAACTGCTCAAACTCGGACTCCCAGTACCGCAACACGTACTGCTCAAGGTCGGTGATCTTCGCGACCTCGCTGATGGAGTAGTACAGTTTCTTGATCCCGAGGGACTTCACCAAGCACCGCAGTATGTGCGTCGATGACGACTACGCAAAATTACACAAAACCGTCCTGATATGCAACGCCGGCCTCAACAACCCGGTCGCAGCGCGCCATTTCAAGCCATTCCCGCGCCGAATTTCTTCAATCCGCAAGAGGGGGAATCGGTACTTCATTTTCTCACTCGGTTGCGGGAGAGACCCAGATCGATCTCCTTTATCTTCTTCAATTCGCCCTGCGCCTGCTGGAGTGCCCCCTCCAGTTCCTGAATCCGCCGCGCATCGGAGCTTAGCGCCGCCCCCTGCCGCCGCGATGCCACACCAAGACTGTCCGCAACGTCGGTCTTCCTTGCCAGCTCCTCGCGTAGTCCCTTCATCCGATGAAGGAGAGAGATGAACACCTGGACATTCTCCCGTTCGGGCTTTTTCAGGGGAAGATCCAGGTAGGCGGTGAACCAGCGAAGAGCCAGGCTGTCATTCCGCGCGTCGTTGAATTCGTTCGCGTACAGGAGCGCCGCTTTCTTCACGGCTGTCGGATATGCGCTCGACTGCGGGTATTCATCCGCGATGGCGGCGTAGTGGTGCGCGGCCTCCCGGAGCGCCATCTCCTGCTCCAAGCTGTCGGCCATGCGCAGATGGTATGCCACCGCTTCGTCCATGCGCCGCGTGGCGGTGTCTGCGCACCCGGCGGCGAGGACGGCAGCGCATGCAACCCACAACAATGCTTTCATATTCGTTTTTTCCTTTCGGGGGGGTCGGCGGATGGAAACTCCACGGTAAACGTGGACCCCGTCCCGACGGTGCTGGCGACGGAAACGTTCCCTCCCTGCCCATTGACAACGGCTTTGACGAAGGCGAGGCCGATCCCCGTCCCCCTCCGTTTCCCCTTCACTGCGGTCGATGCCCGGTAGAACTTTGTAAAGATCTTCGGAAGCTCCGTTGCGGGAATGCCGGTTCCGGTGTCGCGTACGCGAACGCAAGCGCCCTTGGGGCAAGGGCCGAGAGTGACTTCCACCGTTCCATCTTTGTCGGTATACTTGAGCGCATTGCTCAAAAGATTGGCGAACACCTGTGAGCATTTTTCCGCATCCACGAACACCTCCGGGCATGGGGAGGGAACAAACGAAACCGTGATTTGCCGCCGGACCGCGGTGGGGTGGACCTCGTCAACCGCCTGGCGCAGGAGGGGTGCCAGGTCGAGGCGGACAAGATTGTACTCCATCATTCCCGCCTCCACCTTCGAGAGGTCGAGGAATTGGTTGCTGAACTTTGCGATCTTGTCGATGTTCTCGCGGATGGCGTTGAGGAGTTCAAGTTGGGGCGGGGTCAGCGGGCCGGCTTTCTCTTCCGTCAGGAGGTAGTACGCCGAGTGCATCGTCTGGAGGGGCATACGGAGCTCGTGCGAGATGTGCTGCATCATCTCCGCCCTGAAGCGGTTCAGGGCATCAAGGCTTGCGCTCATGGAGTTGAACGCCCGGGCAAGGTCCGCGATCTCGTCATGCGAACGGACCCGAATACGGGTGAATGAACCGCCGGCGATCTCCTTCGTCCCTGCCACAAGCGTGTGCAGTGGACGCGTGATCGTCCGGGCGATGACGACCGCGGAGCCGATCGCCGCAATCAGCGTGCCGAAGACAATGAGGGATGCAACACGAAGCGACCGTCGTGTCGTCGCTTCGATACTCTCCACCGATGCGCTCACTACACCCTGTCTGGCGGCGATCAGTTCGTCGAGCGATCGGAGGATGGTATCGACCGCCTCGGTCCTGGTCTTCTCGCCGGCAATGGGATCGAGCGACCCGGCGGCGTCGGCCACTGCCGCGAAGTGCCAATCATGCAGTTCCCCAACCTCAAGGATGATCTGGTGGTCGCGAGGTGTCGTCAGCATGCCCGAGAGGGAATCCAGCAGCCGGACAAAGGAGTGGTTGTTCTCAACGAAGACGGCCCGATAGGTCGAATCGTGCGCGATGAGGTACCGCTGCGCATAACGCTCCTCTTCGTACAGGATCGTCCGCAGTTGCTTCGCCAGATCGATGGCCTGCACGTCGATGGTGAGGGTGCTCCTGGTCGTCTCCGCCACGCTTCTGAGTTCCACCATCACATACGTGCTGGCCACGATCATCAGGACGATGATAATGGTAAAGCCGATCATCATCTTCCGGTAGATGGTCAGTCTCACGTTCCGGCATCCTCGATCAGAACCATTGCGACCACATTTTCATCGGCATGGGACATGGAGAGCATGAGCGTTGCCCCCGCAAGCCGGTCACGGAGCGATCCATGGACAGTGAGATGCGGCTGGCCGGAAGGGTCGTTGGTGACCTCAACATCTTTCCAGCGGAATTCGCCCCTCCAGCCGAGTGAAAGGGCTTTGCTGAAAGCCTCTTTGGCGGCAAACCGGACGGCGAAGTGCTGAAAGCGGTCGGCTTTGGCGTTGCAGTAGGCAATCTCCGAGGATGTGTACACCTTGCGCAGAAACGGCTCGCCAATCGTCTCGATGCTTCTGCGAATGCGGCTGATCTCGATGATATCAACGCCGATCCCTCGGA
>Ga0182010_10001478_pt1 | contig 12355 bp, 8 predicted proteins | sample 611E1MmetaG_FD_120488 | JGI IMG/M metagenome (GOLD analysis project Ga0182010, IMG submission 120488) | Permafrost microbial communities from Stordalen Mire, Sweden - 611E1M metaG | ecosystem: Environmental > Terrestrial > Soil > Wetlands > Permafrost | place: Sweden: Stordalen | collected...
AAGTCGCGCACCTGCTCCACCGCCATGACCGCGCAGTTGTCCTCGGCCTCGGGCGTGGACGCCCCCAGGTGGGGAATAGGGATCACGTTGGGCACATCCAACAGGTCATCATCGGGGAAGTCGGTGACGTAGCAGCCGACCGTGCCCGCCTTCATCGCTTCGAGCAGGTCGGCATTCTTGACCAGACCACCGCGCGCCAAGTTGACGATGCGCACGCCCTTCTTCATCAAGGCAAACTTGTCGCGATTGAGCATACCCTTGGTCTGGTCCATGAGCGGGACGTGCAGGGTGATGTAGTCCGACTGGGCCAGCAACATGTCCAGGCTGGTGGCACGGCGAACCGTGCGCGCGAGACCCCAAGCCGCCTCGACCGAGATGTACGGGTCGTAGCCCGCCACCTCCATGCCCAGCGCCACCGCATCGTTGGCAACCATCACGCCGATGGCGCCGAGGCCGATCACCCCCAGCTTCTTGCCCTTGATCTCGGGCCCCACGAAGTCGTTCTTGCCCTTCTCCACCAGTGGCCCCACCTCCTTGCCCTTGCCCTTGAGCGTCTTCGCCCACTCTATGCCCGGCACAATCCGGCGTGACGAGAGCAACAGGCCAGCCAGCACCAGTTCCTTGACACCGTTGGCGTTGGCACCCGGGGTGTTGAACACCACGATGCCGCGCTTGGAACACTGCTCGACCGGGATGTTGTTCACGCCGGCACCAGCGCGACCGATGGCCTTCACCGAGGCAGGCAACTGCATGGTGTGCATGTCTGCGCTGCGCACCAGGATCGCGTCAGGATTGAGCATCTCCGAGGCGATCTCGTATTGCTCGCGCGGAAATCCCTCTAGGCCAATCATGGCAATCTTGTTCAGGGTCTGGATCTTGAACATGGTCATGCTCCCTCTGTGTCTGGCGGTTCACTCGCTACGGCGGAGGCATCCTGTCCGATAACCTACAGAGCGTCTAGCCCCCAAAATGCACATGCAATTGCCGCGGATGGCTATCGCGGGCATTCGCGGAATGATCGCCGTTCTGGCGCCACATGGCCGCGCCGGTTACCATGTTTGTATATGTTTCCCTGGGTGGGGCTCTTTTTGGGCACGTTGCTCCCCGTGGCGCCAGCCGCGGATCTCGCAGAGTGCCCGGGTTGTTCCGGCGAGGCCTTTCCCGCCGAAGCCCTGGTCCCGGTCAGCGATGAGCGGGCTCTTCACCTGCTGCCGCCTTTGCGCGAACGGAGCAAGAAAGAACTCTGGCTGGCTGACAAGGCCCATCGCCCCGACGTCCATGTGACCGACGAGCAACTGCGCCCGCCCCGCATCTGTCACGCGGGCAAGAAGCCACTGCCGCGCCAACCTTGCGCGCAGGCGGCCGAGAGGCTGGCGGGACCCAAGCCGCCGGTGGGCGCGCGCGTGCAGCCACTGGCCACCCTGCACAATCAGTGGACGCGGGAGTTGATGACCTTCATTCCCGGCCAGCCCTACCTGGCCAGGTTCCGAACCTTCCTGCGCGACCACTTCACCAACCAGGCGACCAGCGTGGACCCGGAGTTGGCCGACGTGCTGGTCTCGGCAGCCCTGCACTTTCACGCCCAGCGCATAGACGTGGTGTCGGGCTATCGCTCGCCCAAATACAATCTGATGTTGCGCAAGAAGGGCCATCAGGTGGCGCGCGAGAGCCAGCACACGCAAGGCAACGCCGTCGATTTCCGCATCCGCGGGGTGCCCACCGAGAAACTCCTCGGCTTCGTGCGCTCGCTGCGCCTGGGCGGGGTCGGCTTCTACCCGCACGCGCGATTTGTCCACAGCGATACGGGTCCGGTTAGGTATTGGCAGGGATCGTAGCCAGTCTCTTTGCCCGCCAAAGCGCCGGCTTGCACTTTGGAGGCACCTGTCTAGAATAGTAGCGATTGTGGCTTTTCGGCTGGAGGAGACCAGTCCGATGATGATGAGAACCATTCTTCGCAATTCGGCAATCCTGGCCTTTCTCAGCCTCGACCTTAGCGGCTGCGGTTCGTCGACGACGCCCAACCCATCCGCCCTCACCGGAGATTGGTTCCGCTGCAAGCTGAGCGACTGCACGGTGCTCGACAGCACGGGCGTCAGATTCAACGATGACCGCACCTGGCAGATGCTGCATCAGCTTGGTATTCCCGATTACTCACCTGACCTGGGGTACTGTCTGGGCAGCGGACAGGACGACGCAGGCATGTATGAATGGAATGGGTCCACTCTCAACACGACGGACGGTCTGGGCAGGGACGCGGGTGGTGGCACCGTCACGTTCCCAGATCAGGAGACGATGCAACTTACCGAGAGCTCAGGAAGCGTTGTGCTTTTCAAGAGAATCACTCCGACCCGCCTGACCGGTCCGTGCACTTGATACCGGCGGCTGCACGCGCCGCTGCTCGTTCGCTCGCTTGTCGAACCGACCTGGCCTCGGCTCGTATCTCTACTTGGGGAAGAATAGGCGCGCTTTGCCGAAGCGAATCGTCTCGATATATCGCTCCTTGAGGAACTTGCCCGCCTCGGGACACCATTTCTGCAAGTCAGCCCATCCGTCGGGTCCCCAATACAGCCCATCCATGATGACGAGTGCGGCGGGAGGCTGCGCGGCGAGTTCGCGCGCCAGTTCCTTGGCCTGCTGCAACTGATGGTCCGTGATGATCTTGGCCCGCGCGGGGGTTGGGGCGCCGGCCAGCGCTGCGGTCATGTTCAGTTCCCAGCCCGCCGCCACGTAGCGGGTGGCCGCCTTGCGCTCGGCAAGAAAGAGCACGTAGGGATCGATGCCCCAGTGAAAAACCCGGTCTGTGGGTTTGGTGTGGGCCTTGAGGTACTCGGCAGCGTGATGCAGGTCGCCCGACTGGTAGCTGCCGTTGTTGAAGTTGTTGTAAAACTGGTCCGTTTTACGTGACTGTGGTGTCGCGAATCGGTCGGGAAAATCCAGGTGGGCCAACTGCGGACTCTTGGTCGCCACGTCGACGCTGAGAAAGGCCAGCACCAAGACCCCGGCCAAAGGAATCGCGCGAAGGTGCTTTTCCGGCAGGCAGGTTTCGGAAAGCCACAGGGCGAGCAGGCCGCCCTGCAGCCACATGAAAGCTGACAGGGGCTGGTAGTGGTACTCAAAGCCCTTGTTTTGGATGAGCAGACTGGCGAGGCCGACCAGCCCGCCCAGCCCGATGGCGACGAAACGCCTCGGGAGCTGGCCCATGGCAATCATGCCCAGGATGGCGGCGCTGATAACCAGCGACCAGCTCACTGGGTAGGCGTTCATGATTACGTTGCGGCCCTTAGCCCAGATGTACGGATAGAACCGCGGAACATCAACAAAGCTCATGCGGAGGAATTCAATCGGCGATCCAACCAGGGCTAGCAGGAGAAAATGGAAGACCGCCGCACCGAGCATTCCAAGACACAGTCGTCCGAGAAGCTGCTTGCGCCGACCGGCCAACTCGGTATCCACCAACACTGCGAGCATCTGAGGAAATGCAAAGAGCAGCATCGTCGGCTTGGCAAGACACGACGTCGCGACCAAGAATCCACTGAGCAAAAGCAGCCATTGAGCCAGTCGCTCGCGCCGCCTCTCGGCGGTGAGCACGTGCCCGACCACCTGGGCCAGGTAGCCCGGAAGGATGAACCAAAGCGCATATCCGTCGCGCTGCGCCTGGGTCCAGAAATTGTGGAGTTCATATTGAGCCGAAAGCAGGGTCCAGAAGGCCAGCGCCCAACATGACCGCACCAGCCAAGACGGCTTTTCACTTTGCTCGGTCCTCGTATCCGAGCGGAGGACGAAGCCGGGAAGAAAGAACCCAACCAGAGCGAAAACCAAACTGGTGGTGCCCAATTCGAGCAAGCGAAACACGTGGTCGTCGGCCCCGCCGAGCATGATAAAAAGGCAGTGGACATACGCACCCATCGGACCATTGGCATCACGAGCATCGCGATAGAGACGGTCCCCATGGCGGAGTGCCCACCCCGAGTAGTGAAACGTTCCCTGGTCGCGGCCCATGCCATTGTAGGAAGCAACCCAGGTACTAAGGAAAACCCAGTAGAGTGCCGGAAGGGCAATGGCCAATGCAACTGCCCAGCGAGCAGCGTCGGAGCCGGCAAAACGCCGAACTACCGGCGCCAAAGGTCGTAATTTGGCGAGGTAGCGTCGCGCGCCGTCTGCGATGCGAACCAAGAATCGCATGGTAGGGCGCGCACAGTAGCACACATCAGAGGCCGTTCAAAACCTCGGCGCTGCGCCAGCCCGGAAGAAACTCGTTGCTCGCGGCGATCACCGCGAAACCGGGAAGCTCAAGTACCGCATCCGCTTCATTTCCAAGCGACCGCGGGTCACGGTGTCGAGAATGAAACCCGCACAGAGCGAGAGGAACGCCAGCAACATGATGGCTGCGGACAGAAACGCCGTCGGGAACCGCGGCACCAGGTGTGTCGCGAAATAGGTTACGAACAGCGGGTAGGCAAGCACCAGGGAGAGCAGCGCGCAGAACGCGGCAATCGCGCCGAAAAACAGCAGTGGTCGTTCCTCCTTCAGCAGCCTGACAATCGACAGGAGGATGCGGATGCCATCCTTGATGGTGCTCAGCTTGCTGTTCGAGCCATCTGGCCGCGATTCATAGGGTGTGGCGACCTCGTCCACCGGCATGCGCAGCTCGAGTGCGTGGACGGTCAACTCGGTCTCGATCTCGAAGCCGGTCGACAAGGCGGGGAAAGACTTGACGAATCGCCGCGAAAGCACCCGGAAACCGGAAAGCATGTCCTGGATGCGGTTGCCGAAGACCATGGCCACAATCCCAGTCAGGATCCGATTCCCCAAGCGATGACCGGCGCGAGCGACAACAGATTCCTGGGTGATGCGCACCCCATTGACCATGTCGAGCAGGTCGAATTGGAGCTTGTCCACCATGGTCGCTGCCGAGGCCGCATGGTAGGTCGCGTCGCCGTCCACCAGGACGTAGATGTCGGCCTCCACGTCGGCGAACATGCGGCGGACAACGTTGCCCTTTCCTTTGCGCGGCTCACGCCGAACCACGGCGCCCGCGGCAAGCGCCAGTTCCGCGGTTCGATCGGTCGAAGCGTTGTCGTAGACGTAGACAGTGGCGCTCGGGAGCGCGGTGCGAAAATCGGCAACAACCTTTGCCACTGCAGTCTCTTCGTTGTGGCAAGGCACGAGCACGGCAATACGCGGGGCAACCGTCTTCTCACCGACACAACTGGATCCCACGGGCATCGCGGTCATCCGCGCTGATCCGCTGGCGGCGGATCGCTTGCCATCGCTAACAGGCGGCAGCTCCATTGCTAGCTCCCGACTATCACGGCGGGGACCACGCCGCAACCGCGGGCGTGCGCCTCGCTTGGCACGTGTCCAGGGGACGGAGCAAACCCTTTGAGGGTTCCCGTATCGGTGCTATGTTGCTTGCCCCGACGTGACGGAAAACATCGGCGACCTATGCAGTGACCAGACCCGCGCGCCTAGCAACCGCGTCGGTCTGCGGTTGGTCCAACCTACTGGTTCGATTTCTGAGTTCACGTTTGGGGAACTGGACGCGCTGTCCAATCGCTTCGCCAATGTTCTAGGAGATCTTAAGCAAGGCCCGGGCAAGATTGTCGCCATTCTGCTGCCCAAGTGCGCTGAGGCGTTCTACGGCTCGCTCGGTATCCTGAAGCTTGGCTCAGTCGTTCTTCCTCTGTTCGCAAACTTCGGCGCTCTCGGGCTCGTCGATCGATTGGCCGATGCGCGAGTTTCATGTGTGATCACCAAGCGGTCCCTGCTGCCTCGCCTGCAAGGCATTCGGACGCAGCTCCCCTCGCTTCGAACGATTCTGCTGATTGACGGCGACGCAGATCTCGAACCGGATATTTTGAGCCTTCCGCTCCGGATGCGCGACGCATCGGATGTCTTCCCATCGTTCGCCGTGCAGGCCGATACGCCGTCCATCGTGCATTACACCTCGGGATCGACCGGAAAGCCCAAGGGGGTCCTGCACGTCCATGGTGCAGCCGACTATTTGCGCCGCACCGCCGAGGAGATCCTTCAGCTGCGTGATGACGACATCTACTGGTGCACGGCGGACCATGGTTGGATCACTGGCACGTCGTACGGAATCATCGCGCCCTGGCTGCTGGGCGTGACGCAAGTCCAGTTCGTCGGCGCCTTTGATCCGGATGCTTGGTTCCGCGTCCTGCAAGACCAGCACGTGACAGTCTGGTACACGGCCCCCACCGCGCTCAGGATGCTCATGCGCGCCGACGATGTTGACTTTGGCAGCTACGACATTTCCCATCTGCGCAGCATCTTCAGCGTGGGCGAGCCCCTCAATCCCGAAATCAGTCGCTGGGCGGGCAAGGTCCTGGGGCGCCAAGTGCACGACACCTGGTTCCAAACCGAAACCGGCGGGATCATGATTGCCAATCGACCCGGTTTGGCCGTCAAACCTGGTTCGATGGGCAAGCCGGTTTCTTCCATTTGCGCGGACGTCGTGGATGCCGGCGGCAAGTCGTGCTCGCCCGGCGTCGTCGGGAGACTCTGCCTGCGCTTTCCCTGGTCATCGATGTTTCGCGACTACCTCAATCGAACCGATGCTTATCGCGGCAAGTTTTCTCAGGATCTCTACGATTCGGGTGACTTGGCCTATCGCGATGCGGACGGCTATTTCTGGTTTGCCGCCCGCGCCGACGACGTGATCAACACCTCGGGGCACCTGGTGAGTCCCTTCGAGATAGAAAGCTGTCTCCTCGAACTCCCAGAGGTTGCAGAATCCGGTGTGGTCGGCGTGCCGGACCCGATCCTGTTTGAGAAGATCGTCGTGTTCGTTTCCCTGCAGCAAAGTGCGACCCCGGATGAGAACCTTGCATTGAAGATCCGATTGCATGTCGCCCACCGACTGTCGGCGGTGGCCACACCTCAGGATGTCATCTTCGTGGACACCGTTCCCAAGAACAAGAGCGGAAAGATCCTTCGCCGCGTCCTTCGGGCTAGATACCTCGGACAAGATCCCGGCGATGTCTCGACCCTGGAGGATCAGTTATGAAGTGCGCGGAAGGGTTGAATCAGATTTTTCGACTTGTGCTCAACAACCAGAAGCTGAGCGTGACGCGCGAAATGACCCCGAACGATATCGAGGGTTGGGATTCCATGGCGCACCTCAATCTCATTGCAGCGGTCCAGTCGCGCTTTGGAATCAAGTTCGAAACCAAGGAGCTGCGCAGAATCCGGACGGTGGGGGACCTGGCCCAACTGATCGACAGCAAGACTGCCTAGCTTTGGGTGTGAAGTGGTCTTCAGCTCCGTCCTCTTCCTTTTCGCCTTTCTACCGGTAACCCTGGCGGTCTACTACGCGGTTCCTTCGCTCAGGGCGAAGAACATCTGGCTCTTGGCAGCTAGCCTCTGGTTCTATTCCTGGGGCGAACTGCGCTATTTGCCGCTCCTCCTCTCTTCGATTGCCGTCAACTACGTGTTCGCATTGTTGGTGGGTTGGTACCCAAAGGGAAGTCGAGTTCGTCTGGTGTGGCTCACCCTGGCGGTCACCGCCAATCTGGCCTTGCTGGTGTACTTCAAGTACTGGTGTTTCCTGCTGTCCAACCTCAGCTTTCTATTTCGGTGGCTCCATTGGACGGTGCACACGCCTACGATTCCGCTGCCTCTGGGAATTTCATTCTTCACGTTTCATGCCCTGTCGTACATCATCGATGTGGCGCGCGGACATGTGGCGCCACAAAGGAGCCCGCTGCGACTGGCGCTCTACATATCGCTGTTTCCTCAATTGGTGGCTGGGCCAATCGTGCGCTACGGCCACGTGGCACACGAACTGGGGTTGCGGTACCACACCTGGGAGAATTTCGCGTTCGGTGTCTATCGCTTCGCGGTTGGCCTGGCCCGCAAGGTACTAATCGCGAACGTGGTCGGGGCGGTCGCGGACAAGTGCTTTGCCCTGCCCTCGGGCAAGCTCACCGCTGTCTACGCCACCTTGGGAATCATTTGTTACTCACTTCAGCTCTACTTCGACTTCTCGGGCTACTCGGATATGGCCATCGGACTGGGACGCATGTTCGGCTTCCATTTCCGCGAGAACTTCAATTTGCCCTACTGGTCGACCAGCATCACCGATTTCTGGAAGCGATGGCACATCTCGCTCACCTCGTGGTTTCGGGACTACGTTTACGTGCCGCTCACTGGCAATCAGTTCTGGGTGCCGCCGTGGCGCGCCTACTCAGCCATGTTCGTGGTGTTTGTTCTGTGCGGATTTTGGCATGGAGCCAGTTGGACCTTCTTGGCCTGGGGCGTGTTGCACGGAGCGATGCTAGTGGCCGAACGCGTCTTGCTTCTGCGAGCGTTGCAGGCCATACCGGTCGTGCTCCAGAGAATCTATTCACTTTCTCTGGTCATGGCCGGATGGGTTCTCTTCCGTGCAGACTCCTTCTCGCGGGCCTCAGCCTACTTTCGCGCCCTGTTCCGTCTGAGGGACTGGACGGGTTTCGAATTGAGTTTGTTTCACGGTTTTATTGATACCGAGGGCTGGATCGCGATGGCCGTCGGCATCGTGGCCAGCACACCCCTGCTGCGTAGCATGTCTACTCGGTTTGTCGCGGTTGAGAAAGACGGCCAATGGAATGCATCGCCCGCTGGGGCGTTGGCCATCGTGTTGCTTCTCCTCGTCACCACGATGAAACTCGCCAATTCTTCTTTCAATCCCTTCATCTACTATCGATTCTAGCAACGGACCATGTCGCGTCTGACCAATATCATCCTGGTGGTCTTCTTCGCGGGTCTGCTTTTGGCTCCGACTGTGGCCAGCCTCTGTGGGTTCAACCCCATGGGGAAGCTAGACGAGCGACGAGCGTTGGCAGCAAAGCCGCGCTCGTGCCCGACCTGGCGCGAGTGCCTGTCATCAACCTCGTCAGTAGCCGCACTGGCGCAAGCGTGGGACAAGTACTACACGGACCACTTCGGTCTCCGCAAACTGCTGATAGGAACCTATCGACTCGCACTTTTCCACGTGCTGCGCACCTCGCCGAACCCGGCCGTGGTAGTCGGTCGATCAAACGGTGGGCAACGGTGGCTTTTCTACGATGGAACCATCGCCAATGATGGCATCGGATTTGAGTCGCTGCTCGGCAAGAAGCCCTACACGGACCAAGAATTGGCGCTGATCGCCCGGAACCTGACCCGCTGGACGGAACTGGCGCAGCGAAATGGAGTCAAGCTTTTGATCTTGCCGATTCCCGACAAGCAAAGCATCTATCCCGAAAATTTGCCGCGGCGGCTGCAACCGACAGCCGGAAGTCGTTCCCGGCTGGATCAATTCTGGACCATGGCGGAGAAGCTGAAAGGGGTACCGCTGATCGATATACGCAGTGCTTTGCGCACGGCGAAGCAGACGAAGCAAGTCTACTATGCGACAGACAACCACTGGAACGAACAGGGAGCGCTCATCGCCTACCAACTTCTGATGGACGCTTTGCGCCTGCAAGACAACGGACGGGGAGGACTACCGAGGGATGCCGTTCGATGGGCGCCACCAAGGCCGGGAATATCCGACAATCTCCTGGTTTCAGGCCTTCCTGTCCCCTACGGAGAGTGGCCGGTGGCCCCCATACTGCCAACCAGCCAGCCTGTGGATGGGTCTCGGCGGGGCAAGCTGCTGGTGCTATCCGATTCCTTCTTCGAGGGCATTCAGCCCTATTTCGAATATGAGTTTGCCGTCGTGAAGATTCGCCGCACCGGCCGTAGCGCACAAGAAGACCTGATCACCCAGGGACTCCTCGACGCGGAGAAGCCCGATGCGCTCCTGCTTGAAGCTGTGGAACGGTACTGGACCTCGTAGCTAGCGCTGACCCGGTTTGCCCAGCCCGGTGACCAGCTTTCGCACGGCAGCCCGCAGGGCGTCCGGATCATAGGGCTTGCGCAGGATCGGGTCGTTGGCGACCATTTCGGCCTTGGCCCCCAACGATTCGGCGGCATAGCCGCTGGCAAACAACACTGGAATGTCCGGGCGAAGTGAACGGCAGCGCGCGGCGACTTCGAAACCGCTCAGCCCCGGCATCATGATGTCGAGGAAGAGCAAGTCGAATTGTCCGGGATCCACGCCAAACCGATCGACTGCCTGCTGTCCGTCGGCCACGGCAATCACCCGTGCTCCGAAACGGACCAACACCTTTTCCGCGACCCTGCGCACCGCTTCACTGTCTTCCGCGAGCAGAATGGTGGCCACGATGGATTCCTGCCGGTCGCGCGCCGGCTCGGCGGGTGGCTCCTCTGCCGAGGCCCGCGCCCGGGTCGCGCAGGGTAGCAGCACGACAAACTCCGCACCTTGGCCCGGCTCGCTACGGGCGGCAATGTGCCCGCCGTGCTGCCGGATGATGCCGTAGACGACCGCCAGACCTAGGCCGGAACCCCGGTCGCGCGGCTTGGTCGAGAAGAACGGCTCGAAGATCCGTTCGAGTACCTCCGCAGTCATGCCCTGGCCGGTGTCCGAGACTGTGACACGGGCAAATGGCCCGGCCGACCTCTGGCACAGCTGTCCCGCGCTGGCGGCGTCAAGCACCACCGATTCAATCACGATGGACAGGAGTCCTCCGTCGGGCATGGCGTCGCGGGCGTTGAGGCAGAGATTGAGCAAAACCTGCTCCATCTGGCTCTTGTCCGCCTCGGCTACCACCGGCTGCGGGGCAGCGCGGAAATCAATGCGGATGTTTTCGGGAAGCAAACGCCGGATCATCGCCAGATGGGTGGCCACCAGGCTGTTGAGATCAACGCTCTCCCACTTGAGCGCCTGCCTGCGTCCGAAGGTGAGAAGCTGCCGGGTGAGCTGACTGGCCTGACCGACGGCGCCGATGATCGCGCCGAGCGCCGCCTCGCGATCGCGACTGTCCGGGACGAGGGCGAGGTTGGCGTTGCCGCCGATCACCTGGAGCAAGTTGTTGAAGTCGTGCGCGATGCCGCCGGCCAGCAGACCGACGGCTTCGAGCTTTTGCGCCTCCCGCAACTGATCCTCCAGTGCACTCTGCCGGTCAGCGGCGTCGCGTAGCTCCGTGATGTCGCGGACGAAGGCGAGCACGGCGTCGCCACCGTCCCATTCGACGCGGGTGGGACTCGACTGTACCCAGCGGTGCGAGCCGTCCTTGCGGAGCATCTGCCAGCCGGGATGAGGTGGCACGTGCGCTCCGCGCAGCACGGCCTCGGTTTGCGAACGCAATTCGTAGCGGAAAGCCGGGGCAGCGAATTCACTCCAGTCGCTCTGCCAGGGAAACTCGGCAGCGGTTTGGTAGCCCATCATCTCGAGCGCGGCAGGATTCGCGTAGCGCACACGCCCGCCCTGGTGGACCACGATGCCGACGATCGCCGATTCGATCAGGGTGCGATAGCGTTCCTCGCTCTGGCGCAGGGCGCGCTCGGTGGCGACGCGTTCAGTGATGTCGCGGGAGACGACTAGAGCGGACACGATCGCCCCGTCGCCGCCGATTTCGGGAATGGCCCGCGACTCGAAACGCCGCAGCCCGGTGGGCGTCTTCAGCTCGAACTCAACTGTAACCGGCGTGCCGCCCGCAAAAACCCGATCCAGGGTTCGTTGCGAGAGCGCGGTTTGTTCTCCGGTGAGGGCGAATTCACCCATCCGCCGTCCGGTTACCTCGGCGGGGGAAAGCCCGGTCGCGGTGGCAAATGCCGGATTGACGTAGAGGTAGCGTGCTTCGCGGTCGTAGCGCACTACCAGGTCGGGCGAGTTCTCGGCCAAGGTCCGCACCTGTTGCTCGCGCTCGAAGATTTCCCGACGCGATTGTTCGCGCTCCTCGATGTGTTTGCGCAGCGCCTCGCGCATGCGACCGAGAGTGACGGACAGCAGATCGATTTCGCTCAGGTGGGAGCGCACCGGCGCGGTCTCGCTCAGGTCGAGCGAGGTAATTCGCTGGCCTTGCGCCGCCAGTTCGGCCAGCGGCTGCGAAAACCAACGGGCGAGACGCAGCGCCAGCCACGCAGCGGCGAGCAGGGCCAGAAGCCCAACTGCGGCGATGAGCCACTGATACTCGCGGGCCGCCGGAATCAGGTCGGATTCGGGCAGCAGCATGCCGATCCAAAAGCGTTGCCGGGAGCCGAACTCGAAAGCGGTGAATCCCGCCCACCAAGTTTCGCCGTCTATCGCGAGACGAAAGTGATCGGGCTGGTCTCTGTGATCGGCCTGCCACCTGTCCACTGCCTCCGCAACGTGGGGAGAGCCGGCTTCGGCGACCGGTTGTAACGAGGGCACGTCGGCATCTGGCCGGCCGTGGGTCCGGCTGCCCCGGGGCGGCCCGAGCAGTCTGCCGTCATCAGTCAGCACAAACATCATCCCGCGCGGCGAGGGTTGTGCCGAGGTGGTGAACTG
>Ga0182010_10001480_pt1 | contig 12346 bp, 7 predicted proteins | sample 611E1MmetaG_FD_120488 | JGI IMG/M metagenome (GOLD analysis project Ga0182010, IMG submission 120488) | Permafrost microbial communities from Stordalen Mire, Sweden - 611E1M metaG | ecosystem: Environmental > Terrestrial > Soil > Wetlands > Permafrost | place: Sweden: Stordalen | collected...
CCACCATCACCAAGAGCGTTTCGCGCAACCTGCGCAACCAGATCGTGGAGAAACTCCAGCTTCTGTCGTTGCAGTATCACGCCAGCCATGAGAGCGGGCGCTTCGTCTCCAAACTGCTGGTCGACGTGGAACGGACCGAGCGCTTTGCCGAGATGCTCTTCAACACCCTGCTGGCCTCGGTGCTCACCGTGGTGTTTTCGGTTGCAGTCCTGGCAGCCGACAACTGGAAGATGTTGTTGTTCTACCTGTTGTGCATTCCGTTCTACTTGCTGGTCTACCGCTACTTCAACGTGCGCTTCGGTCGGTTGCAGCACGCGGCGCGCTTGGCCAACGAAGACCTGAGCCATTCCATCAGCCAGTTCATCCAGACTTCATTTCTCAGCAAGCTGCACGGCGAAGAAGAATTCGAACGCCGGCGCATCGACGAGCGCAGCGTCGACATAATCCAGCGACAGAAATCCATCCGCAAGGCCATCGCCTCGTTTGGCATCATCACCGTGACCTTCTCCCAGGTCTTCACCATGCTGATTGTCGCTGTGTGCGCGACCCTGGTGGTGCGCGGTGAAATGCTCATCGGCTCGCTCGTGCTGTTTCTCACCTACATCACCCAGCTAACCAACACGGTCACCAACATCATCAACCAGTTCCCCACCGTCACCGAGTTCGCCGAATCCGTCTATTCCATCCACGAGGTGCTCGACGCTTCGGAAGAAGAGCACAACCAGGGCAAGGACAAGCCCGCTACCATTGCCGGACAGCTCGAATTCCAGGACGTGGATTTCTGCTACGGCAACGGGCCGCAGGTTTTCGTCGGCCTTTCCGTTTTGCTGAAGCGCGCCGCCACCGTTGCGCTGGTGGGTGCCTCCGGTTCGGGCAAGACCACCTTCGTGAATCTGGCGCTGGGCTTGGTGCAGCCGCAGCGCGGTCGCATACTCCTGGACGGCCGCGACCTCGACAGCCTGGACATGCGCCACGTTCGCAAGCAGGTCGGCGTGGTCACGCAGGAGCCAATCATCTTTCGGGGAACCGTGTACGACAACATCGCGCACGGACGCGAGGACTACGACAAGCAGGCCGTGCACGAGGCGGCCCGACGAGCCAACGCGCACGATTTCATCGCGGCGCTGCCCGACGGATACGACACCATGATCGGGGAGCGCGGGGCCACCCTGTCAGGCGGACAGAAGCAGCGCATCGCCATTGCCCGCACGATTTTCCGCCGGCCCGCCATCCTGGTGCTGGACGAGGCCACCTCGTCCCTGGATGCGGAGTCAGAGCGGGAGGTGCAAAAGGGGATCGATGCTCTGCTGGGGGACCAGACCACCATCGTGATTGCGCACCGACTGAGCACCATCTTCAAGGCGGATCGGATCCTGGTTTTCGACAAGGGGAAGATTGCCGAATCAGGCACCCACGACGAGCTGATTGACCAGCGCGGCCTCTATGCCAACCTGCTGCAGGTACAGATGGGGCTCGACGAGCGCAGCATCGGGGTACTGAAACAGAGAGGACGCCCCGACTGAAACCGACGCCCGCGCTCCTGCTGGCCCGAGCTCGCTCTTTTCTTGAAAGTTTTTCCCGGATGACCGCCCTTGTTGGTTGCTAGTTGCAAGGAGCCCAATGACCATCACACGGCCACGACTTTTCAACCTTTCTCGATACCACTTGCTCGGAGCAACCCTGGTTGCTGGGGCACTTTGCTCGGCCTGCACCACCGGGACAGATACCTCGCCTTCGTCGTCCGGCGGGCTGCATGACACCGGGGGACAGTCCAGCACCGGAGGCACCACCAGCAGCGGCGGCGCGCCTGGCACAGGGGGCTCGATAGGGACTGGCGGGCTCGTGACCACGGGTGGGTCCACAGGTGGGACCACAACGCAAGGCGGATCGACGACCCAAGGCGGCTCGACTGCGAAGGGCGGGGCAACAACCCAAGGCGGCTCGACAACCCAAGGCGGGGCGACAACCCAAGGTGGGGCGACAACCCAAGGTGGGGCGACTGCGAAGGGCGGGTCGACAACCCAGGGCGGAACGACAACCCAGGGTGGGTCGACAACCCAGGGCGGGACGACAACCCAGGGTGGGTCGACCAGCCAGGGAGGCGCGGGCGGTCGCGACGCCGGGACCACTTCACCCGATGCAGCCCCACGCGATGCCACCGCGGATCGAGGAAATGCGACCGGCGGTTCCACCGGCACAGGCGGAAACACGGGCACAGGCGGAACCGTGGGTGCAGGTGGTTCCGGCGGGGGAAGCAGCACGCATACGGGACCGTGGAAGATCATGGCCCTGGGCAATTCGATCACCGGCTATTGTTACCCACAGGATCTCTCTCTGGAACTCACAACGAATGGCCGCACAAACTTCATTTTCATCGGAACCCAGACGAACAATCACGGCGACTGCACGAAGGGTGCACCAGCCACCCTCAAAACCGAGGGTCATGGTGGCTATGGTGTGACCTATTTGCCGGCCGACACCAAGCGAATGCCCAACCCTTGCACCAAACAACCCCAAGGATGCGGAAGCTATGCTGAACTACTTACGTGGGCCGCTGAGAAGCCAGACATTGTGCTTATGCACTACGGTACCAACGATGTTTGGGATGGGGTGGCTACCGCCACTATCCTCTCGGCCTATACGACGGTTCTCGCTGAGTTCCGCAAACAGAATCCCAACGTAATCTTCTTCGTGGCCCAAATCATCCCGATGAATCCCAGTACCTCTTGCTGCGAGACTGGTGTGGAAGGTCTTAATGCCGCCATACCTGCCTGGGCCACAGGCCAGAACACCGCCGCATCGCCAGTGTACGTCGTAAACGTTTGGTCCGCGATCAACGCAACTACGTACTTGCCAAACTCCACGTTCACTGCGGACGGTGTTCACCCCAACCCGGCTCCGTCGCAAACAATGGCGGACAAGTGGTACGCTGCCCTCATCGCGCAGGGGCTCCCATAGGAAGGTCCCGCGACCGATCTGATCCCGGTCGCCGGGAGTCTCCGGCCCCGCTGACACGGGTGCGCAGACGTTGCCCGAAGGCAACGTCAGTACACGTACAGCTCCGAATTTGACAGTATGTTCGTGCCGTCGGAGCCCCCTACCAGAAGAACCTTTCCGTTCAGGAGCATCGTGGCGGTGTGGCCCGTTCTTCCATCGCTCATCGATCCGGCGGTAGTGAACGAGCCACTTGTCGGATCGTACAACTCCGCGGTTGCCTGGGCGCCACTGTTATCCGAGCCGCCAGCGATAAGGATCTTGCCGTTGGCGAGCATCGTCGCTGTATGAAGAAATCTCGCACCACTCATAGTGCCCACGGCCGAGGTGAATCTACCCGTGCCGGGATCGTACACCTCGGCACTCGTAAGAGTGGAATCCGAATCGTTGTACCCACCGACCATCAACACCTTGCCATTCGCCAGTATTGTCGCCGTGTGGCCCTGCCTTGCCGCGATCATCGTCGTGGCCGTTGGTGTGAAGTCCCCAGTTGCCGGGTCGTACACCTCTGCGCTTGCCAGATACGCGGATCCAACACCGTGTCCGCCAGCGACCAGAACCTTCCCGCTCGCCAACAACGTAGCGGTGTGCTGGATTCTCACGTCGCTCATCGAGTTTGGCGTAAGCGCAAACAATCCTGTGGCGAAATCGTAGATTTCCGCACTATCAAGAGGCGAGAAATCATCCGCCCCACCCGCGACGAAAACTTTGCCTGAGTCTGGCAGTAGCGTTGCTGTAGGCAAATCCCTGATCGAGTTCATCGAATTCGCGACGCTAAACTGCCCTGTAGCCGGGTCGAACAACTCGGCGCTGGAAAGGTTGTCATGTGTAACAATGGAACCTGTCCCGCCAGCAATGAGAACCTTTCCGTTCGGCAACAATGTGGCAGTGTGATCAGACCTTGCCGTGTTCATCGAGCCGGTGGACGAGAACAGGCCGGTCGCCGGGTCATAGAGCGCTGCACTCGACAAGGAACCAACGCCATTGCGCCCACCCGCGACGAGAACGGTCCCATTGACGAGCCGTGTGGCCGTGTGATCCATTCTTGCTGCCGTCATCACCCCACTAACAAAAAATCCAACCACCGACACCGTTACCTGTGCCGTTGCGGTATCGCCTGCGGGGTTGGTCACGGTCAGGGTGTAGGTCGTCGTGCCTGACAAGGCACCGGTACTGACCGCAGTGCCGCTGCTGACGCTTCCGATGCCTTTGTCGATGGCGCCGGTTCCGGAGGCGAACGACGCAGTCAAGGTCGTGCCGGTGCCCGGCGCGACAATACCCGCGGCAGCGGTGAAGCTGGAGATGGTCGGCAACAGCACCACCGTCACATCCACCTGCGCTGTGGTGGTGTCGCCCGCGGCATTGGCAACCGTCAGGACGTAGGTCACACTGGAGGTCAATGGCCCCGTGCCGACTCCACTCCCGCTGGTAATTCTGCCGATCCCTCGACTGACTGAAGCTGTGGCACCGACGTAAACCGCAGTGAGGGTCGTGCTGGACCCCACGCTGATCGTGGCCGGATCAGCCTTGAAACTTGTGATAGTCGGGGCCTGAACGACGGTCACCAGGAGCTGCGCTGTTACCGCATTGCTAGCGTAATTCTGAGCCGTCAGGGTATAGGTGGTGCTTTGGGTAGGGGTGACCAGCCTTGTGCCCGTGGCCGACACCGGCCCCACGCCTTGATCGATGGTGACCGTCGCGGCACCAGAAACTGACCAGCTAAGGGTTGCACTCTTGCCCGCAGTTATCATCGGGGGCGATGCAGTAAAGGTAGAAATCACGGGCAACTCAACGATAGGGACATCGCTGGCGTCGACTCCAGGGGCATCGGTGAGGTTGGCGTCCGGCGAACCACTTGTGCCGCCTGCGCCGCCTGTTCCGCCGGCTCCGCCTTGCGCCACGGTCCCTCCAGTCGTCGTGATTCCGCCGGTGCCGACAGCCATCGGCAGGTCAGGTGCCGCGTCCAGCGGTGCATCGGGTGCAGCGTCTGCCGGCGCGTCTGGTCGCGCATCCACCGGCGCATCCGGCGGAACGAACACCGGCGTCTGGTCCGGCTCCGGGCCGTCCAGCCCATAGGTGTTGCCCACCGGCGCGTCGGGTGGGAGGGATGCTGGCGCGGAATCCGGCCCGGCGGCATCCCGTCCGACAGCAGGGCCAGCGGGCGCATCGGTCCAAGCCGGCGCATCCATGCCCAGGACCGTGTCAGCAGCGCTGTTGCTGTCTACGACCACAAGGCCATCAGCACCGCCGTCGACGTCCCGCAAGCATTTCCAATCGGCAGTGCACGTGTACCCGGTCTGGCACTCGTCTTGGGGTGAGCACACGCTCCAGTCCCGCTGTATGCACGAAGGTTCCAATACCGCTGGCAGAACCAATGCCAGCAGCCTTGTCCATACGACGCGTCGGTTTCTCATGTCTGAGTTTCTCGGCTGTGGGTTGAGGAAGTTGCCTGAAAAATGAGACAATCAATGGTGCGCCACGGCTGGTTTCCGGCGCCATACCGCGGACGAGTCCGGCGGTCGGGAGGCATCGCGTTCGTGCCCCGTATTCCCCCTTGTGCAGGCAAACCGGAAAGCCACGCAGCAGACGATGCCCACGAGGGCCTGGCGTGTCAAGCGCCGGATGCCACCCTGAGACGGATGTGTGGCCCTCGTCCTGAAGACTGGCTCTCAGGGATGCGCCCATTTCTGGTTTGTCGGTATAGGATGATCCACAGAATCTTGTCTGAAACTGCACTGCCGGTCGAACCCTCGGATCTCCTGCTGCTCAACGCCTCCAATCTGCCGGCGACGCCGATCTTCCCCTATGCCTTCGTGCAGGTGACGGCGCTGGCCCGCCGCCATGGCTTGCGGGTCGCGCGTTTCGACTTTGTCGGCCTGCCCAAGCAGCGGTGGCTCATGCTGCTGGCCGAGCTGATTGCGTGCCACCGTCCGCGCATGATCGGCCTGCACCTGCGCCAAGCCGATACCGTGGTGGCCTCGGATTATTTGCCCCCGCCCGAGGGCGATCCCGCCAAGTATTTTCTGCCAGTGGACGACACTGCCGAGTTACTGCACCACATCCGCGCGCTCACCGAGGTGCCGGTAGTCGCCGGCGGATTCGGATTCAGCGCCTATCCTTTGCGGACAGCGCAGCGCCTGGGCGTGGATTTCGGCGTGCAGGGCGAGCCCGACGGTTTCTTCGAACGCTGGGATGACGTGCTTGCCGGCCGTCGCCTCGGGGAGGTGCCCAACCTAGTCTTTCGCCAGGGCCGGCACTTTCGCGCCAACCCGCGCGTGTTCTATCCCCCCTCGCCCGAGGGCGAGTACGACGAAACCTTGATTGCTGAGCTGGTTCGCTTCTACGGCGAACGGCCGCTGCTCGACGAATCGCTCGTGCATGTGCCGGTGGAGATCGCGCGCGGCTGCCCCTTCCGCTGCTATTTCTGCAACGAGCCCGCGGTCAAGGGCCGCGAGGTGCGCTACCGGCCTTGGGCAGCGGTGGCGCAGGATCTCGACCTTCTCGAACGCCACGGCATCCACTACCTGTGGTTCGTGTGCTCCGAGATCAATATCCATCCGACCCAGTGCCGCGCGCTCGCTCGTCGCATGGCCGCGCGGAACCGCGGGCGTGAACCCGCCCGCCCCACACGCTGGCGCTCATACAACATCCCGCGCATGTCGGCCGCGGACACACGGCGCATGATCGCCGCCGGCTTCGAGCCGGGCTGCAATGATTTTCCTTCCTTCGACGACCAGAACCTGACCCGCTGCCGCGTCCCCTTCCGCTCGGCCGCTGCCCTGGCCTACTACCGGCGATTTCTCGATTGGGCCGACGCCCAGCCGGTTGCGCCACGCGATCGTCAGATTTTCTACCTGTTTTTGGGCAACGCCTTCGCCGATGCGCGTACCATCGCCACAACCTTGCGCTCGGTTGATCGGCACGGGCTGGCGGATCGCCACGAGATTGCGTCGCTGGGCGCCGCCACTCGCGTTTTCGAAATCGACGGCGCGCTCAGCTGCGGTGATGCCCGCAGCATGACCACGGTAGGCCGCGCGGGCAAGGCCAGGCTCGACCTAGTGGGACCCACGTATCACTATCCCCCAGCGCTGGTTCGTCATCTGGGCAGTGAAAAGGCGGTGCGTGAGTTTCTTGCCTATGTCGGCGCGACTTTCCTTTCCAGCGAACACGAGCGCCAGCGCGACTGGCCGGGATTCCTTGGCAGGAGTCTCGGTCCGGCGGCGCTGCTCGCCCGCATGCGCGAGGCGAAGCAAGCGGGCGGCGTGAAATCGCTGACTCTTGACGCGGCCTCGGATGCACAGCTCGGCGCCAGTATCCTGCGAATCCTGCACGAGCTATGGCGCAAACCGGATGCAAGCGCGGTTTCACGGCTGCTCTTTCGGGGCGGTGAGCGCGAAGCCATGAACTACGTGGCGCAAGCCGTGGCTGTCCAGCTTTTGCGCCCGCACGCGCGCGCCTTCCGCCGCGTGCTGCGCTTCCTCCGCATCCCCACCGATCGCGGCGGATTCCATTGCCTTACCCCCTATCGCGTGGCCGAGATCCTCTACCGGCGCTGGGACAGCACCGAAGACTTGCTGGCCGAGACCAGCGAGAAATGCGCCATCGCGCCCGGAAGCCTCGACGCCCTAACGCTCCACTACCTGCTTTTCGAGAACAACCTGCGCATCCGCAAGGAATACCGCGCGCTTCTCTTCCCATCGCCATGATGTCAAGGCACGCCTACCCGGGCGGTGGTTCGGCCCAGCGATTTCGTGACAGTTGCATTTGCTTGCGCCCAGCCCCAAGCTATTGTGGTTGGTGGCTGTTTCCCGACAGTTGGTCAAGATAGACATGGGAAAGAAAACTCTCGCGCAATTGTTCTTGGGGGTGATCCTCGTCGTGGCTTCGTGCGGCCGCAACGCCCTGCTGCCATCTTCCCAAACCGAAGGGGGCGCCGGTCAGACTGGTTCACGTGGGGCCGGCGGTACAACCGGCGGGGGGGGCTTTGGTTTTGCGCTTCCGGATGGTGGGATTGCAGCCCTGTTGGGGGATGGCGGTGTCGGCCAGTTCCTCTGCGGGCCCGAGGTTAGGTTGGGCGCGTCTTGTTCCGGCAGTGTGCCGATTTGCGTTCTTCCCAGCCTGGGTGGCGTCTGTGCCTGTCTCTCCGGCACCTATCTCTGTCCGCTGAGTACCGGCGGTCCCTCGCAGTGCCCGCCCGGGGCAGCGAACGGAGCGACCTGCAAGTCGCCGCTTTCCACCTGCATAGGTGGATCGGCGGTCGGCTGCATTTGCGGTCTGGGAACCTACAGTTGCCTGTAGCGCTTCCCGATTGGCTAGTCGATCGGTTGTGGGTGCGCAAACGCATCGGTACGGGGTGGACACTCAACTACGCCCGCCCCGCGGCCTATTGGATAACCGCGTTCCTCCTGGTTTTCGTAGGTGTGATTGTGTACTTCTCACTGCACACCGGGCCGCCACGTTTCTGTCGCTGAAAGCGATTCCCGCCCGCCGCGCCACCGCTGCTGCCCACAGCTCCAGAGTCAGTGTCGCGCTGGTGGAGGCGACGGAGGGACTGGCACCGCAGGAGTTTTCAGCTCCACCACCTTCTTTGGCTCGGCTGGGTCGTTGCTGATGAGTTGCAGCTTTCCGATGCCTGGTTCAGCCTGCTTCCCGGGCGGCGTCCCGTTCCAGGTCACCTTCACCTTGAATACTGCGTTCGATTCAGGCTTCTCGATTGCGGCGGCAAACGGGCCATCGAGCACACGAACCCGCAACAACTTGAAATTCGGCTTCTTGCTCGAAACCCGCAGCTCGCGCTCGTGGCCATCGCCCGATCCGGCAGCAAAACTCAGACGGTCCGGCACTACCTGAAGCGTGCTGGTCACAGCCCAGGTCAAATTGAGCTCCAGTTGTTCAGGCTTCGCCAGACCGGTGGCAATAGTCACCTTGCCCGATCCGGCGGCGACCTTGTTGCCCTTGAGTTTGAGCTCCAGCCCCTTCTTGACCGTGTCGCCCACCTTCTCCTCGATGAGCCGCACCTCCAATGCATCGAGGATAGGGTCCTTGTCCGCGTCGACTGGCGTGTCAGCTCGCCTTGGGCTTTCCAGCTTGAGGATTTTCGGGGTCGCCTCAGCCAGCAGCTTACCGGTCAGCCACACCTTGTCTACGTGTGGAACCCCATACTCGGTCACCACGCGCACGTAGCTCTGCTCCAGCGCGAGCATTCGTTCCACGTTGGCGGTCAGCGTGACCGTGACGTGGGCTTGCCCCGTGGCGTTCGAGTCGACCGTGATCGTTGTGCGGCTGGGCCCGACGCGGTTGTGGGTGTCAAAGGTGGCGTCGATCTCACCGGCACCGCCCGGTGCAATCGAATTGCTCTTCAGCGCAGCCACCGTGCACCCGCACGATGCATGAGCGCCGCTGATCAGCAGCGGGGCATTGCCTGGGTTCTTCACCACGAAGGCGTATCTGAGTTTGTCGCCCTCAGTCACCGTGCCGAAATCGTGCACTTCGCTCTCGAATGCGATTCTTGCTCCACCCGCATCCACCGACGCCCGCGCCGACCTGGCCCGCCCTCCGCATCCCACGAGGCACAGCGAGAGAACCAGCAACCCCAGCGCACGAGATCGGATGGTACAGCGGATCGCGGCGAGCCAGGTTCTTGCAGCTTCACGAGGCATCTAGCGAGAGTAGCAGAGGATGAGGACTAGGGGGAAATTTGCGAGGCGCGCTAGTGTATACTTAGAGGGTATCCGGTTTTCAGCCCGCCACAAGATGGGCAAACCTCGTGTGGGGGATTCGTGCCCCGTTCGACTCTTTCCCTTTTTCTCTCGGCGACCTTGGCCGTGCTCGCTTGTTCGAGCAGCGGCGGCGGCAAGGTTGGCGGCACAGGTGCTGGAGGAGGTGCGACCGAAAATGGCGGCGGGGTGAAGGGAGGGGGCGGGCAATCCGCGACCAGTCCACGTGGGGGCACAACTGCTGGCTCGGGCGGAATCAGTGCAAGCGGGGGCGAGAGCGCATCGAGCACAGGCGGCACCGGCACGGGCAGCGGAACAACCTGTCCGCTGTTCGGCTCCACCGCGCCCGGGGGCGGCGGCACCAGCTACCACGTCGGCCCGGGTCAGACATACGCGACTATCGGCGCGGTGCCTTGGTACAGCCTCAAGGCCGGCGACACAGTCTACATCCACTATCAGAGTACGCCGTACCACGAGAAGTTCTTGGTCTCTGGCCAAGGGACATCCGCGCAGTGGATCCGCGTGCTGGGGGTACCAGGGCCGGGCTGCGAGCTTCCCGTCATCTCCGGCGACGGCGCCACCACCAGCGCCAACATGCACAACTACTGGCAGGACGCCACCGGCAATAGCGCCATCCAGGACTCAGGCATCATCCAGATTGCGGTCAACCGCGGCACCGTGCTCCCGGCCTACATACAGATTGCCGGGCTGGAGGTGCGCGACTCCGGCACCGCCTACAAGTTCACCGCCGAAAATGGCACCTCCGCCAACTACGGCATATTCAGCGCGTGCATTTACGCGCATTCAGCTAGTCACCTTCTTATCAGCGGAAACACGCTCCACAATTGCGGCCTCGGTTTCTACAATTGGATCGGAGACGGGTCGGCTCCTACTTCGTATTGGGCTGGTCTTGAAGTCGACACTGTGTTGCAGGGAAACTACTTCTACGACAATGGAGCGGTGGGAAGCTATACCTGCCACCAGAGCTACACCGAGTCCCAGGGCGTGATCATCGAATACAACCACTACGGTGCGATGAAGACCGGCTCCATGGGCAGCCAGCTCAAGGACCGTTCCGCGGGCACCATTGTCCGCTACAACTACGTTGAACAGTCACCGCAGGGCTGGGATTTGGATTTGGTGAACCCGCAGAATGGCTGGCCTGTCCTCGGATCTCTTCCGACCTATGCCCACGACTTCGTGTACGGCAACATTATCGTCGACAAGAGCCTCGCCCAAGATTTCATCCATTGGAATGAAGACGACCAGTCCGGCCACGGCCGGGCCAATCAAGCCAATGGCGCCCTCGCTTTCTACGACAACACGGTTGTGGTTGTGGCCAACCAATCGGACTTCTACGGCGCGCTCGACATCTTCAACGAGACCTGGGGCGGCTTCGACTGTCCGTCGGGGCCACAGCCTGGGGTGATACGCCAGCACAACAACATCTACGCCAGCTTGCCGCGCACGGTTGGGTCAGCGGCGGCGCCCCTGCAATTCGGCTACTGTGGCCTGGAGAATTTCGATTTCGGAGTCAACTGGGTTTCACCAGGCTGGACATCGTGGAAACGCGGCGGGGCCAGCGCCAGCGGCACCGCGAGCATCGTCTCGCCTTCGGGAAACGATCCCGGATTCGTCAACGCCACTGGCAACGATTTCCACCTCACTGCGGGATCCTCAGCTGTCGGCATCGGCGGCATTCTTGCTCCCGCGGTCACCAACAACCCTGAAGCTCTCGATCTGACGCCGGTCTTCCAGTACCTCGCCGATCAGCAAGTGGAGGTCCGATCGACGAGTGGAGCCGGATCCGACCTGGGTGCCTTCGAGAGATAGGGACGAACCCGGGGCGGTGAAGACTCCGTTCCGACGGGGCCTACCAACTCAGGTGGGGGGGCGGGTGCCGTTGAAGCGCTGTATGTCTTGGCAGGTGTCGCGGGTTCCGCAGTCCGCGTTCTTGTTGGTAGCGTATGTGTAGGTCACGCTTCCGGTGAGCAGATCTCCGGCAAGCGTGCCGACCAGGTGGGCGTTGCGTGTGAAGGCACAGGTGCCGCTGGACCCGGCCACGGTTCCGATGATTGACAGATCGAGTGAATTGCCCGAGATTTTCCCGGTGAACGTGTCGCTGCCCGTGGCCAAGCTGAGACCCATCCCGGCCACACCTTGCACCTTAGCTGTCACGTTGGCGCCGTCTTGGGTCACTACCACGGTCACGCCAGTGGAAGAGGTTTCCGCGGCATTGGTCAGGATGCCGCACTCGTTCTGCTGGACGGTGAGGGCAAGGGTGTAGGTACCGGCCACGTTGGCAGTGGCATCGCTGCTACAGGCTGCTGCAAGCACGGCAAGAGTGAAAGCTGCCCTATGCATGAGACGCTCCCTTCTCTTGCAACTATACTCGGTATTGCCCTCGGCAGAAAGTTTCTGACCACCGACTACGCGCTGACAACGCTGCGGCGGGAATGGAGTACAATAGCGCACGTTTGACCCGCGCCGATATTGCAAGTCAAGCCGCGCGTTTGAAAAGGAGAGGAAGAGATCCATGCGAATCAAGTTTGCCGTGTCGTGCGTGGCGATCACGCCCTTGCTGCTCTCGGTCGCCTTTCCCCGAACCAGTGCAGCGCAGGTGAACCTTCAGGTGC
>Ga0182010_10001482_pt1 | contig 12336 bp, 9 predicted proteins | sample 611E1MmetaG_FD_120488 | JGI IMG/M metagenome (GOLD analysis project Ga0182010, IMG submission 120488) | Permafrost microbial communities from Stordalen Mire, Sweden - 611E1M metaG | ecosystem: Environmental > Terrestrial > Soil > Wetlands > Permafrost | place: Sweden: Stordalen | collected...
CTTTGTCGATATGCATCTAAAGGTCCCCGGCTACAAGTTCAGGACAAAGCTGGTCGCGATCTTCATGACCCTAATACTTATCCCTTCTCTCTTCCTGTTCCTTGCTGCAAGCGGCTTGGCCACGAACTATTTCAACCGTATCTTCTCACCTCACCTCCGCGAGCCGATAGACAGGTCCGTTGAGCTGGCCCGTTCGTTTTACGACCTGGCAAGAGAAAGGGCACTACTTTCTGCGCGTCAGGCAGCTGGCGGCGCAATTGTATCAGCTCCGGGGCTGTCGATAAGAAAAGTGCGTGACATACCTCCGGATGCAACGGACGTAATCAAGGAAGCCTTCGGGGGAAAAGAGGGGACTGAGGTGATATCCATGCCGGACGGCGACGTGGTAAGGGCCGCAGTAACCTCCAGCGGCGGAATGGGCGTCGTCATTGCCGAGGTTTCGATACCGGCATCAATAGCCGCAAAATCCGAAAAATTGAGGTCGCTCCATGAAGAGTACCTGAAACTCGGAGAGTTGCAGAAACCACTGAAAATCACATATGTCCTCACCCTCGGGTTTCTCACGCTCATCATGGTCTTTAGCAGTTTGTGGGTATCGCTCAAAATATCGAGAGACATAACTATTCCCATACAAGGCCTCGCCATGGCGACCTCTAAGGTCGCCTTCGGAGACCTCGACGTCAGGGTGCAAGTCACCAGCAAAGACGAAATCGGACTTCTCGTCGATTCGTTCAATCAGATGGTCGCGCAACTGAAGGATAACAAGAGGTCACTCGAAGAGGCTTATCAGGTATCAGACAGAAGAAGGCTCTACCTCGAAAACATCCTCCAGAATATAACTTCCGGCGTAATTTTCCTCGACAACAGCGGCGGGATTGTGACCATAAACAGGGCGGCCTGTGCGATACTCGACCTCCAAGAAGAGAGGGTCGTGGGTCTTGATTACAGGAAACTGATCGCTGAACTCCGTTCCACTGATCTGCTTCAGATGATTCGCGACATCGAAGGCAAGGAAGTCAGAGAGGTGACCAGGGAAGTCAAGGTCAGTCTTAAGGGAAGGCCCTTGACCGTGAGAGTCACTATTTCGGGCATCCGAGAGTCTTATTCATCCGCTGCCTTGGGCATGCTCGTCGTCTTCGACGACCTGACCGATGTTATCAAGGCCCAAAAGGTCGAGGCGTGGCAGGAAGTGGCGCGTAGGATAACCCACGAGATCAAGAACCCTCTCACGCCTATAAAGCTTTCCACCGAACGACTGATCAAGAAATGGCAGAACAAGGATGAAGACTTCGGGGCAGTATTCGAGAAAGCTACCAAGACGATAATCACGGAGGTTGAAGGCCTCAGGAGGCTCGTAGACATCTTTTCTAAATACGGCAAGATGCCCGAGATCAATAAGTCACCGGCCGATCTGCCCGACCTCGTCGATTCGGTAGCGGCACTTTACAAAGGGTATCGGGAAATCAGGATGCACGTTGCATACGAAGGCAATATCCCGAAGGTAAGCATCGACAGCGAACAGATCAAGAGGGCGCTGATCAATATCATCGACAACGCCATCGAGGCGATGAAGCAGGCTGGTGAGATAACCGTGACGATCCGTAATGGCGGCCACTTAGTCATTATCGACATCGCCGATACCGGTCCGGGAATTCCTGACGACGAGAAGGAAAAGCTTTTTATGCCCTATTTCTCCAAGCGCAAGGGAGGGACGGGGCTCGGATTGGCCATCGCAAGCAAAATCGCTTCAGATCACGGCGGACGCATTATTGCAAGGGACAATCATCCGAAGGGTAGCATCTTCACCATGGAAATCCCAATAGGCGCGTAGTTAAGGAGACATAGCATGTCAAAAAAAACAGTCTTACTCGTCGACGACGAAGAAGGTATCAGGGAGAGCCTGACCGGAATATTCGAGGACGAGGGATACGAGGTGCTTTCATCTCCCACAGCTGAAGACGCCCTCTCGCTGCTGAAAGAGAGAATGCCGGACATCATCTTCCTCGACGTCTGGCTTCCGGAAATGGACGGCATCGAGGCCTTATCGAAGATCAACGAGATGGAGAGGGACATCCCCGTAGTCATCATATCGGGGCACGGTAATATCGAGCTGGCGATCAAAGCAACCAGACTCGGTGCATATGACTTCCTTGAAAAACCGCTTTCTCTGGACAAGGTATTACTTGTTGCGCAGAGGGCACTGGAGCGCCGGAAACTCGAGCTCGAAAATAGGACCCTCAAGGCCGATCTGGGTAGGAAATGGAAACTCGTGGGCGACTCCGAAAAGATGCGCTCACTCAAGCAACAGATCGAGATGGCATCTCAAAGCAGCTCACGGGTCCTCATCCTGGGAGAAAGCGGGACAGGTAAGGAGCTTGTTGCACGGCTGCTTCATGAGAAGGGCCCCCGTTCGAACGGTCCATTTGTCGAGGTCAACTGCGCGGCCATCCCGCAGGAACTTATAGAGAGCGAACTTTTCGGACATGAGAAAGGTTCCTTCACTGGTGCGTCGGAACGCAAGATTGGCAAATTCGAACTTGCCCATGAAGGATCTCTCTTTCTTGACGAGATTGGCGATATGACCCTCCAGACGCAGGCCAAAGTGTTGAGGGTCCTAGAAACACAGGTATTTCAGAGGGTCGGCGGGGGCAAGAACATCAAGGTTGATGTCAGGATTATCGCTGCTACCAACAAGGCCCTCGAAGAAGAGGTAAAGAAGGGTGGGTTCAGGGAGGACCTCTTCTTCCGTCTCAACGTCATCCCCCTGGTTGTGCCGCCCCTTCGTGACAGAAAGGACGACATCCCGCAGCTCGCAAAATACTTCATCGAGCTTTTCGCATCCGAAAGTGGAATCAGGTCCAAGGAACTGGATCTAGACGTTATACGCCTCTTCCAGTCTTATAACTGGCCCGGCAATATTCGCGAGTTGCGAAATGCTATAGAGAGGCTCATGATCATGGTGCCTTCTCCCTACATTGCAGCCTCGGACATATCGGCATTGGACATGCTCGGTCCCGGATTGGCCGTCAGGGAGAATGATTATTGTTCGTATGCTACACTAAAGGATGCGCGCGACGCGCTCGAGAAGGAGTTCATTTGTCGGAAGCTACAGGAAAACGACTGGAATGTATCGAAGACCGCTGACGCCATCGCGGTAGAACGCAGTAATCTCCACAAGAAGATCAAGGCTTACGGGATCTCGGAAAGTAGGATAAAATAATGAGCGCAATAGTTGCAATAATAGGACGGCCCAATGTTGGGAAATCGTCCCTCTTCAACCGTATGGTCAGAAAGGCACGGGAACGCAGGCCTTTTGCTATCACCGAAGAGACACCCGGCGTCACCCGCGACAGGAATTACGGCTTTGTCGAATGGGAGGGCACTAATTTTACCGTAATCGATACCGGCGGGTTCTACCCGGAAGGACTGCCGCATGAAGAGAAGGAGATTGCCGGACAGGTCCGCGAGCAGGCACTTTTCGCCATCGAGGAGTCGGACCTGATAATCCATTTGCTGGATGGAAAGGAAGGGCTCATCCCTTCTGACCGGGAAATGGCGGACCTGCTCAGGGCATCAGGGAAAAAGGTCTTCTGGGTAGTGAACAAAATCGATGTGCCGTCAAGAGAGGCCAATATAGCTGACTTCTACACTATCGGCGCCAGCGATATTTACCCTGTTTCTGCGGTCAGCGGGCTCGGCTTCGAGGAACTCATGGAGAAGATAGTCGTCGAACTCCCTCCCTCCGAGGAGATTTCGGATCCGTCACTCCAAACCCTGCCGAAGGTCGCCGTCATCGGAAAGCCCAATGTGGGAAAATCAACTCTCATCAACGCTTTTCTTGGGAAGAAGCGGCTCATCGTAAGCACGGTTCCGGGTACGACACGGGACTCTATCGATTCGGTCTGCACTTATTACGGCGAGAAGTTTCTCTTCATAGATACTGCCGGGATCAGGAAGAAGCAGCGTGAATATTCGGTCGAAGGGCTTTCGGTCATGCGGACAATGAGGAGCATCGAGCGGGCAGACGTGGTTGTGGTCGTAGTCGACGCCTCTCAGGGCATCGGTGACCAGGAGCAGAAGATCGCCGGCATGGCTGAGGAATTGGGCAAAGGGCTACTCCTTTTCTTCAACAAATGGGACCTGATCGAAAACCCTGAAGCCGAATACAAACGCCTGGCTGAGGAGATCAAACGGAAGCTCTGGTTCATGGAGTATGTTCCGTGGCTGACGGCCTCGGGTCTCGAGAAGACAAGGATCACGAACATCTTTCCCATCATAAACGAGATCATAGCGGAGCGCCGGAAGAAGATTAAGACTCACGAATTGAATGAGTTTCTCTTGAAGACGCTGGAACGCAAACCGTTCCCGCTTTATCGCGGCAAGGAGTTGAAGTTTTACTACATCACCCAGACAGGTATCGAGCCGCCAACCTTCAGGATCTTCGTCAATTTTCCTGCCGGTGTCAAGCCACAACAAACCGGCTATATTGAAAAAGCACTGAGAACTCGCTATTCTTTTAAAGGAACACCGGTACGCCTTTTTGTCAAGGCGCGGCGGGATATGGTAAAATAACCTGCCGGTATGTCTGCGCTATCATTGGTACTGCTGACGGGCCTCAAAACAGTAATTGCCCGCTTGCGGCATACGGGTCATCTTAAGGAGGGGAAAAAAGAATGCAAAAAATTCTGGTTGCCCATGACGGTTCCAAATCGTCCGACAAGGCATTAAAAAAAGCTATCGAACTCACCACCAACTTCAATGCGTCACTGACCATCCTCGCCGTCGTGCCCGAGCTCTATCTGACTGAACTTGCCGACGTCGATCGCAACCGGATTTCCGATTCGCTTACCCGTGAGACAAACGATTCAATGGAAAAGATCAGGAAGTCGCTCTCCGGCAAATCCATAGATGTAAAGACCGTGATCAGGCAGGGGGATCCTGCGGAAAAGATCCTCGAGACCGCCCAGAAGATGAAGGTGGATCTCATCATAACTGGATCGCATGGTCGTCACGGGACCAAGAAATTCCTGCTAGGAAGCGTATCTTCCAAGGTCGTGGATTATTCGAAATGCCCGGTGCTCGTAGTAAAATAGCCTCAAATACAGTAGCTACGAGGGTGCATTCAAAATAATTACAAGCCGAAAGAATCGGGGCGACTAAGGCTTTCTCGCTGGGACGTCGAAATTAATATTTCAGCCGAAATTTGAATGCAGCTTCGTTCCCTACCAGATGAGGCGGCCTTTCCGGTTCGCCCAGCATGAAAATGAAACGTCTACAAAATAAGTCTGAGGATGGCGGTGCGCCGTTGCAACACGCACGCCGAGAGCAGTGACATTCCGGGATAGACCTTCGGACGTCCTGCCGAAGTCGTTCACTTCCCGCATGATCTCAGTTTCAAGTGCTGCCAGGCGCTCATCAGGATTCGGCACACTGATCCTGCCGCACAACTGGCGCCTGGAGAGATAGGCCACCTGGTCCCGTGCGCCTCCGACGGCGATTCCGAGAACGTAAGGCGGACAGCCTCTTCCTTTCGCCTTCGCAACTGCATCTAGAACGCAGCGTTTTACGCCCTCCAAATTGCGCTCGGCTGCTGTCCCGCAACGCTCCCCCTGTTCCCCGCTATCTCCGACGAAAGAAGTCGGTAGTTTGTAAATGCTGCCAAGGTTCTCACATTCCGAACCCTGGAGCATCAGGTCAATGGTAAGCGAATTCTTGTCGGTCTCTTCAATATGAATAAGCGGAAAATAAAAACCCGTATTGTCACCACTGTTGACGCCCGTGAGCACGTCGACAGCGTTGGGGCTCAAGGGAACCTTTTTAGTTGCTATTCTTGTCGCATCCACAATGACTTCGCGGACATGCTGCTGACTCAGACCACGGGGTACCCATGCAAAAAAGAACGGGATACCGGTGTCCAGACAGAGCGGGCGTACAGCCGTACGAGACGATGGAATCTCCCTTAAGATTTTACCCAGGGATTCCCTGATATGGGGAGCAGTCTCAATTTGGAAAGCCTTTTTCAGGGCTTCTTCTACGTCGCTCGGAATGGCAGAGGCCACCTTCTTGTATAGTTCGACAATTCCTTCTCTTAGTTTCAGCACGAGGCCCGGAACTCCTTGAAAATGAATTTACTAAAAGAATATCAGAACTGTGTCCCTTTAGCAACCGTACCCGGCGACAGGCCTTAATTCATGCCTCTCTCCGGTCGTCTTCCCTTCCGTAGAAGCATGCAGGATGAATCCCTGAGCTGCGTTATCTTTCCTGTGGACAGATTTTTAAGGCGGCTTGCGATTCTGTATAACTTGCCGTCGCAGAGGAAAATTTTGATACGATAACTTCGAACGATCTCCCTTTATCATATTCGCAGGCATACCTGAATGATACATAAAAGAGCTGCGGACATAGTCGAGTTTTGTATATTTCAGATGAATTACGGCATCCCACGACCGTCAATGAGGGCGCCGCAGCGGAGACACTTCGCATCCTTAAGCCTCACTGTCTTCAGGGAAAAGCCCGTCCGTTCGATGAGAAGTTCTCCGCATGAATGGCAGTACGTATTTTCGCCACCTTCTCCGGGCATGTTGCCCTCGTATACATATTTGAGGCCTGCCCTGAGACCAATTTCTCTCGCGCGCCTCAAGGTGTTCACCGGTGTTCGTGGTTTATCAAGCAGTTTATGAGTGGGGTGGAATTGGGTCACATGCCAGGGGATAGCGGGATCGACCGACTTGATGAACTCCGCGGCCCATTGCAGGAATTCCTCTGAATCATTGTGAGTCGGGATTATGAGCGTCGTTATCTCTACCCAAACGCCCAGGTCTTTCATCAATTTGATCGTGTCTAGCACAGGCTGAAGACGGGCACCTACAACCTTTTTATAGAAATTGTCGTCACCTTTAAGATCGATATTGTTTGCGTCTAGATAAGGAACAATGATCCGGGTTGCGCTCGGAGAGGTATACCCGTTGCTTACGAAAACATTCTGAATGCCCCTTTTATGCGCCAGTCTCGCGCAATCATACGCAAATTCCATAAAAATGGTCGGTTCAGTATAAGTGTACGATATGCTTTGACAGCCAGAAAGTTCCGCTTCGCTTACCACCTGTTCCGGGGTCATTTCGACGCCGGGGATGTCGGGATGTTCCTTTGGATAGTCCGATATATCGAAATTCTGACAGTGCAAGCACCTGAAATTACATCCCACGGTTGCAATGGAATAGGAACGCGATCCGGGATGGAAATGAAACAAGGGCTTTTTCTCTATCGGATCTTCATGCCGAGCGACTACCTTTCCGTAGACCAGGGTATTAAGTACGCCGTCCCTGTTTTCCCTTACAGCGCATATACCCCGTTTACCTGGATATATCGTGCAGTATTGACAGCAGAGATGACATTTGATTTTACCGTCCCCGATCTTGTCGTAGAACATCGCTTCTTGCATGGCATTACCCCAAGTTGGCTGATTATTGTACATATTATCAGTGCCGCAAGGTTTCGACAAGTAGGGTGCGCAGCACAAACAATAAAGTGCCGCGGGCGCAAGTCATTCGAGTCAATCAGAAGAGGGGATCAAGCGAATATTTGCGCTAAAGCGACGCTTCTTTCTGAGATGGGCCGGATTTACCGGATTTGGCTTTAGTCTGGATCTTCTTCGCTGTTTTCCTTTCAGCAGCAACCTTGCTCTCTTTTGCTGCACCTTTCTTCTTGGCCATTCCGGAAGAGGAAGCCTTCTTTGAGGGAGACGGTATCACCGTAGCCGTGTGTCTGGAATGGAAGATCCTTTCCGCCTCGAACCAATGGTCAAGTTCCCGTCCGTGCATGCAGCCATCGCTCTGATAAAGTTCGAAAGCTATTTTTTCGATCTCATGTTTATTCTTCATTTCGGACCTCCAATATTATATTGGGACATCTCTTACAATGATATCACCGTTAGGATGATAATGCTATTTACAATAGTGTTACAATCTTACAACCCACACCAGTTCGGTGATCACGAAACAAACCGCGACCTCCGTGTTCTTCCGAATGCCCTCATTGTAGATACTGTCGATAACAGTTCACTAAAATAAGTATATCGATTTAGAGGAATTCTCAAATAGTGATTCGGCTGATTTTAGTGTACGTGTTTGACTAATAATTGTGACAGTGTTTGTCTGACGAAGATTATGAGTGACGTTTCCGTATCTTATTCAACTCAATTCGATATTCTCTGTTATTATAATAGATCATTACTTCACAGGCTGAAACGCTTATGAGTTATCTCGACGATATAGAACACTTGGCAGAGCTGGATAAACAGTACATCTGGCACCCTTTTACTCAGATGAAGGATTGGCTTGTAGAAAAGCCTGTTATCATCACAGAGGGACGCAATAGCTTTGTGAAGGATACGTACGGGAGATGGTATCTAGATGCTGTATCTTCGCTCTGGGTCAACATCCACGGCCACAGGAGAAAAGAGATCGACGATGCGGCCCGTGAACAACTCGACAGAATCGCTCATTCGACTCTGCTCGGGCTCGGCAATGTCCCATCGATTGGACTCTCCGAAAAGCTTGTTAATACATTAGATGCCTCATTCGGTGGCCTTACTCCGCGCTTATCAAAAGTCTTCTATTCAGACAACGGATCTACTGCTGTAGAAGTAGCGCTCAAGATGGCTTTTCAATACTGGATTCATAAGGGACTTCCGAAGCGTCAATCCTTTCTCTCGCTAAGAAATGGCTACCACGGCGACACCATCGGCGCGATGAGCGTAGGCAGTGTCGATATCTTTCACGCAGTCTTTCAGTCCCTCTTGTTCAAAACATTCAAGGCGCCTTCTCCCTTTTGTTACCGTTGTGAATTAGGCAAATCATGCCCCGACTGCTCGCTGGCTTGTTTAAGAGAGATGGAAAAGATACTCGAAGTCCACGCCGATGAGATCGCCGCAGTTGTCATCGAGCCTATTGTCCAGGCAGCGGGCGGGATGATTGTATGGCCTGAGGGCTATTTGAAAGGTGTTAGTACGCTTTGTTCAAAATACAACATATTGCTGATTGCCGATGAAGTCGCCACAGGCTTCGGCAGGACCGGCAAGATGTTCGCATGCGAGCACGAACGAGTCGTCCCTGACATCATGTGCCTTTCAAAGGGGATAACAAACGGTTATTTGCCTCTGGCAGTAACATTGTCCACAGCTGAGATCTTCAATGCCTTCCTCGGAGAATTCAAAGACCTTAAGACTTTCTTCCACGGCCACTCATACACGGGCAATCCGCTCGCGTGCGCCGTTGCAATTGCGTCACTGGACATATTCAGAACGGACGAAACAATCGTAAAATTAAAGCCTAAAAGTGCTATAATTGAAGACAAATTGGCCGACATGGCGACTCTGCCACACGTCGGCAACGTCAGACATAAGGGGCTCGTGGCAGCAATCGAACTTGTGCGTGAGAAGACGACTAAGGATCCGTACCCGTGGGAGGACCGTATAGGGTGGAAGGTCGCTTACAAAGCAAGGGAAGAAGGTGTGCTCATGAGGCCACTGGGTAATATAATAGTAATCATGCCTCCCTTGAGTATCGGCATTGGTGACCTGCGTCACTTGCTGGAAGTTATAAAAAAATCTATAATTGCAGTAACTGGATAAAATAGCGTTCAACATATCTGTTCAGGAGGAACAATGAAAATGTTAAAAAAAGTCGGCACCTTGACGCTTCTCGGTGCCATCCTTCTGCTGGCGGCGCCTTTTGTGCTGATGGCTGCGGATGAGGGCGTGGAATATACTGTTAAGAAAGGCGATACTCTCTGGGATATTTCTTCAGGCAATCTGAAGGATCCATTCCTTTGGCCCAAACTCTGGAAGGCCAATCCGCAGATTCACAATCCGCATCTGATTTTTCCGAACGACAAAATAGTCATTCCTGCTGAACTGCTAAAAGAAGAACTTCGCGGCGACGGGGGGCGTGTGCGGCTCGATACAAAAAGGAAGTTGCTGACTCCTGAAACCCGCGAGTCCAGGGCTGTGCCGATAATCCCAAAGAGACCGTTGGTGAGCAGAGAGGTCTTGCTTGAAAGCGGTTACTTTGTGAGGAGCATTGATCCAGTCGGGAAGGTGATGGGATCACCATTCCATAAAACCATTTTTGGGACTAATGACGCTGTATATGTGAGCACTAGGATAAAAGCCAATACTGGCAGTCAATTCTATGTTATAACCAAACCTGAGCCCATCTTGAATCCGCTGAACCAGAAGGAAATTGCCGGTTATCAAGTGCGTATCCAGGGGATTGTCACGGTTACAGGAGATGAAAACGGCAAAATAAAGGCCACTGTCTCCGAATCATACAAGGAGATCGCCATCGGCGATGCTCTCATAGACTTTTACCCGGTATCTCTTCCTGTTGAGCCTGCCATAGAAAGGAAGCCTGCTCTTTCGGGCATAGTGCTTGGGGTCTGGAACAAACGGGTTGCCAGCGGGAAGGAAGATGTTATCTATATTAATAAGGGTGCCGGAGACGGTGTAGAGATCGGCGATATGTTCAGCATAACATCTAGTGAAAAACCGAGGCCTCTAATAGGGACAGCCCAGGTCTTCGCGATATCCGATGCCGGTTCCGCTGCAATAATCAGACAGGCCATAAGCGAGATCAAACCGGGAGACACTTTCGGCAACTAAAAAGAAATGTAGGGGCGTTGCATCCAACGCCCCTACAAAGCATAAGCACAATATTTTTAGCTGGTGAGGATTTTAAGCGCCCGCAATCTGCTAGGGTGTTTTAGTTTCCTGAGCGCCTTAGCTTCGATCTGGCGGACGCGCTCTCTGGTAATCGATAGAAACCTTCCTACTTCTTCAAGGGTATGGTCCCTGTCGACTCCGATGCCGAAACGCATACGTATTACAGTTTCTTCCTTAGGCGTCAGTGTCCTCAGTACCCTCTGAATCTGCTCTGATGTCTCTATCCTTTCAGCATCCGAATATGGCGAGGGACTCGCTTTATCGCCGATGAAATCTTCCAGTTCAGTATCTTCGTCACCAATAGGGGTCTGAAGCGCTATTGGGTCTTGGATGGCCCTGAAGACCTCCTCGACCTTGCGTACAGGGACCACCAGTTTTTTAGCGATCTCCTCGTTAACCGGTTCACGACCAAGCTGTTGCGTAAGCTCTCTTGATGCCTTCGTTACCCGGTTGTAGAACTCCATCATATGAACCGGGACACGGATCGTCTTCGTCTGGTCAATCAGCGCGCGCGTAATAGCCTGCCGTATCCACCATGTGGCATACGTACTGAATTTAAAGCCTTTTTCATATTTAAATTTGTCGACAGCCTTCATAAGACCGATATTCCCTTCCTGGATGAGGTCCAGAAGAGGCAGGCCCCGGCCGACATAGTTCTTGGCAATGTTGACAACAAGCCTTAAGTTCCTCGTAATAAGTTCGTTTTTCGTCTCACCTACGAGATACCTGGCCTTAGATATCTTGCTCCACATGTCCTTAAGAGTATCGACTTTTATGCCGACCTCAGTCTCGACCCTCTTGTAATCGACCTGGACCTCTTTGAGTAGCATCTCTATTTTCTTAGGGCTCTGTCCTTTTTTCTTCTTGTCATTTACAGCCGATCTGAGCTCTTTCACCGAGCCGTATCTCTTAATCTTTCTGTCAGCTATTTCGATCAACACCATCAGTTCCTCAAGGCGAGCGAGACTCTTGATCAAAGCCTCATCGGCCCTTTCCTCTTCCGGCAGCGCCTCTTCTTCTTCGACGGAAATAGTATCCTTTAGTTTTTCATAAAGCGGCAGCGTAGTTATAGTACCTTTGATGATTTCCCGGCCTTCTTCAAGCTTCTTGGCCAACTCGATTTCCTCATATTTCGTCAGAATTGAGATATCGCCCATCGAGTTGAAGTAAGCCTGTACCAGGTCCTCGGCACGCTCCTGTTCTTCGACTTCCTCCTCAATTTCCTCCTCGGGAGGAACTCCTTCTTCATAATCGACGACCTTGACTCCCATGTCGCTCAGAACATCCATCAGATCTTCAATTTCGTCGGGAGAGAAGAATTCGGATGGAAGTGCTTCGTTTATCTCATCATAGGTGATAACACCGCGTCTTTTTCCCAGGTTTACAATCTCTTCAAATATATCTTTCTCTTTCATCTATCCCCCGGATCCAGCACAAAAAAAATTAAAGAAAGGGATTGCCTTTCTTTAATCAATTATATAACTTATTCGATGTAATGCAAGAACTTTTTAAGGCAAAGGCACATATTTTTGACGAACAAGGGAGAGAGAGAAAGAATATGGTCAAGGCACACGGTCTATTAGTACTGGTAAGCTGAACACATTACTGCGCTTACA
>Ga0182010_10001484_pt1 | contig 12332 bp, 10 predicted proteins | sample 611E1MmetaG_FD_120488 | JGI IMG/M metagenome (GOLD analysis project Ga0182010, IMG submission 120488) | Permafrost microbial communities from Stordalen Mire, Sweden - 611E1M metaG | ecosystem: Environmental > Terrestrial > Soil > Wetlands > Permafrost | place: Sweden: Stordalen | collected...
CGGAGACGTTCTTCATCCCGTCGTCTTGCAGTAGAAGCCCGGCAATCAAGATGGGCAGCTTGCGCCCGCTGCGGTGGCCGCCGAACGCAGGCCAACCATAGCCGGCCTTCACGCAGCCGTAGAGATCGATCCCGTATTGCACCAGGTAGTTGGTGAGCGGCTCCTTGTCTGCCGCCGGGAAATCGAGCAGCAAGAGCAGGCTGGCGTAACTGACGGCAAAAGCGACGTGCTGGCCGTAGCTGGGCATGTACTCGGCGGGCGTATCGAAGAGGAAGGCATTGGTGTCGATCCACGGGCGCCGGAAGAGGGCCTCGAACTGCGCCAGGGTGGGTGTGCTCTGCGGTTTGGGCGCGGGCTGCGCGGGCAGAAGATCGCGGCGTAGCGCACTCGCGCGATGCAGGGTCTGGCTCCGGTCGCAGTAGGACGGCCTAAACGCGTCCGCGGCTGGAGCGGCCGACAGGACGGTCAAGACCGAGGCGCTTCGGACCGGGCTGCAGCTCTTGTCGCTCGCTCGCATCACCTCGGGTAGCGAGGCCGGCGTGGCCAGGCTGACGCTCGACACGAGTGAGTCGCCCGGTTTGAGCGACACCGGTGGATACGAGCGAAAGCTGGCGTCGAACCACCATGACTCGTCGGTACCGTCGTTGAGCCGCGAGTCGAAGGGACTCTTGCCATTGGAGGTCGGGAGGTTCACGACCGATCCGTTCAAAAACGGCGTGGCGTTGGTCGGCGCAGGGCTGATCGCGGTCACTGTCGCCGGGCCCACAATCCAATAGTCGCCGGTCACGAACTGGCCCGCCAGCACCGGCGCGGAGAAGGTCCAGGTCACGCCATCCTTGCTGATCGAGGTGACCAAGCTGCCGCCGTCGTTGCTGCTGCTTGCCCCATCGGACGCGCTGGTCGGTCCTGCGTCCGGAGCAAGGGCAGTTGCGCCGCCAGAGCTCATTGCGCCGCCCGTCTTGCTCGCGCCGCCCGAGATCAGCACACCACCTGAGCCGGTGGTGCCGCCAGTGCTGGATGTCCCGCCGGTGCTGGTCCTGCCGCCCGCGGGGGAAGATCCACCGAGCCTGGTGGTGCCGCCAGTCGTCCTGGACCCACCGGCGCTCGTGGCCCCGCCGGCGCTGACAGTGCCTCCGGCACTTCCGCCACCTGCAATGTTGGACCCACCCGAGCCAAACGCACCTCCCGTCGGCGTGCTGGCGACACCTCCTGACCCAGCAGGTGCGGGGCTCGTGCTTCCACCGGAAGCGCCGGTTCCGCTGCCTCCTGAGCAGGCGCCAAAGGCGAGAGCCAGTGAAACGCCAATTCGGACCCAACACGGATGCTGAGGAGTCTGAGTCATGTTCACCACCGCCGCCTATTGTATGATGGCGAAGGCCGTCCTGTCCCACTATTCGATCCATGTCTGGCTGCCAGAACTATTATCCGAGACACGCGAAGATGCGTCCACCGGAGGTATTCAAGTGAATCGTCGTGACTTTCTAGCTGCTGTGCCTGCCACCATTGCTGCCAACACTCTGCGGTTGCCCGCCGTGGCGCCAAATAGCGAGCCGGGCGAGGCCCTTGCTGCCTCGTCTGAATCGCACCCGCACGAGTTCGATTTTGGCTCCGCGCTGCAGGCGGCAGAAGCCATTCGCCGGAGAAAGGTTTCTTCGCTTGAGCTGACTCGCCGGGTGTTCGAGCGCATCGATCGCTACAACCCTGGGCTGAATGCTTTCGCCTATCAGCTGCGCGAAGAGGCGTTGGAACAGGCGAAGAAGGCTGACCAGGCTCCCTCCCGCGGGAGCAAGCGCGGGCTGTTTCACGGCGTGCCGATTCACGTGAAGGAGGCCTTTGCTGTCGCCGGCCGTCCGTGCACCTGGGGGATTGTTCCCTTTCGCAATTCGAAGGCGCCGGCCAGCGCCGAGGTCGTGGATCGGTTGCTGGGCGCCGGGGCGATATTGATCGGCGCAACCAACGTTCCAGTTGGGCTATCGGACTGGCAAAGCCACAACCCCATCTATGGCACGACCAACAATCCCTGGGACCTCAAGAAGACTCCGGGAGGATCCTCGGGTGGCAGCGCCGCGGCGTTGGCCGCCGGCCTCGGCTACCTGAGCGTGGGGAGCGACATCGGGGGCTCGATCCGCGTGCCTGCGCATTTCTGCGGGATCTACGGGCACAAGCCGACGATCGATTTGGTGAGCGCGCGCGGGCATCAACCGGGTGGTGGCAGCGGCGTACCGGGATTCTCATCCCTCATGGGCGTAGCTGGACCGATGGCGCGTGATGCGGGTGATCTGTTGGCGGCCCTGCAGATTCTGGGAGGCCCAACCGGCTGGGATGCCAAGGCGTGGAAGTGGGAGATGCCAGCGCCGCGCCACCAACGCCTCGGGGATTTTCGGGTTGGCTACGTTCTCGAGCAAAACTTTGCTCCTCCCACGCCGGGGGTCAGGCAGGTGCTGGAGAAGACGATTGAGCGCCTGGGCCGTGCCGGCGCCAAGCTGAAACCGGGATGGCCGGCGGGGGTCGATCCGGCGGCGTTGCTGAGTACCTACCTGTTTCACTTCAATGCATTCTTCTTCAGCGTTGCGCCGCCCGCGGTGCAGGCCGCCGAGCGGAGCCGCTGGGCAAAGTCGCAAAGCCCGGAAGCCATGGCGGCCCTCAGCTCGTTTGCCGATTGGCAGGCGCAGAACTTCAAGCGCCTCGCCTTTCGTGCCAAGTGGCAAGCTTACTTCGATGAAGTCGACGTGTTTCTGTCGCCGACAGCGTTCTCGGAGGCTTTCGCGCATGATCACAGCGAACCGCAAGACAGACGCACGATCGCCAGCGCGAGCGGCCCGCGGCGCTACTCTGATCTGTTTGACTGGATCGCGCCGGCGGCGTTGACGGGTTGTCCGGCGACGGTTGCGCCGGTCGGCCGGACTGAAGCCGGACTGCCGGTGGGAATCCAAATCATGGGGCCTTTCTGGGAAGATGCCACTCCGATTACTTTCGCAGATCTGTTGGCGCGAGAGATCGGCGGCTTCGCCGCGCCCCCGAACTACGCGGCGTAGGGCCCAGGCGCACAGGTTGGTGCCAGATGCCTACTGGCAGACCAAGCCGATTGGCACGGTACCGCGAAACAAGCCGTCGGCAGCTTGTTTTCACGCAGGAACTCGCGAACGGGGTGGTGCCAGAGGCTGGTTGAGCCTCGATGCGCGGGTCGGCTGCTGAACGGCTTGTGCCATCGAGGCCGGTTGCGTGCGAGCCCGCGCTCACAATCGATTCACATGTCCTCGGGTTCCCACAGGCCCAAGATGGCGCCAGTGGGGTCGACGATGATGCTGAGCCAGCCCATACCCTCGACTTTGGTTACGCCCTTCATGATCTTAGCGCGCAGCTTTTTCGCTTTTTTGGTCGCCGCATCGATGTCTTTCACCAACACGTAGGGCATCCAGGCCGACCCAGCTCCGGGAATCATCTGCTTCATCATCCCGCCGCCCACGCCTTTGCCGACCTTGATCACAGTGTACTCATCGCCCGGCGTCTCCGCCGGCACATCCTGGAGTTTCCAGTTGAAGAGTTTGGCGAAGAAAGCCTTCGCCTTGGGGAGATTCGTGGTGCTGAGCTCGACGTGGATGAACGGATTTCCCATGATGGTGTCTCCTTGTGCCTGCGAGTTGTGGCGCAGGTTGATTTCAGAGTTGGATGCCGGACGGCCCCCAACTTGTGTCTGCGCTGCGCGCCCTGTCCCCGCCCTTGCCCCGCCCCGCGATCGCGCGCCATCGCGCGCGCGAGTTTCGCGCGTAGCAAGCGCGGCGCCCCCGGCAGGACTCACAGCCTGAACAAGGACAGCTTCGTGTGACGAGCCACAAGGCGAAAGATTGTGTCCGCCGAGAGCAGTTCGGCGCCGAGGTCGAGGGCGCACTGGGCGACGTGAGCATCGGGGGTCGAGATAGAGAGACCCCTGGCCGCAAGCGAGTTGCGCAATCTGCCCACGCGAAACCAGTGCGCGACGTCCGCCGGGCACAGGGAAAGAGTCAGCAGGAATTCCTCCAGGTCGCCGCGTGCGCGTTCGGCCATCCGGCCAGAGAGAAGCTCGGCAGCGACGACCAGCGGCAAGTACACCGTCCCTTCCTCGAGCGAGGGCTCGATGATGGCATCGCCGCTCCCCTCCCGGAAGTACGCGATCCAGGACGAAGTATCAATGACGAGCGCGCTCACGAGAGGTCTCGATATCGATCGTCAGATGGAGCTTCCCCTTGAGCGCGCGTGCCTTGGCGGCCGCAGCCGAGCGTTTCACCCGCTCCAATCCTGCCACCAGTGTCTCCGTGATGCCCTTGCCGGTTACCTGACATGCGTCATCGACCAGCCTAACGGGAAGGTTGGCGGTCACCCGCCGGGTTTCCGGCACTGCACGACGATTCATACGATTATACGTACATCCGTATGCATGAGCGGTCAAGGCCACCGTCCCCATACCCGGCATTGAATGTCACAACCTCGCCGCCGATTGGTGTACCCTGAAACGGGAACCCACTTACCGCAATTCATGGAGGAACCGATGCACACCACGACATGCGTCGAGCCCACGGCCTTGGGCATGAAGGGGAATCTCCTGGCCATCCTAGCTGCGGGATTCTTGTTCGCCGCTTGCAGTTCTTCCGGGGGCGGCACGGCGACCGGTGGATCGGGCGTCCCGGGCGGCAACGGCGGGACCGCGGAAACGGGCGGACGCACGAGTCCGGAAACCAGCGCAACCGGCGGAACCACCAGCACGACTGCTTCGACCGGTGGCACAGCGACGGCGGGATCGGGCGGCACGACGACCGCTAGTGGTGGGCAACCCACCGCGACTGGCGGCGCGACCACCGCTAGTGGTGGTCGAACCACCGCGACTGGCGGCGCGACCACCGCTAGTGGTGGTCGAACCACCGCGACGGGAGGTGCGACGACCGCTGCCGGTGGGCGAACTAGCGCTACTGGCGGCGCGACCACCGCGACGGGCGGCACAGCCACCGATGCCGGGGCGGACCTCTCAGCCGATGTGCTGCATGACGGACCGGGCAATGCAGCGGATGCTCACACTGACCTCTCAGCCGATGTGCTGCACGACGGACCGGGCAACGCGGTGGATGCCCGCGCTGACGTCCACGGCGACGTCGCCAGCGACGGGCCGACCGGTGATGCCCCGCCTGCCCCATTCGACGCCACGCTGGGAGGCACGATGTTCGTCGCGAACGGGCAGATCTTCGACGCAACTGGCGCGGCCTTTCTGCCTTGGGGTGTGAACAAGGCCCACGTCGACCAGGAAAACAATGGGCTCGAGCTGACCGGAACCAACGCCGTGCGCGTGAATCTCTACTTCCGTCTGCCAAACGCGACAACGACAACCCTCTTCGATCGCTTCTACGCCGCCCATATCGTCGTGATCCCTGGGCGCTGGGAGGCGACCTGCATGGAGAGCAGTACCTTTGCGACCACGCTCGCCGCGGATGTGGACGCCTGGGTGGCCGAGGCCGCCGCGTGGAAGAAATACGAACGTGCCTCGATGATCAACATCTCGAACGAGGCCGGCCCCGCAAACTCGACGGTCTGGCGCGACCAGTACATCACCGCAGTTGGGCGCATGCGCACCGCCGGATATGCCGGTCTGCTGATGATTGACAGCGGTGGCTGCGGGCAGGACGTCGATGACATCGCGAAGTACGGAGCGGCTGTGCTCGCAGCCGATCCGTTGCACAACGTCGTTTTCTCGCTCCACGTTTACGGCGGCACCCCGGACGTCACGACACTAGACACCAACCTCGACCGGCTCAAGGCAACCGGGCTTGCGTTCCTGATCGGCGAGTTCGGACCTGGCCGCAACATTGGGCCGTCGCCGACCAACCTGGCGCCCGCTGATCTTATGGCCAGCGCACTCGCGCGTGGAATTGGAACCCTCGCGTGGGCGGCTGACGACAACAACCTCGCGAATTCGATGGCGGATGACGATTGGTTTTCCCTGTTCTACAACCTCATGAAGGCCTACACCGGAGACGCCGCTGACCTGACGATTTTCGGCAAGGTCGTGGTGAACGACCCCACGGTCGGGCTTCTCGCGGTCGCCAAGAAGGCAAGCGGGTTCTGACCGGGGCAGGTCGTGACGGGCCTCTTCGCCCAAATCTATGCTCCCTTGGCCTTGATCGGTCATCCAATTAACACTACTGATTGAAATTCGGATCGAGCCGACGCGTCGTGGAGGTCCCGACCGCAACGAACGCTGTGTGGGCTACTGCGGAGCCAGCTTGATGCGCGGTAGAGGCCGACGGTGCTCGCGCTGAAATAGTTGGACTGAGGCTACCAATCGGAAGAGGAGGGATTTCTCATGCGAGTACTCGTACGCTACCTGGGGATAGGGATGCTGGTCACCACCGCTTGTGGCAGCGGCGGCAGCAGCAAAAACGGCGGTCTGCAAAACTCCAATGGCAGGAACTCGCTAACAGGCCAATGCACCGGCTCGACATCGAGCCAGACTTGCACCGGCGAGGATGCCTACGCGCAGTGCCTTGAAACCGCGTGCGACGCCCAATTAAAGGCGGCCTTGGGCAACGGCTATGCCAGTGGATCGTTTTCCGGCCCGTGCGCACCGTATATATCTTGTGAGCTGGCCTGTCCCTGCGATGCCACGGCGAGCGCTTGCGACAACAATTGCTACACGACTGACGTGACAAGCAATGCCAGCTGTTCGGTGGCATTCTCGGCCATTAGCGTCTGTTCGCTTGGCTCAGGCTGTACTCTGCCGGTCTGCACGGCGAACACCACCGGAGCAGCCACCAGCACCGCAACGCTGATCAATACTGCGACTTTTACCAACACCTTCACCAACACCGCCACGCTGGTAAACACCTCGACTTTGACCAGCACCGCAACGCTCACCAACACGGCCAGCGGTACGAACACAGCAACAACAAACTGCGCAGCCCTCCTCGCCTGCTGCGATGCGCTGCTGGCTGGCCCGCAAGCCGCGGCCTTCCAGCAGACCTGCTCTCAACTCGCCTCCCTTACCGACAGCGTCTGCCAACAAGTCCTGGCAGGTTGGGCGCAAGCGGGGCTCTGCAAATAGCATCCAACCGTTTGAAGAACGGAGCGACTCATGAAGATCGGACTCATTGGATCCGGAGTAGTGGCACAAACCCTTGGGGTGAAACTGGTGGAACTCGGGCACGACGTGGTCCTGGGAACGAGGGATCCGAAGAAACTGGATGAGAAGAAGATGATGGCGGGCAGCCTGCGGGAGTGGCTGGAAACCGTGCAACACAAGGCGCGAGTGGTGACCTTTCAGGAAGCCGCCGTCTACGGAGAGGTCTTGCTGAACGCCACGCACGGGCTGGCCTCAATCGAGGCGCTCAAGCTGGCCGGGGTTGACAAGGTCGGCTCCAAAGTCCTGATCGACACCGCGAATGAATTGGATTTCAGCCAGGGGATGCCGCCGCGGGTGCTGGCCGCGCAGGACCGTTGCCTAGCGGAGAACATCCAGAAGACCTTCGCAAACCTGAAGGTGGTGAAGGCATTCAACATGGTTGCCGCGCCAGTCATGGTGAATCCCAAGGCGTTGAACCACGGCGACCATTCCTTGCTCATTTGTGGCAACGACGCGGCCGCGAAGGGGAAGGTGACCGAAATCCTGAAATCCTTTGGTTGGTCCGACGTGGTGGACGTGGGCGACATCTCCGCGGCCCGGGGACTGGAGATGTACCTGGGACTATGGGTGCGCCTGTGGGGCACATTGCAGACCCCGATGGTCAACATCAAGATTGTGCGTTGAAGTACTAGCGGGAGGCGCAGCGCTCGCTCACGGGCCGGTCGCCCATGCAATTGGATGGGCCGTCACCCCGTATTTCAGATCCACAAGTCGAGACAACGGTCCCCACGGGATCAACCCCTGGATGGAGGATATTCGGCGGATGCCAAGATTCTTGAGCACCTTGAACTTGATGATCTCGGCATGGCCCGGGCCAAACCCGGCAAACTCGGGCCGGAAACCTGAGAGTTCGAGTGCGCGGACCATGGTTTCCGGCTCGTACAGACTGATGTGAATCTCAGGGACAAAGTACGACCACGAAAGTAGCCTCTTGCGAACCGGTTTCGCATTCCCCGTGGTGTAAAAGAAGAGGCCGTCGGGCCGCAAGAGGCGACGAATCCGACGGAGCACATCCAAGGGATCTGTCACGTGCTCCAGCACCTCGATGGCGGTTACCACGTCAAACATGCCGTCCATGGCATCAAGTTGGGCCGAGTCCAGGAAGGGAATGCCGTAGCTGGCCGCCTTCTCTTTGATCCATCCCTGCTCGTGACCGAAGACGCGCAGGTTTCCATTTTGTGCACAGTAGCGAACCAACCCGCCGTTCCCGCAGCCAAAATCGAGCCAGCGAGTCTCGGGCTTCAGATCGATCAGGGATCCAACCCGCGCCAAGATGCCCCGCCATTCGTACAGCCGAACACTGTGCAGCGGCTCCTCCAATTCGAACACGTAGTCGACCATCGGATCCACACCTTTGCCTCGGTAGTAGGCCTCGGTGTAGATTGCCTGGTAGTCGGTCCACGGATTTGACACAAACGAATAGTGGCAAATCGGGCAATGCCATAGCTGGAATGGTCCTCGCTTGGAAACCCCAGTCTTGCTTCCCAACTTCGCGGCATCTGCGCCACATATCTTGCACTGCAAATGTTCCATTTGGCCTCGTGATGCTCAGTCGCCGAGCTACTTCAGCGTGTAGTCGAGCACGTAGATACTCGAAGAACTTTTCTGCGGGTAGAAGATCGTGAGTTTGTCTTCCGCTGCCAGGCGGGCCGTGTCGATGAGCGGATCGGAGAAGAACCTCCCCGAATCGGCAATGTTAAGGACAACCCAAGTGGCGAAGCCGGATGCGGCCGAGGCGGCTGCAATTCTCAGGTCAGGCAAAACCGCGTAGACGTTGTTGCTGGAGGAAATGGCCAGCTTGCCCCGAAAACTCGCCACCACCGGCAATCCCATGGCAGTCCTGGTCCAGGTTCCACTGGCCGCTCGCCAATAGTCGAAAAACTGGCTCTTGCTCCTGGCGCTGTCGAAGCTGGAGTCATCGGCTTGTGAATCGGGCATGTGCGACAGGAGCACGTGGACTATACCCGCGGCGTCGATCGCCATGTGCTCCTGGTTGATCAGCCCGCGGTTCTGGTTGATGGTCCAGACCTTGATCCCCGACGAGTTCTTGCTCACGAAAGATGATCCCGTGCTGGCAACCGCAGCGCCGACATTGTTCTTCCAGGTCCGCCCGTGGTCATCACTGTAGATGTAGAGCAGGTCGTGATTGGTCGAGGCGTCGGGAGTTTCCCGCCAGCACCATGACATGTGTAGACGGGATCCGCCCCTGGTGTAGGACAAACCATGGGGATACGCATTGATGCTGTCGATGGTGCCGCTGATGTACATGCCCAAGGAAGTCCAGGCCTGGGTGGCGGCGTCGTATTCCCACAAATACTCGTCGCCGCTGCCGCTCGTGCCAATGCGGGCTTCGAACAGCATCTTGTTGCCGTCTGGCTCGGTCACGAAGCGTGGATAGGTCACCAGGGCCACGGTCGTGCTGCCCACCAGGCTGCTGCTGACCGCCGAGAAACTCGCAGCCGCCCATGCAAGCGTGCTTGGATTGGCCAGCAGCCCGGCAACCGACTTGCGGTAGTGCAGGTTGTTCGAATGGTGGTCGAAGGAAAGGTGAAGTGTCCCATCCTTGGGACAAATGCCGAGGGAGATGGTGTTGTGAGCGTCGTCGGCACTGAGGCTGTAGTCGGTGAATTCGAGAGTCGACCAGGTTCCGCTGGGCAGGGCTTTTCTGGCCAGCACCACATGGCGGCTGGTATTCCAGAAGGCGGCGTACTGATAGCCGTTGTAACTGACGATGCCATCCTGCTGGAAAGACTCCCCGTTTAGGTAGCCACCGTACGAAACGATGGTCAAACCCGCATTGGTCAGCAGGACTTCGCCGTCCTTGCTGATATTGACCGTCGCGCCACCGGTGGGGCTGCCTCCGGTTGCTTGGCCCCCGGTGAAGGTCGACCCGCCAAAGGTTGCTGTCGTGCTGCCGCCTTGGCCACCAGTCGTGGTCGACCCGCCAGAGCTTGCGGTCGTGCCCCCTGCCCCGCCAGGGCTGGAACCTCCCGCGACTGTGGAGATTCCGCCCGTCGGGATTCCACCTGGGGCTGTGCCTCCAGCGCGGCTACCGCCGGCCGTGGCGCCTGCTTGGCCACCGAGGCTGAAGGACCCTCCGGTGACCGTGACGAATCCGCCGGTGGCCGCGCCACCATCGCCACTGCCGCCCGTCATGAAAGTCGTGCCGCTGGACAAGCTACCGCCGAGAGCACTACCGCCCGTGGCGCTACCGCCAGCAAAGCTACCGCCGAGCGCGCTGCCGCCGTTGGCGCTCCCGCCGGCCGCGCTCCCCCCGGCTGCACTGCCGCCGCTGGCGCCACCGAAATTCCAGGATGTAGCAGAAGACGTGGTTAGCATACCGCCCGCAGATCCCCCCTGTCCCGATGCAGGCGCAACGCTGCCCCGGTTTCCAGAGCTGCAGCCCCAGAACATGCCGAGGCCGACTATGGCCAGGACACTGACGTTTCTGTGCGGCCTGTGCAGGGAGCGGTTCATTTTGGGCACGTTTGGCGAGCGAACGATGCTCGCCCCTACTCGGGCAGGTCCGCGCTGCGGGCGCGGGCCACGCCGGCCTCGAAGGCGGCGCGTTCCACCGCCTGGGCCACCGCCTTGTGCATGTCCAGGTTGAGCATCGACGGCACCAGTTCGCCGGTGGCGGCGAAGGATGCGATGGTGCGCGCGGCGGCGATCTTCATGCGATTGCAGATCGATCGGGCACGGGCATTGAGCGCGCCGCGGAATATACCGGGAAAGGCCAGGCCGTTGTTCACGCTGCGACCGTCGGCGGCAAAGGCCGCGCCGGCTTTGCGCGCGTCCTCGGGCGAGATCTCGGGTCGAGGGTTGGACATCGCCAGGATGATCTGCCCCTTGCGGATCATGGCGGGTTTGAGCAGACCGGCCGCGCCAGTCACGCCAATCACGATGTCCGCGGTTCGCATGACCTCGTCGAGCGACATGGGCGTGCCGCCCGCTTTCGCGAAGATCTCCATCGCGCCCGGGTTGATGTCGGTGCCCACCATGCGCTTGGCACCGTAGGCGATGAGCAGTTTTGTAATGCCGATGCCAGCGGCGCCCAGCCCCACCACCCCGACGCAGTCGTTGCGAAAGGGTTTGCCCACGTATTTCGTGGCATTGAGCAGAGCGGCCAGGGCCACGGTTGCGGTACCGTGCTGGTCATCGTGCATGACCGGGATGTCCAGCATCTCGTCGAGGCGTCGCTCGATTTCGAAGCACTCCGGCGCCTTGATGTCCTCCAGCTTGATGGCGCCGAAGGTGGGCGCGATGATCGCGACGGTGCGAATAATCTCCTCGGTGTCCTTGCTCGCCAGCAAAATGGGCACGCCGTTGATACCGACCAGCGCATCGAACAGGACCGCCTTGCCCTCCATCACCGGCATGCCGGCCACCGGCCCGATGTCGCCCAGGCCCAGGATGGCCGTGCCGTTGGTGACGATGGCCACGGTGTTTCCGATCGCGGTGTACTCGTACTTCAGTTCTGGCGTCTGCTCGATCAGCTTGCACACCTTGGCCACGCCCGGCGTGTAGATCTTGCGCAGGGTCGCCAAACCGTCGAGCGCGACCCGGCTCTTGACCTGGATCTTGCCACCCCGATGCATCTCCAAGACTGGGTCGATGATCTCGGAGATGATCACGCCATCGACCTTGCCGATCTCGGCCAGCACCTCTTGCAGTTGCGCCTCGTCGTCGATGAATAGCGTCAGATCGCGGGTGTTGTACTCGACCCCGTAGGAGACCAAATGCAGGTCAGTGATGTTGCCGCCGGCATTGCCGACCGCGGTGGCAACCCGACCCAGGTATCCTGGCTGGTCCAGAATCATGAGGCGGATGGTCTTGACGATCTTGTCGATGCCCTTCTCGATCTGCATCATGCAACTCCTGCACAATCGTATCACCAGAAGGCGCGCTGCGAGCGGATAGCAACCGACCCGCTGCGCAGATCGGGCAGCGAGCGAAGCCCGGATAGGATTCGCCCCATTGCGGCCGCGACCCGGCCTCACGGCGGCGGCGCATTGCAGTTGAAGCCGCAGGCCCAGAAGCCTTGCTGATAGTCGAAATTGCAGGTGCTAACGGCGCAATCGCTGTCGTCGAGACAGGCATCGCGTGCAGTGTGGCAGTGGTAGGTAAGGCCACACCAACTGCCGGACTGGCTGGTGCTGGGCGAGCAGAAGCTGCCTGCTCCACAATC
>Ga0182010_10001485_pt1 | contig 12324 bp, 9 predicted proteins | sample 611E1MmetaG_FD_120488 | JGI IMG/M metagenome (GOLD analysis project Ga0182010, IMG submission 120488) | Permafrost microbial communities from Stordalen Mire, Sweden - 611E1M metaG | ecosystem: Environmental > Terrestrial > Soil > Wetlands > Permafrost | place: Sweden: Stordalen | collected...
ACTCAGAAATCCAAGCACTTCCGATCCTAAATTACTTGATGTACTCGGAGAATTAAGGCAGCAGATCGATGTCTATGATGATCATCTTCTCGATCTGATGGAAAAAAGAATGAAAATAGCAGAAACTATTGGTCATTATAAAAAGGAAAATAATATCACTATCTTGCAGACAACCCGGTGGGATGAAATTATAAATAAAGTAATTGCAAAGGGGCTGGCTAAAGGACTTAGTTCCGAGCTGATTGATACAATTTTCAAAGCAATACACCAAGAGTCCATTAACCATCAGATGAAGGTTATGAATAACGGTGTGAAGAGCAATACTGGCGAAAAATGAAAACTACAGGAACTTATGGAAAGATATCTGGAACCGTCCGAATTAAAAGGTAATATTAAAGCTCCGGCTTCAAAAAGCATGACTCAAAGGGCTATTGCTGCCTCATTGCTTGCTGACGGTGAAAGTATCATACATAATCCATCATATTGCGACGACTCATTAGCAGCAATGAGCATTGCTGTAGGACTTGGTGCAAGGGTTGAACCACAGGTACACGAACTGAAGATAACCGGTTCTGCAATTTTAAAGGAATCAAAGCTTAACTGCGGAGAATCAGGTCTTGCAATACGTATGTTCTCTCCGATAGCTGCATTATATTCTGCTGAAATTACACTTGTTGGTGCAAATTCATTAAAAAAAAGACCGATGTCAATGATTGAAGAGGCCTTGAATCAGCTGGGAGTAAAATGTAAAAGCACAGATGGATTTCTCCCGCTGACTATCCGGGGACCATTGGCCGGCGGAAAAATAGAAATTGACGGCTCAGTAAGCAGCCAGTTGTTAACAGGTCTGCTTATGGCTCTGCCACTTGCTTCAAAAGACTCTGAGATTAAAGTCAGAAACCTTAAGAGCAAACCCTATATTGACATGACTATTCAACTGCTTAACTCCTTCGGTATTTCCATAATGACTTCAGATTATAACTTGTTCCGTATTCCGGGCAATCAGAAGTATAAACCTAACAGTTATACAGTGGAGGGCGACTGGAGCGGAGGGGCCTTCCTCCTTGTGGCAGGTGCCATCAACGGTCAACTGTGCGTGAAAGGATTAAGGAATGACAGCAAGCAAAGTGACATGGCAGTTCTTAAGGCACTTGAAATAGCTGGAGCGAAATTGACATTAGGAGAGGACCACATTGATATTTCCAGATCACAATTAAAGGCATTTGAGTTTAATGCTACTGAATCACCTGATCTGTTTCCTCCTCTTGTTGCGTTGGCATCATATTGTAAGGGAGTTTCAGCTATCAAAGGTGTTACAAGGCTGATTTATAAGGAGAGCAACAGGGCTAATACTCTCAAAGAAGAATTTGGAAAGATGAATATCAAGATAGAAATTGCTGATGATATGATGTTCGTGACAGGGGGGAGACCACAGGGCGCAAGAGTGGAATCGCATGATGACCATCGGATTGCAATGGCTGTTGCTGTTGCTTCGTTGGGAGCTTCAGGAAAAATATCGATCAGAGATTCCCAATGTGTTGCAAAATCCTATCCGCATTTCTTTGAGGATCTCAGACAGCTTGGAGCCCTGGTTCATGAATAATTCACGGTACAGGTGATAATTGATAAATTCTCTAATAGAAAAAGACCTTTTGATTGAAATATTTAAATATTATCAGATTTTCTGATGAGATTTTAAATTTTTGATTATTTTTGAGCACATAAACGATGATCCCGGTAGACGGGTATATTCAATAACACTTTTTGACAAGCTCATTTGATGAATACAAAATTGTTTTATATATGGTCGTGGCACAGCTCAACTGATTCAGCTGTGAAACAAGCCATTATATAGCAATACAAGATATTTATTTATAGAGGCATGCTGTTCACAGCGTGCTTTTTTTGTTTTAAAGTTTTAACAACCTAATATTTGACAACAATGGAAAAGATCAGAAAAATCATCTTAAGCGAAAGTGAAATGCCAAGGCAATGGTATAATATCATTCCTGATATGCCTAACAAACCAATGCCTCCTCTTAATCCGGTCACAAGGCAGCCTGTAGGGCCGGCCGACCTTGCCCCTATTTTCCCTATGGAACTGATTAAACAGGAAGTATCATCTGAAAGATATATCGATATCCCTGATGAGGTCCTTGACCTCTACAGAACTTATCGTCCTGCTCCCCTTTTCAGGGCAGTTAACCTTGAAAAAGCTCTGGGAACAAAGAGCAAAATTTATTATAAATATGAGGGTGGCAATTATTCCGGCTCCCATAAAGCAAACACAGCTATTCCTCAGGCTTACTACAACAAAAAAGAGGGAGTGAGAAGAATTACTACCGAGACAGGTGCAGGTCAATGGGGCAGTGCAATGAGTTTTGCCTGCAACTATTTCGGTCTTGAACTGCTGGTCTTTATGGTAAAAGTCAGTTACAATCAAAAACCGGGCCGCAAGCTTTTAATGAATACCTATAATGCCAAAGTTGTTGCTTCTCCAAGCTCTATGACAGTTTATGGCAGAAAAGTCCTTGAATTGGATCCGGACTCCCCCGGAAGTCTGGGTATTGCAATCTCAGAAGCAATGGAGGTAGCCGTACAGGATGCATATACCAAATATTCCCTGGGCAGCGTACTAAACCATGTAATTCTTCACCAGACAATTATTGGTGAAGAAGCACTGCTTCAAATGGAAAAGACAGGAGATTACCCCGATGTTGTTATTGGCTGTTTTGGTGGTGGATCGAACTTTTCAGGAATTGCATTTCCTTTTCTTCGTGAAAAACTTAATACAGGTAAGAATACAAGGTTCGTAGCCGTTGAACCTGCATCATGTCCCAAACTTACCAAAGGAAAATTCATGTATGACTTTGGTGATTCTGCAGGAATGACACCTCTCCTTCCAATGTACACGCTTGGACATAATTATATACCTGAGAAGATCCATGCTGGAGGGTTACGGTATCATGGTGCCGGAGTGCTCGTAAGCCAGCTTCTCAAAGATGGACTCATCGAAGCTAAAGCCAAGATGCAGAGGGAATGTTTTGAATCAGGGGTGCTTTTCGCAAGAACGGAAGGTATTCTTCCGGCACCTGAATCGACATATGCCATAGCAGGAGCACTTGACGAGGCAAGAAAAGCTGACCTGGAAGGTGTCTCAAAAACAATACTGTTCAACCTTAGTGGCCATGGTCATTTCGATATTTCCGCATATGAGAAGTATTTTGAAAATAACCTTCCGGATCATGAACTTACAACAGCTGAGGTTGAAGATGCAATAAGTAAAATTAATTTACCGGCTTGACCTCTCCCTAAATCCCTTCCCCAGGGGGGAGGGACTTAAAAAGGATGTTATCTTCTACTCCCAGTTTCCCTTTGGAGACAGGAGTAACTAAATTAATATCATTGTAATAGCCCCTCTCTCTTGGGGGAGGGGTTGGGGAGAAGCAAAAACTAGAAATCCGAATAGGAAGTCGGATGAAGCAGATACGGACTGGCTTTTGAAACAGTATTTTTATACTCCTCCATTCCTGAAAGCTTCTTCCATTCTTCTGTTGCACCAAAAGCTTTCCAGTGATCATCATGCGATTTCATATCCGAAAATGTAGTCATATACATAAGATTAGGCATATGACTTCCTAATAGTACTTCACCCCAAAAGACAGGATTGAATTCAAGTTTTTTGAATATATCAATCTCCCCGCCCTGATTAAACATTTCAATCTTTTTCACTGCCTTGGCGTCAGTAGCACTTTCATAACTTCTTAATTCATATATTCTTTCTGATGGTGAATTTGAGAATTCTGGTGCTGAAAACTGAGGAAAATCCATAAATGCCTTGAGAAAAATACTCTCATACCTCTTATAAGGAGGTTCGCTAAAGACAGCATCGGCAAAAGGTTTCCCTGCTTCTGAAAATACCTTGTCTTTCTGCAGTTGTTCTGCCAATTGCATAAACTGATCAACAGTTTTAAAAGGTATAAAAACATAGATTATTTTCCCAAAAGCTGTATCAGCTTCAACAGGTTTGAATACTCCGACAATCGGAATACCTGCACGATGGAGGGCCGGCAGATATGCCTCTTTCAGGTAAGTATCAACCTTCCCTTCCTGAGTCTTATCAGCAATATGGTAGATCTTTATCTCGTAATACTGCTGTTTTGCCGGTCCGGCACCAAGAGCACTTATTGCAACAGTCATGAGTAAAATTAATATAGGCATAAGCCGGTAAAAGAGATTTGATTTTTTCATAGTTAAAATATTTATTGTCAATTTATTAGGATAATCGATATGTTTTCTAAAAAAATCCATTAACCACTAATTCCGATAGCTATCGGAACGTAAAGTCCCTATAGGTATGTTTTCAAGTTAAGAACTATAGCTTTTTCTTAGTTCATTTAAAACCCCCATCCTAGCCTTCCCCCAGGGGGGAAGGAACAAAACCTTTCCCCCTTGGGGGAAAATGAAAGGGGGTATAAAGGCAAGTTATAAAGGGTTTATAGGAGAACCTAAAAATCTGAAATGTATTAATATGCATTCGAAAACTCCTTAAAGATTTTATTCGCCTGTTCAGAGGTCAGTGCAGACCCTGATTTAATATAGAACCGGTGATATAATGTTACCGGTTTCCCTTTTTCAATCACATAACTTCTTTTCTCCTGTTTCGGATCATAAGAATTCTGTCCAAAGTTATTAACTGAAAATAATCCATATCCCCGGGCATGAGCATAAGCAGGATATCCCGGGTTTTTGGGACTATCAAAAATAGCCATTGAAATAATAACATTATTCTTCGTTCCTGTCAGAATTACCCAGCCATTTCTTGTCCCCCAAACAGAATCCCCTTTCAAACCATTGCTCGAGGTATACATACCTGTAACGCCCTTATTGTCAATTGCTTTTATGGTTGTTGGATTACCTTTTTCATCAACAAAAACCAAGGGTTCAGTAGCAGGCATTTCGAAGGCTCTGTCAACCCTGATTGCAAACAAACCCTCCTTACTGTCACCGAATGTAACCGGACCTGCTACAGCTGTAAGAGTAGATACATGATCAATTGTACGTGAATTTTTATCTCCCTCAAAGATATACCTGCAATTCTCGGTTAGAATAGTATTCCCTTTGTTATCGTTCCAATCCAGGACTACTTCGAGTATTCCTCTTCTTCCACCGGCTATAATATTTATTTTTTTATGAACTATATGTCCGTATAATTCCTTTTTATCAGCAGGTATCTCTGAAGAATTATTCCAGAAATCGAGTCCATTGACATTGCCATGGTTAAACCATATTCCTATATGGTGAGGATGATCAACACGGTCTCCTTTTCTTGGTTCAACAGGGTAGCCTCTGGTAATTACCGAGCCATCAGGTGAGTACACAGGGTAAAGAAAGGTTTTTTCAATATTTCCGGGATACCGGTATGATGTAAAGAGAGTTCCATTAACAAACACATCAACTCTTTGTTTATCCTCAACATTGACAAGTTTCACGCCTTTTTCTGCAGAGACCTTGGCATTCAGGATCATCCCTGTAGAGACTAAAGAAATAAAAAATCCTCTCCTGATCCATTTTAAGCCAGTCCGTTTAAACCTGATTGTATTCATGATGGAATATAATTATTAATACCTGAACACTTTTCCACCTGCAAGAACCTCCTGTTTTGCTTCATCAAATGAACTCTTTTCACCGGTCCTGAGTGCGGCTGTGCACATTATTGTTGCTATTGAGTGGTTATATCCGGCCATAATGTCAGCGTTTGGTTTTTTACGTGAACGGACACAATCCATCCAGTTCCTCATGTGTGCATTTGTCATAGGATCAGAACCTGTGTTTGCGGATGTTTCCACCTTAAATCCGGGCAAATCCATTGATTCAAGCAGATTTGCCTTCATATTCATCTCTTTTGCTTCATTTTCAGTGAGGCCTCCTTCTGAATTGATTTTATTTGTGTCAAGATTCATGGAACCTCCGTTTGAATAATAAATCTCTTTGGTTCCTCCTGCAGAATTTGTAAAACGGGAGGTGTAAACAACCTGGAAGCCGGAATTGGCATCGCCATAATCCATGACAGCAGTCATTGTGTCAAAATTGGTACGTCCGTCTTTCCATAAATATATCCCTCCGTTAGCTGCAACGCTTCTTGGATGGCTTAATCCGGTGAACCAGTGAACAGTATCTATCTGGTGGGCCATCCATTGTCCGGGTATACCGGATGAATATGGCCAGAACAGCCTGAACTCAAGATATTTTCTCGGATCCCATGCGGCAGGTTCGCGGTTCATCTGGAATCGTTTCCAGTCTGTATCAGTCTCTTTAATAATGGAAGTAAGACCGGGTCTTCTCCATCTTCCCGGCTGATTGACATTCCACGACATCTCGACCATTACAATTTTTCCAAACTTGCCGGATCTGATATATTCATTGGCAGCAATATAGTTAGGGGTGCTTCTTCGCTGTGAACCTATCTGCACAATTTTTTTTGTATCCTGAACAGCTTTCAGTGCTTCCCTTGCATCAGCCATTGACTCGGCAAAAGGTTTCTCACAATAAGCATCCTGACCTGCCTTTACAGCTTCAGCAAGCACAAGAGCATGCTGAAAATCTGCCGTACTGATAATTACTGCATCAGTATCCTTCCCGCTGTATAGCTCATCATTATTACGTGCTTTCCTGACTGTTATTCCCTTCTCTTTGAAAAATGTTTCAGCTTCATCGCGGCGTCTGTTCCAGAGATCAGAAACTGCTACAATTTCAAAGTTAAATTCTTTAGCCAGACTCAGGAAGGCAGGAGCAAGTGATGATCTGAACCTGTCGGAAAATCCAACGACACCAACACGAACCCTGTCATTTGCACCTATGATGCGTGAATAACTTTTTGCACCGAGTGTCATTCCTGCTGCTCCCAGTGCTGATTTTTGAATGAATTCCCTGCGTGTTGCCATAATATATATTTTAATGTAAATTTACTTCCAATTCGTTAACGTACACATTAAAACTGAGAGTTTTTTCAAATTTGCTTACATTAACTTCTTTTAACAATCTTATCATCAGAATCGGGTATATTTGACCGACCTACTTAGAGTTTATTTAATTTTTAGTTAGTATTGAAAATGAAAAGGATTCTTGTTGATATGGATGGAGTTCTGGCAGATGTTTATGCTCGTTTCTTTGAATTGTACAAGGAGGGAACCGGGCTGACTAAAACTACGAATGAGATAATGGGACTTAAGGAAGCTGAGGCATTTCCGGAGGCGATAAGATGGGTTGAAACAACCGGATTCTTCAGATCCCTCCCGGTTATACCTGATAGCCAGAGGGTTCTGAAACTTCTAAATGAATCCTATGAAATAATAGTTATTTCAATGGCAACGGAGTATCCTGCAAGCCTCACTGACAAACAATTATGGCTCAATGATCATTTCCCGTTTATAAACTGGAAACAGATTGTATTCTGTGGCAACAAGAGTCTTATTCCTGCAGATTTAATGATAGATGACCACTTTAAGAATCTTGATAATTTTGACGGGGAAACAATCATGTTCATACAACCGCATAATATTAACGCTGTTGATCATCATCACAGGAGAGTATCGTCCTGGGCTGAAATTGAAAAAATCCTTCTGTAGCATTAATGAAAAGGATTATTTAACATTTTTAAAGCCACAATCTGTAATTTGTATTTATAAGCCGTAAACTAATTTTATATCTTTGAAACGATAGTCAATTACTTAATAGCTATACCAAAACAATTCCTTATCGTTCCGCTGATTTATTTATAAGATCCCAAACTACACTTAACGATCAAAGAAAATTTTATGGAAAACGAAAACAAACCAGTTATAAAACGACTTTATTCTCTTGATGCCCTGCGAGGATTCGATATGTTCTGGATCATGGGTGGAGAAGGAATTTTTGTAGGACTTGCGACGCTTACCGGCTGGCCTCTTTTTAAATGGTGGGCGGAACAATGCGAGCATGTTCCCTGGCATGGTTTCCATTTCTACGACATGATTTTCCCATTGTTCCTTTTTATCGCCGGAATATCATTCCCATTTTCAATGGCGAAACGAACAGCAAGAAATGACACGCGTGGATCTATCTATAAACATGTCATCAGCAGGGGTTTAATACTTGTTGTTCTGGGTATCATCTATAATAACGGTATCAATTTCGATTTTGCTCATCTAAGATATGGAAGTGTTCTTGGAAGAATCGGACTTGCCTGGATGTTCGCAGCTCTGATCTTTATGAACACCAAACTTAATTACAGGATTATCTGGTTCTGTGTAATTTTAATCGGCTATTGGTTACTTTTGCTGCTTTTTCCTGCACACGATTTAGGATCCAGTGATATCTTTTCCCAGGAGGGAAATCTTACAAGCTATATTGATCGTCTCCTGATGCCAGGAAGACTTCATCGTGGCAATCATGATCCCGAAGGATTACTAAGTACTCTGCCGGCAATAGGAACAGCATTACTTGGGATGTTCACAGGAGAATTCCTTTTGTCAGAATACCTGAATGAAAAACCTTACCGTAAAGTACTTTATCTTGTTCTGGCTGCTATTATTTTAATGATAACCGGAAGGATCTGGAATATAGTTTTCCCGATAAACAAAAACCTCTGGACCAGTTCCTTTGTTTGTTTTGTTGGTGGCCTCAGTTTGCTTCTGTTCTCCATATTTTATCTTATCATTGATGTACTGGGATATAAAAAATGGGCATTGTTTTTTGTAGTTATTGGTATGAATCCTATCACAATTTATCTTACTGTGAGAATTGTTAATTTCAAATTAGCGTCGAAATTTTTCTTTGACGGACTTGCATCCATAATGCCGGAAACCTGGACCCCGCTTATAGAGGGATTCGGAGTAACCACCGTAGCATGGGTGTTCCTGTATATTCTTTATAAGAAAAAAATATTTTTGAAGATCTGACTTCATTGTTCCGGGAATGATTAAAGACATGAATGCCAGTGAAATATCTTAAGAAATATTATCTGAATAACGGGTTCAGATAATCAACACAAAGAAACCATGAAGACAATATCAAAATTTTTAACACTGATTCTTGGCCTTTTAAGTTTCACAGGTATATCAGGGCAGGATTTTTCAGTTTATCTTCACACTGACCGGTCCTATTATATTCCCGGAGAGCTTATCTTATTCAGGGCTTATATTTCAGATGGACAGAACAATAGAAAGATACCTGTTAATGACACACTTCATCTTTATCTCCTCGATCAATTCGGAGTTGAGGTAACTTCCGGTTCATTTCCGGTTAATAATACTATGATAAGCGGGAATGTTACCCTGCCTGATTTCCTGACAGAAGGAAATTATATTTTGGTTGGATACACGAATTCAATGAAAAACCTTTCACCTGATAAGTTATTTTCCAGAATAGTTGAAATCAGGAAGTCTGTGGATGATTACCTGATAGCCAATTTATCATTGTCAGATGTCGTATATGAACCTGCCGGAGATTTTTCAGCACAAATCAGATTTTCAGGAAAAGACAATATATCTGTTTCAGCAACTTTCTCGTACCAGGTATTCGGAAATAAAGAAGAGATACTTAATGGAAATAATAAAGCCAATAGCGATGGCATTGCCAATATTAAATTTAAACTTCCGAAGTTTGATAGTAAAGAATCGCTTAAACTTATTGTAGTTGCATCATCCAGGGGAATCAAAAACATCACGGGAGTTATTATTCCAACTCATTTTAACATTGATGATTCTAAAAATAATCAAACCGGAATTCCCTCAGTTAATGAATCAAAACATTTAACTATCCAGATAAAGGCTATTAATCAGACTGCTGATAAAAGGGGTAAGTTCCAGATGGAGATCTCTGTCACGGATGAAAAAGGAATTCCAGCCATGGTTAATCTGTCAGTCTCAGTCTCAAATCTTTTGCAGCGTCAGCTTCCATACGAGAATGATAATATCCTCAGCGCGGGTCAGAACAAAGACATGCCCGAGGCCGACACCAATACAGCTATAAAAGAATACTTTACACAATATCTGATACAAAAAACACAATACCCTGGTACTCCGTTTATTGTTCAGGAGAAAAACAACGCTAAAAAGCTTCATAAATCAGAGGGATCCACTAATAAAAAGAATCAGATCGGATACTCAAGCGACAGAAGTATCTTCGATATTCTTATGTCTATTAAGACATATCACATTGATAATGGAAAGATTACATTTAACAGTGAGGCCTTGAATTCTATTAATAATATGGATGGCGCGCTCATAATTGTTGATGGTATAAATATGGGGACCGACGCCTCAATCCTTAATACAATTCCCGTACCCGATATTGCAAAAATCACGGCATCGACAAACGTTGTTGATATTCAAAGATACTCAGGTTTGAATAGTGCAGGAATTATCGAGATCTCCATGAAGAAAAGTAAAGAATATTTAAAAATTGAAGAAAATTCTTCCAAACCTAAGAGCAACACTCTTTTTTGGGGGCCAGATATAATGACCGATAGTTCAGGTAAAGCTACCTTCAGTTTTACTAACAACGAAAAAACGCAGGAGGTATTAATATCTGTCGATGGACTGTCAGCTGGTGGGGCCTGTGGAAGCAGTACGCTTCAATATTCATTAAAGTGATCTGGCTGGGAAAGCAACCCTTTATGGAATTTCTATCAGCTTAACCAGATATACAAAAACAGTGTGATTATTGAAAGAATTCCCAAATGCAATCTCCAGTCGGTAATTCCTTCGAATCTTGAAATTTTGCCGGAATAGTTAATTGTAGTCATTTCAAGTTTGTCAGGAGCCGTTTTTTCAGTAAATACAGATACTGCAAACAACACACCTGTGATTAATATTTCTGCCCAGAGTCCCCTGTAGCCAAAATTTAATGTTAATTTATGATGAAGAAGCGGGAATACAGCTTTGCCAGTTTCCGGGCCGATGAACTGGTCAACAACAAAAATTGTTGCAATTATTATACCAACGAGGACTGAAGCTGCAGCTCCCTTCAAGGTTACTTTTTTACTGACAATTCCGAAGAAAATAGCTGGAAAAACAGGAATAACAAGGTATGCTGTTATAGTCTGCAGATATTTATAGAGTCCCTCTTCATTCTTATAAACAAGGTAAGCTGCTACAATACCCAATAAAGAGACTATCAGTATTATATAACGCCCCATGGATACCTGTTTCTTTTCAGGAAAGTCAGGTTTAAACTCTAAAATAAAATCCCTCACAACCAGGGTAGAAACTGAATTAAGAACCGCTATCAGAGAAGTAACAAGGGCGGCCATTAATGAAGCCAAGAGCAATCCCCTTAATCCACTGGGAAGCAGATTGTTGAGCAACAATACAAAAGTTTGTTTAGTGGCATCACCAACAAGTTTTCCCGGGAACAATGCATAAGCTATTACACCGGGCAAGGCAAAGATGAATATAGGCAGAAGTTTTAATACTACCGCAAACATAGCACCCCATCTTGCCTGTTTAAGATCAGGAGCGGCAAGCACACGCTGTACATTTACCTGATCGATCCCCCAATAGAAGATTCCTGCATAAAATGCTGTCGCAAGTATGCCCCAGAAAGGATAAACCTGGTCATCAGGCCTCGCAATTGACATCATCTGAGGTACCTTCGACATCAATCCGTCCCAGCCGTGCACCCTGTGAAGACCAATCATAAGCATTATTACAGACCCGCCTATCATTATAATCACCTGAATAGCATCAGAGTAGGCAACTGCAGTAAACCCTCCTATAATTGTGAATATTGCAACACCGAAAGCTATACAAATTACCGTGGTCATTACATTCCATCCAACAATACTATTCAGTACCAGAGCACCGGCAAAAAGGGTAAATGCCAGCTTTGTCATTATGCTTATTACCAACATCAAACCTGAGAAAAAAGTCCTTGCCCGGCGATTATACCTTAGTTCAAGAAATTCAGGAATTGTGAAGATTTTATTCTTCATATAATATGGGAACAGGATCGCACACGCAAATCCAAGTGTTATTGCGCATGTCAGCTCAACCGAACCTGCGGCCAGACCGTAACGGTATGAGTCCCCGGAGAGGCCAACCAGATGCTCAGCTCCGATATTAGTAGCAAAAAGTGATGCACCGATTATTGGCCATTTAATTGATCTTCCTCCCAGAAAAAAATTGGTGCTGTTTTGACCCGCTTTCTTTCGCCAGGACATATATAAACCAAAAGAAAGACTTCCTCCCATCATCACTGCAAGAACAATCCAGTCGAAAAAAGATAATGATAGATTCATTTGCTTTTATTTTTACCAGAGTTAGTCAGTATTTTGTCCAATCG
>Ga0182010_10001489_pt1 | contig 12315 bp, 15 predicted proteins | sample 611E1MmetaG_FD_120488 | JGI IMG/M metagenome (GOLD analysis project Ga0182010, IMG submission 120488) | Permafrost microbial communities from Stordalen Mire, Sweden - 611E1M metaG | ecosystem: Environmental > Terrestrial > Soil > Wetlands > Permafrost | place: Sweden: Stordalen | collected...
GCCCGTCAATGAAGGCAAGGACAAGCGCATCACCAATGAGAATAACTTTCCGTTCTACGAGGCGATGAAAACGAAGTTTGCAACGCTTCCGATTTATTGTCCGGAACCCCAGGAACTCGCGCAAAAACTACGTGCGATGGCGCAGTGGAATTATTCGTGGAAGGCATCGGACGACGCGATCGAGATGACGCTCGACCTCTCGAGTCTGCGCCGGAACGATACTGCGGAATCGCTGGGTGGCATGGGAGTCCGTGTTGAGAACACCCGGAAGTTCATCCAGTCGGTCCTGATCGACGGACGTGTGCATCCTGCCTTTGATGACCGGCTGTTGATTCTGCCGAATCTCGTACCTGGGAAGAAGCACTTCATCACGATCAAACTGGGCGCTGCACCAACCAGGGCGATTCATCTGACTTACGTGTCGAAGCTGATGACCGAGGCGACGCCGACTCCTACCGGGCTGGCGTTCAATCTAAAAGCCAAATCAAAGGCCAGATTTGCGGTTGCAGTCGCCGAGCCAGCAATTGCATTGAATTCCGATTGGCAGGAGTGGGACGGCAACGACGGTCACATCAAAGGGTTCGTGCGCTCTGACCGTCGGATTGAGTTGGTAAAGGTGTCGACCTCCGGATTTCATCTTACACGTACAAACGTGCCAATCCTCGCAGTGAAAGAAAACCCGGGCACGCTGGCTTTGCGCCTCGCGGCTCCCGGTCAGGAAGCGCCGCGAGTTAGCTTGCGATCTGACCAGAGGTTGCGTCGAGCGATACTGGGCGGCCGGGATTTGAGAATAACGACCAGCGGCCGAGAGTATGAGGTGGAACTCCCGCCTTTCACGAAAGAATCAGAACTAATTCTCTATTTCCGGGACACGAACCGTTGAGCGAGTCCGCAGCGCACGGGCGTCGCGCAGGAGCTCTGGTCGATCCGCGAGTTCTGCAAGGCCAACGCGACTTTCAGGACGAATCCTCCCGCCACTGCAGTACCCACGCGCAGGCGCTCCTTCAAGCACAGGCGCGTTGGTCAAACGCTTACAGCCGACCACTCACTCAGGATCAGCGGCGCTCCTAAGCTCGGGAATGGCTCCAATGGGCTGCTGGAGTTCGCCACGCAGTATTACGGATGGGCCATTGACTATGCCTGGCTAAGGGGTGACGATAGATCAGACACATGGAATCCACTTCACATTCTTCTGAAGCTTTGCCTCAGAGCCAGATCGGCGCGTCGCGATCTTCCTCATTGCCGCCGTCCGATTCGCCGCTAACGAAGGTATTTCTAGGCCAGTATGTTAGTTCCCTGATACAGGAAACCATTACCTACCTTAAACTGTCTTATAGCGATTTGGCTCTGCTGATGTTCATCCCCGAGATGGTGCTGCGCGATGCGGTCGAGGGCAAGATGGGACTGACTCGCGGGCAGTGGGTCAGGCTTGGCCAAGAACTGGAATTACCAACAACGTATCAGCTACGACCCGCCGAGCGGGATGGTACTCCTTGTTGGGAAATTTGCTTCCCGCCCGTTTCCCTCATGGCGAACAAGACGTAGCCGATTCTCATCCCAGCCTATTGACGGTCCCTTTTAGTTGCTCTGTCAATGCACTCATGACCTCGCAGAGTTGAATGATGCTGCCTGCTGGGACCGCAATGTCGGGTCGTTTCAAGTCCTCGCTGATGGCTTGGCAAAGCTGATAGGCGGCGCGAATTCTCTCCCCGGCCAGGAACGAGAGTACGCTGGTTGAGTCCTGATCGGTCTCCTTGCGGGCGACATACTGCTGGGCAGCCCATGCTGCGGTTCTCACTCGATTCAAAGCGTCCCGGAAATCCGCCAGCACACGCGGGTCCAAATCGTCAGAGAGCAGCACCTCGTGCAGCCCCTGAAGCTCCGATATGCCCTTTTCTAAGTGCGACCGAACCGGGAGATCGCCAGTCTTCGTGGGCGTTCCCGCGTGTGCCTCCATCTCCTGCTGCGCTGATGGCGCGGGTGCACCCCGTTCGTTTTTCACCTTCGGAATCGTGCCCGCCTTACGTCTCGTAACCTGAGCCGCATTCTTCGCCGCTGAACTTCGGTTTGCGCTGGCATCTGTCGTTTCGGATATCATGCTGACCTCATATTCAAAACCGACCTCAGGAGCACCGCTCGTCAGGCATTTACTACGGTTCCAGCCCTTCCCACTTGCGCTTTGGGATCAACATTACGGTGTGGCAAGCGAGGTCGATCAAGGTGTTGGCTCAACCACAGGCGCGTCCAGTATGACCAGATTAGCCACATTTCGTGCATTTGCCTCTCCGTACATCTCCTTGACAGTGTGCTGCACAGCCATCAGATTGCTGCGCGACGACTTTGTGGCGCGGCTGGTGGGGTCTTTGGCAAGATTCGCTTGATGTATTCGAAGCAGTAATCTGTGCTGCTTGCCGAGACGTGCGATTGCTATGGAGTCAGGTTTTTCTAAAAGATGCATACTTCATTGTAAGCAGAATCTTGGGAGGGCGTTCGCACCGAAGGTCACTGGGAAAGCCGAGAAGGTTATCCCTGTGGTAAACGACGATCTGGCAGACGCCGCCGCTCAGGCAGACGACGCCGATCCGACGGTGAGTTCGCTCGCGTTCTCTCCGCTGTCGGGAGGAGTAGTTCCAATGTATTCTTTGGGTCCGGACGAGACGGTAAGGAGATTCTATCCACCTTTTTTGTAAAGGCGCGGGTAACAGCATCGAAGAAGTCTTCCATCAACATTGCAACACCAATGCCCACAACAGTCCACATTGACTCCCACAAGCCGGTCCTGCGTCGTGGAAATCGCAATAAAGTATTGCGCGGGCCTCTCTTCGTCAGGTTTGTACCTCAGGCCGACTTTCGTCGTTCCACGGGAGAAATTAGCTTCCATTTACCGGCTATGATCCGGACCTCATCCCGCTCCAACATTTCGGTGAGGGCCATGCGAACGTCGCCACCGCTGGCTCCGTACTCAACTAATCTAAAGTAAATCTCGGAGAAGTGGTTGTCGGGTTGCTTCCGAAGCTCTTCACGGACTTGATTCATAACATCTTTCATGTTCATTGCGACATTAGCCCTCTCTTTTGCAGACGCAAAGCGACCGAGGTAGTACGGTGGAGTGGCTCGGAAAGAACTGTCGGTGGATAAACTTAATGGGTGACACTCTTTATGTGTTTCGTGCGGCCTGTCGCGTGCCATCCGTACCGCTGCGTTCTATGGGCGGTGTCGACAATACGAAGTGCTGATCAACTTTTCAACAAATCTAGCTGTCGAAATCCTGTTCGTTCTGCAGATCCAAGTAGGCGCTGGCAGTCCGTATCGCGTCCTCTAGACTTCTTTCCGTTTGCTGGTAGACCTCGTGTCCCTGCCGAAATACAAGAACTTGGTACTCTGATCGGTTGGGCGTGTCGATCACGGGCATGACCGCCGCGACATAGTGCCCCGTTCTGCAACTGGTTTGAAGAGTCATCATGTCCACGCTCCAAGATTCCCGATTAAAGCAAGAAACGCGGCGCAGAGCCGGATCGGGGGAGGGAATCAACCACTTGGAGGCTCTGCGCCACGCCAAGTGCAGTACCAACGACTGTACGGTAACGCACATTACTGAACCTGTCTGTCGGGCGATTCCTGACAAGTGTCGGCGAATTCTTCGATACGATCAGGTCGGAGCGCGATCACCAACTCTGAGCGGTTCCTCCAGCGCGAATCAAGCGAGTATGCAAGAGAGACTTTTTTCGGGATCTCGGGTATTTCAACCATCTTCCGCGGGCCGCACCTCCTGGATCGCAGACTCGCGGGTAAATAAAATAAGAGGTAGCGGAGGACGTGTAATCATGATTTCGACTTTTCAACGAAACGTGTTAACGAACGGTTGACGCGGTGGTTTGTCGCAGTACGACCTGCGATGCGTCATTCATATCGGTTACGACAAGGTATCTTTCGGACGGACCTTTAGAGCCAACGAGGTCTCCATGAGCGAGTGCTTTCAGGGGGCCGATCGCCTGTACAATTCCCGCTCCATCAGGATTGGTTTTCAAGACAGCCAAATCTTCGAGTTTCCCAAAAGGCGCGTGGTTGGATTCCGCCAGATACACCTGATATTGCGATTTGGGGGCGAGTCCTTCCGCGGCGATCTGTACCAGGTCCAGAAGACCGAGCGAGTTCACTGCCACCGACGCTTGTGCGCTGGGTAGCGCGCTCCCGCCTGCTTCCAGGTGAAGGCGCGCTGTATTCCCGGACTCTCCGAGGGGTACTAGATTATCCGTGCCGGCACCATTTGGAACTGCGCCCGGTACATACACCAGAGCCTGCGTGGTTTGTCCAATCGGGATGTGTGCGATCAGCTTGTTCGTCAGCGTGTCGATGACAACGGCCTGCTCACCGTTCTCCAATGCGACATATACTCTCGACCCATCACCCGAAGGCCAGATGCCATGTGGAAGATTTCCTACAGGTATGGTGGCGACCAGTTCCGGAGTCGCACCCCTGCGGAAGGCTTTTACTTCGTTCGCTCCGCCGATGGTGACATAGGCAAACCTGCCATTGGCGTTGTTCACGAAGTTCACGTGATTGGTGATCGACCCCGTTTCCAGCACAGCCTTTTGGTCAAACGGAGGTTGGGCGCTGAATACCTGCACTTTGCCCACATCTTTTAGCGTAATCCATACTTCGTCGTTCTCCGGACTCACGGAAATGTTCGGGCAAAACGGACTCGCCTGCGACAAACGTTTGACTACCTCATGCGAAGACACGTCAACGACGGCAAGCTCTGGGGTGAAGCTCGAACACACAAAAGCGAACTTGTCATCCGGGCCGAACATGGTCATGCCTGGCCCATTGGCTAGTTCGATGCGTCGGACTTCTTTCATCTGTACAGGGTCAATCACAGACACGTAGTTTTCGCCTCGCACCGTCACCCACAGTTCGCGGCCGTTGGGCGTGAAGAACGGTTCGTGGGGCGATCTGCCCACATAGACCCTGCCCTTGATCGCGTTGGTCGCGGTGTCAATCAGCGTGACTGAATTCGAGCCGACGGATACGACTGCGAGTGTCTTTGAATCAGGCGAGTACCCGAGTCCATGCACCAACAACTCCCCTCTGTAGAGAGGACTCAAAGCGCCAGGTATGGGATCGCCGAGCCTGATTACTCCCAGAAGCTTGTTGCTGGAGGGATCGATGACAGAAACGGTGTTCGAAGTTTGGTCCGCCGCGTAAACCCGGTCGTGTGAGGAAATGGAGATGTCGGCTCGTCCCCAAGGTGCTTGTTGGGCAAAGGCGCATGACATGAAACACACAATCGACAACCAACGAACGATTCTCATGTTTATTTCTCCGAGGTGACACATAAACCGCCTCCTGTTCTACTTCTGCGAAGTCGACCCATGCTGCTTCAGCCAAAGCTGCATTAGTTCAATCTCCGATTGCTGGTCAGTGATGATTTCCTGTGCCAGCCTGCGCATTTGTGGATCTTTGCCATGCGCCAACTCCGCCTTTGCCATGTCGATTGCCGCCTGATGGTGGGGAAGCATCAACCTGACAAAATCAGTATCGTTGTCACCGGATGGCTCGATGGATTGCATCCCGGCGTGCATCTTTTCCATGCCTCGTTCCAACTCCGACCATGCCGATCCATCATCCCGTTCCCTCTGTCCGTGAGAAGGACCGTGCCGAGCTGGCGTTGGGAGCGAAGAGGTCAAGACCAACAGGAGCACAGATGCCCACGCGTTCTTATTCATATTTCACCCCGGTTCTTGATTGCGGTTCTGAGGATCATGAAGTCCTCGTCAGTGTCCATGTGGATAGTCCCAACAGTTCCTCGCTTCAGGCTCCAGAGGCGTTCCGCCGTTTTCGGATCGACGGCGTGGAGCATCACGCCGGAGCACTAGTGATCCAATCTGGTTGACTGCAAGTTCCCCGGTCACCAGCAGAGCAATATCGCTGTTCTGACGTTGGACGCCGCCCGTGCCTTCGAACTGCGGGCTCGTCGCGCACCAGACGCTGGTCGCAGCTCCCTGCTCGACGGTCTTCAATAGATCAATGATCGGGTCTCCCCCCTCCGTCGACAATGGTCGCCGCGCGAAGTGCATCTCGGGAGATATGCTTCGATAGAGGTGCGATGGTCGTGCCCGGATGCAAAAAAACGCACACACTCCATCCGCCCTAGCCCTCTCGTCGAGCGCCAGGGCAAACAAAATGTTGGCGTCTTCGAACTGGCCATAGGCCATCCACGGCGAATACTCTCGGCGCTCAAACATCGGTCCTCGAAGACGATGGGCGCTCGGCTGTGCGGCCGCGCCGAAACCGAGACTACTCGTGCGCCCTGTGCCCGCTGCAAGGCCGGCAGGAGACGCATGACAAGCTGGAAATGCCCCAGATGCCCAATTCCAGGCCTCCTTCCTGGAGTATCAACCTCCGGCGCTGATTGTTTTGGGGCAAGAACGATTTCATCTTTCCGGCCGAGGGCGCCGCCCCCTATAGCCAGGGTCTCAAGAACATCGAAACGCATCTACTGGATACGGGTCACTTCAGGCTGGAGACGCACAGAAAAGAAATAGCAAGTCATATCGAATCTTTCCTCCTGAAGCGGCAATCCAAAGCGGCATAGATGCCGGGTACGCTTCGGGCCGGCGCTGAGCCGACCCGAAGCCCAAGCGAAAACCTATGCCCCACAGCTTTGGATCGTTGGTGTTCACGACTGCCGTTAAGGCCTTGCAAGAGCGATACGGCAGCCGCCGGCAATACGCGAGGCTTGAGGGATCTGGCTCATCGCCCGCTCGGCTCGGCCCGGAAGAGTCAGAGTTCATCGCTGAACGCGACACCTTCTATATGGCGACTCTGGGCTCGTCCGGTTGGCCTTACGTTCAGCACCGAGGCGGCCCGAAAGGCTTTCTGAAGGTGATTGACGAAAGAACGATCGCTTTCGCCGACTTCCTGGGGAATAAGCAATACATCAGCACCGGCAACCTGCTGACCGACAACCGGGTAGCGCTCATCATGGTTGACTATCCAAGACGGTTGCGTCTCAAAATCCTGGGTCGTGTCGAGATTCTTGAAGGAGAGCAATCGCGAGAGTGGATCGAGAAGGTTCGCGATCCTGCGTACAAGGCATTTACCGAGAGGGTATATGTCATCCGGATCGAAGCCTTCGATTGGAACTGCCAACAACATATTGTTCCGTGGTACACCGAGGAAGAAATTCGAGAGGCGGTTGCCCCGCAGAAAACAGAATGCGCGAATTGGAGCAAGAGAACGAGAAACTCCGGAAACAGCTCTCGCAACTGGGCAAGAAAAACGGAAACCCTTAACTCAATTCACACCGAAGGAGAAGATGTCATGCCTACAATCACAACAAAAGACGGAACGCATATTTTCTACAAAGACTGGGGAAAGGGCCAGCCCATAGTGTTCAGTCACGGTTGGCCGCTCACCGCGGATGACTGGGACGGACAGATGTTGTTCTTCGGGCAGCGTGGCTATCGAGTCATCGCAGCTGACCGGCGAGGTCACGGCCGTTCCACCCAGACCTGGGACGGCAACGATATGGACACTTATGCCGACGATCTCGCAGCCCTCACGGAAAAGCTTGACCTGAAGGACGCGATCCATGTCGGCCACTCCACCGGCGGCGGAGAAGTTGCCCGTTACATTGGGCGTCACGGCTCAAAACGTGTCGCGATGGCCGTGCTCATCAGTTCGGTACCACCGTTGATGGTGAAGACGGACAAGAATCCTGCGGGCGCACCGATCGAGGTGTTCGACGAATTGCGGGTTCAATATATGAAGAATCGGCCCCAGTTTTACAAGGACATTACTCTTCCGTTCTACGGCTACAACCGCCCGGGCGCCAAGATATCGGAAGGCATTCGGGAGAAGTGGTGGCTCCAAGGGATGATGGGTGGGATGAAGGCGGGCTACGACTGCATCAAGGCTTTCTCCGAGACGGACTTCACCGAAGATCTAAAGAAGTTCGACGTGCCTACTCTCATTCTTCATGGCGACGATGACCAGATCGTGCCCATCGGCGCGGCGGCCCTGCAGTCCTCGAAGCTTGTGAAGGGTGCGACGCTTAAGGTGTATCCGGGCTTCCCGCACGGAATGCCCACAACCCAGGCGGATCAGATCAACGCCGACCTGCTCGCGTTCATCAAGCAAAGCCGACAAGCAGCAGCATGATTCAGACCGAGCCGGTACGTTGGCGTCCAAGCTCACGTACCGGCAGCTTTCGCGGTAAGAAGCGACCAAGATAAGTTGGTTTCACCATCTCACTCTGGAGGCACACCGATGCAACGCAAACTCGCGCGTATTCTGGGTCTTGCTGGAACTTTGATACTGTTGGGAGCGGGTTCGGCGCAAACAGCAGGCGATGATGTTCCATTTCCAACTGGATAGCGGGATTGGTTCGTGGTGAATTCTATGATCGTGACGAAGGACAGCCCGATTTTTGATCAGATCGGCGGCATGCACATCATTTATGTCAATGCGAAGGGGCTGCCGACGCTGAAAAAGGGCGGCCCGCTTCCATATCCTGACGGAACCGTTTTCGCAGATGACGTTCACGAATTCTCGGTGAAAGATGGTTCTTACGTCGAAGGCAACAAGAAAGCGGTAACGGTGATGGTGAAAGACGCGAAAAGTACGCGGTGACCGGCGGTTGGGGTTTCCAAGTGTGGGCGGGGGGTGACATCTCGAAACCACTCGTCCCTGACTCCGCCCATGCCGTCCAAGCTTGCTTCGTCTGCCACAAGCCGCAAAAAGCGCAAGACTACACGTTTTCAACCTACATTCCCTAAGAAGAGAGCAGGAACGTGAGCCAGGAACAAACCGCCCGCATTGCGCAGCAACTTCTCTGGGGATCTGCCCGCGACGACTATGGAACAATGTCCAATGCGGCGTTACACTAATTTCAACGGTGGTTTAAGAAGGATCCGTCACACCGAGGCCGATCTGACGCCTAAATTCTACACACGCCGAGTACAAATCTGCCCCGGGTTTGAAAATGCTGGAGGTCCCAGCAACCAGAATGCTAGCGCCTCTCTCGATGCAGCGTTGGCCTGTTTCCAGATTGATACCGCCATCGACTTCGATAAGTAGACTAACGTTGCGTTCACCCGCCAGTCGCTTTAGCGCAGATATCTTCTCAAGCGCTCCGCCGATGAACTTCTGACCTGTAAAGCCAGGTTCTACTGTCATCAGTAGAACATAGTCGAGTTCTTCCGCCAAAACTGAGAGGGCTTCAACTTCCGTACTAGGGTTCAAAGCAATTCCGGCCTTTAGACCCGCCGCCTTCAATCTCTGAATGAGGCGCAGTGGTTGATTAGTTGCCTCAATATGAAAAGACACATATTCGACTTGCAATTCCTGGAGAAGCACCACATAGGACTCCGGGTTATCCACCATTAGATGCACGTCGATAGGAGTCCGGGTTATGGTCTTGATCTGTCTCACCATATCAAGATTCATGGCTAAGTTGCGAGTGAAATGCCCGTCCATGATGTCGACATGAAACAAGTCCACGCCCGCGCGGTCGAGGTCCTCGATATCCTTTCGCAGATAAAGAGCGTTTGCGCACATTAGAGAGGGAGCTACTCTAATCATGGATCTCCTCGCCCTGTCTCAACTCACGAAGACCCACCTTGGAAACGCTTCGGATTTGCTTTGGCTTTCCGGTTGACATGGGTCGATCATGGTGAGAATATCGCATACGAAGAGCATAGCGCAATTAAAACCGCACCCGCAGTTTCCTTGACTCCGGAGATGCCATGAGCGGGCACGACGTGGACTTCGATGGGGCCGACGAAACGACTACGCGGGGATCAGCAAGTAGTGACTGACAGAGTTCCTATCTGTCCGAGGCGACGATCCAGCAGATTGGGAGGTCCCCCGGCAGCGCTGCGAGTGCGCTGCAATTAAGCAATTCACATGCACTTTGATCCAACGCAGCAAGCGGGCGGTAATGGAGAGGTTTCCGCGCCCCTGAAGCCGTATCTATAGCTAAAATCTCCGAACTTGTTTCTGCCCGAAGGGAAGGGAAAGCCATATGTCATCACAGTACCACATGCTGGACTACATCCATGAGGGGCCAGAGTCCTTAGATCTAACACTGAAAGCGGTCGACGAACCTATACAAGCGGTTGCGGAGGATGTTAAGAACGGACGTTTTGAGCGCATTATGCTTACTGGTATTGGCAGTTCCTACACAGCTTCAGTGATAGCGGCGCCTTTGTTTACGTGGTATTCGCCAGTACCGGTACAGATTGTTGAATCTTGGGACTTTACTAAGTTTCCTAGGCATCTTGTAAACGAGAAAACATTGGTGGTTGCCACATCGCGTTCGGGCGAGCGCGGCTTCGTAGTCGATGCACTCAATAGATCCGTACAGAATGGCGCTTATGCGGTGGCAGTTACTGGTGTAGCCAATAGCTTGATGACAGAGCAAGCAGATTTGACGGTTGTCACGAGAGAAGGTCCAGAAATAACTTATCCGAAGACGAAAAGCGTGGTCACCTGTGCGGGTGCACTCATGCGATTGGCGTTAGCCCTGGCTGGACCGACAAATGCAAGAGCCAAAGAGTGCCTTCTCGAGTTGAGAAGCATGCCGGCGACCTTGGAACGGACGTTAGCCGATATTGAACCTGCCATAAAGAGACTTATCCCAATGATAGAAAAGCATGAGTTGATTGCAATCGTGGGCACGGGTAGTAATTATGGTGTCGCATTAGAAGGGGCCTTGAAGGTACAAGAGAGTTCCGGCGTGCCAACCTATGGTGGCAGCACGTGTTCTTTTTTGACTGGGTTTGTTGGCGCGATGACGCGAAAATGGGTAGTTATAACATTGATTACAAACCAGGATGAAGACCTGAATCATAGTGCGCTTCATATCGCGCGATCTTTAGGTGCTCGCACCGTAGGAGTAATCGAACCAGGTTTAATCATTCCCAACGAATGTGATCATTGTCTAACCCTTCCTGCTAAGTGTGATAGTCTTCTCGCGGGATTGGTTTACCTTCTCCCCATGCAGCTTCTCGCTTATTATCTGACAATGGCCAAGGGTATGAACCCGGATGCGCCTGCCTCGATGAATATAGTGCTCGAAGCACTCTTAGCTCCAGGCCGTGAAGAACCCGAGCTTCGTAGAAATTAGAACCTGTCGGTTTGCTTTCCATATGTTAAATCAAATAAGGAAGAAAATATGTCAGGCTACGCAATCGGCGTGGACATAGGGGGCACAAATACAAAAGTGGTCCTTATTAATGAGGAAGGCAGAATTCATCTGCGTGACAGCTTTGTTACTCCAAAAGGATCACAGGCACTGGACATTGTGAATACTATCATAGAAGAGACACGCGTCTTTTATGATCGCGCTCTCAGCGCAGGTTTTGACATAGAGGGGGTAGGGTTTGCCGTTCCTCAATTCTGCGAAGGTAAGGACGCTGTACAACGGCAAACCAATAACATGCAAAGCCTCGAAGGCTTTCCGATGTATCCCCCCCTGCGTGACGCTTTTGGGACATCGATCACAATCATCAATGACGTCAGTGCAGCAGGAGTTGGGGAATTTCGATTTGGGTGCGGGCGTAACCATGAGCGAATGCTGCTTATGGCTATAGGAACAGGAGTGTGCACTAGCTTTGTCACGCGGGAATATGGCCTGTTGCGTTACTCATGGGATGGCTGTGGTGATACGGGGATGATCATTGTGGATCCATTCGGCAACGTAGAGTGCTCCTGTGGCGGTCGGGGCTGCCTGGAGCCGTTGGTCTCAGGACCAGGAATCAGACGCCGTGCCCTATTTGAGATTGAACGAGGCAAGTCCACACTTCTCGCCAAGATCAAGACGGAAAAGGGTGACCTCGAAGCGCGCAATGTTACCGAAGCTGCGTCTGCTGGTGACTTGGTAGCCAGAGACATCATGGATCAGGTTGGTTTTTATCTTGGAGTCGCGCTCACATCGTATCTCCATATCTTTCGTCCGGATGTGATTGTCCTTGCTGGTGGAGTGGCTCAAGCAGGTGATGTCTTACTCGAGCCTGCTCGCAGGACCATGAATCGGCTTGCTAGCCGTTGGTATCTCGATCGATTTAGTGGTATTGAACTTTCAGCTCTTGGCATGGAAGGGCAGGCCATCGGAGTCGCCAGTTTAATATTGTCACCTGGTTAACCAATGCTGCCCCAGTTCTCTACTCGAAGACAGCATTCGCGCCTCCGGTCAGGCCTCGTCCGGAGGAATTTCGAAGCTGACCAGTTCGGAGCGAAAGCCGTGCGTGCGATGCGCCCCATAAGCGATACCGGCAGTCATCCATACAAATCCCAGCACCAGCGCCGAAC
>Ga0182010_10001492_pt1 | contig 12301 bp, 11 predicted proteins | sample 611E1MmetaG_FD_120488 | JGI IMG/M metagenome (GOLD analysis project Ga0182010, IMG submission 120488) | Permafrost microbial communities from Stordalen Mire, Sweden - 611E1M metaG | ecosystem: Environmental > Terrestrial > Soil > Wetlands > Permafrost | place: Sweden: Stordalen | collected...
AGATATACGGGAGGAGCCACCGAGAGCGAAATCTGGGAATAGAATCTTTCGTAGCTCCAATAAATTAAGATCATTTTAAACTAGTTATTTAATTAAATATGCGAGGATTCCTATTAACCTCTGATTTTGATCAAAGCTTTATAAGCACTATTTAAAGCCTATGAATTTTGGCAGGTTTTTAGGAATCCTCATGCATCGAAGCAATTACGACTTAAAAATAGCGCTCTTAGTAATAGCCTAAATGCAATATTACATAGCGTATCTGAGGATAATGATAAGGAATGAAAGGGAGCCTCCGAGGGTTTTTGGGAGTAGTTCTAGGAGGGCTCCATTTATTGGTAGTATTTTAAACTATTTAAGTTTAATTAAATGTGCGGCGATGCAATTATAGGCAAGGAATAATCGGGCTAAGAATAATTGTAGTAATAGTGATATGCGAGCTATGGGTTCGGCGACTGGGCCATGGTATCTTTAATGGGAAAGGTCGAAGTTAAGCCGATGAAAAAGGAAGGAGGGCAAGCCTAGTAACGTAGATTGGATATTGGAGTGTGAATTGGAGCCCATAATCCTTGTCATTGCATCAAAATACTGTCATGTCAACTAGCGCTAAAGAGAGTTTTTAAACTGAATTTGAAAACATGATAACCCCATTCAGGCAAATCCAGGTAAAGCCCGGTCGATATCAATTCGTCTCCAGATCGATCGTATCGGATTTCATGCATTAAATCCGTTAGCCGGATATTTTGTCCACTTAGATCATCAGAAGGAAATCTTAAGTAGCATTGGCCACGGTTATCTGCATAGTTTACAACAACCAATAATTTTTGGCTATCCTTCCCATACCAAATTAAGGGGATGAAACCCTTCCAGGTGCAACTGTCTTCCCATGCTGGAATTGGTTCCAGAACCTGACAAAATCCACTACTGACGATCGGTAAACGCAGACATGCTAATAACTTACAATAGAAATCCTGCAACCCGAAGTCGATTGGCTCGGTTGGTCTTCTTCTGAGCTGGACAGGAATTCTCCTCCTCCTGCCCTCAAACTGTCCTTGGTAGAAAAATCGCAAACCTGGAGAAAGATATGTCAGAACGGCTGCCGCTTCATGCATTCGAATAGGAAAAGCGACAGCCGCTCTCAATTCATCATGATTCTCCATAAATCGCACCGGCTTTTGCTGCTCATGCAAATCAGGGTTCAAATAATCCCGAATCAGACCAGCGCATTTGTTACAAAGCAGGTCGTACAGCTTTTTATCGTAGGTGTAGTCGAAGCCTTGCTGCAAAAGCTCTTTTTCCAAGCCCCAATAGACCTCAGCCATGAACACAAAATCGGGATATTGTTGCTTGATTTCCGCAATGGCATCGGGCCAGAATGGCTCGGGCAAGATTCCCCAGGTCTGCTGAAAAATTTCGGGAAGGAGGAGCATTGCCATGTCGCAGCGAACACCGTCACACAATTGGGCTATCTTAAACAATTCTGCTATCATCTCTTCTCTTAGAGATGGATGCCCGTAGTTCAATTGAAGCGTATCCGACCAGCCAGGATAGTTGGGATCCCTCCCATGTGCTAATATTATGGACTTGCCTGATGATTTGACTCGAACGTAGTTTTTTGGTTCATGTTCAAGATCAGATTCAGAGCCATGCACATATAGTTCCGGCCTTTCTTGCGACCAAGGATGGTCCAATGCAGTGTGGTTAGGTACAAAATCCACCATGAGCCTCAATCCAAGTTCATTCAACCTCGTATGAAACTTTTTCAATCCGGCATTTCCTCCAAAGTCGGAGTTTACAGTGTAGCTCTGGATAGCAAAACATGAGCCGCATATGTCTGATTCTTTTAAGTCGGGTAAAGTTCGCTGAAGCTCTTCGCGTAAATCGGGTGTTGAGCGGCAAACTTCCAATCCAGACGGACCTGTTTGCCAGACACCAAGCAGATATACCCAATCAAACCCAAGCTTTTTTAGTCGTATTATTTTGTCATCGGGCACGTCGTCAAGAGTTACTGGAATACCCAAATTTTTCGCTGTATCCTCCAATAAAAATCTGGCGTTGATCTGGTACAGGGAAGAATACCTAGGATGATTTAAGGCTCCTAAATCTTCAAACTGCTCGTTAATGGGTCGTGACATCTTTTTTTCGATCATAGTGCACAGTATTGTATCAGTATAGTCTTGAACCAAATCAATTTGCTTTCCGATCGTTATTCATCTAAGGTCTATAGTCGGATCAATTGATCGTCTAATCCATTGCTTTTTAGATTATTAAATTACCCCCAGATCTTTACTCTCACACTCCATTTTTTGTTTGTATTGGACTCCGGACTGTCTTAAGTCATAATAATGGCCTAAGGCTGTCCGGCCTCTCGCCAAACATCAATTCAAGTTTCATTCTGGCACGCTTATCTCTGGCTACGAGGTCTACGGGCCCTGAGCAGAGGCGTTGCCGTGCCCTTCAGTAAACGGGACGCCGCAAGCAATAGCCACAAAAGGATATTTATCGTAAAGATCGCATAGGTAGGTTTATTTATATGTGAGGGCTTGCCTTCGAGAGATACCCTTGCGAGCCCTCCCCCACGATTTGTAGGATAATCTCGCGGAGGAAGAAAAATTCAATGAAGCATTTACTAAGCTATCAGCAGAGACCATAGCTAAACTCGTCGAGGATGAGCCTGATATCTATACGATCGAGATGTGAAAGTAAGGTATAGATGAAAGGCGATATTGTTTTTTGTTCGTTTTCCTTACACTCTTTTGAAGCCACCGTTCTAAAGCGCGATTCGGTTTTAAAGCTCGGCGTACTTGCGACTTTAAATAACTGGTTCATCGAGGGCTTTTTTGGAGATGCGATGGTGCCTTAAAGGCTGAGATAATTCAAAACTTGCGGCTTGTTATAGACTTTGAGAGCAAAAGCTCTAGTATTCTCCAAAATAACGATCAATAGCAATAACTTCATGGCTCTTCTCATCACTACGACGAAACTTGTTTTCATAGGATTTTCATAAGATTATCAGAAGCATTATATCCCATACTGTCGAGGAATAAATCATGTTCAAGAAGAGGCACGTCCTCTCCATGCGGGACTTCTCCAGGGAGGAGATCGATTCCGTCCTCGACCTGGCATCGGATCTGGAGCCCTATGCCCACGGCAAGAAGAGCAATATGCTCTCAGGCAAGATTCTTGCTTTGCTGTTCTTCGAGCCGTCCACGCGCACGCGCATGTCTTTTGAGACGGCCATGAAACGTCTGGGTGGCGGAGTGATCAACCTGGGCCCGGCTGAGGGCAGCTCCATCTCCAAGGGTGAGTCTCTGGCTGACACGGTGCGGGTTATAGGCGGCTATGCGGACGCCTTGGTCATTCGTCATCCAAAAGAGGGCTCGGCCCGCCTTGCCTCGGAGTTCTCGCCTGTGCCCGTCCTGAACGCAGGAGACGGAGCGGGCCACCATCCAACTCAAACTCTCCTGGACTTATACACCATAAATAAAGAAAGCCACCTGGAGGACCTGAGCATTGCCCTGGTGGGTGACCTCAAGTACGGCCGGACAGTTCACTCTCTGGCCTATGCCTTATCCCTTTACGGTGCGGACATAACCCTTGTCTCGCCGCCAACGCTTCGAATGCCTGACCAGATAAAGTCCGACCTTTCCAGCAAGAATACCAAGGTTCGCGAGACCTGCGACCTGAGCGAGGTCATACGAAACGTCGATGTCCTCTATATGACCAGAATTCAGAGAGAGAGATTTCCCGACCCTGTGGAGTATAAGAAAGTGGCCAGAAGCTACCGGATCACCCCGGAGTACCTGGAAGGAGTGAGGGATAACCTGATCATCATGCATCCGCTGCCCAGAGTAGACGAGATATCGCCTTCTGTGGACTCGACCAAGCACGCGATGTACTTCAAACAAACCTTCTACGGCGTTACAGTGCGGATGGCCCTGCTGAAGATGCTGATGGGCGATGAGAGCTATGAAGTCGCCGAGCTGACACCAAAGACAGGGTAGGGTGATGTAAATGACCGAAGTCGAGCTGAGAGTCAAACCCATTAAAAACGGCACTGTGATAGATCACATAGCCGGAGGCCAGGCCCTGAACGTACTGAAGATCCTGGGAATATCCGGAACAACCGATGCAACGGTTTCAGTAGTCATGAACGTTGAGAGCAGCAAGCTGGGCAAGAAGGATATAGTCAAGGTCGAAGACAGGGAGCTGAAAGAGGAAGAGGTAAACAGGATCGCCCTTATAGCCCCGGATGCCACCATCAACATCATTCGAGACTTTTTGGTGATCGAGAAGCACCTAGTAGACCTGCCGGACCTGATAATAGGCGTTGTACGCTGCCAGAACCCTAGCTGCATATCCAACACCGAGGAGCCCATAGAGTCCAGGATGCTTGTAAAGACAAAGAATCCTGTTGTGCTCAGGTGCGTCTACTGCGAGCAGCCCATCACTGACAGGATTGCGGATTACTTAATTTGATTAGATTAAATATATCGGTTATATTTGTTGGTTCAGCACATGGAATAATCTCGGTTAGTCTAAAGCCGCAAATTCTACACATTTACCGATACAAATTACCCATTTTTATAATGTTTAAATATGAGCGTTCTTTATATGCCCATAACAGAGAAGAAGATGAAAACCTTTCCCGAGATCGAAAGGATTCTAAGAGATCAAAAGCCAACCCTTCGAGAGAAATTCAAGATCAGGGAAATCGGCATCTTCGGTCGGTCGTGAGAGGCGAGCAGAAGGAGACCAGCGACTTAAGATTTGCTGGTCGAGTTCGAGGAGAGCCGATCGGCCTTGTAAAATACGTGACCTGCAGAATTGCCTCAGTGATAAGGTCGGATCGCTGCTGGATGAAGTCAGGGCTAAAGCCCAGATTAAGCAGACAAGTCCTCAAAGAGGTAATCTACGTATGAATGTGCTGGATCACGGGAGTTACATCTAGGACATTATTACCACATGAATTATGAGAAGAATTTATAACAATCTGACCTTCGAAGAATTCGCTAATGATAAAAAGACCGTTCTCTCGGTGACAAAGTACATGCTTCGTAATATAGTCTCTATTATAGGTCCAGGTTTGTAGATTTCGTCAGAGCGATAACAGCTTAGATTAAATTCAGGACTCTCTAAAATTTGTTTAATTAATTTATATATGGGCTCAAAATTAGATGAAAACGGGATTAATGTAAATACTGAACCGTCCTCTATCGGCTCGCTACATTCAGCGAAAAATTTCTTTGGATACAATAGATATCCTTCCTACCATTGCCCGGCCAGAGCAAATGGAGTTTTCTAAGATTTAAGGATGTCTCTCTAGACCTCTTTCCTTTATCCTTCTATCTATGAGCCTATCCGATCGCTCCAGCGCATCATGCGTCTGCCCGAAGTGCTCCGCCGCCTCCCGCATGATCTTCTTAAACCCCTCCAGATCTCCCGAATCCGCCTTCTCAGAAAGCCGCATGCATTCGCCTATGAAGGTCTGCCTCACTTTCATGGCCTTGGGGTTCTTCTGGATAGATGCGTACAGCTCCGGGTTCTGGTCAAGAATCCTGCCCACGAAGTCGATCATGATCTCATAAACTGGCGACATGAACTTCCTGGACTTTTCAACGTCGAAGTCCAGGGACTGCAACGTAGCGCCGATGCCGATGTAGGCGAAGTGCGTTAGCGCCTGGACCACAGCCATGATCTCGTCGTGCTCTTCCGGGTCCAGCAACTCTATCCTGGCACCGTCGGACTCGAAAAGAGATCTAATCCTCGGAAGCCAGGTCTCGCTCCGGCCAACGGCTGGCGTCAATATGATGATCTGGCCCATCAGCGTCGGCATAGTCGGGCCGAACATGGGATGCGTGCCTATGACCTCCACGCCCTGGTGCGCGTGCCTGATCATGGCCTTCATGGGCTCCGACTTAAGGGAGGTGACGTCCATGAGCAAGCTTCCTGGCCGCATGCGAGGAGCAACCTTGCGAATGACCTCCACTGTCTTCTCTATGGGAACGCTCAGCAGGACGATGTCACTCTGCTCTGCTTCCTTAATCATGTCTGCTGCGTAGCGAACCCCAATGCTTGCGGCTACACCGGTTTTGCCGCTGGGTCCCCACACTGCTACGTCGAAGCTCTTGTCCCTGAAGTACCGGGCGAACCAGGACCCAGTCTCACCCGTGCCTCCTAGAATAAGCATTCGCGTCATCCCTTTCGCCGCCATACAGTCACCTTTCCCTCGCCTTCAGCTCCTCTCTGACAGCTTTCTCCATGACATCTATTGGTGGCTTCAGCCCCGTCCAGATCTCCAGAGCCTTGGCTCCCTGATAAACAAGCATCATGACTCCATCGATGGCCACCGCACCGATCTTTACTGTATCTTTGAGCATCTCTGTCTCCCGGTTATAAACGATATCAAATACCACCTGGCCTATGTGCAAGAGGTTGCCGTCAAATAGCCTCGGATCTCCCTCCATCATGCCAACCGATGTGGCGTTGATGATCACATCCGCCTGGGGAACCAATCTTTCCAGATCCTCCAGACCGTATCCTTCGCCCTGAATGAACCCAGCCAGCTCCAACGCCTTTCCGGGGTTCCTGTTCGCGATGGAGATCTCGGCGCCTTCTTTTGCCAGGGTGTAGGCTATAGCCCTGGCGGCACCTCCCGCTCCGATCAATAGCGCACTGCTCCCCTTTATCTTGACCCTTGCTTCCTCCAGAGCCTTCATAGCACCCAATCCATCGGTGTTATGACCCACTATATCTTCACCGAAAGAGACTGTGTTGACTGCACCGATGGCCTCCGCCAGATCATCAGGTATAACGATCTTCAGCGCCTTTTCCTTCAGAGGGATGGTCAGGTTCAGGCCTCCAAACCCCATGGCCGATGCTCCAAGGATTGCATCTTCGAGACGTTCTTTTGTTATCCGAAATGGAAAATAACAAGCATCAAGACCCAAGGCCCTGAAGGCCGCATTCTGCATGGCCGGCGATAGACTGTGCTCGATTGGATCTCCGAAGATGCCGAAAATCTTCATGACAGGGAGTTGACCTCCTCTATTAAATAATCTTCAGGATACCCCAAAAGAACGCCCCGACAACCGCCCCGAAGAGAGTGGCTATGAGGTTGACGCCGTTATTGGTAAGATGGCCCTTCCTCTGGAGCGTCGCGCCGAGTAGGCTGTCAAAGTTAGTACCAATGAATCCGGCAACGGTGCCAGCCAATAGGCCGTAGCCGCCAGACATTCCCGCCGCCGCTGCCAGGAGCCCGATGATGATCGATCCAGCCAAGGCAGCAACCTCTCCCAATGGCGTCACGCCGCCATCTACCCCGGCATCCGTAACCTCCATTGTGGTGATCATCCGCGGTTTAGTCCTGCTGGTCTGGCCTATTTCGCTTGCTAGGGTATCTCCGTTAGCTGTGGCCACCGCGCCGATGAAGGCCAGCACGAAGAGGTCGCTCCTGTAAATTCCGTAACAAACTGCCATAGCCAGGGGCACCAAGCTGTTGGAAAAGACGTTCTTATAGCCGCGAACCCCTCCTTTAGACTGGGCTATACCTAGCTTGCGCTTGTAAGCATATCCATATCTGGTGAAGCCTCCGCCCAGGAAGTAAAAGGCAAGCAACAACGCGAACCAACCGGGACCGCTGAAGAGTATGACAAGAAGACAGATGAACGTCTCTGCAAGCACGGCATCAGAGTCAGCGGCCTTGGCATAGTAGGCTCCCACTCCAAGGACCAGAGCGAAGAGACTGATCATCAGAATACGTCCTGACTCGGGAAGAGGATAGTCGAAGCTGAAGAGCCACATCACCATGCAAGACCCGAAAGGCACTGTGAAATCTCTTTCTTTGGAGACGTGATTTAAAAAGGCTCCACTAAGTCCTCCCAAAATGGCCAGGAAGAGCACCTTCGCCTCTGCTAGGCTTCCCCAGGAGGCCATGGTGGCTAATGGATATCCCAGGGCCACCGTGGTCATCAGATAGATTATGCTACCCGTGAGGGTGTCGAACCTTTTAGAGGCAAAAGGAGAGAAAGTTGAGGCCACAAAAGAAATAGCCACTATGTAAACAGGAAGCTCAAGATGGGTCACGCTAAGTGCTGGTCTCAGGAGCAGAAGCATGCCCAGAGTGGCAGAGAGCAACCTGGATTCGCGATCCCAGAAGAAGACAGCCGCCAGGGGGATTACGGTGAAGGCTCCAGCGTAGGGAAGCAGCAAGACCATTAGACCTATGGCCAGCCTGGCCACATCCTCCTGACGCATGGAGTCAGGACAATTCTCCATCGCAAAAATACTTTGCCTCGGAAGTTATCCTGGAGATAGATGCTTCGCTACCTCTATGAGCAGCTTCTGGAGACCAAAATCTCCCATGCCGGTGTGCCCAAATGTGTGGCCGTTATCCTGAACCCCGGCGATCTTGATGACCGGGGGTTAGAGATGGTTAGAAGACTTATCGCCTGGAGCGAGATAATAGGCATTAGAAGCATCGCCCTTTATTCCGGAGACGATGCTCCTCAGACTTACCAGAGGATAGTCACTGAACTGTATAACGCACGGGCAGAGATAAGCCTGCACACCAAAGACGGTGTTGAAATACTTGGTTCGGGCGGAAAAACCAAGCTGCTGATCTCGCTTGGGTACGGTGGCAAACAAGAGGTGTCCGAAGCCATCAGAAAATTGCTAAAAGATGTTGAGATTGGCAGAATAAGCGCTGACGATATCGACGAGAAGACCATAGAAGCAAAACTTAGGTTCAGCCAGAAGCCAGACCTAGTAATCAGGGCCGGAGGCAAACAGCTCAGCGATTTCATGATCTGGCAAGCGGCCTACTCAGAACTCTATTTCACCGAGGTTAACTGGAACTCATTGAGAAAGACCGATTTTTTGCGAGCCATTAGGGACTATCAGCGCAGAGAACGCCGCTTTGGAAGATGACTCTTTTTGATACGCTAATGGCTTAGTGGATCGTATTTGGAAAAGAAGTATACTGCTCTAGTTAATGATAATTTAAAAAGAACTATATAGAATAACTTATAGATATAATCGCGGTGTTTCCTTTTTTTAAATATATCAATATTTGGACGTATTGGATTTTGATATACCCGGCTTAATAGTCTCTTGTTTCAGTATGTCTTTAGAAGGAAGTGTGCTGAGAAATATGGAAGGTATCGGTTCTGAGAGCACGATGTCGTCGTTTACTGTCATCATCCTAATCCCATTTTCCTTGGCGGCCGCGGAATCTATCTTGATCACCTTGGGGTTACCTGTCCTGAAAGTGCCCACTTGCCAAGCTTTTTCCGGGGTAGTGGAAAGATGGACGTACCGCTGAGATGCGGACTTCAGCCCTACTTCAAGTATTCTATCCGCTTCCTCCTCGTTAGCACCATAGTACAGATAAGGAAGTGTGTTTTCCGGATGGTCCAGATTGACGTTAACCGAATGACCATAACGCGCTCTTATTTTGTCGTTATTGATCTCATACCTCTTTTTTGTATCGGACTCTACGAGGGCCACCAACATGTTTCTGTCGGCCCAGCGGTGTCTCTTATGAATCACATCGCCCAGGGCCATAAGATCGACCCAACCCCTGGGGTCCATGGCCAGACCCAGGTCGTCGGGGAAATGTCTGAGCGCTCCCGCAACCAGCCTGCCCAGTTGCTCGGTCATAGCCTCATCGAGCACTAATGTGCCGGATGCACCGCATATGCAACATTCTCCCCTGAAAAATCCGTGGTGAGAGCAATGCTTGATCATGACAACACCTTTCCTTCATAGGGACGTGCCAATAGATATAGATGACTCTATGGATATATCATACTTGGAAAGTCTCAAATATGTTCGACCCTGAACAAGAGCCATATGCAGGGTTCTGACAAGATCGATAGCAAGCTCCGGGAGATGATTCTCAGCCTGGAGGATGAAAGTGCCTCCTCTGTCGATCTGGAGGCGATCTTAAAGGGTCTTGATGAGCATGACAGGAGGATCAGCGAGACCCTTGATGATCTTCTCGAAGAGGTTGACAGGCTCATACAGCTTTCCGAGGACCTTGAGAAAGATGCCCATTGCAACAGGTGATGTCGTTTGAGCAACCTGCCTGATATTCAGGCCTGCGTCCCTGAGTACCCCATAAATCTGACAAGGGTGGGGGTCACCGGCGTTAAGAAACTGGTGAAAGTGGAGCGTGGAGGAGACAACCGACCAATCGTTCTCATCTCCAACTTCGAGGTATTCGTAGATCTTCCCTCCGACCGCAAAGGTGCCAACCTGTCCAGGAATTTCGAGGTCATAGACGAAGTTGTAGAGGAGGCCATAAACAAGCCGGTTTATGAGATAGAGGAGCTGTGCGGAGAGATAGCCACCAGGCTTCTGTCCAGACACGAGTACGCCACTCACGCCGAGGTTAAGATGAAGAGTGAGTACGTGGTCCGCAGGACGACTCCTTTCACCAGGGTTACATGCCAGGAAGTCGTGGATATCTTCGCCGAGGCTATGGCAGGAGCGGGCCCTATGGGCTTTCTCAAAAAGTCAGTAGGAGCAGAGGTAGTCGGGACAACTGCCTGCCCTTGCGCCCAGGAGATCATGAAAGAGCAGGTTAGGAACGAGCTGGCCAAACTGGGCGTGGATCAATCAGCCGCAGCAGAATTTGCTGATAGAATTCCTGTGGCCACTCATAACCAGCGAGGAAGAGGAAGCATCTCCATCGAAGTACATGACCGCCGGTGTGTCTCCATTGACAGGATCATCAGGATTATCGAAGAGTCTATGAGCGCAAAGGTTTATGGGCTGCTGAAGCGTCCCGACGAGGCCGTAGTTGTGGCTAGAGCCCACAGCAACCCGAAGTTCGTTGAGGACTGTGTCAGGACAATGGCCCAGAAGGTTGTGGAGGCTTTCGGTGACCTTCCGGACGATGCGGCTGTGACCCTCAAGCAAATAAACGAAGAGAGCATCCACCAGCACAACGCCTTTGCAGAGAGGACGGCAACTATGGGCGAACTCCGGGCAGAGCTTTCTAGCGTGAAGTCGTGTTGAGCTACGATTAGAGATAGGTCTTTTCAGTCCAAGAAAACAGGAAACTATTGACCATGAACGCGATCGAAAGGATAGGGACCCCTCTCAGGAGTTTGCTGATGGATCGGGGGATCATTGCCAGGTGCGAACTTCTCAACAGGACTTACGACTTCGTCCGAGCAGCCCAGTTGAGCCCGTCAGAGGAGGATGACCTCAAAAGGCTCGTCGGCGAACGTGTGGCTGCAGGGGTATTCGCCAAATTGCTGAGCGGCACCCCAATATTCTTCGATCTCCCAAGGCTTGACACCTACACACTCCTAAACGGCAAGATATTCCACTTCAATCATGCCGAGAAATACGGAAAGCAGGACTTCGATAATGCCTACTGCAATTTCCAGGAGGCAATACCCGAGTTGAGGGCTGTTTTACGCCAGAACATGATCGATCAACTCACAGAATTCATGGCCGAAGCTGGGTACAAAGTCGCTGAAAGTTCCTCCCGGTCCTTCGGGTTCGAGGCTCCGGGGAGGAGAGCAGATTGCCAACTTTTTACTAGCGTAAGATCGCTCAACCTGGATGATTGCAGACAGGATTCAGAAGCAGATTACATTATCCTGGTTCCGAGCGGGGATAACCTTGAGCCATTTATGAAGTTATTCCGGGAGAAGGGGGCAAAATTTGAGGCGGCAGGGATTCAGATCTGGGTGGCCAACCTTGAACAGGGTACCATAGATCCGTTTATCGGATACACTACTGACCTCGACATTTACAGACAGTTCAAGAATCCACGTCTTGCGGAGATGGTCAGGTCTACCTGGGGCTCAAAAAGCTCGGCCTGAGTGATGGAAAGCATAAACGCCGCAAATCAATGTTAAAATCCGGAATACAGAAAAAAACCCTAAGACTTCTTTGATTGGCGTCATTTTTCCCTTTGCGGCCGCTAGAGCCAATCGTCATCCATTTGCCTGAATATATAATCGGGTTGCTGTGTCAAATCGAGAATATTTCACTTCGAATAACAGCCACTTAAGCAAGTATTAAATAGATAAAGTGTCAACTTAAATAGTAACCATTCATACTGTGAATATGGTAGCAACTTATCGATAGGTATGGGGGAAGGGGTATGAGAATTTATCTTTCTCTGTTGGTAGCGTTTCTAGCACTTACGAACGCTGCCTTGGGTGGAGTCGGAGACGTAGGAGTCTCTGATGGTTTCAATCTTCAGCCTTCATCTAGCTATATGGCTGGAGCGGTTCAACAAGGAGGTTTGGCATCCCAGACCCCTGGATTACAGCTTCAG
>Ga0182010_10001493_pt1 | contig 12297 bp, 18 predicted proteins | sample 611E1MmetaG_FD_120488 | JGI IMG/M metagenome (GOLD analysis project Ga0182010, IMG submission 120488) | Permafrost microbial communities from Stordalen Mire, Sweden - 611E1M metaG | ecosystem: Environmental > Terrestrial > Soil > Wetlands > Permafrost | place: Sweden: Stordalen | collected...
ATGATGTCCCGGAGCCGGTTCGCTGTCTTCCAAAGCTCCCTCGCAGCCAACGGCTCGCCGGTGGCTGACGATCCCTAGCAGCCCCTTCTCGTCCTCGTTGTGATGGGGTCTGGGGGGCGCTAAGCGTTTGGACGCCCACAGGGGGCCTCCAGGGACGCTTCTGGCGGCTCCCCAGCAGGGCGATGATGTCGGTCTCACCCAGCCTCGGTCAGCGCCAAGCACCCACCCTGGCCTTGCTCGTCGTCCTGGGGCAGCTAGCGCCGCCGCGATGCCTCGGGCCGCTGAGGAATGGGTGCTGGGCGCTGTGTTGTTCCTCATCGTCGCCTCCGCCGTCAAGCGCTACGCCAGCACCATTCCCGCGCCCCTCGAACCCGTTACCCCTGGCGTGGTCGCCGTGGTGGCCGCGAAGCTCGACCTACCCCCGGACCTGGTATACGCCGACATCATGACGATGATGAGGGAACAGGCCCCCCCAAAATCGACCCCCCCATCACCCGACGCCACACAGAGCCGTCTGGGGGCCTCTCCAGGTGTCCTGGGAGCGCCTGAGCGATGGACCCGCGACGCCTGGACACCATCATCGACGCGGCTTACGCCGACGACCTCTGGGTGACCCGTGACGAAAGGCATCAGGTCGCCCACCAGCTGGTCCAGGACGACCCCGCCGCACCGAACCGATCCCGAAAGGCACCGACGCCAGCTTCAGCGCGCCTCCGAGGCTGCCGATATTCAGGTATGAACGGTTCCAGGGTCACTGAAGAAGTGGTCGTGCGAGGCAGCATCGAGTTCATCACCGGCCACAGCCTGATCATCTCCCGGGAGGAGGCCGACACGATCGTCGAGATGCTTCGTCCCTTCGCAAGACCCTGGACCGGCTATGTCCACACCGACGCACACAGGCACCTCGACCACGCCCTCGGGTTCTTGGAGCATGACGAAATAGACGCCGTGGAGGCCCTGCATGGTCTGATCGACTTCATGAGGACGGCCAACTTGTGGACCACTGAAGAGGCAGTGCCGAGGGCGCGCTACGAGCAGGAAGCCGCCACCGCCTTCCGGCGCGATCTGGGCGAACACGTTGATCCCGACGACGACCCGGCGATCGACGCCGATGTGATCCCGTGGCGAGGCAGGCACTCCGACGAAGCCTGACCGTCGACGCTGCCACGCCCGCTGAAGATTGGCATTGGGAAGCGCAGAGCAAGCTGCCTCCCATGTCAAAGCAACTAGCGCCACACTCGCCGGACGAGCATGATCACCGGCAGGGCCCATACCCACGTTGGCACTACTACCCCGCGAGCAACGTTCCCCCAAGTTGGGTCACAGACCTGACCGTCGTCTTCAGCGAGGCCAAGGCGAAGATCGACACTTCTATGGTCCAGGGGCCACGATGTCGTAGAACTCGGCGCGGTCGGCACCGACGGCAATGGCGCGCCGACCTACGCCACCGAGTCCGGGAGTTTCCTCGGGAAGAAGAACTGCGGGCCCCACCGAGAGCGTCCCGGTGTGTCGCTGAGCTTCGTACCCTGGCATAGCCAAGCCTTGGAAAGCTGAGTCGCGTCATCGCCCGCCTTCCAGGGAATCTGGAAAGCTACCCGCAACCCCTTGCCTTCAGAAGCTGGCTCTGGGTGCTGGTAGCCCACGTCTGCCATCCCGGTGTCAGGTACTTGATGGCAGCGGCGTCGAAGCTGGCGGCGGGAGGCGGGGTAGGTGGTCCGGCAGCGATGCCGCCCGTCGCATCAGTGAGTTCCTGGCGGTACTGCGCTTCGGCTGCCGCCCAGTCACTGTGAGCCTCCTGGGCCACCGCCCCGAGAAAAGTCGAACGGGACTCGCTCATGCTCTGACGAACGCGTGGGGACAGGACGGCCAGGGACGCTGGTCCAAGCTCTTCCCCGGCTTGGGCACTGCCAGGACAACGGAGAGGGCTGTTCGGTAGGCGGAGCACGAGGGCGTGGAGGCTGAGCCGCCGGAAGCGCAGGCACTGATGGCAAGCCCAGCCACCAGCATCATCGCCACCATTGTCAACCGCCACGCCATGTCTCCAATCCTCGCATCATCGTCGCCCAGACCGCCCTGACGTTAGATCTGAGGCTCGAAAACGTTCGGGACGGCCATGGGGGGGGTCGGCATATTCCGGGTCGTTCTGGCCAGCCACCGCAGCGTCGGTCACCTCCTACCCCGGCATGACCAGGATGCGGTGCCCCAAGATGCGCCCACGATGCACACCGTCAGTCCGCGGAGAGTCCGCGAGAAGTCGAACAACGACGAGAAACGTCCGAAACTGTTGCACAGTGAAAACCCAGTTCAGATGGCCTTTCTGAGGAATGAGGCCAGGTCAGGTCACCCCCCTTGGTCCTGGGAGACCAAGAAGTAACTCGGCCGGTCGTTCAGTCGCCTTCCCGCGACGCGCAAGCGGCACAGGCCTGCGTCATGGGTTCCTCGGCCAGCCTGGAGTCCTCGACTGCCGCTCCGCAAGCCCCGCATCGGCCATAGGTTCCGTCGTCCAGCCCGGACAGGGCGCGTTCCACTTCGTCGAGCAGCCGGTCGACGGCGTCGACGAGTGCCTCGGGCCCCTCGGGCTCGCCGTGCGCCGGCGGGCCGAAGTGGACGGCAACTCGGCGTTCCTCGACTGCCGTCGGGTCCGGTCGGCCGGCGGCCTCCGGACTCGACCACCCCCCATCCACCACACCCACCTGATCATCGGTGGCCCATTCGGTCTCCATGGGAGGGAGCGTACTCCCAGAGAGGGTCGCTCCCCCGTAGGGGTGCCGCCTACTCGAGGGGAGGGTGAAGACCACGCGGCCAGGGCGGGGGCGGGGGCGACCTACGATCAGCCGATGCTCCGGAGCGCTCCAGCCAGATCAGTGGCGAAGCCCGTGGCGACGACCATGGAACCCACCACGTCGACCTCGCATCGGGCTCCCGGTCGGAGCACGGCCGAGGGAGGCGGGCTCCACCGCGTCCTGGCGGCCCTGGTTGTCACCGGAGCGGTGGCCATGGCGGCCGGTTGCACCTCCGGTTCTCCGGCGGCGACGCCGTCGACTCCCACCGCCTACGTGGCCACCGGGGCCAGCATGGCCAATCCGGGGAACACGGTGGCCGTGGTCGACACCGTGACGTCCACTGCGCAGAAGCCGATCGTCACCGGTACCCTGCCGGCTGCCCTGGCCGTCACCCCGGACGGGAACGACGTGTTGGTGGCCAACCGGGGCGACAACACCCTGAGCGAGATCGACATCGCCTCGGGCAAGGTGGTGAAACAGACCACCGTGGGACTCGAACCGGATGCCGTGGCCGTCACGCCGAACGGCACACTGGCGCTGGTGGCCAATTTCGGGGACAACACCGTGACACCGGTCGCGCTCCCGTCGCTTCGCCCCGGGCGCCCACTTGCGGTGGGCAGGCAACCGGTGGCCATCGCCGTCGCACCCGCGGGCAACCTGGCGCTGGTGGCCAACTACCAGGACGGGAGCGTGTCCCCCATCGACCTGTCGACCCTGGTCGCGGGCTCACCTGCGTCGGCCGGTGCAGAGCCTGAGGCGCTCTTCATCACGCCCGACGGCACCACTGCGCTGGTGGCCGACTTCCAGACCAGTGTGGTGCTGCCCATCAACCTCGCGACCATGACGCCGGAACCGGCGATCGCTGTCGGAAGCAATCCGACCGGCATCGCCGGCCTCCCGTCGTCGAGCACCGCCTACGTGAGCGGGGGTGCCAGCATCACCCCGATCGATCTGCAGACGCACCAGCCGCGGCCACCCATCCCCGTCGGGACGATCGCCGAGGCCCTCTCCATCGCCCCGGGGGGAGCGACCGCATGGGTGTGCGGGGTAGACGGCACGCTGGTGCACGTCAACCTGGTCAGCGGCTCGGTGATCGGGCGGGTGACCGTCGGCAACCAGCCGTCTGCCGTGGTGATCTCGCCGAACCGGGGTAGCGCCGGCTGACGTGACGTCGCCCGGCGAACGGCGAACGGGAGGATCGCCGGTGCGCCTATCCGCGGCCGGGGGTCGCGACCACCAGGAAAGTCACCCTCCGCCGCAGCGTGAATCCCATCGCCTCGTAGAGGCGGATGGCGCCGGTGTTGGTGGACGAGGCATGGAGGAACGGGACCTCGCCGCGACTGGCGATGCCGGCGGCCACCGCCCGGATCAGCAGGTCGGCCAACCCCTGGCGGCGATGGCCCGGATCAGTGGCCACCGCGCTGATCTCCGCATAACCCTGTGGGCGGAGGCGCTCGCCGGCCATGGCCACCAGTCGCCCCTCGCGGCGGATCCCGAGGTAGCCGCCGAACTCGACGGTGCGGGCAAGGAACGGTCCGGGTTGGGTCTCCGCCACCAGGGCGAGCATGTCGGGGACGTCGTCGTCTCCGAGGCTCACCGGGGCGTCCGTCGGCCGGTCGGCCTGGAGGGAACCTGCCGGATGGGACCGAGTCGGTTCAGGATCGACCCAGGTCCCCACCATCTGGACGCCGGTGATCTCCCTTGTGATCGCCCAACCGGGCGGTGGCGGCTCCATACCGGCACCGGATCCGACCAGCCCCACGACGCGGCCCGGACCGGCCAGCTCGGCCAGGTCGTCCCAGTGTGCCGGGGTCGGGGCGTCGGCAAACCCACCAAAGGGCGAGACCTCGGGACGGAACCGGGCGGCCAGGGACGTGGCCGTGCCGAGTGCGCGCTGTGGTCCGGTGAGGGCCGACCACACTGGATTGTCGAGCACGGACACGGTGGGGCACTCCTTGGCGTCGGCTGAGGGAAGGGACGCCCACTCGACAGTATCGATACTCCGATCGTCGCGGCCAGAGCCGATACGCTCCTCGGCGGGCCGTTAGCTCATCCGGTAGAGCAGGGGACTTTTAATCCCAAGGTGGCGAGATCGAGACTCGCACGGCCCACCATGTCAGAGGCAGTTTTTGCTTCAGTAGCACCCTCCAGATAGCCTAAACCCAACAGCTTGCCCAACAATTTTGGAGGGGCCTGGAGGGCTCAATGCCGGGGAGCATGCGGGAACGGCAACCGAACGTGTGGGAACTGCGGGTGTTCCTCGGCCGTGACGACAAGGGCAAAGTCCGACACGGCAACCAGACGTTCCGCGGTGGCAAACGTATGGCCGAACGCGAACTGTCCCGACTGGTCGCGGCGGCGGAGAACCAGCCGGTCCCGCCGCCGGTCGTGGAGGCACCCCGTTGGAGCGAGCGGACCACGGTCAACGACGCCATCCACGGGTGGAAGGACAACGGCTGGGAGGACCTCTCCCCGTCGACCGTCCGACGCTACGAGAACATGTGGATGAAGCACATCCACGGGTCCATCGGCAAGCAGCGGCTAATCACCCTCAGCCAGTACGACGTCGAGAAGTACTTTCGTCGTTTGAAGGCCGACGGGCTGGCCGAGGCGAGCGTCCGTCAGATCCGGGCCTTGACGCATCGGGCCTGCCGACTCGCCCGCAAGTGGAGCGGCGGCGTGCTGCCCAATCCGATCGCCGACACCGAACTGCCCACCTGGGCGCTGGATGAGCGGGATGAGGTAAGGGCTCCGAGCCTCGAAGAGGTGCGCACGCTGATCGCCACGGCCGACAAGCTCGACCCCAGCTTCGCTGCGGTGCTGCGGTTGGTGGCGGCCACCGGCATGCGGAGGGGCGAGGTCTGCGCCCTCCGCTGGATCGACATTGACTTGTCCGCAGGCACCGTACGGATCAGCCAGAGCGTGGTGGCGGCCAAGGGCGGCGCCATTCTGAAATCGCCGAAGACCCAGGCCAGCATCCGAACCGTGGTCATCGACTCCGATACCGCCTCGATACTCAGGCGGCTGCAACTCGCACAGCGCTCGTTGGCCATGGCGTGCGGATTGACCCTCGAGCCGGAGTCCTTCCTGTTCTCCTCCGAACCCGGTGGGCTGACCCCGCCTCACCCAGATGCGATGAGCCATACCTTTGCCACGGTCCGAACAAAGGGAAAGGTGGCCGACGACGTGCATATGCACTCGTTACGCCACTTCCACGCCACGGTCCTCGACCCAGTGATCTCCGAGGCACAGAAGCAGACCAGACTGGGTTGTTCGACCGTCAAGATGGCCCGCAGCTACACAGACTCCGTGCCCGAGGAGGACCGGCGAGCTGCCGCTCACGTCGGGAACATGCTGTCCTCAGGCGTCACCGGACCCGGAGCTCCTACGCGATCCGGCTGATTCCTCGACCCCATGCTCGGATGGGAGAGGAACACGTGTGAATCCTCTGGCGAGGTGAGCGGAAGTCCGGCGAGCAGCCGTTCGACCGATCTGCGTGGGACACGGATCCTCTGACCGATCTTGAAGGTGGGGAGAGGAAAGTTGCCGGCCTTGGTGGCCCGGTACAGCGTGGAGGGGGTCTCTCCCAACAGGATGGCGGCCTCATCGACGCTGAGGAGCGGCTTGGGCGACTTCGAGGTCGGGTTGTTGCGCATGGGGATGCTCCTGTCTTGATCAGTGCCAGGCGGTGCGCCATGGTCGCAACCCATCCTCCGTATCGGCGTCACCTCCAATGTCTCCACCAGTAACCGCAGCCCGACCGTTATCGGCACTTCCAGGATGGTCTTCTCGACGGCATGGGCGGCCGGCCACGCTTCCCTACACGGGTTCCACTGACCTTTCGGCCCGCCTCTTGACCCCACGCAGGAAGTTTCGGGCCGTGACGGCCTCGCCCCAAAACAGGACGACCGGCACGGCGAACGCCCGGAAGGGCCAGGGCCCGCACGTCAGTCGCATACGGCGAACAATTCGCGTCTGCCCACGTTCCGGTTCTGTCAGGAGGTATCCGTCACTGATCTCGCCGCGGATGGCAAGCCGAGGCATGTCCCGAAGGCGTGCCGGCACGAGATGCGGCAGGTGGGTATCCGTGAACAGAACGAACGCCTTGTTGGGCTCGACCTGGCGGACAACGTAGTGGGCGGTCCCCGGTGGTCCGTCCGCGACGATGTCGCCCACGTGCGGGTTCTGCCAGGCCGGAACGACCCTGTCTGCCGCTTCGACGTGATAGCCGACCGGTGCCTCCCCGGGCTGCTCACGGGAGAGGAGGCGGTAGTACCGATCCACGCACCGGTCCCAGAAGCGCGAGTCAGAGTAGAAGCCGGCCCGGCCATGGCCGAGCTGCAACAACCAGGACCAGACCTGCTCCGGAGCTGCGTGGATTGTCACGGCGTGGGTGGTCTCCACCAGCGGCGATGGTACGAGGTCGTCTCCCGGGAGCGGCATCGTCCGCTCTTCATCTGTGGCTTTCCAGGGGACCCGGTCGAGCCGGGAAGTGAGAAAGCGAGACTTCGGGATGCTTCCCACGTCAGTTCCGTGTTTCCAGCCCATGACTTGAGATTGTCACACCGACCTCAAGAGTCCGCCAGGGGAAACAGTCGGCAGATGATCCCTGCTCGGTAGCCGGTTATCGAGCGGGACGCCCCTTGGCTACCTTGCCTCGCCCCCATGTGCCCGTCGGGGTCACTTCTAGGCGTGTTCGCACATGAGCGTCCAAGTCTCTCTGACTAGGCACATCACGGTCTCGAATTCCTGACTGACCACTTTGAGATTTGGCCCCGCTTGCCGGCGGGCTTCGTCTCCGAGGGCAACACTCAGGGACGCGACGGAATGGAACAACCGAGCGAGAACGACGTCGATGTCACCTACCGGGCACCGATGGCCGACGAGCCAGGGGACGGACTCAGCCACAACCGCACTGAGCTGATCGCTGGCTGAAATTAACGCGGCAGGTCCACCGAGCATGGACCGCTCGAGGATAGCCAGCGTCGAAGCGAGCTTCCCAAGAATGGGAATGCACTCGGACTGCCAAGTCCTTAATGGAGTCGAATTGTCGATGCTCACACGCCCCTGCCCTCCTTTGGGCTGCATCAAGCAACCCCATCCATTATTTACCGCTCGTTTTCGCTTGTCCCGCCGCAGACACTCTCCGTGATGGTGAGAGCCGGTAGCCGAGCCACAACGCTCCTGCCTGAATCGGTCCCGAAACCCTGAGCTTCATCAGGGACTCGTGCCGCTTCGGAACTGGGCAACCTTCCCGGTTGCCCAGCTCGATGAACCGGAGTGCCGGGACAGCAGTAGCCGACCCCAGACGGCGAAAACGACGTTGACTCATCCATCACTCTGCGTGGTGCATGACAGACCAAGCAGAACCTTGATGAGCAACCATCGCCCGATGAGGAACGGGCGCTGATAGCTCGCTTCGGCATGGAACCTGTCTGATCGCTGCCGACCAGAATGATTGCTGATCCGGCGATGGGGGCATCCGTCCACTCCTCAGAAAGAGCCACCACCAGATCCACGTCAGAACTCCCCAGGTTGGTGAGCACTGAGTAAACACATTGCGAACTCCGAGGGCGTAACAGTGCCGGGAGAGGCGACCTCCGGCCGGATGACCGAGCAAAAGCGCAGATTCAGCGCTTGGATGGTGATTTCGGCGCGCACCCGTCCATACCGCGGCCCAGGCCCGTCCTCCCCGAGATCAGTGTGGCCACCGTGTGCAACACACTCAACGAGCCGATCGACATGGGCCAGGTGCTCGAGATCTCCGTCGGCAACGACGCCAGTCGGTAAGGCCCCAACACCGCGATCGCCCATCCACACCTGCGGTGCATGCGCGGTGGCACGCTGCGGGATGTGACGCCCAAGGGCGAGGCCGGCCTGACGCTGGCACCGGACCAGCACTACCGGCTTCAAGTCGGCGGGGTCGACATCATGTTCTGGGGGCTGCGCCCGGCCGGTGCCGGAACCTGAGGTCATGGGCGAGAGGCTGCCGGCACTACGGCGCCGGGAGCAATAGCTTGGGTAGGCATGACCGACGAATCAAGACACCTCGGCGACGCACAGGGCGAGTGGTACTACTGCTTCGTGCACAAGAAGGTCGAAGCGCTCGACGAGTGCGACCAGATGGATCGAATGGGCCCGTACCCCACACGAGAGGACGCAGAGAATTGGCGAGCGCGCGTCGCAGCACGGAACGAGGTGTGGGACGACGAGGACGAGTAGGCGTCAATCGGCGGGCGAGCCATCGGGCCATCCCATGCAGCCACCGCTGAACTCCCGAGGTTGCAGAGTATTCAATGAGCCCATGCCTGACGCGAACCGCCAGAGCCTGGATTGGTTCCAGAAAGTTCGAGGGTCAGGAGACTGGTCGGCCATTCAGCCACTCCGTTCCCAGGACAATCAGGCGAAACCATCGGTCGTACTCGACCTAGTCGGCGAGCGGGGCGCTGATTGAGCACCACCCGGGCTTCTGCCGTCGCCGAACCGATCTCGGGCCCGCCGACCACCTTCAGCTTCTCGGTAGTGACCATCACGGCCACCAACAGCATCGGGACGACGACGCAGACCTTGCTCTTCCTCATCTTCTAGATCGGTCCACAGGAAGGAGCCACCCGACTCCCTCCGGTGACGATCGGAGGATCGAGAAGCGCCGCGGGAGCGTTGTCGGCGACACATCCGAAGACGCCCTGGGCATCCTCGACCGGATCCCAACGCACCCGTGCCGCCGCCCCGGTCGAGGAGCTTTCCGAGTGCGCAAACCGGCGACTGCGATTCAGAACGGTCGACGACGGAACGAGGCGCCACTGGAAACCCTGGGAGGCGGTCTCGACGGCACCCGCAAGGGCGCCGGCAGCGGCCCCGGCGTGAAGCGGCCTTGGTCCGGGCGTCCATCTCGGGAGGAGCTCGCAAGCGGGCTCTGAGCTGAGCCCGAGGTACTGCAACCCCAGCCAGCAGCGAAGGTCACTTTCGCTGCTGACACCCCATTGACATTCTGGGACGCTCGCTTCGTGCACCTCCAGATGTTCGCGGCGATTCGCGTCTGCCGATCATTATCGCGGCAGCCACGTGCTAGGTCTGGAATCTGGAGCATTTCGCGTCGACCGATTTCAAGGGATCCGGAGCTGTTGGTCATTCCGCCTGTTCGCGATCATCGGACTTCAGAGAGGCCTCCATCAACAGCGAGCGTTTGGCCGGTGATGTAGTCGGCAGCGTCGGACAGGAGGAAGGCGGCGGCCGCAGCGACGTCCCATCCGGTTCCCTGACGACCAAGGGGAATCGGGGTGCTGTCCCGGTCGGGCTTGACAAGGCTGGCGAGTCGTCCGAGCGATGTGTCGATGAGCCCGGGCATCACGACGTTGACTCGCACTCTTCGTGGAGCAGCCTCCTTGGCGACGTATGCGCACAACCCGGACAGTGCCGCTTTGCTGGCGGCGTATCCGGGAATCTCCGTGGTGCTGACGACGCGGGCGGCAGTAGAAGAGGTGAGGACGATTGCGGCGCCAGGCGGCAACAGCGGAAGCGCGTGTTTGCAGCACAAGAACGGCGACCGCAGGTTGGTCGCCATGACCCTGTCCCAGTCGGCCGATGTGGTTCCGGCCAGGTGGTCCCCGACGGCGATGCCGACGTTGAGCGAGAGGGCATCCAGTCCACCCAGATGCTCAACGGCCTCGACGATGAGGCGTGCTACGTCTGTTTCGTTGCTGCTGTCACCAACGAGGGCGTGGGCGATGCCTCCCTCCTGGGTAATGCGATCTGCAGTGGTCTGCGCGGCGACGGCATCGATGTCGGCGACAGCAATTGAGGCTCCTTCGCGGGCGGCGAACAGGCTGATCGCCCGCCCGATACCTACCGGAGGGTCGTCCTGATCGTAGGTCTGCTGACCCCCGCCAACTACGAGCAAGCGGCGGCCCTGCAGGGTGCCGTGACCATCGGCGGTGCCAGCAGCGGTGTCGCTGACATGAGCCGGCAATGCTCCTGGGGTCTCGGGGCTTGCGGCCACGGTCATTGCCCGTCGCTCGTGGCGCCTGCAGCGAGGTCGACGACCGCCATCTGAGCGGGTTCGTCTAGGTCGAGACGGACTGTCTCGGCCAACAGAGCGATCCCAAAGTAATGACCGATGACGAGCAGGAGCTCCACGATGCAGCGATCGGCCAGGTACTCGCGGAGGGCGGCGACCTCTGCCTCAGAAGCCCGGCCGGGGCCGGCCACCTGATCGGTGAAGCTGATCACAGCTCGCTGGCCGGGAGTGAAGGCGCGATTCATCACATCTTGGTCCCGGCTTTCGCTGGCGGTGGCGAGCAGCGTGACTTGTTCGCTGGTTGCACCGACGCCTGCAGCGATCGCTCCGTGCTGCAGTCGCTCGTACTCGCAGCCGACCGTGCCGGCAACCTGCAAGATCGCGAGCTCGCGCAGTAGCGGGTCGAGTTCGAGTGTGGCCAGGATCGCCCCGCCAAGAGCAAGCCAGGGGCCGAACAGCGTGGGAGCTTGACCGACCATTTGGAACACGTGGAGGTCAGGCAGGACGTCGAGTAGCTTCCGGACCTCTTGGGGTGCGCTCTTCGGGTCGACGTAGGGGATCAGCGCCATCGTTCACCTCGATACCAGTCAGTATTCAATACTGGCCAGTATGCTATTTGGGATGAGCGATGTCAACGGCAGGACAGAGGTAGGGACCGCTCTCGCGTCGAGCTCCAACTCTCCATCTGTTGCTCGAACCCGGAGACCCAAACGTGAGGTGGTGCGCCGTCGATTGCTGGACGCGGCGCTAGAAGTCTTCGCCGAGCATGGCTTCGATACCGCGAATCTGGACCAGGTCGCCGCTGCCGCCGGCCTGACGAAAGGCGCCATCTATTCCAACTTCACTGGTAAAGACGATCTCTTCTACGCCATGATGACCGAGCAAGTGTTGGCCCGGGTGGAGTCGATCCGAAGCGTCCTGGCCGCCGGCACGGCCGACGCTCGAAATCCGCAGGATCTGCGCGACATCGGGGGCCTTCTCACCGAGGCATTCACCGAACAGCGGGAATGGCGGTTGGTTTTCTTGGACTTCTGGCGTCGCGCCGTCCGAGACGATGACGTGCGCGTACGGTTCATCGCCCACCGACGAACCCTGCGGGATGCGATAGCCGTCAGTGTCCAGCAGACTCTTGGTGGAGATCCACCGGTCAGCGACTTCACCGTCGACGACGTCGTCACCGTGGTGCTGGCACTCTCCAACGGCCTGGCCATCGAGCAGTATGTCGACCCCAGCACCGTGAGCGCCGACCTGTTCGGGCGAGTGCTCGTGCAATTGTCGCACCAAGTCTGACCACGGGTTGGAAGGTGTCCTGTGATCCGCGGTAAGCGGTCCAGGACTTGCATTCTCAAGGTGTCATTGCGGGCGTCTGCAACCTTCAATCATGATGTTGGAGTCTCCCGGGGTCCACCGCCGAAAGGTTGGTCTTCAGTAATTTCGGGAGCACCGGGTGCCCGGTCTGACTTGCGATCAAGCGGATACGAGATCGTGTCTGCGACC
>Ga0182010_10001494_pt1 | contig 12293 bp, 9 predicted proteins | sample 611E1MmetaG_FD_120488 | JGI IMG/M metagenome (GOLD analysis project Ga0182010, IMG submission 120488) | Permafrost microbial communities from Stordalen Mire, Sweden - 611E1M metaG | ecosystem: Environmental > Terrestrial > Soil > Wetlands > Permafrost | place: Sweden: Stordalen | collected...
CGGACACCGTGACCGTGTAGCTTGCGGAAACCAGGTACTGATGGAGGGGGCCGGTGCAGGTCAGCCCGGAGACGACACCCGGAACCACCGTTCCGTCGCCGTAGTCGACGCTGCAGGTGTAGGTCTCAGAGGTGGAACCAGGATCCGTGAAGGTCGCGTAGGCATTCACGCTGGATGGAACCGTGGGATCGAGGTGCCACTCACGCGGGTTGTAGTCCGACATGAAGGCGCTGACGATCGGGGCAACGTTGACCAACGTGTAGGGCAGAGCGCTCGATCCCGTCGCGCCGTTCGAATCGGTGACGGCGATCCTGATCGTGCCGGAACCGGAAGTCCCGTATGTGTGCACTGGGCCGTAGCAGATTCCCGGGTCGAGCTCGCCGGCCACGGGGCCTGCGCCGTCGCCGTAGTCGACGGTGCAGGTGAACGTCTCGGCCGCGTCGATGCCGCCCGGATCAGTGAATGCCGCGTCGACGGCCACGCTTCCGCCTTCGCGCGGCTGGCCGTTTGTCACGTCGCCGTCGATGTTGATCGGCCCTACCGACGGCGCTCCATTCACGACGGTCACCGGGACGGTGACGGTCGTGATCAGGCCGCCACGATCCCCAACCGAAACAGTGAAGGTGTGGCTGCCGAACGTGGTGTCGTACGGCACCTGGATCGGGCCCGGTGCCGCGACATCCTCGTCGCTCTGCAAGCCGGGGCCGCCGTCAATCCTCACATGCCACGGCCCGACGCTTGCGTCGGTGAATGTGGCGAGAGTGACCTGGCCCGAGAACCCTTCCGGAACGTTGACCGGCGATGCAGTCACGACGGGCGCGAGGTCGATAACCGGCTCGGGCCTGGATCCCGAGCCCGTGTGGCCCAGGGAGTCGGTCACCGTGACGGTAGCCGTGTAGACCGTTCCTCCCGGGTGGCCGGGCGTCGGGTCTGAAGCGGCGTAGGTATGGGCCACGTCCATATTCGCCCCGTTCGAGTTCGACAGATCCTTGGAGGTGCCGTCGCCCCAATCGATATGGATCGCCCACGGGCCGGCTGCGTACGGGTCGAAGTAGCCGAACTGGAGGGAGGTTGGCACGCCCTCCGTCGCGACCACCACCGGCGCCATCTCGATGAACGTGTCGCCGGCCACAGTGACGTTGAAGTAGGCGTCGCCGGACCAGCCGCTCGCATCCGTAACCACGATGTGGGCTCGATAGGTACCGGGCATCAGGGGCCGGCTCACGATCAACGGGCCCTGGGACGTAGCGGTCCCGCTCCAGCTGTAGCCGGGCGCCCATGCGACCGTCCACTGCCAGGGACCGGCGGATGCGCCATCGGGATCGGTGAAAGAACCGAGCGAGTACGGGTACGAACCGTGGTATGCAGCCGCCTGAGCGCTGGAGACGTTCTGGTCGGCGGGCGGGATGACTGAAGGGCTCGACGGAGGTGAAATCTTGATAGTCGACGTCGCGGAACTGGATGCGCCACCACTGTCCTTCACCACAGCAGTCACCGCGTAGTTGCCGGCCGCCTGGTAGACGTGATTGGGCCCTATGCAGGCCGGGTACCCGTCGTAGTCCCAGATTGGGATATAGGTTCCGGCCTGTACCCCGGAACCATCTCCGTAGTCGAACGTGCAGGAATACGTCTCGAAAGCCGTGCCGAAATAGGCGCTGCCGTAATCCCAGAACGGCGCGGCGGCGTACGCAATGTGGCCCGCGTCGTGGGCGCCGAACATCGCGACCCCGCCCCCGATGTACGGCGCATCGTTGGTGTAGTTGACCCCCGTCATCCACGCCCCCGAGGCGCCGCCACTGTCGGTGACGGTGACGAGGATCACGTAGCTGCCGGTGACCAGGTATCGATGCACGGGCCCGGTGCAAGTCAGACCCGAGATGGTCCCGGCAACGAGGGCCGTTCCGTCTCCGTAGAGGATCGAGCACGTGTAGGTCTCACTCGCGGACTCCGGGTCCGTGAAAGTCGCGGACGCGAACACCGTCTGCGGCTCTTCAGGTTTGGCATTTGAGACGGTGGCCGTAACCGACGGGGCCACGTTTGGGTCGGCCGCTGCGACAGCGGGGGCCAGGGCCGGCGACGCCGCCACTACGAGCGTCAGCAACGCGGCCGACATCGAGGCAACTCGACGAACTAGACCGGATCTCATGGTCCCTCCTTTAGCCTCGTCCCGGGGCGGCCCACCGCCATTCTCCCGGAGCGCAAACAGTCAGGCGCATCACGCCTGTACTCGCGCGGGGATTATGCGCCATCGAGCCGCCCGCGCCGTATCGACTTTGCGACAGTGTCCGGTCCGCCAGGCGGATCTACCCGAGTCCCCGAACGGGCCAGAGGCCGGTCCCTCGCGCCGGATGTATGATGCCGATGCCATGCAGGGTGCATAGGGATTATGCGTTGAGCGATGGCTGCCAACTTCACCTGCAGAGACGGAAATAGTCCGGAGGCACGCCATGGTCGGGTCCAAATCTGGCGGTCGAGACCTGGCGTCGAGCCGCGTCGAGACGAGTTCTCCGGAGCGGGCCGTCGCCGGCATTCATCCCGCAAACGCAGCCCATGAGACACCCTTCGTCAACCTCCGCGACCCCGCGAAGCGGCTGGGCCCGGACGGCAAGCCCGCCGTCAGCCGCCGCGCGCCGATCTGGGCGGACGTGCCCGACGAGAAGTGGAACGACTGGCGCTGGCAGCTCTCCAACCGCGTCAACACGGTCGATGAGATCGGCAGCGTTCTGAACCTGACCGACGACGAGCGCGCCGGGCTCTCCACGCCGGACAATTTCCGGGTCGACATCACCCCCTACTTCATCAGCCTCATCGACCCCGACGATCCGGACGATCCGATCCGGCGCCAGGTGATCCCCACCGACTGCGAGCACGAAGCCTTCACGGCGATGATGGAAGACTCGCTGGCCGAGGATCGCCACTCCCCGGTTCCAGGGCTCGTGCACCGATATCCGGACAGGGTCCTGATGCTGGTCACGACCCAGTGCGCGAGCTACTGCCGCTACTGCACGCGGTCGCGGATCGTCGGCGACGCCACGCAGAACTTCAACCGCCACGATATCGAGGCCCAGCTGGACTACCTGCGCCGCACCCCACAGGTCCGTGACGTGCTCTTGTCCGGCGGCGACGCCCTAACTCTCAATCCCAAGCTGCTCGAATGGATCCTGCGCAGCCTGCGCGAGATCCCCCACATCGAGATCGTCCGCATCGGCTCGCGAGTGCCGGTCTTCCTGCCACAGCGCATAGACGATGAGCTGTGCGAGATGCTGGCGAAATACCACCCGTTGTGGATGAACCTGCACTTCAACCATCCCAACGAGATCACACCCGAAGTTGCGCGCGCCGCCGACAAGCTGACTCGGGCCGGTATCCCGCTCGGCAACCAGTCGGTTCTACTCGCCGGCATCAACGACTGCGTCCACATCATGCGGGCGCTCGTCCATCGCCTGGTCGAGAACCGGATCCGGCCGTACTACATCTACCAGTGCGACCTGGTCGAAGGCTCCGGCCACTTCCGCACGCCGGTCGGCAAGGGCATCGAGATCATGGAAGCGCTGCGCGGCCACACCTCCGGCTATGCGGTCCCGACCTTCGTCGTCGACGCTCCAGGCGGCGGCGGAAAGATCCCGGTCATGCCCAACTACCTGATCAGCTACTCGGACCACAAGGTCATCCTGCGCAACTTCGAGGGCTATATCACGACCTACGAAGAGCCCGAGCAGTACACGCCGCACAACAAAGCCCACTGCACGTACTGCCAGAACCCGCGCCCCGAGCCGGGCCAGGGCGGCGTCGAAGGACTGCTCGACGGCAACCAGATGTGGATCGCGCCATCCGGCTTCGAGACGGCTCATCTGCGCGGCCGCACCGAGCCGCACCGGCTGCAGGATCCCTCGAAGTGGATTCCGTACGGCGTCGGCCCGATCGAAGGGACGGCCGGAAAGCCACTGGCCGAGTTGGAGCCGGGGTCGGCTGCCGGGACGCCGGAGGACGCGGTCGGTGCACCGGGCGGCAAGATCGAGCCCAAGTTCGAATACAAGCCCGGCGAGGAACCCCGCCCGCGCGAAGGCGAACCTACCGGCTGGTCGCACGGCGAGCTGCTCTAGGCGACGCTCAAAACCCGAGTCGGCGAGCGCCCCAGCCGACGCTGCGCGGCCCGCTACAATCACACCGATTGGATCGAACGGAGCGAGCTGAGGGAGGAGCGAGCATGATCGCGGGAACGTGGCCGTCCGACTATGGCAGCCCCATATTCATTCGCAAATACGAGGGCCGCACCTACGAGGACTTGATCCAAGCATTCCACGACGACGCGACTCTGCTCTTGTCCGAGGGCTACGAGCCAACCGGGCAGCATTACATCGAGGGCGAATGGAGCGTGTTCCGGGCCGTCGTGGCAACGGTGCTGCTCTTATTCATGGTCGGGATAGTGCTCTGGTTGCAGATGCTCCTCTGGCGCCCGGTCGGAACCCTGACGGTGACGTACGTCCGCCGAGGCACGACGAGGTAGCGATGCCGCGGTCGCTCTTCATGTGGGAGTCGGCCGCGCGGTGTGCAACCAAATAGGAGCTACCCACACCCATAGCGCGCTCATCCCCGCGGAGCAGTCCTCGTCGTGCGTGCGACCGATGCGCTTACAGGTCGGGCAGCGTACCTTGCATACCATGCAACGCGAGAAGGCAACCGCGGGCCGCGGACTCGGGCGTCTTCACTGGAACCAGGACTACGCCGACGTGGTCATGGCTCTGGTGCTGACGGTGGTGGGGTTCATCTCCGCCTACGACAGTGGCGCCCGCTTCGACGTCGTCAGCGTCCCGCTCCTGATCCTCCAGACGATGCCACTCATCTGGCGTCGCCGGAACCCGATCCGGATCCTCTGGATCACAGGGGCCGCGATCATCTTCTACAGCATGCTCGGGTATCCGGTCGTCACGAGCGGGTCTCTCGGCGTCTTCGTGGCCTTCTACACCGTCGCCGCCAACGAATCGCGGCGCCGGGCAACCGTTGCGGCCCTGGCAACGGCCGGCGGCGTCCTCATCAGCTTCGCGGCCTACGCCGCGGTGGGTTCGATGCAGGGCTGGCAAGGGGAACTGACCAACACCTACCTTACGTATGGGCTGGCCTGGCTCATCGGCGACAACCTGCGGGTCCGTCGGGCCTATACGAGGCAGCTCGAAAGCCGAGCCGTGGAACTGGAGCGCGAGAGAGAAGAGAAGGCCGACCAGGCAGTGACTGAGGAGCGTGCCCGGATCGCCCGCGAGTTGCACGACGTGGTCGCCCACTACGTCAGCGTCATGGTCGTCCAGGCAGCCGGAGCTCGCCGAGTCGTCGACAAGGACCCTGCCGCGGCGAAAGGCGCGCTCGAGGCAGTCGAGTCGGCGGGCCGGACCGCCCTGGCGGAGATGCGCCGCATGCTCGAGGTCCTACGAGCGGACGATCCGGGCATGGGCCCGCAGCCCGGCCTGGGCGAAATCGAGAGGCTCATCCAGCAAGTACGAGACGCCGGCCTGCCCGTAGAGCTATCGATCGAGGGGTCGGTCTGCTGCCTGCCGGCCGGAATGGACCTTGCCGCGTATCGCATCGTCCAGGAAGCTCTCACCAACACGGTCAAGCACGGCGGCAGAGCCACGGCGCACGTCACTGTCCGGTACGCGGCCGACACGCTGGAGATACAAGTGATCGATGACGGCCGTGGCGCTGCGGCGCTGCTGCTATCCGACTCAGATGGCCGCGGACACGGCCTGATCGGCATGAAGGAGCGCGTCGCCTTGTTCGGGGGCGTGCTCGAAGCAGGGCCGATCCTGACCGGCGGCTACCGCATCTTCGCGCGGATGCCGCTCGAACCGGACGACGTCGCCCGAGCCAAGTCGGAGAGGGAGGCGTCTCTTGCTGCGGTCACGGAAGCAGCCGCTCGCGAGCGACGCGAAGCCGCCCATCGCGCCGCGATCCGGCATCAACCACCTGCGAAGACAGGCACTGCGCTGCCGATTATGGTTCGGCTGGTGCCGCCACATCCAAACGAACAGACCCGGCATCGCGGCCGCGGAGAGATAGAGGGCGACTTATGACGACGCGCGTGCTGCTGGTCGACGATCAGCCGCTCCTGCGGACCGGCTTCCGGATGATCCTTTCCGCCGAATCGAACCTGACGGTTGTCGGCGAGGCCGGAGACGGGGCCGCGGCCGTGGAGCTGGCTCGCAAGCTGCGGCCCGACGTGGTTCTGATGGACATCCGTATGCCGGGCATGGACGGCATCCAGGCCACACGCGCCCTGGCGGGCCCGGGCGTGGAAGACCCGATCAAGGTTCTGATTCTCACGACCTTCGGGCTCGATGAGTATGTAGTCGAATCTCTCCGAGCCGGCGCCAGCGGCTTCCTTCTCAAGGACGCGCCCCCGGAAGACCTCGTAGAGGCGATCCTGATCGTCGCTGCCGGAGAGGCGCTCCTGGCTCCGTCGGTGACTCGCCGCCTCCTGGACCGCCTCGCCAGTCGACTGCCACCCGCCAACGAGAACGCCATACCGGCGCTCTCCGAGTTGACCGATCGCGAGCTTGAGGTGCTCAAGCTCCTGGCTCGCGGCCTCTCCAACGCCGAGATCGCCGAGCGGCTGGTCATCTCCGAAACGACGGTGAAGACGCACGTCTCGCGCGTGCTCTCCAAGCTCGACCTGCGCGACCGCGTTCAAGCGGTGATCCTCTGTTACGAGACGGGCCTCGTATAGCCGGTCGCGGCAACCGTCGGATGCGACCGGCGGTTGAGTGGCGGTTCCGGCAGCCGCCCGATCCCTTCGTTGCCTCCTGCGCTCCTCGCTGACGAGTTGCGCGCCCGTCATCCGCACGCCGCCTCGCCGGTCGCTCCGTCATCCGGAGGGATGACCCGAGGTTCACTCCCCTGGACGACCGCCCAGTAACCGTCGCGGACGACTGCAAGGCGCGGCTCGGCCCGTAGCTTTCTCCATGACGAGACAGACGCAGGCGCAGCGTCCTCGAACACATGAGAAGACCAAGCAGCCCCAACCACTGAAGGAGAGACCCAAATGCGACTGGTGCGCGACCTCGGCCGCCGCAAGCTCCGCTCAACGCTGACCATCACCGGCATCGCCATTGGCATCATGGCCCTGGTGGTGTTCGGCTCGATGGCGAACAAGATGAACGCCCTCATCGGCGGCGGCAGCAAGTACTACCAGGACAAGGCCATCGTTTCCGTTGGCTCGATGTACTCCGGCAACATCCAGCCGCTGGCGTTGTCGGACGTGCAGAAGATCGAATCCATCGACGGTGTGGCGGCCGCCACGCCGACCGTCGACATGCTCCTGTCTTCCGAGGGCGGCGCCACGAGCATGGGCACACCCGAGATGATCACGGGCAGCATCCCGGGCGGCGACAAGGGCCTCGAGACATTCAAGATCGATCTCGCCTCAGGGCGTGAGTTGACCGCCGCCGACGCCGACAGCAAGGTCACCGTCCTCGGTTCCGACCTGGCACGAAGGTTGAACGTCAAGGTGGGCGACAAAGTTGCCCTTCGCGACGTTCAGTTCACCGTCGTCGGCATCTGGGCTCCGACGCTCACTGCCCCGGACAAGGAGGCATACGTCCCGCTTGCCGCCGCTCAGGACCTCTTCGTCAAGAGCCTGCCGCCGCTCATCCAGTCGAAGATCGTCGCCTCCGACATCGCCACGGGCATCACCGTCTACCCTCAGAAGGGCGTCTCGCCCGAGACCATCAAGACCCGCATCGAAGACCTGCTCGGCAAGGACTACACGGTCATGACCGGCAAGGACTTCGACGCCATGCTGGGTTCGTTCAGCGCCATCTTCTCGCTGGTCCTGACCGGCATCGCACTGCTGAGCCTCCTCGTGGGCGGCCTCTCGACGATCAACACCATGGCGATGGCCGTGGCCGAGCGAACGCGCGAGATCGGTATCAAGCGAGCCATCGGCGCATCCCGCTGGCGCATCCGGCGCGAGGTCGTCCTTGAGTCGGCCGCCATCGGTCTGATCGCCGGCCTCATCGGACTCGTGATCGGCGCCGCAATGACCACTCTCTTCAACGACCTGGGCCGCGAGTCGGGCAACGTTCTCTTCGAACTGACCCTCGGCACCGCCGCCACCGCGATCATCTTCGCAACGGGCCTGGGCGCCATCGCCGGCTTCATCCCGGCCTGGCACGCCTCCCGTCTCGACCCCGTGACCGCCCTCCGGTACGAGTAGCGGTCAGGCACCGAGTCCACCACTGAGCACACTGCGGGCCGCAAAGCGCGGCCCGCCAAGGAGATCAACCCTCATGGCACTTCTCGAAGGCAGCAACCTCCGCAAGACCTATCGCCTCAGCAAGCGAAACACCGTCGAGGCCCTCAAGGGCGTCGAGATCTCGATCGAGGCCGGTGAGATGGTCGCGATCATGGGTCCCTCCGGTTCCGGGAAGAGCACGCTGATGCACATCCTCGGCCTGCTTCACACTCCTGATCCGAACCACGGCCCCGCCCCGGAGCTTCGGCTCGCTGGCGAGAACGTCGCCTCCCTGTCAGACAATGCCAGGACCAGGATCCGCGCTCGCCGCATGGGCTTCGTGTTCCAGGACTTCAACCTCGTGCCTACACTCACCGCGCTCGAGAACGTCCTTCTCGCGTGCGAATACGCCGGCATCAAGGGCAAGGTCGCCCGCGACGCCGCCATCGAGGCCCTTGGGCTGGTCGGCCTCGCCGATCGCGCCGACCACAAGCCATCCGAGCTTTCCGGAGGCGAGCAGCAGCGCGTGGCCATCGCCCGGGCCCTGGTCAACAAGCCTGAGATCATCCTTGCCGACGAGCCGACGGGCAACCTGGACTCCGACAGAAGCACCGAGGTCCTGGCACTGTTCCGTCAGTTCAACCGCGAGCACGGCCAGACGATCGTGCTCGTGACGCACGACTCCGAGGTCGGCGAGGCCTGCGACCGCGTCGTGAAGATGCGCGACGGGCGGATCCGTGACAGCGGCCTGCGCACCGGCACACCGGTGATGGCGGTTCCGGCGGCAACGGCCCCAGCCACGGCCTGAGCATCGCTCGGACGGACTCCAAGACAAAGCAGCGGCCGCCATCTGACTCCCCGAATCCAGGCTCGCGGGAGGCGGCGACACCACGCGGCGTTCGCGTCATATCATTCGGGTAGATGGGGCGGGGCCCCGGCCGGTCAACCGGTTGGGGGCGAGGAGCCTTCGCCGCACTCTAGCGGTCGCCGTTCTCCCGCTCGATTTCGTCTTCATGGGGCGCCCAGCTTCCCCCTCGGCTGGGCGCCCCACCTCTTTGCCCCAGCAGCGACGAAACGCTCGCGATCCCAGGCGCACCGCTGGCAAGGTCAGGCTCGCCGGACCGCTCTCGGGTCGCTACCATTCCTTTCGTGGGCCGCAGCCTATTGCGGCCAGCGGCAGGCACCGGAAGCGGCCGGAGGCGCATGGATCAGAGCACCCAGGGCGTGCCGGCATCCGGCAGGGATCGACAGGTCCCAACCCCCGATCCGATAGCCCGGGACTACATTCTGCTGGCGCTCCGGCTGGGCAAGATGATGCCCGGCCTCGTGGCCGCCTACTTCGGTCCGGAAGACCTCAAGGATCAGGTCGACACTGAAACGCCCTACACCGCGACGAAGCTGCGCGAGGATGCCTCCAGAATCGAGGCACGGCTGGCGCGGGAGGTAACCGCGGCGGATCGGCGGCGCTGGCTGCAGGCCCAGCTGGTCGCCATCGAAGCCCAGGCATTGATGCTGACCGGCGATCCCCTGCCGTACCCGGATTACCTCACCTGCCTCTTCGATCTCACGCCCGAACAGACGCCTGAGTCGGTCTTCGATGCTGCCGCCGACGATCTTGCGCGGCTCCTGCCTTCCGGTGAGATGCGCACAGAAACGCTGGCCGATCGACTGGCCGCCTGGGACAGGCGCTTCATCATCGCCAGCGATCGATTGCCGGCCATTGTCGATTGGCTGGTCGGTCAGGTTCGAGATCGAGCGGATCGGCTCGTGGGTCTCCCGACGGGAGAGAAGGTCGAGTTCGAATACGTTGCCGGTGGACCGTGGAGCGCATTCAGCCAGTACGAGGGCGGCCTGCGCACTTCCATCGAGATCAACACCGAGCAGCTGTGCAGGCCTGCCGACCTGGTCCGCATGGCGGCCCATGAGTGTTACCCGGGCCGGCACACGGAACATGCCTGGATGGAGCGCCGAATGATCGGGGACCAGGGCCGGATGGAAGCCAGCATCACCCTGCTGAACACTCCCGAAACCGTGATCCGCGAAGGGGTGGCCTTGCTGGGAGAGCGCCTCGTCGCACCCGACGATCTGCTTCCGGATCTCCTGCTCGAGCTATACGAACGGGGAGGCCTGGCGGTTGCCGCCGACCCGGCCGCCGCCCGCGAAGCCGCCAACAAGCAGGTTCGAATCGGACGTGCGCTGGCGAGCCTTCGGGCCGTCGTGGCCAATGCCGCCTTTCTGCTGCACGACGATGGCGCCGCCAGAGAGAGCGTCGCCGCATATCTGCGCCACTACCTTGTGATGAGTCCCGAGCGTGCCGATAGGCAACTGGCCTTGATCGAGGACCCGATCAGCCGGGCGGAAGTCGTGGTCGGCAGCGAGGGCGAGCGCCTGTTGCGCCGCTGGTTCGAACTCGGTCCTTCGGGTGAGCTTGTCGACCGGTTTGGGCGCCTCCTGCGCGAGCAGCTGACGCCCGGTTCCATCTCCGCCGATCTCGCCGCCGTCGGCTTCGGCGGCGCCTGGTAGGCGCTACCGCGGCGCCGTCCCATCAGCGGCCAACGGCTCCGCGGGCTAGACTCTGCGTCGTGACCGATAGCCGCATCCCAAGCCCCAAGCCGTCCACTCGGGTCGCCGGCAAGTCGGCACCCAAGGCCGCCGTCAAGGTCGCCGGCAAGTCGGCACCCAAGGCCGCCGCCAAGTCCGCCGCCAAGTCCGCGGCGCCGCGCAAGGCGGCGACAGTTGCCGCGGTCGTAGAGGCAGGCCACGAGCGGGTCTTCCACCACCCCAACCTCGGCCTTGCTCCCGCGGTCATGACCGCTTCACACGGCGCCGCGGCCGGAAAGGTACGCCTCGACGCCGCCCGCATTTCCGTCGGAGCCCTCGAGGCCGTGGCGAAGGCAGACCCAACGATCCGGACGCGATACGACGACATCGGGCTGCGGATGCTGCTGCGTGACGGCGAGCTGCTGATCGAGCGGCTGGCGATGTGCCTCGCGGGCGGCCAGGACAGCTGGCTTACGGACTATGCCGAATGGATCGGGCCGATCCATCGCCGCCGAGGCGTCCCGTTGCGCGACCTGGCCGCGCTCTGCGCCGCCATTCCGGGGCAGATCGAGCCCCAACTCGGTTCCGACGAACTCGCCGCGGCCACTCGCTATCTGGACGCCGCGGCCGCCGTACTCAACCGCAACGGCCGGGTTGGCGGCGACCGCCACAAGCGCAATGCGCTGCTGAAGTGGATGTATCGCGGCGTCTGACCGCGCCAAACCGTGGGCCGAAGCGAGCGCCCCGTCCCGCAGAACCGGAGGCCGACATGACGATCAAGTGGGTGAAGGTCGATTCGCTGGTCATGCGCGGCGAACCGTTCTGCTACAACACGCGGCTGACTGTTCGCCAGCTGTTGGAGTTGAGGCGCGACGGGCACGGCGTAGCGCAGCTGCTGCTGGAGCACCCGGAACTGCGAGTCGTCGGTATCGCCCAGGCCTATCGCTATGCCTCCGAGCACCGGGACAAGTACGGAGAGTTCTTCGGGCGTGACGGCGCCCTCGCCGGGCCGGGCCTGACGGACGAGGAGGCCGCCGTTCTGCCGGACGATCTGCGCCTCCCGGGCGTGGTCACCGCCAGAGCGAAGCCGGCGGGCCGAGCGAAGGGCTGAGTCGGATGGTCGGGCGTGACGGTGCCGCCGGTCCACGTGCCGTGTCCACCGGCCCGCGCACCGGTCCGGATTCGACTATCCCGACGAAACTGGTAGGATATAGAATGTTATGAACGACCCGATCGCGGCGCTTGACGCCGCTCCAACTGACCCCGCAACCGTCCCTGCAGATGCCGAGGCGGACCCCGTTTTCGATCCCACCCGCCGGGCAACCGAGCTGGCCATCCTGGATGCTCTCCGCTCCGTCGTCGACCCGGAACTGGGCATGGATGTCGTCGAGCTGGCCCTGATCCGGCAGATCATCATCGGCAGCGAAACGGCGGAGATCAGAATGGTTCTGACGACCCCGTTCTGCCCCTATGCCGGTTCGATGATCCAGCAGATCAAGGATGCGGCCGAGTCGGTGATGGAGCATCC
>Ga0182010_10001498_pt1 | contig 12269 bp, 8 predicted proteins | sample 611E1MmetaG_FD_120488 | JGI IMG/M metagenome (GOLD analysis project Ga0182010, IMG submission 120488) | Permafrost microbial communities from Stordalen Mire, Sweden - 611E1M metaG | ecosystem: Environmental > Terrestrial > Soil > Wetlands > Permafrost | place: Sweden: Stordalen | collected...
CAAATGTTTTGTGAAGAACTGCTTTTATTTCTCCAGTCTTAGTAAGCTTAATAGTATCATTTTCAAAATCCACATTGTAGTGTTTTGGTATCAGGAATGACTGAATTGGAATCTTCTTTGATTTGAATTTAGGAAAATTATTCTTTTCTCTAAAAAATCTATTGAATGCAGATTCTACCAGGTTAACCATACCCTGAAGTGATTGAGAATTAACTTCTCTTAACCAAGGATTTTGCTTTTTTAGATTTGGAATTAATTTGTTTAAGTCAAACCTAAAAATTGATTTCCCAATTTGCTCATATATTTTTACTTTCTGATCAAGCGCCCAATTATAGACAAACCTACAAATACCAATATGTTGATTAAGTTGGTTAGATTGGTTAATTGTTGGATATAGCCTAAACTTGAATGCTTTCATCATAAAATATTTAGTACTCTTTAACAATATATATATTTTTGGATAAATACAGGGCATGAACATAAAAATCATAGCAAATTTTTGTTAATGTATCACATTATCTTTGTATGCCAATATCGAAAAAAGATACTAGAACTGATTGACTGAGAACTCAAACAAATATTTCATGATATTGAAAAGAAAACCGATTCTGAAACACTAAAAATTAGAATCTAACCCCGTGAAATGTGGGAGATGGGCTCGAGAACTTGTTTTCAAAGGAGAAAGAAATAAACCAAAGAAGGGGAACGCACTGCTATGATTTCCCTGTTCAACAGCATAGTTTTATAGAAGATTTAAATAAATCTCTGATTTACATGAATCATTTATATCTAATTTATAAATGTGTGATGAAATTTAGGGGTTATAGGCATCCGAAGTATTTAATATTCTTTACTTGGCTATTTTTTAATTAACTGTGCAAAAATAGTTTCGGAACAAAGTTTACTTTCACATAAAAATATTTTAATATAGTTCATCAATATAATATTACGTAAATTTTTATGTGATCTAATCAAATTGATTTTGTTAGATCGAAAATAAGTAAATGGCTAATGAAAAAATGAAAAAATAATTACTATAAATACATTTGAATAAATATACAAATGATTAACTTAATTAACGATAATTAGTATATAACAAAGTTAAGCATGGCGATATATCAGCTTCGAACATCAGTAGTGTAGTGGTTATCACCGGGCGTTGCCAACGCTCGAACCCGGGTTCGAATCCCGGCTGATGTATATTAAATTGGTGAACTGCCCCTCGCTGTCACTGAGCGTCAAGGAAGGAGCTTTCTTCCAGTACTGAAGTTATTTGATTAGAAATACTGTTACTTATAACTATCATCAAGTTTGATTGTCGAATATTATCAACAATTTGTTGACAATCTTCGACAATACAAAATTTCCGATGGATCTCAAATTTGATAACAGATGAAGGAATTACTAGAATTAAGCCCCTTCCTCGGAAATATAAACTCTACAGAGTTCGACTAAAGGAAACAAACTATAGAAGATCTCGAAAAAACCCTAAATTAATTTATATGCTGATAAAAAATATGTAAACAACTAAGGAAAATAAGAGGTTTATCGAAATTCTATACTGAAATAATTTATATGAAGAATCGTGAAACCCCTAAGCTAAAGATTCATGGAGTTTACGCTTCTTAAGATACCAACTCCAACCAAGATTTTACTGCTCACATAAATAGACTTAGTAGCCTAAACGCAATACCACCTATTATGATTGCTGTGCCAATCTCAGTTATTGTTAAGACCGTAGCTTTTCTCCACCCGAACTCCGATGCCAGGGCCAGTATATTAGCTAAGCATGGGATGTATATCATGCTGACCAGCGCCAAGACTATTAATTGAACCGGAGTCATAATCGAGGCAAAGTTTGTGGTATGAAAAATTACAGCCAGTGTTAATAGGGTCATTTCTTTCCTTACGATTCCAAATATCAACAATATACCAGATACTGCTGGTAATCCAAGCCACCAGACCGTTAGCGGCATTAACGCATTATTAATCGGAGTTAGTGCTCCAACTGCATATAATGCTTGAACTACTGCACTGCCTATGATGTAAGCCGGGAATACGATCATGACCAATGATTTGGTGCGTGCCCACGTCTGTTTGATTATAACTTTGAGAGAGGGGATGTGGTAATCTGCCATCTCTATGATGAGACCGACGGACTCTCCAGGCATTACCTTGAACGCTATGCGACCTACTACGATAATTAGCAATATATCAAATACATATAGCACCAGACCCCACCAAATACTTACGAATTTAGCTACCAATCCTAAAATAACGACCGTCCTTGCTGTGCAGGGTATTAGTGTGACCAAGTATGCCAGGAGTGTTTTTTGCTTTGGGGTTTCCATTATCCTACAAGAGTAAACCGCTGGCACATTGCACCCATACCCAAGGATGAGTGGAATGACTGCCTTGCCATGCAATCCTAGCTTATGCATACCGCGATCGAGCATGAATGATATTCTAGTCAAGTATCCAGAATCCTCAATAAATGCAAGTATTAAGTAAAATGGTAGCACATACGGGATTATGAGAGTTACTCCGGCTACAAATCCGGTGAAAGCCCCATTCCATATGATGCTTTCTATGGGACCTGTAACGACCGGTTCATACTTCTCTACCACAGTTAAAAAATCTTGTATAAAGTCCGAAACACGGGTACCTATGAGAAACGTCCAGACCAACAGCCCCCCAATGACCATGATAGCAGTCACATATCCCAATACTGGGTGCAGGGCGATATTATCCAAAGCTTCTGTCAAAGTTCTTTTTTTCACGCCTGGCATGACATCCCTGAAGACCTCATGAGCAATCATGTCCGCTACATGATATCGCTCACCTGTGATCACTATTCCAGATGACTCACCGTGTATCTCCTCAATCTCTTCAGCCAGTGAATCAGCTAATATGGGAACATTCGAGTCAACCTTCTCGAAAAGGCTGCGAATCTCAGCGTCTTTCTCGATAAGTTTGATAGCCGTCCAACGTGACGGATATCCAGTGTTTACATTCCCCAGGGCTGCTATAAGCTTCTCTAAGCGCTGCTCTATTTCTTGACCATATTTTATTTTGTTCGGAAGTTTTTTATTTTTGATTGCATCTATGATTATTTCTGTCAGGTTGTCGATGCCGGTTCCCTTGATTGCTACAGTGGTGACTACAGACACTCCCAGGATTTCCTCAAGTTTTTTAGCATCGATGGATAATCCTTTCTTTTCCATGAGATCCACCTGGTTGAGTGCTATGACCATCGGCACGCCTAATTCTATCAGTTGTAGTGTGAAAAACAAATTTCTTTCCAGTGCCGATGCGTCTATGACATTTACGACTATGTCCGGCTTTTCAAGAGCGATGAAATCTCTAGATACGATTTCTTCCATTGAGTATGTGGAGAACGAGTATATTCCTGGAAGGTCGATTATCTTGATCCTCATACCTTTATAATGCAATAATCCCTCAGCACGCTCTACCGTCTTCCCCGGCCAGTTGCCGATTATCTGATCCACACCAGTTAATTGATTAAATATGGCACTTTTACCCACATTAGAGTTCCCTGCAAGAGCAACCACTCTTTTGAAATCTTTCATCTTTTTAGATGCGGAGCCGCACTGCCCACAATTTTGACATTCTGCCATTAATACTCCATTTTATCTTGACACGTTTACAAAAATATTATCGGCTATTTCCCTTGCTATCGCTAGATTAGTCCTTCTGACGCATATTTCTATGGGGCCATTCATTGGTGCTTTTCGCAGTAGTTCGACTTTTGTATTCAACGTTAATCCAAGGTCAGATAACCGCTGTACGATTTTCTTATCTCCCCGGAGGAATTTGATGAGGCCCTTTTCACACAGTTCAAGGTCAGTGATCGGAACAATGTTCCCATCATTTGCTCTACGCTTTCGTGAACTAGTAGCTCCGTTGCAATCATCACACGTACCTAAAAACATGGTACAGGAACTAATATGGCTTCCATGTGGGCACCTAGCAGGAGCATTAAGAATCTTACATAACGCGTTTTCCGTCTCATCAGAAATATCGTGCTCCATCTTACATGCTTCAGCGTGAGCCTTTTTTTTATCGATATGGAGAGTATCAGTGAGAAATACTTCCAGAAGCCTATGTTTACGTTTAATTTTAATAGCTATTATCAACCCTTCCTTTGTTAGAGTAGCTCCTTTATAAGGCGCATAGACTACAAGACCCTTTTTCGCCATATGCTGAATTGCTTCTGTAACGCTTGCTGGCGATTTTTTAAGGCATTTTGCGATCTCAGTAGTCCGTGCGGCTTCGTTTTTGCCCGCTATATCATAAATCGTTTTAAGATATTCTTCCACTTGTTCTGATGGCATCGAATCACTACCACGGTTAAAAACAATCCGCATATATATAGATTTTGGCTAACCTAAATCACCTAACTTATAGAACACAAGATTATGAAGGTACACTTATTCAAAGCATTGAATCACATTGTAAAAGCCCAAAAAAATAGACCTAGCTAGACACCAGAAAAATCAGCAAAACCTTTGTCAAGAAAGGAAAAATAAAAAAATTTAATAAATATAGAGGATTTTCGATAACCCTCTGATTTTCACGAGTCATTAAATATACCATTTTTAAGCATATAAAGCTCACATCTCCTTTAGTATCTTAATTCTCTCATCAATGGGTGAATGTGTGGCAAATAGAAAATTTGCATTCTTAAAAAGTAATGGGTTAGTAAAATAAAGATGCGAAACAGCCCCATTCACTTTCGTATCGACATTATTCTCCTTAATCTTCTCAAGTGCAGAAGCAAGACCTATAGGATTACGCGTAAGGTATGCTCCACTTGAATCAGCAAGATACCCTCTCTGCCATGAAACTGCAAGCTGAATCAACTGCTTGAAAATCGGCACAAGTATAGCAAGTACAAGGTTGTGGTACAAAAATGATATTTCCGCAGTTTGATACTAGAATTATTACCTTTGTGTACCATTTTCTCGGTGATGAGAATGATTAACTTTCCTAATTGTGAATGTTTACACTGATTTTGCAATAAAGCCAGATTTTTTGTACCACAATCATCCTATATTAGACCCTTTTCCCAAATGCCCATCAAGGTCATAGTCCTAAAAATGAGGACCAGAAAGAACATCTAATGCATTATCCTTCTTCAGGACTTAAAATATACAACAAGGACACCATTAAAGACTTTAGTATTTAACCTGTGTAATCTCGAGCCCATCTAACTACAATGTTCATATATTTTCCTGTTTCATAGCAACAGTATGACAAGCTACCAAACTCTAGTAAAAGATGTTATAAAAAAAGCTGATGTTCTTATAGAGGTCTTAGATGCTCGATTTCCTGATGAGACACGAAATAGAGACGTCGAACGTGAGATCGTCAGCTTAAACAAACCGTTTATAATAGTCATCAATAAATGCGACCTTGTTTCAAGGGAAAAAATTGAGAAAACTAAAGCCTACCTTTCAAAAACTGCACCAACAGTTTTTGTTTCTAGTAAAGACAAGTCAGGAACAACGATCTTAAGGCATCAGATCTTAGAATTCGCGTGTATAAAAAGACGTGATATCCTTGTTGGCACCCTTGGCTATCCCAATGTGGGCAAATCTTCGATAATCAATAGCGTTACAGGTAGGCATAGGACAAGCACATCCCCCATATCCGGTCACACAAAAGGAGTTCAGAAAGTGTATGCAGGCTCACGGATTATGTTTATGGATACACCTGGGGTGATACCTTTTGATGAGACGGATGAGTATATCCAAGGACTATTAGGAATAAAAGATGCAACTAAAATACAAGATCGCGTTGGTGTTTCCCTGAAGATTATAGAAAAAATTCTTGTTGAAAACAAAACCGCCCTGGAGTCATTCTATCATATTACGATAGAGAATCAGAGTTCTTATGACGTGCTTGAACTTATAGGCAAACAGTGCAATTTCCTGCAGAAAAAAGGTGAGATCGAGGAAGCACGAACTGCTATCAAAGTAATCACTGACTGGCAAAATGGTCTGCTTCTTATTTGATACTGATAAAAATATATACGTTGTTTTACAAAATTTAAGATATAATTTCACCAAATTAAAGTAAAATATTACTGATTTCGGCTGAAACCAAAAAATATAGTTTTTTTGTGCCAAAGCATAGAAGTACCGTTTTTGCTAGCAATCTTTCTTTAACAGATTATTTTGCGCTTTTAATCACGTGCATACAGTTAAGCATCATAAAAAATAATTCATACTTGCTGCTTTATAGACCAATACCCACTGAGTACTAATATCACAATATTCGTAACAATTAGATCATAGGAACCTTCATCCCTTCGTCCCGGAATTGGTGATGAAGGTAAAGCAATCGGTACATAACGACGTAGTTGATGGAGCCAATTTCGATTTAATTTTTTCATGGGTCCGATAATAATAGGGGTCTCGATGCTAACTGGGATATCAAATTCAGTCTCAAATTCGTTTTATAATACGATATTATTCACGAGCATGATCCACTAAAAAAAGATTGAAACACGTTTATAATTATAAAAAGGGATCTCAACATGCATTCACTCGAAAACAGATATGTAGGAATGAATTTTTACATCGATCAAGAAGGGCAGATACATCTTCATTTTACAGAGGAAGAAATTCGTGAGCAAGAACAACTAAAGAAAGAAGCAAAAAAATATCCTTATAAGGTCTGAGTATTAGTAATCCACAGATTTACGAGGCAAGATTCATAAATAGGTAACGATTCCGCCTGTCGATTGACCCTAACAGAAAGCTTCAAAAATCACCGCTAGAATAATAGTAATTTACCTACTTTTAAAACTCTGAGAATAAAAGATCCTAGTACAATATTTAAACATTTCGGCTATGCACTATTAAAGAGTGGGTAATTAATTTAACTTTAGCAGTGAAAGAACAGGATAACGAACCAGTTATATTTTACAGAACTTTCGCTACACTGTCAAATATGCTTAATATATATGCTTAATATAGTATATTCTATATTTTGTCCCCTTGCTTCAAATTCTGTTTTTCAGGAATCGGCTTCTTTTCCGGGACATTATGAAGATAAATTTCACGCTGAGGGAATGGGACTTCTATGTTGTTTTCTTCAAGGACCTTTTTTATGGCCCAAAGAAAACGGGTTTTCAGTACGTACCACTCACTAATCGGCGCCCAGATTCTGACTACAAGATTTACCGAATTTTCCCCGAGTTCATTTACATAAACAGATGGGGGAGGACTACTGAGGGCAAAGGGCTCTTTGTCAATTAAATCCTGGATGAACCAGATTGCTGCGTCAGCATCGTCACTGTAGCGAATTTTCATTGTAAAATCGAACCTTCTGACCGAGTAACTCACAGTATTTGTGATATTTGTTGTAAAGACTTGTTGGTTGGGAATACGGATAAGAAGCCCATCAAAAGTCCTTATAAAGGTAGAGATTATGCGGATATCAGTAACATAACCCGATATCTTTTTAATTTCGACTTGATCTCCGATTTTTATAGGTTTTTCTATCATTAAAAAGACACCAGAAATCAGATTTCCCACAATATTCTGACTTGCAAATCCGAGAACAATGCCTGTGATCCCCCCTGCTAGTAAGAGCCCTGAAGGATCAAGCCCTATCAGAGGGAGTACAGTGATAAAAACAATAAGAAGTGAACCATAGTATAAAAATTTGGTTGTAGTCTCGCCCACGTCCTTACTAACCTTATTTTTAAAGTATCGACGCAAGTAAAATATAATGATTCTAGAAATTATGATCGAAAACGACAGAATAAATATAAACTCTAGCAAATTTCCTAGAGTAACTGGACCCTGGGAGGTAGAATATAAAATAAAGTTTAAAATATTAATGCTCATCATCAAAGTCCCAACCTCATGTCAAAAGTTGGGGGTACAAAATCAAGTTTCCTAATGTAAACTTCGAGAGCTTCTTTCCAAGTATCCTGGTTTTTACGAGGATAACTTTTCAGACGCCCATTAATATGATATAGTTCGAAACCTGTTTCAGCCATGTTTTTGCTAAGGATATCCATGCGTGCCTTCATGAATACATTGCTGTCATAGTAAAGTTTCATCCCAGATGCACTGAAAACAACCTTTGAGATAGAGACCCAGTCAGAAGTGGTGTTTCGTACAGTTAATTCCATAAGCCCTTCATGAAGAGGATTCAGAGAAGGTGCAACGGAATATATCTTGCTTTTCCAGTACTTACAGACCAATCCATTTGAGACAGACCCATAAAGAGTAAACTTCTGCCTCGACAAAGTCAGCACGTCTAGAAGCTGGTGGTTCTTGTTTTCCTTATCTGAGATAAAAATTCCTATTTCAATCGGAAAGGTAAGGAAAATAGTTTCCCTTGCTCCTGCAGCAAGAAGCAGCATTTTTTCGAACTCTATCAACAAATTTTGTGTAATTTCTTTAGGAGTGTTAAGGGGCTTTACTGGATTTATAATTAATTTCCCCTCCTCCAGAATAAGTTTTTCTACCCGATCTGTTCCAAGTGTCCTTTTGTATATCCACTGTGCTTCTATTTTTTCCACTGAAATAGAAATTCCTTCTTTCTCCAGTGAAAATGGGGGGTCATAATTGCCGTACATAGTATCTCAATAGTTAACATTTTTAAGCAAATTTCTAAACTTCTTAGTTTTTATTCTAACTATTATAAAAAAGTAACATTTTGACTATCATTTCGATTTAATTGTATATAACAGTAGATTTTATGTGATAACTTTGAGGTAATTGTTCACAATGTTTTTACTTACATGTAAATAATAAGGGGTGCTCCCAACTTAAAAAATTGATACTCTGTAATATCTATAACTGGTTCAGATTTACCTTTAATTCTTTTTTCGCGATAAAGATTTGGAAAAAATTCAAACAAAATAAAAATAAAGGTAAATCTGAATTCTCTGAAAAATAGTACGTAGGAGAATAACCTTCAAATCTCAACGATAATGGGCCGAAAGGTTTAAATTTACCAGATTTTATCAATACATCTCCTAACTACTCTTTATTACCAATCTTGTTTATTATCTTTTCAACTCAAAATATCCATTTTTTGAATACCGCGCTGTATTCTTTTTTTATTATAACACAAATGACTCTCACGTCTGTTGTAGTTAAGCTAACACCATATTCCTCGCTGTACCCACATTGATACACAAAATTTTATTCCGTTGAAGAAGTCCAGGCACCAAAATTCAAGTTTCATGTCATAGCCAATACATTATTTGTCAGTAAATGTTATTGCTAATGAGACATAATGCACTGATCCCAAAACTCAAAATTGTCTATCAAATATCGAATTTTGAATGATTAATCGAGTCCATTATCATAAAAGCAGTTCTGGAACTCATATTGATCGAAGAATAAATTTTTTTAGTATGGGATCTGTCATAAAAAATGTGAATATAGTTCAGACTGTTTTAACATGGAATTTAAAGGTTCATTCCTTGAATGCTTCTTTTTTTAAGGTTCTCTTGCATATTCCTTTTGTCTGCTGGCTGCCTTTAGTCGTTGTTTAAATTCCCCACGAATGAAAACCTACAGCACCAACAACAAACCTTTCATCTTCTCTAGAAAATTCTGGAGAGTAATATTTGTCCATGAGAAAACTAAGTCCTTTACTTAAGCTGAGTTGCCAGGAATAACCCGTACTTGAGTTTTCCTGAGGCCTCAGATAAAAAAAATGGTCCCACTTTTAAAAGATATGGTTTTACAGTTATCATATTCAATTGTACTAGGTGGCTGAGTAGCTGCCATAAATATATAAAACAAAGCCATTGGAATTATAGACATTTACGAATATATTAGCAAAATTGATATTCCAGGTAGAATTATTGATATATTTATCACCTTTAATCAACAAAAATTCATTTTGTGTATACACTTAATTTTAAACAACGTTTGAAGTTTCACATATAGGACATCCTCATATTCTAAAGTTAAAAAAATCCCATCTCCCACTTATCAACTAGAGAAAATAAGCAGCATTTCTTTACTAAAGTAACCTATAATAGTCATGATAAGTATTAACCCGGTTATTTAAGATTTATTATAGAATTAAAAGCTCAATAAAGTTTATGTTCTAAGATTGAAGCGTATTTATCCGTCAATTTATATAAGTAATTATTTATTTAAATTTACTAATATAAGAATTAGTCAATTGACAGATACCTCCCCCCTGTTAATTGGCAGAAACACCCCCTATGTCAATTGGCAGAAACACCCCCATGTCAATTGGCAGAAAAAACCCCTCTTTCAATTGGTAGAAATATCCCCTTTGTCAATTGACAGAAAAACCTCCTATGTCAATTGACAGAAAAACCCTCTCTTTCAATTGGCAGAAAAAATCCCTTTGTCAATTGGCAGAAAAAACCCCTATGTCAATTAGCAGAAACACCCCCATGTCAATTGGCAGAAAAAACCCCTCTTTCAATTGGTAGAAATATCCCCTTTGTCAATTGACAGAAACACCCCCATGTCAATTGGCAGAAAAAACCCCTATGTCAATTGGTAGAAATACCCCCTATGTCAATTGGCAGAAACACCCCCTATGTCAATTGGCAGAAAAAACCCCTCTTTCAATTGGCAGAAATGAATTTAGAGATTGCAAAAACCCTGTGAGCATATAACCAAGAAACAACGTTTAAACGTACAAATCTACAATTATTCACTGAAATAAGTAATTTATCAAAATACTCTTTTGAATAAAAAGATGTACTTTAACCCTACATCAAAGAATTAGTATGCTTCAGGCTGCCTGCTCAGATAATCTAAACTCTAAAACCCTCGAGTTTTACTTGGTTATAGTTCATTAATCAAGACGATTTAAACTCTGGTTATTACTTACTTCGTGATTTCTAAATATAGTTTTTGATTGTGTCAGACGTCACATTCTCAAAGGACAAATAAAACTTCCCACTCAGACATAGATTCTAATCCAAATATTTCTTTTTTCCCAAAGTTCAGAATGAAATTGGAAAAATCTGTAAAAACTCCTTGCTTTCAAACATTTAACTGCAGCTGATAGAGAGTTTATTGGATAGAATTCAGGAATAAGTGAACTTGATTTTCTACCACGTCCATAGCATGAATTTTGTAGCTTTGATCTATGCAAATAGTTGTCAAATTAGATGCAAAGTCCTTTTTAATTAGCTTATTATACAGTTTTCTGTCATAATTTCCATCATTAAATGACATTTAAAAAAGAAAGAGGGTTTGAAAGATATTGGGATCTATTCTTAATATTAAAAAATAATGAATAAGAAAAGAAAAAATAAAGTCAAATATGGAAATTAGCAGAAAAAATTTGGACATGATTCTCATGGGAAAAAAAATAATAGGTGAGTCAGAATCCTCTAAATTGTTTCCTAAATTCCAAAAAAGTAGAAACAAAAATAGTGGTAGGTTCTTCAGGACTACAACTTTGAAGAGCAGTTTCTTCTGCAGTGAGCAAATTAACCGGAAAGTAATTAATAGAGTATTTGAAAATTTTCAAGGGATTTCGATATTGGATAAATCTGGAAGGGCTTCTTTAGAGTGATTTTTTGAATCGTTAGGAATAAATTTATCTCTTTAACTGAACTTAGAATTAGGAGAAAACTTGAAGACTTTATATCATTTTCTTGATCTTCGGATTGATTGCAATAAATTGTTAGAAGAATTAATGGTTACTTTTGGTGATCCCAGAAAATATTAATACGTCTCTAAACTTATCTAATCAGCTTCAAGAAATTGATAAGATAGAATATATTTAATCAGTTATTATTGCTGATGCATTCTAATTCATTATTCAAGTAAAAAAATAATGTGAAATTTGAAATTCATGTATGTAAAAGTGATAAAATGAGTGGTTTAGTTGAACAAGCACTTTTGTTTGGTACGAAAGCACATGCAAAGCAACTTGACGATGCTGGGAATGACTATTTTATGTCTCACTGCTGGCAAGTCTATGAAATTGTCAGAATATTATACCCTGATGACTTTGCACTACAAGCAGCGGCTTTATTACATGATACATTAGAGGATACTAATGTAACATATGAAGTTATTCTCAATAAATTTGGTGTCGATGTAGCTGATCTAGTCCATGAAGTAACTCACGAACGAAGGGGCGACGATAAAGGCTGGTATTTTCCACGTTTACACTCTATACGTGGGATTGTTCTGAAATTTGCAGATCGTACCTCCAATTTATCCAGAATGGAAGGCGTATGGAATGAGGAGAAAATGAAAAAATATCTC
>Ga0182010_10001499_pt1 | contig 12267 bp, 12 predicted proteins | sample 611E1MmetaG_FD_120488 | JGI IMG/M metagenome (GOLD analysis project Ga0182010, IMG submission 120488) | Permafrost microbial communities from Stordalen Mire, Sweden - 611E1M metaG | ecosystem: Environmental > Terrestrial > Soil > Wetlands > Permafrost | place: Sweden: Stordalen | collected...
CCGCCGCGTCGTCGGAGGCGATGCAGACGGTCTCGGCCCAAGCAGTCCGCGGCGTCGCCGTCGATGCGACATCCGGAACGATCCTGCTGGTCGATCGCAAAGGATCGCCGCTGACACCGGGTCTGATGTACGACGACACCCGCGCCACGGCGCTCGTGGCTCGAGTCAACGCGGCGGGCGAGCGGATCTGGGCCGAGTTGGGCTATTGCCGGATGCAGCCGTCGTGGGCGCTGCCGAAGCTCCTCTGGCTCCTGGAGGCCTACCCGCTGCTTCCCCGCGGCGCCAGGCTCGCGCACCAGTCCGACTTCATCAACCGCCGCCTCGTGGGGCACGACGTGCCCGCCGACCTGAGCAACGCGCTCAAGAGCGGCGCGCATCTCGTAGAGGAACGATGGCCGCAGGCGGTCATGGACGAGCTCGGCGTGCCGGCGGATTTGCTGCCGGGGCTGGTCCGCTCAGGGACGGTCATCGGAACGGTGGGGCGGGCGGCCGCAACAGCGACCGGAATCCCGTTGGGCACGCCGGTGATCGCGGGCATGACCGACGGCTGCGCCGCGCAACTCGGTGCCGGGGCGCTGCGTCCGGGCCGGTGGAACTCGGTCCTCGGCACGACGCTCGTCGTCAAGGGCGTCACTCACGAACTGATCCACGACCCGCTCGGTGCCGTCTATTCGCACCGGGCCCCGAACGGGGACTGGCTCCCCGGCGGCGCGTCGAGCACCGGTGCGGGCCTGATCTCGCGGGACTTCGCCGGCCGGGATCTCGACGAGCTCGGTCGCGCCGCCTCCGCCCACGAGCCGGCCGCGATGCTGGCGTACCCGCTCGCGTCGGCGGGCGAGCGCTTCCCGTTCGTCGCGCCGGCGGCGGAGGGTTTCGCGCTCGGGGGCGACGGCTCGGAAGCGGACCGGTTCGCGGCCGTCCTGCAGGGAGTCGGCTACGTGGAACGACTGTGCTACGACTACCTCGATCTCCTGGGCGCCCCGATCGACGGCGACCTCGTCATCACGGGCGGCGCTACGAGGAACGAGTATTGGTGCCAGCTCCGCGCCGACATCCTCGGGCGCCCGGTCTCGCTTCCCGAGAACTCGGAGCCCGCGCTCGGGATGGCCGTTCTGGCGGCCAGCCCGGGCAGAGATCCCGCCGACGTCGCCGCCGAGATGGTGCGCCTCCGGGTGACGATCGAGCCGCGAGCCGGGTCGGTCGACCGCTTCGCCGCCTCGTACGCCCGTTTCGTCGACGAACTCGAGGGTCGTGGCTGGCTCGGCGCCGACCTCGCGGCTCACGCGCGGGAACGGGCGCGGCCATGACGGACCTCGTGCTGGTCCGGCACGGAGAGACCGTGTGGCACGCCGAGAACAGGTACGCCGGGGTGTCGGAGGTGGAGCTCTCCCCCGGCGGGCTCGCTCAAGCCGCGCGACTCGCGACCTGGGCTTCCTCGGCCGGCCTCTCCGGGGTCTGGTCCTCCCCGCTGGGCCGGGCGGTGCTCACCGCGACTCCGTGCGCCGACCTGGCGGGCCGGCGATTGCAGATCGATGCCCGGTTGCGGGAGCTGGACTTCGGCGAAGGCGAGGGACTCACGTCGCGGGAAATGCGCGAGCGGTTTCCGGCCGCTCTTGTCGCCTTCAGCCTCGATCCTGTCGCCAATCATCTGCCGGGCGGAGAGGATCCCGTCGAGGCCGGGGCGCGCTTCGTTGCCTGCCTGGGCGACATCGCCGAAATCCATCCCGACGGCCGTGTGCTCGTGGTGGCGCACAACACCGTGATCCGGCTGGCGTTGTGCCAGTTGCTGGGGGCGCCGCTCGCCGATTACCGGCGGCTGTATCCCGCCATCGGCAACTGCGCCCTGACCGAGATCCGGATGGCCGGGCGGCGAGCGGTTCTCTTGCGGTTCAACGAGCCCGTCGAGTCCGTCTGAGAGGTCGACCGCCCGTTTCGGCTTGACGCGAACGGGAGGGTTCTCATCCTCGCGTGAGCGTCGGCCGACGCTCAGACTCGGTCGCGAGAGTAAACAACATCGGGAGGCATCAGGGACATGCCAGAGCCAATCCTCGCCATCCTCATCGGCAGCACTCGCCCGGGGCGTGTCGGCCCGAAGTTCGCGGAGTGGTTTCGCGACAGCGCGGTCGCTCATGGCGGCTTCGATGTCGAGTTGATCGATCTGGCCCAGCTCAACCTGCCTCTGCTCGATGAACCGAACCACCCGCGGATGCGTCGCTACGTCCATCAGCACACCATCCGCTGGAGCCGGACGGTCGAACGCGCCGACGCCTTTGTGTTCGTGACGCCCGAGTACAACTTCGGGTACAGCGCGGCGCTCAAGAACGCGATCGACTACCTGTCCGGGGAATGGGCCGACAAGGCCGTCGGCTTCGTGAGCTACGGCGGCGTCGCCGGAGGCACGCGCGCGGTCCAGCAACTCAAGCAGGTGGTCACGGCCCTCAGGATGGTCCCGGTCGTCGAATCGGTGAACGTCCCGTTCTTCAGCCAGTTCATCGACGCGGACGGCCGGGTCGCTCCCAGCGATCCGATGATCCGTGCCGCCAGGGCAATGCTCGACGAGTTGCTCCGGGTCACTGCGCTGATTCGACCGCAGCTCGACGACGTCGACCCGGGTTCGCCGGCCGTGCCTGAGCTTGCGGCGTCGCGCGCCTGAACGTAGACCGGCGCGACCACGGCCGAGCGAGCGCCGACGCATACGAGGAGTTGCAATGCGAGTTCTGCTGGGAGTCGACGGCTCCACGTCATCCGACTGCGCGGCGTCACTCGTGGCGAACCTGGCCTGGCCGAGTGGCAGCACCATCGAGGTCGTCACCGCCTATCCCGGCACTGCCGACATGTTCGGCAGCCCGGGGATGCTCATGCCCGCCGACCTCACCAGCGACCGCGACGAAGCCACGGAAGCGGCGGCGCTTGCCATGGCCACCGACATCGCCCGCAGGTTCGCATCGGCCGATCTCACGGTCGAGACGCATGTCGTGTGCGACCGGGCCGCGAACGCGATCCTCGACCGGGCGGCCGCCGACGATGTCGACCTCATCGTCCTGGGCAGCCGCGGCCATGGAGCCATCGAGTCGGCCGTGCTCGGGTCGGTCTCCGGCGAGGTCGTCGACCACAGCCCCAAACCGGTGCTGGTCGCACGGCGCGAACGGATAGCCCGCATCCTGCTTGCCGAAGACGGCTCCCCGAGCGCTGCGGCAGCAGCCGAGACCGTTCGCCTCTGGTCGGTCCTGCACGGAGCGGGCGTCCGAGTGCTCAATGTCGCCGACCTGGATCCTCGATGGAACCCATGGCTGCGCGGAGAGGCTCACCGGGAAGCCGACGAGGCCGCCTCAACGCAGATTCGCGAACAGCATGAAGCTCTCGCTCAGGCGACCGCCGCCGAGCTACGGTCGGCGGGGCTCGAGGCTGAGGCCGAGGTCCAGGATGGCAGCCCGGCGCACCGGCTCGTCGAGGCGGCGGTCGAATGGGATGCCGATCTGATCGTCCTGGGCACTCACGGACACAGCGGTCTGACGCGGCTGCTCGTTGGGAGTGTCGTCAGATCAGTGCTTCACCACGCGCCGTGTTCGGTTCTCGTCGTGCCGGGGCCCGCGCGGCTGGCGTCGACCGCGGCGCTCACGAAAGCTGTCTCAGCCGGCTGACGAGCGCCCTCGGAGGAGCTGGACGAGGAGAATGATGACCGCCAGCACCAGCAGGAAGTGGATCGCCGCCCCGCCGACGCTTCCGAGCAGGCCGAGCAGCCACAGAACCAGTAGAACTATGACGATGGTCCAGAGCATGAGAAGGACCGTCCTTTCAGACGCAGTGCGCTATTTGTGCGTGCTCCAGTGCGCGGCGGCTTCGTTCTCCAGAACGGCCAGGCGGGTGTAGTAGTCCGGAAACTCGTTCAGGTGGGCGAGCGCGATCTTCCCGGTGATGATCGAGTCGTCGCCGCTGACGTCTGTCTTCGGACTCCGGGGCCCGTGCTCCAGTTCGACATCCATTCCCATCCGGAACTGCTCGAGGTCGTACCTCAGCGACTCGAAGTCCATCCCGAGCTCCGTTGCCGTCGCGAGCGCCTCGTAGCGGGTGAACGATTTCTTGAGGGCCAACTCGGCTGTTCCCAAAGTCATCTCCTTCGGCGCTTCGTCGCGCCGGGACTCGTAACTTCCGGATTTCACTACCCATGGATGAGTGTCGACCTGATCTGGCGCCGGCCGCGAGGATGAGAACCCTCGCTCGCCTGCAATCGAGCCCTGAACAGCGGCGTCGTCGCCGCCGGCTTGCTGCCCGGCGTCCCACGCCTCGGATCGCCTGCGCGGCCCATTCCGACTGGCGGCACAGAGCTCAGTCCTGGCGCCTCCGGTGCCGGAAAACCCTACCTTCACTCCAAGGTATTTCCGGCGACAGATGCCGGAGCGAGCAAGTGCCAAAGGAGACGCGAGATGGACGCCGTTGCTGCACTGGTCAACAAGCCGGCATGGTTGGACCTCTCGAGCTCCGATCCTGCGGGCTCCCGGGAGTTCTACTCCAAGCTCTTCGGCTGGAAAGTCGAGGTCAATCCCGACCCGCAATACGGCGGCTACGCGCTGGCCAGGGTCGGCGACAAGGACGTGGCAGGCATCGGGCCCAAGATGATGGCCGAGGCACCGACAGCCTGGAACATCTACATCGGCACCGACGACGCCGACGCGCTGGCGGCGAAGGTGACGGCAGCCGGTGGCAAGGTCATCGCACCGCCGATGACCGTCGCCGAACAAGGCCGCATGGCCGTCTTCCAGGATCCCTCCGGTGCGTTCATTTCGGCCTGGCAACCGATGGCGATGCGCGGTTTCGGCGCCGGGCCAGCGACCGGCTTTGGCTGGGCCGAACTGAACGCTCGCGGCTTCGAGAAGTCCGTTCGGTTCTATGCCGAGGTCTTCGGTTGGACCTCGAAAGAAAGCCCGATGGGCGAGGGACAGCCGCCCTACACGATGTTCTATCTGAATGGCGAGGACGTCGCGGGCGGCATGGAGATGAACCCCATGGTTCCGGCCCAGGTTCCCAGCTACTGGATGCCTTACTTCAACGTCGGTGACGTCGACGGCTCGTTCAAGAAGGCGATCGAGGCCGGCGCCCGGGAGATGGTGGCGCCGGTGGACTTTCCCGGTGGGCGATTTGCGATCCTTGGCGACCCCCAGGGCGCGGTCTTCGGCGTGTTGAAGGCGGCGGAGCGCTAGTCGGGGAACCCGCTCGGCCGATCGTCGGCAGCTGCACGGCCTCAGGCTGCAGGAACGGACAACAACGGCAACGCTGATTGAAGCGCGCCCCGGGGAGGGTTCTCATCCTCGCGGCCGGTGCTCGCCGGAGACCAGACTCTACGTCGAGATGTCGATCTATGACCGTGGGCGACCACGCTGACAGGAGTACCGATATGACCGACGAGCGCGCCAAGGGCACAGTCAACAAAGCCCAGGGCAAAATCGAGGAAGGGCTTGGCAAGTTGACCGGCGACAGGAAGCAGCAAGCCAAGGGCAAGGCCCGGCAGGTCCAGGGAGACGTCCAGCAGCGCCTCGGCGACATCCAGGCGGCGGTTCGACGTCCCTGATCTACTGAAGGTCGACGCGGCCGGGAGGCCATAGTGAACGAGCGACGGGCTCATGAACTCGTTGCCCGGGAACGGGCTCGAGTTGAATCCATACTCGCCGGCGTGGACGAGGAGATCCGAGGCGAAGGGTCACTCCGGAGCCAGCAGACGGGCGACCTCGGAGACTCCGGCAGTGCGATCGAAGCGGAGGGGGTCGACGACGCCCTCGCGGCCGGTCTTCGCGACCAGTTGGCCGCGGTCGGCCGTGCCGAGGAGCGCCTCGCTCAGGGCACCTACGGGAGATCGGTCGAGAGCGGGTCGATAATCCCCGACGACCGGCTCGAGGCGGAGCCCCTGGCCGAGCGCACCATCGAGGAGCAGCGACTCTTCGAGGAGCGCGGGTCCAAGTAGGAGTTGGAGGGCCGTGTGGGATTCGGACCCACGACCAGCCGATTAAAAGTCGGCGGCTCTACCACTGAGCTAACGGCCCGGGAAACCTGACGCGGCGCCGCTGGGGAGGCGGCCGACTCGAATGCCGGCCACGATTCTCCATCCGCCGGGTCGATAGTAGCCTGCCGGCGCCCCATGCCGCCAGGCGCCCCTTCGTGCGGCTCGCCGCGGTGCGGAGCCGACAGCGTCAGGGCTGACTCGCGTAGAGCGTGATCACCACGTCTCCCACGACAACCTGCCCCGACGATATCTCCGTTTCGCCGCGGACCTGGCGGTTCGTACCCCAGCCGTCGATCAGTCGAGTCGGGTTCATGGCGTCGACGTCCTGGACCGCCCACCCGTCGCCCCGCCGCTCGATGGTCGCGTGGCGCTCGCTGACCTTCTGGTCCGACACGCGAATCTCCGCGTCCGGATCGCGACCGACGAGCAGCCGCTTGCCCGGCTCGACCGCGAATATCTTCGAATGGCCGGCCTCGAGCACAGCAAGATGACCCGGCGCCGGCGCTCCAGTCGAGGAGCTCCCAGGCTCGGTCGCCGGGGGCGAGTCGTCCGAGATCTCGGCGAACGGCTGATCCAATCCGGGAAAGGGATGCCCCGGCATGATGTAGGCCGGAGTGACGAACCCGGGCTTGGGGTACACGGCCGGCTTGTAGGAGGGCGGCACATACCCGGGCGGGAGCTTGCCACGCACGACGTATTCCGACGATTCGGCGCCCGGTGGGTAGTAGCCCGCAGGCATTATTCCGGGCGGCGAACCCCAGGGGCTCGGCGCGAATGGGGCCGGCAGTCGTGCCGGGTTCGGAGGCGAAGTCAGACGAATCAGCGATATGACAGCGCCGACCACGGCGATTCCCAGGGCAACCCAGAAGCCGATCTCGAGCGAAGGCGTGAAGCCGGTCGTGAACGTGACAGACGCTGTGCCCGCGAGGTCGCCCACACCCAGGACAAACCCGAGGCAGGATGCGCCCACTGCCGTGACGAACCCGGCCAGCGCAAGCCACCTGGGCAGTCGGCTGACGGGGCGCCGAACCAGCTCGACCAGGGATCCGACCAGGGCGGCGACCATGCCCGCGGCGATTGCCGGCATCCAGCTTGCGCCGAGCCCGCTGTCCGCGCCGTTGGAGACAGCGTTCCACAGACTGACAGTGATGCCAACGTTGGTGGATTCCTGGTAGGAGGAGCCCCACCGAATCCAAGGCAGCACAACCGCCGAGCAGGCCAGGCAAACGGACGCCACCACTGCCAACGCGAGAAGCGGGTCCGACGATCGCCTCTGCCGGTATCCGCCCGGCGGAGAAGCCTCGTCTGGCCCGGAAGCCTCGTCTGGCCCGGCAGCGTCGCCTGGCGGCGACTCCAACATTTTCGTCAAACCTCCGGAAACCGGGTCGCTGACCGACTGGATGCCAACGCATGACCCGAGTCGCCGCCCGAGATCATTCTGATACCGCCGCGGGTGCCTTGCTGCGCAGTCGACACCGGGCCGGCTATGGTGCTAGCCCCCGCCCGAATTCACCCGCTGGCCGGCTGTTCGACCGACTCGCATACGTCTAGCTTGTGCGACATGATGAATACCTTGAAGCCTGCTTTCGCAACCGGACCTTATCGCACCAACGAGCATCTGCGCGACTTCCTCATGTCGCCGCTCGATCCGGCATCGTGGCGTGCCGCCGGTTCGATCCTGATGGGCTTCTTCATCGGCACTTTCTCGTTCGCATTCCTGGCCACATGCTTCTCGACGGGCGGCTCGCTGATGATCGTCCTGGTCGGGTTCGCGATCGTGGGCCTCGGCATCGAAGTGTGCCGCGTCGCGGCCCGGATCGAACGCTGGCGAATGACGCTCGTCGACCCCCGGCCGCTTCGACCGCATCCCTACCGCGCCTACGGCCACGGCCTGCGGGCAATCGCCGAGGCCGAGTTCATGGACGAGAACCGCTGGCGAGACGTCATCTACGTTCTGGTGTCGTTCCCGCTCACCCTGATCGAGTTCGTCCTGATTGTCGTCTTCTGGGCGACCTCGCTGGGGCTCCTGCTCACACCCGTCGGCGTCTTCGGGTTGGGCCGATACACATTCGAATTCGGGACGGCGTCGAGCGCACGGGTCCCGACCGAGCTCGTTCAGGCGGCACCCGTCCTGGTGGCGGTCGCTTTCGTCGGCGGGCTGATTCTCCTGCCCGTAGCCGCCTCACTGTCGCGTGGCCTGATCAAGATGCACCGCGCCGTAGTCGAGGGGCTGCTGTGCGTGAACGAGAGAGCCGAGCTGAGGCAGCGGGTCGAGAACCTGCGCGACAGCCGTTCGGCCATGCTGGCGGTGGAGGCCAGCGAGCTGCGCCGCATCGAGCGCGACCTACACGACGGCGCCCAGCAGCGGCTGGTCATGCTCGCGATCGACCTGAGCCTGGCCAGCGATCGGATCGAGACCGACCCGGCCGGCGCCAGGTCCCTGATGAACGACGCAAGGGAACAGGCTCGTCAGGCCCTGGCCGAGCTGCGCGATCTGGTCCGCGGCGCCGCCCCGGCCATTCTGCTCGATCGCGGTCTGGTGGCGGCCCTTGGATCGGTCGCCGGCCGCTGCCCAATTCCCACGATCGTCGAGAGCAGTCTGCCCGCCGGCGAGCGTCAACCCCACGCGGTGGAGCGCGCCGCTTACTTCGTCGTGGCGGAGGCGCTAACCAACGTGGCCAAGCACGCCACGGCGACGCGCTGCGAGATCCGCTGCCGGACAGAGGGCGGCCGACTGGTCGTGGAAGTCTGGGACGACGGCAAGGGCGGGGCCACGGCCGCACCGGGCGGGGGATTGGCCGGGCTGCGCGACCGGGTCGAGGCGCTCGACGGACTGCTCCGCTCGACAGCCCCGCGGGCGGACCGACGCTCCTGCGCGCCGAGATGCCGACACTACTGGAAACTGCCCCGTGAGCCGCGCGAGCGGCGGCCCGAGGCGAGCGGCCGAGGCCCGCGGCGCGCGGCCCGAGACTCGCGGCCCGCGGCCCGCGGCAACCAGCTCCCGTAGGCGGCCTCATTGGTGCATGATCCTTTCGTGGAGAGAAGACCGATTCGCGTAGTCATCGCCGAAGACTCGGCGCTCATTCGGGAAGGCCTGGCCCGGCTCATCGACGAGACCGGCGGAACCGTCGTGGCCAAGGTCGGTGACGCGCCGTCGTTCGTCGCCGCTGTCCTGGAGCACCGGCCCGATGTTTCGGTCGTGGACGTGCGCATGCCGCCGAGCCAGCGCGACGAGGGATTGCGAGCCGCCATCGAAGCCCGCCGGCTCGTGCCCGGGACGCCGGTCCTCGTCCTCAGCCAGTACGTCGAGCGTCAGTACGCCACGGAGCTGCTCGCCGACGGCGCGGGCGGCGTCGGCTACCTGCTCAAGGACCGCGTCGCCGACATCGCCGAGTTCATGGACGCGCTGCATCGCGTCGCGGCCGGCGGCACCGCGCTCGACCCGGAAGTGGTCGCCCAGCTCATGGTCCTACGCCGCCGCGACGATCGCCTCGGGACACTCACTCCGCGCGAGCGGGACGTCCTCGCCGCGATGGCCGAGGGTCGGACGAACCTCGGCATCGCCAAGGCCCTCGGCATCACCGAAGGCGCCGCCGAAAAGCACATCACCAGCATCTTCGGCAAGCTCGAACTGCCCGAATCCGAGACGGCCCACCGTCGCGTCCTCGCCGTGCTGGCCTACCTCGGCTCCTGACCCGGAGGTCGCACGATCGGCGCCGGCCCGCTCGACGCGCTGGTGATCACGACCCGCCCGGAGGCATATCGCCGCCTGACCCAATCCAAATCGGAGCCTACGGCCAGAACAAGTACGCAGACGGGTCGTCGCCCATGAGCAGCAGCACCCGGCCATTATCAAGCGTCGTCGCCGTGTTGAAGGCGCCTTGCTGAGAGGGCGGTGGAGCCGCCGTCTTTCGGAGAGTGCCAGTGGCGGGATCGAATAGCTCCGCCGGATCGCTGCCTTCGATGAAGAGAACCCGACCATCTACGAGTCGAGCAGTCGGCGGTTCCCACACGGAGACCGCTAGCGATCCTGTCGGCATCCACTTCCCACTGGAGGGAACGTAGAGCTCTGCGGACGCGATAGGATTCTGGTCGCCACCCTCTCCGCCCGCAACCAGCACCCGGCCATCGGGGAGCTGGACGGCTGCGGCCCCAGAGCGCGCCACCGCCATCGAGCCCGCTGAGCTGAACTTGCCGGATTCCGGGTCGTAGATCTCGGCCGAGGCGTAGACGGCGACGCTCGAGGCGGCCGGGTCGGTCAGCCCGCTGTCGCCACCGGCGATCAGGACGCGACCATCCGGCAGGAGGGTGGCGGTCTGCAGCTCTCGCGCCACCTTCATCGAGCCAGTTGGGCGGAACTTGCCGGATGCAGGGTCGTAGATCTCAGCCGACGCCAGCGTCCTGTTGCCCGCAAAGCCGCCCGCCAGCAGCACCTGCCCATTAGCTAGCAGGGTGGCGCTGGCGTACATCCTCGCGTGCAACATCGATCCCGTCGGCCTGAACTGGCCGTTTGTTGGGTCATAGAGGTCCGCGATGCCAGCCTCGTCGGGGTCGCCGCCGGCCACGAGCACCCGACCATCGGCCAGCAAGGTGGCGGTATGACATTGCCTTCCGACGCGCATCGACCCTGTCGAGCCAAAGGTGCCTGTGCTTGGGTCGTACAGCTCGGCGCTCTTCAGTTCCGAGTAGTGGTCGCTGCCGCCGGCGACAAGGACTCGGCCGTTCTTGAGGAGCGTGGCCGAGAAGCAGTCTCGAACCGTGAGCATCGGCCCCGTGCGCGTGAAGACCTCCGTTGGAGTCGCGACCGATGGCAAGGGCGACGGAGTCGCGCTGGACGTGGCTGGAGAAGACCCAGGAGTGGACGTCGAGCCAGAGATGACGGTTGGCGAGGGTGACAGAGAAGATGAGGCTGGTGCGGCGCCGCTACAGCCAGCTATGGCAACTGTAGCCAGTATCGAGGCGACCCAGACTGCAGCCTTCGGCGATCCAGGTTCTCGCAGGGGTCTCAGCACGTAGTCAGGCCGACGCGCGCGATTGCCCATCCACCATCCCGCAGGGTCCACAGCCCGACCCTCCTTACCTTGATGTACGTTCCTGGCTCTTGCCCTGTCGTTGACTGAGCGCCGCGGTGGGGCCATTTCTTGCTGGGTTGGCGCGATCCCCCATTCTTCGAGAGCTTGTTCCGCCAGTCGGAGATCAAGAAGCCTCCGCAGTATGGTCGGGACTACTTGCTTGGGACGCGCTCGACGGAACTGGACAAGTACATAGACCGCCCATCCAAGCAGCGCCAGCATGGCTGCCAGAGCCGTGAAGAAGGGCTCCATGCCAAGGGCCGAAACGAACCTGGCGCCAGAGGAGCCGCCGATCAGGGCGACCACCCCAAAGAGACACAACCAGCCAAGCGCAACCCTGTACAACAGAACGCTCCACCGGTTGACAACCACAGAGGTAGCCACGCCCACGTACTCAGGGTCTCGCTCGCTCCGGAACACGAACCGGACCGCTCGCAGAATCGCAGGCAGCCTGCGACCTCGAACAGGACCAATGGAGGCGACAAAAGCGACGAAGAAGAAGCCTACCCACATGGCGAGCAACGAGACGGATACCAGAAGAGTCTCTTCCATTTGGCTCCGGAGCCTCCATTCGCCTTCAAACCGGGATCGGACGGCCTACGGCGCCGGGGGCGCGAAGATCGCGCTCGCAGACGTCGCGTGCGAGGCCCCGACATCGAGTGCGCCGCCGGCCACCAGGACTCGGCCGTCGTGGAGCAGAGCCAGGGCGGGCCACATGACCGCCGTAGCGAGCCGGCCCGTGAGCTGCCATTTGCCGCTCGACGAGTCCCATATCTCGGCCGTCGCCGTGACGTGGTAGGCCGGATCCACTCCGGCGACCACGAGCACCCGCCCGTCGGGAAGCGTCGTCATGCTGCCGCGGGCCCGCCCCGTGGCCATCGATCCGGTGGCGGTCCAATTGTTCGCGGCTGGGTCGTAGATCTCGGCCGTGGCGAGGCTCTTGTCGCTGTTTGTCGTGAGCGCCCAGCCCCCGGCGACCAGCACGCGCCCATCGGGCAGCAGCGCCGCCGTGTGGTGGTAGCGGGCCACTGACATTCCGGCAGCGGCGTGCCAGGTGGCAGATGTCGGATCGTAGATCTCAGCCGTGGACGCGACGGTGCCTTTGCTCCCGTGATAGATGCTCGCGCCGCCGGTGACGAGCACCTCGCCGTCGGACAGAAGCGTGGCCGTGTGGAAGGCCCGCGCGGTCGACATCGGAGC
>Ga0182010_10001502_pt1 | contig 12262 bp, 10 predicted proteins | sample 611E1MmetaG_FD_120488 | JGI IMG/M metagenome (GOLD analysis project Ga0182010, IMG submission 120488) | Permafrost microbial communities from Stordalen Mire, Sweden - 611E1M metaG | ecosystem: Environmental > Terrestrial > Soil > Wetlands > Permafrost | place: Sweden: Stordalen | collected...
CAGGGTCAGCGGCCCTGTCCCGTACCGGTTAGATTTGATAACGACCCCTTTCATTCCGGCTGCCATAGCTTGTTTGGCGAGCGCCAGCAGATCAATCCGCCGCGCATCATCGAAAGGTTCGAGCGCGCCGTGCACATGCAGGTCAACAGCATCTATCATTAATTGATCTATAGTCATTTGTCATTCCTTATTTAGGCGATCGTCCTAAGATTTATTTAAAAAACCACGTTTACGGCTGCAGCAAAATCTTAACGCCCTTACCTTTTTTATAATCCGCAAATGCCTTGACTGCTTCCTTAAGCGGATAAACCGTGATCAAAGGTTTAAGATCCAACTTGGGAAGCATTTGCACTGCCCTGGTGAACGAATAGGGGGCTAAAAATACAGAACGAATAGATAATTCCCGGGAAAACATATAATCTATCGGAACTTCTACGCCGAGACCCATCGGATAAGTGGCAGCCCACAGGATAGTCCCGCAGCGTGCCGCCAATAAGATGAGCTGTTTGGCAACGTCAGGGTCGCCACTTTCTTCGATACAGACATTAAAACCCCGGCCGTCAGTCAATTTGTTGGCGGCATCCACCAGGTTTTCATTAAACGGATCGACGACAACGTCTGCTCCAAGTTTCTTGGCAAGTTTTCTTTTTTCGGCAATCGGCTCAGAAACCAGGACTTTCGCTGCTCCCGATCTTATTGCCAGTTGTAATGCTAATAAGCCGATCGAGCCGCCGCCGGTAATAATCACCGAGTCCCCGGTTTTCACATGCGCGACGTCGAACGTGTGCACCGCTACTGCCAGCGGCTCTAGAAATGCGCCGACATCCAGAGGTAAATCATCAGGCAATGGGAAAACAATACTTTCTTTAGAAATGGCATACTCAGCCATTAATCCGCGGTACAAATTAACATTTTCGCAGAAATGCTCCATGCCGTTGGTACAGTAATAACAAGCTCCGCAGGTATTCCGGTAATTCACCGCTACCCTTTGCCCAACCTTAAAATTTCCTTTAACGTTCTTGCCGATCTGCACGATTGTGCCCGAAGCTTCGTGTCCCAGTATTTTTGTACCGGCGCTCACAGGCGCTGTTTTTGGCGGCCAACCGATGGCACCATTCGTGGGCGCACGGCCCCCTTTACGATCGACAACCTTAGGGTCGCTACCGCAGATCCCGGCATATGCTATCTTAATCTTAATCTGGTCCGGCTCCGGTTCCGGTTCCGGCAGATCCTGTACTTCTAATACACCTGCTTCCTTCACTATGACCGCTTTCATAATTCGATTCCCTCCTTGATACATTAATACCGATTGTAGCAATCCTTCAGGAAAAGCGCAATCGGATATACGAATGGAAAATATGTAACGGGAAATTGCTTATTATGCAGTGTGGCGGGCAGTAGATGGCTCGAGGAGTCTGGCGAGCATCGAACGTGTCCAGCTAAAGTCTTTAAAAAACAAAATTGCGGCTGTTTCGGATTTGACCGTTAATCCTTATTAAAGCAAGTTTCAAAGACTTCCATCGGGATCAAATAATGACTGCCTATTTTTAGAATAACGTGGTTGTTATCTCTGCAACTTTTATAAGCCATTAAGGTTGCTCTGATTCGCGAAAATCTTTCAGATTCATTATTTAATAGTATTATGAATTTGGACAAAGTCAAGTAAACTATTTAACTAATCATCAACTCGGGATTGAATGGAGACAAAAGAGCCCCTGTTTAATTCGCAGGGGCTCTTTTAGTTATCGTGTGATGCAATGGAAGAACAACTACAAAGGAGGTACTTCCAATAATCTAGTCGTATTAGTGTGATTTGGGAGCATGATTTCTTTGGGGGTAATAACACCGTCCCGTACTATTTCCAAAGAGCTTCCGCATTTTCCACATTTCCGTTTATCCTGGTTGATTAAAGACCAACCATAATAATGTAGGCCGCAATTAGGACAAATCCCTTCCAAACTGTCTCCTTAATCGAAGAAAGCAACCATTAATCCGACGATTAGTACTTCCACTAAATAGCCAAGATAGTTAAAAAACGAAAGTACTTTGATTTTAGAGTACTGAAACAAGAAAAACAATCGTACTTTTAGGCTAGTACGTGAGTACTTATCCGCGAAATGTTTTAAGGTAGACCTGGTTTTAACTTGCTTTAGCCCTGCCTTCGAATTTCATGCGAAGGTTATCCAATATTAATTCTGCTTCCTTTTCATTCTTGGCCAAAGTAAAAACACCTAATCTTTTTATGAGTTGTGTGGGAAGACGATAATCGACAGTTAAAGTCACCTTTGTTTTGTTATCCCTAAATCGAAATGTCCATGTATGCGTGCTTTCGATATCACCGTGAGTGTTGGAAATGAGCCATAAGTTTGGCACAATATCGGTGTACTCGCCGGCACCCTTAAAAGTTATCCCGGACATTATATATTTCCAATGGAAACGATAGCCGCCGTTGTCCAGCAACTTCTCGTTATTTATTTCCACTAAACTAGGCCAAATCTGCGGCAAATTACTTGGTATCTTTGCGTAATCAAAAATTTCGTTTAAAGGTGCAGTAATAAATACCTCTTTAGTGACCGACGGCATTCTTATCCCTCATATCTTAAAAATGGTTAACTTGCAGTGCAACAGAGCAAGCGCTCTGTGAAGTTTCCCCGAGGCGCTTTCTTGAACGAGATGGAAAGTGAATTAAATGAAACGACAATTTGATTATAAGATTACAATAAGTCAACGGCAATAATACTTTTAGGTGAACATCAATAATATTTTGATTAAAACCGTTAAATACTGGAATCGTTCAGGCAGAATGGTACAAACAAAGATGATATAAAAACATCCGCAATTAATGAAGAAGGTGGTATCACTATCAAATTCACTATTGACAATCCAAATTCCTGGAATTACAATAATGTCCCTAGATTGTAAAAATCTATAAGAAAGAGAAGGAGAAGGCAATGGTAAGAAAGATTATTCTCATGAAGCTGACGGATCAGGGAATCAAAGACATCAAAAATGCGCCTCATCGGGTTGGGGAGGCAATAACAACTTTTCAAAATATGGGCGGTAAAATTCTATGTTTCTATGCAATTGAAGGAAAATACGATTACATGGCTGTCGGTGAAGCTCCGACCGAGGAAATTGCGATGGCATTTGTTATGGGGCTTAATGCGCTGGGAAATGTGAGAACCACAACATCTAACGCATTTTCTAAGGAAGAATTTGCCGGCATGGTCAATAAATGCTACGAGTGCTTTCAGGATGCTATAGACAACCGTCCGGGAGGATAATATCAGCTGATCCGGGCACAATAGCAGAAGAGAGAAAGAGCAGTCATTACGCGCTATTTCTATAACGGGAGGTATGTTTGGATGAAACTTCAAAATAAAGTTGCGGTAGTAACGGGGGCGGGATCAGGAATGGGAAAAGCCATCGCGACATTTTATGCCAAAGAAGGGGCAAAGGTGATTGCAGCGGACATGAATCTGGAAACCGTAAATGCGGTTGTTGCTGAGATCGCAAAAGGGGGTTGGACTGCCACGGCAATAACCGCAAATGTAACAAAAGAAAAAGACGTCCAAAACATGATTGATACGGCAGTAAGCACATACGGAACCTTAGATATTCTAGTTAACAATGCCGGAATAATGGACAATTTCGTTCCCGCTGGAGAGGTGACAGATGAACTGTGGGAAAAAGTATTCGCCGTTAATGTAACCGGCTCTATGCGCGCGATAAGAAAGGCTCTTCCCATATTTATTAAAAAAGGATCCGGCATTATTATTAATATCGCTTCTGCCGGCGGGCTTTTGGGTTCCAGAGCAGGAGCATCATATACAGCGTCAAAACATGCTGTTATCGGATTAACTAAAAATGTCGGATTTCAGTACGCAAAACTAGGAGTCCGCTGTAACGCAATCGCTCCCGGAGCAGTAAACACGAATATAGGGACTACTATATATGACCCGAGCAAATTCGGCATGGAAAGAGCGATGGCAGGAATTAATTTGAACCCGCGCGTGGGAGAGCCAGAGGAAATCGCCAGAATTGCAATTTTTCTCGCCTGCGATGACTCAAGTCTAATAAACGGTGCTATTATCACTACAGATGCGGGTTGGACTGCCTATTAGATAATGATACAATTGTGACAGCACGACGATTAAGGGAGGGTTAAAAATGCCATTATACGTTATGTTGACCAAACTTACGAACGAAGGAAGAAAATCGGTGATGAATAATCCCGGAAGAATCTTCAAAGTACACAAAGAACTGGAAGAAATGGGCGCCAAGATAATCGCTCAATATGCGGTCCTGGGTAATTTTGACTTCGTTAATATTATTGAAGCTGAAAGTAATGAAGCGATTGCCCGGATTGCCGCTCAATTCGGCTCCAGAGGGACCGTTGAACCGATAACAATGGGGGCAATCACTATGCAAGATTATGTCAGAGAACTGGAAACCGCCAAGATTATAAATGATTGAGGTTTAATCTTTCTCGATGTTATTAATCCTAACACGGCGCAAGTCAACTTTAGTAAAAGGATGAATATTTACGGCATTTCAGGAAAGGCAAGAAGCCGTCGCTAACCGTTTTATGAAAACCGTTACAAATCCTAAGCAGTTTGTTAGCGAACCGGCAGTATGGGTGGAAATCAGAAAAAAACTTAAAATAAAGTGGTAACAACTTCAGAACGATGATGGGCAGTATAATATTGCAGCTAGAACCAGAGCTTTCGAACTTAGCTTCTAATTGATAAATTAAAAGTCGAAATAGCCTGTTTATCAGTTGGGGTTATTTCAGACAACAATATTTTATAAATAAACGTCCTTCGGTTAAATTTCAGTACGGATATAAAAATAGAAATCGTTTACGATTCTATATTATCATTAGCTATGCCTAAATAAACAGTAATTTGATGGTAGATTTATATGGCAAAAAGAGTAAAAATTAAGATTGATGACAATAGTTCCCTTAGGGAGGAATTGGATGCCATATATGAAGAAAAAACACAAGCTCAATTGGCGCAATGGGCACTTCAACTAGCAAAACATATTTTAGTTCTGTTTGACTATAATATTGCATCGGATGAAATCATACAAAATGGTTTTTCCGTAAACGAAGCCTGGCAAAAAGGAGAGGCTCGAATGTATGATGTCCGTCAAGCCGGGTTTAAGGTACATCAATTAGCAAAAGATTGCAGTGATAAAGGTATTCAAGCTGCGTTTAGAGTTGCTGGACAGGCTATTGGCACGGGGCATATGAGAGAACACGCTATGGTGGCTTCGGATTACGCAGTAAAAGCGATCAATATAAAGTTTCCAAATGATAAAGAAGCGGTAACTAGGGAGCGCTATTGGCAAATCGAGACTTTGCGTAAGTGAGTTTCAAAAATCCAATTTCCGAGCAGTTGTATCGTCGTTTCGTGTCTACAAGAACAGCACCTTTTTCACTCTTTAATATCACAAAGTGTTCACATAATGTAAACTGGGCGGTGGATGGTTCGAAACTCTGCCTTCTGCGTGTAATAATTGATTGACAAATCTAAAAAACAATGCTAACATTTTCCTAAATTCACGTGAATATCCTCGCGAATAACCATATTGAATATTAATATTGAAGGGAGGTTTGAATGAAAAAAGGAATCACTTGGATAATACTAAGTTGCCTACTGGTTACGTCTCTGATATTGGCATCCTGTACCACAAAAACCACTTCCGCCACTACGACGACAACTACCGCTAAAACTACAACTACCGCCCCTAAAACTACTACCACTACTACAAATTCCAACTCAACCACCACCCCAACCACTACTACAGTAACCGGAAATTGGTGGGACAAATTCGGTACACCAAAGTACGGCGGTGAAATGACTTTGCGTGTCAACACCGATATTACGAGTTTTGACCCTTATGCTTTGCCTGGCATGGGCATGATGAATGCGTGGATGGAATTCCTGGTGGCAGATGATTGGACATTGGACCCGTCAGTATTCTCCTATAGCGTTCTTTTTCGCCCTGACCAATATCTAGTTGGTAATCTGGCTGATAAATGGGAGTTTTCGGACCCCAGCACTTTAGTTTTTTATATACATCAAGGAGTTTACTGGCAGAACATACCGCCGGCTAACGGCCGCGAGTTTAATGCCAATGATGTTGTGTTTGACTATCAACGGATGTACGGCCTTGGAAGCGGCATGACAAAAAGCCCGTTCTGGTCATCAGTCTCTCCGATGGGACAAAACCTGGTTTCGGCAGTTGCTACTAATGATTACACAGTAGTATTTAAATGGAAGACACCTAATCCGGAGTTCATGTTGGAAAGCATGGAGCCGCAAACGGGCAACAGCCTTCTGGTAAACCCTGAAGCGGTAAAACAATGGGGTGACCTCTCTGATTGGCACCATGCCATTGGAACCGGACCATTTCTTCTAACGGATTTTGTTTCCGGCTCTTCGATGACTCTGGACAAGAACCCCAATTACTGGGGGCACGACCAGCGCTACCCCCAAAATCAACTTCCCTACATAAATCAACTTAAAATTCTGGTAATAGCGGACGATTCTACAGCCAATGCAGCTATGCGTACCGGTCAGATTGACGTATTGAACGCAGTTTCGGTTGAGACGGTTAAAGATTTACAAAACACAAACCCTCAGATAGCCCTTAATGTCAATCCGGACTATACCGCTAGCTCAGTTGACATACGAAATGATTTAAAGCCTTTTAGTGACATCAACGTCCGGAAGGCTTTGCAGATGTCAATCAACTTGCCGGAGCTAGCTAGTACCTACTATCAGGGCACTGTACCGCCTTATCCTCTTACATTAAGTTCTTATGCTGAAAAGGGGTATGGATTCCCTTATGATGAATGGCCACAATCCCTGAAGGACGAATATGCGTACAACTTACCAGGGGCTAAAGCCCTGCTGACCGCCGCCGGTTATCCAACCGGGTTTGATACCGACCTGGTGGCCGCAAATTCCTTAGATTCGAGTTTATTACAGATTATTCAGGGCTACTTTGCCGCTATTAATGTAAGAATGACTATTCGCGTGATGGATCCCCCTACCTTGACCCAATATGTACGTGTTAACCATTCTCAGGACGCGATGTCCATGTGGACAACGGGATCACTTGGTTTTACCTTTGAGTTCTCCTTCCAACTTGGTGAGTTTTCAACCGGAGCATATAGTAACGACGGTAGGGTTAGTGATCCTGTTTTTGATGCTTTCCAAGGTCAAGCTTTAGCCGCCACGACCATAGATCAATTTAAGCAGGTAATAAAAAATGCGAACGAACGTGTAGCAGAACAGCATTATTCCATATCCCTGCTTCAAACAAATACGAATACCCTGACTCAACCATGGGTTAAGGGCTACAGCGGACAAAGTACCGCTTTTGTGGACCTTGTCGGTTTTTATTGTTCAAGATTTTGGATAGACAAAACCGCCAAGTAAAGCTTCTGAAGTAAGGAATGTTAGAGCAGATCCTGTTAATGAATAAAAGTGGGCCTTTTTATAGGGCCCACTTTTGTCCCTAGCTAAACACAGTGCCCCAAGAAAGTCCGGAACGGGCTTCCTTTTAGGTGTCTTTATAATAACGAAAAAGTGCAGGGCCTAAGTTTGAATTGAAAGCGATAGAAAATATAAAAAGTAAATAACTAATGGGGTGAAAAATGTCTAAAATCGTTAGATTGCCGCAATATAAATGGACTGATGAAAGGGAAGTAGAATACCACTTCCCCGATAGTTGGGATATGACCACCTATGATTTCGCGGGAGCTAAACGTCCTGTGATGAACGGTGCACAGGTCAAAGCTGCGGTAACCTCCCCGATTGGATCTCCGCGCCTCAAAGAGCTTGCACGAGGTAAAAAGAAGGTCGTTATCCTCTTTGAAACAATGATCCAACCTGCGAGATTATCAACAGCGGTGTCGGCCATCCTGGAAGAACTGAAAGATGGCGGTATTAATGACGACCAGATAGAGTTTATTTGTGCCACCGGTGGTGAACAAATCTGGACACGGGAAGACTTTAAGAATAAGCTAGGCGAAGATATCCCGTCTAGATTTCCGGTGTTCAACCATTGCGCCTTTATGAATTGCACACCTTTGGGTAAGACACGTTATGGGTATAAGGCAGAGATAAACACTGAAGTAGTGTCCTGCGACCTTAAAATCACATTAGTTGGAAACTTACCACATGGCAGATATGGTTATACCGGTGGTGGTAGCATTGTTATGCCGGGGCTCTCATCAATTGACACCTACTCGCAATATGACAAACTGGGTATTATGCAAGCTGGATTCACGGCCAAACGGGGGCTGGCCGATGGAAACCCGAATATGCTGGATGCCATAGAGATGGCCAAGATGGTCGGTATCGATTTTACTGTTAACATCTTACAGAATAACTGGGGTGAACCGATAGCTATTTATGCAGGTGCTCTTGAGCCAGCTTATTGGGCAGCCGTCAAAGATGGCAACTCCCACTTTCACGTCGATTGTCCCAGGGATAATGACATTGTTATCGCTAACACTTTTGCACAGCCACATTTGGCAGTATTTCATCGGGGGGACGATGCTATGCGGTATATCAAGCCCGCCGGTGGAAGTGTAGTTATTATCACTAATGTTGTTGCCGGTCAAGTGATTCTATATACCGCCGGTGCTTTTGGTAAAAGTATTGGCGGCACACATTTTACTCAGCATCCAATTCCGGCCAATATTAACCATCTGATTATCCACTCCGAATTTCCCGAGGCCAGAACGCCGGACAACTTCGCTGAAAAGGACCGGTCAAGACTTAGCTGTCTAAATAATTGGACCGATGTCGTTTTGTCACTTCAGAACTGGCATGGGGCAAAGGCCAAGGTGGCCGTTTTAATTGATGCTCCACTCAGCATTGACAGCCGGACTTTATAGTAAAGGTTTTTCTGTTTGAGTCAAGCATGCCTTAAAAAAGACTCTTGCTTTTCTTTTGAAGCTTTGATACTGTCGGAAAAGGGAAAAGACAAATTTGAGGTGACGAAGAAAAACTCCCGGGGTGAAAAATGTCTAAAATAGTTAGATTGGCGCAATATAAATGGACTGATGAAAGGGAAGTAGAATACCATTTCCCTGATAGTTGGGATGTGACCCCCCATGATTTCGCGGGAGCTAACCGGCCTGTGATGAATGGTGCACAGGTCAAAGCTGCGGTAACCTCCCCGATTGGATCTCCGCGCCTCAAAGAGCTTGCGAGAGGTAAAAAGAAAGTTGTTATTCTCTTTGAAACAATGATCCAACCTGCAAAATTGTCTAAAGCGGTATCAGCCATCCTGGAAGAACTGAAAGACGGCGGTATTAATGACGACCAGATAGAGTTTATTTGTGCCACCGGCGGTGAACAAATATGGACGCGGGAAGACTTTGAGAAAAAGCTGGGTGAAGATATTCCTTCTAGATTTCCTGTGTTCAACCATTGCCCCTTTATGAACTGCTCTCCTTTGGGTAAGACAAGTTACGGTAAATTGATAGAAGTGAATACTGAGGTTATATCCTGCGACCTTAAAATCACATTAGTTGGAAACTTACCACATGGCAGATTCGGGTATACGGGTGTTTGTAGCATTGTTATGCCGGGTATTTCGTCCTATAAAGCCCTCACCCAATACGACAAATTGGGTATTATCCAAACCGGTTTTACATCTAAAAGAGGACTCGCCGAGGGGAACCCGAATACGCTGGATGCCATGGAAATGGCTAAGATGGTCAGTATTGATTTCACTGTCAATATCTTACAGAATAACCGGGGTGAACCGATAGCTATTTATGCCGGTGCCCCTGAGCCAGCTTATTGGGCGGTCGTCAAAGATGGTAACTCCCATTTTCATGTCGATTGTCCCAGGGATAATGACATCGTTATTGCTAACACCTTTGCCCAGCCACATTTGGCAGTATTTCACCGGGGGGACGATGCTATGCGGTATATCAAGCCCGCCGGTGGAAGTGTAGTTATTATCACTAATGTTGTTGCCGGTAAGGTGATTCTTTTTAACGCGGGAGCTTTCGGCAAGACTCTTGGTGGCATCCAATTTACACAGCACGCAATTCCGGCCAATATTAATCACCTGATTATCCACTCCGAATTTCCAGAAGCCAGAACACCTGACAATTTGGCTGAAAAGGACCGGTCAAGACTTAGCTGTCTAAGTAATTGGACCAATGTCGTTTTGTCACTTCAGAACTGGCATGGGGCTAAAGCTAAGGTAGCCGTTTTCACAGACGTTCCGCTGAGCATTGACAGCCGGTCGTTATAGGTAAAGTTTTGCTGTTTGAGTCAAGCATTCTTAAGATAATTGAACAAATTGATAATAATTATGACAGCACGGGATTGTGTTTATCGGATTAATTTGATAACCAGATAGTTTATATTGTCTTCAATTTTCCTCTTACTACAACCGTGAGGACGAGAAGCTATAAACTTCTCTAACAGTTCATGAGAAAACTGTGAACGATCTGAAGCTAATAAATTTGATGATATGGTCTTTAAGCAGTAGATTTTTAATTAGTGCAAATCAAACAAATAGCGCCTAAGTAATCATGACTTAGAGGCTATTTATAGCTTCAAAATATTGTGGGCTGTATTGTACTGTAGCTAGAACCTTTGAAGCTGTTATAAACCTATAGGATTAACAGTTCGAATCCCTTGGTCAGTCATCGTATCAAAAAGTTCGAACGCATTTACATCGGAAACCTTGACTCCGCCGGAATTTTTAATCTTTAAGCAAAAGGCTGTTTCTGTCGGGTGCGCTATCGCTGTGGCGACCCCAGGCAAACAACTATGCGTCTATTACCGCAATAGCTTCAATCTCCACGAGCGATCCGGGAACGCCAAGACTTTCAACAAAGGCAAAGGTAATTGCTGTTGGGAAATTTCCCAAACCTTTTGTGTAGCAGCATAACCATCCCGGATGTCCTGACCTTTGACAAGGTAAATAGTTTGCTTGACAACGTTTTCTTGCGAGGTTCCAACGGTCTTGAGTATCTCAATGATTCTTGTATACTCGCGCTGTCTGAGAGGCGAGGCTATTGCCGGCCATCTGACCGTCTGGTAAAATGCCGTTTTGACCACCAATGTAGATTGTTTTGCCACACCCAGCCACAACAACTTGCGAGAAAGCGGGACTTTTATGTAATCCGTCCGGGTTGATGTGCAGTATTTTTCATAGGGTAATTATGCTCCTTTACGGGTATCTATCTCCTCAAGTATCTTTAGCAGTTTAGTTGTTGTGCTCCAGCTGCGGATGGTCATTGACTGATAGGCTGATGTACCGAAGATTTTACTAAGTCTGCTTTTGGTACGCAGAGAACTGAGACGTTGTGAGTATATCACACCTTCGCCTGGCCATACTTTATCGACTCCCTCCCGGGGATCGAATACATGCATAGCCCGGGCCAAATCAATACCAATCAGAAATATCGCATCACTATGATATTTTTCCGGCTGTTCACCGAAGTTTTTGGGCTTCTTATCGATAACGGTTTGGAGTTGATCGCGATTTAGCACTAAAACTTTGACGCGCTCGTCATCAAGTTTGAAGCTTTCCTGTAAAGCCTTTTCAATCTGAGCTTTTATCTCATCAGGGCGTTTGTCGGATTTAAAAATCACATTACCACTGGCAATATAAGTTAAAACATTGGAAAACCCCAATTCTTCCAGGCATTTTCTCAAGCCTGCCATCGGTACTTTATTTTTGCCGCCGACATTGATACCCCGTATAAGCGTCAAATATGTTTTCATCTTCTTTCATTTTACTATATAGTATCGACCATTCTAATTTTATCAAAGCTAAGCGCAAAGTTGTTCGACATTTTCAACCCTATACACTACCCGATACCTCTGTCCTGCAGTCCTTACACTCCATGATCCTGCCAGCCAGCCCTGAAGTGGTTTTCCCTGCTTTTCAGATTCTTCTGCTATCGTAAGTTATGTTATTTCCACATTCTGAAAACAAAAATATGAAGGAATAAGATATTTGTATTAGATATTATTTGGAAATTGGCGTTTGGGAATTGCAATTTGTTTAGAGCCTAGGGTTTAGAGTTTAGTGCCTCGGGTGGGGTTGTGGGGAAGTGGTAATCGGATGGTGGGCAGTAGAGGGCTCGAACCTCTGACCTTCTGCGTGTAAATTATAATTTAGCTTAGTACCAGATACGAAATGGAATAACCATATAAGGCTTTGTAGTATCCTATTTAGCCTCAGAAAGGCAAATACCAAATTA
>Ga0182010_10001504_pt1 | contig 12244 bp, 11 predicted proteins | sample 611E1MmetaG_FD_120488 | JGI IMG/M metagenome (GOLD analysis project Ga0182010, IMG submission 120488) | Permafrost microbial communities from Stordalen Mire, Sweden - 611E1M metaG | ecosystem: Environmental > Terrestrial > Soil > Wetlands > Permafrost | place: Sweden: Stordalen | collected...
GAGCGCTATGATGTCGTCGTTCTCGTTGAAACGATATTTGATGCCTGCAAAAAGTTTGCGCTGCCTCTTGATATTGAATTGCCTAATGAACGCGTATGGACTCTCTCCCATCTTCGAAAGCAGTGTCCTAACTACGGGCTTGAAAAGATTGACGTTGCCGTAAGCGAATGCAGACGCAATAAAACCGGATATTTCCTTGTCTTCCGGCTGCAAATACGAACGCGGGAATTCAATCGGATCGCGCGCAGCCGTGCCAGCGAAATCGAAATCAAGGTAGAATTGGTCGAGAACTGGTTTTAGGTTTTGTGATTGAACAGACACAGAGAATTATAATCGATTTCGAACGGAAACTGCATGCCCTTCCTTATCGTCTCTCCCTCCACACAGGAATCGGATAGACATATTCCTTTGTTGCATACGCAGCGGGCCATACCGTCTCGTACTCGCTGTCTATGACCTGAAGCACGAAGGTATCCATGAAATTCTGGTTCCTGTACCCCTCCCTGTCTTCGAAACTAATAGGGCCGAATGCAGTCGTGATATGGGTCTTTTTGAGAGCCGTGCGTATATCGTCCGGTGTCCAATTGTCAGCCCTCTCAAGGGCGTCCTTGATTACGAAGAGCGATGAATATGCGGACGCGCCGTGGTATGAAGGATAATCACCGAATATTGCCTTATATTTATCGGCATATCGTCCAGCGCCGGGAAAGTTGAGCTTGGGGCTCCAGAGTGTGGCAGTCACGACATACTCTGCGGCGTCCCTCGCCCAATCTATGAATTCAGGGATCGCAAAGCCGGCGGCGTTGCCCGCAAAGAGTTTGGCGTAGATCTTAAGTTCCTTTATCTGCTTCATGAGTAGCGCAGCATCGGCGGCATATGAAACCATGTAGATGACGTCGGGGCTTGCGGCCTTGACTCTCAGAAGAAGCTGTCTGAAGTCTATGGCGCCCTTCTCGTATCTTTCACTCGCCAGCACCTTTATGCCGTTAACCCTTGCCTGCTTTGCCATATCTTCGGCACCTGATGAGCCGAAAGAGGAGCTTTCGTAAATGATCGCGATGGTCTCCGGCTTCACCACCTGCTTAATAAATGAAATCAGGCCGTCGGTGTAATGAGCATTCGGAACATTCTGGCGAAAGACGTATTGATTATCTCCCTGCGTGATATCGTCAGCTGCGCTCGCCACAACCAGATAAGGCACCTTGCGTTCTTCAGCCACGGCCGCTACGGCCTTTGCGCACCGGGAAGAATACTCGCCTACCAGGATGGCCTGATTTTCGACATCGATTATCTTTTTAGCGACCTCTTTCGAAAACTCCGGCTTGCCACGAGTGTCTTCGAAGCGCAATACGAGACGTTTACCCTTGATTCCTCCCTGTGCGTTGATCTCCGCGGCGGCAATCTCGTATGAGCGCTTCTGAATCTGGCCAAATTTCGCTTCAGGGCCGGTCATGGGTAAGGGGATGGTCAGCCCAAGCGTTGCAGTGTGGCGGATGCATGCAAAAATTATCCATACCATCACAGCCGTAAATATCGCTGCCCGTTTCATCTTGCCCCTCCCCGGACGTATAACCCTCTGCTGATATTATCAATATATCATGTTTCCAGCTGCCATTGCCGCCGTTGATTGATTGCTTAGTCCGCCCATCGTTGCTACACTTATACTCATCCGTAGCACTATAAGAGGTGACGATGAATCCGGTACCGCTCTGGCCTTTCACTCTTTATGCCATCGCCGTAATTATAGTTGCCGCTGTAATGGTAGGTGCATCCTATATGCTCGGACAGCGGCACCGGGACAGTGATATGGAAGAACCCTACGAATCTGGCATCCTTGCCACTGGTTCTGCCCGGATGAGGTTCGACATCAAGTTTTACATGATCGCGATGTTTTTTATCATCTTCGATCTCGAATCTGTCTTCATATTCGCCTGGTCGGTGTCCCTGTTCGAAAATGGCTGGCCGGGCTATATCGGAATGGCCGTCTTTATCTCGGTACTGCTTGCCATGCTGGTCTATTTGTGGAGAATTGGCGCCCTTGAATGGGGCCCGCGCAAAAGAAAAACGGCAGCGCTAGGGGAAAGGTAATTCCGTTCATGAACAATAAAGGTCCACACACTCACAGACAGTCGATGGAAGACGCGGTCGGCAAGGTGCTGATCATGTCACGCCTCCAGGACCTGCTCGCCTGGGGACGCAAAAATTCCCTCTGGCCTTTCAACTTCGGCCTGTCGTGCTGCTTTGTCGAGATGGCTACCAGCCTGACCAGCAGGTACGATATCGCCCGATTCGGAGCGGAAGTGATAAGGGGAACGCCCCGCGAGGCTGACGTGATGATCGTCGCCGGTACAGTCTTCGTCAAGATCGCCCCGGTTATCAAGCGCCTGTACCACCAGATGATGGAGCCGCGATGGGTGATCTCGATGGGATCATGCGCGAATTCGGGCGGAATGTATGATATCTACAGCGTGGTCCAGGGCGTAGACAACTTCCTCCCGGTGGATGTTTATGTTCCGGGATGCCCTCCCAGACCCGAGGCATTCATGGAAGGACTGCTACTTTTGCAAAAAGCGGTTGGGTCGGAAAAGAGGCCCCTCAGCTGGGTCGCTGGGCCGCAAGGTGTCGAAAAGGGGCTCACACCCTCTATGCGGGATATGATGCGCGCAGAAAGGATGAAAGCCGTCGACCTGAGGTCTCCGGATGAAGTATGAGGCACTATGACTGATAACTCGCCATTGATCAGAGAGCTTCAAGGCGTCTTCGGCAGCGACGTCATCACTCATCAGGAGACGAAGGATTCCATTCCTACTGTTTCAATATCACCTGACAAGTTAAAGGATATACTTCGTTATTTAAAAAAGGATATCGACAACCCTTATGAAATGCTTTACGATCTTACGGCAATCGACGAAAGGTCACGCGTCCGCACCCGTGATCCCAAGATCATTCGTCCAAACAACGACTTCACGATGGTCTATCATCTCATGTCCTTCGGCAGGAACGAAGACATCAGGCTCAAAGTCCCGCTTAAAGGAGAATACCCTTCTATCGAGAGCATAGTGGATATCTGGCCTGCGGCAAACTGGTACGAGCGCGAAGTCTGGGATATGTTCGGGATTGGGTTCAAAGGGCATCCGCTTCTCAGGCGCATACTGATGCCGGACTACTGGAAGGGCCATCCGTTGCGTAAAGACCATGTAGCGCGGGCTACGGACATGGAGCCTTTCGACTTGCCCGATGAGACCGAGATGCTGCGTCAGGAAGAGCTCAAATTCCGTCCCGAGGAGTGGGGTCTTAAAAAGAATCTCCGCGACACGGATGTGATGTTCCTGAACCTCGGCCCGCAGCATCCGGGCACGCACGGACTTCTAAGGGTCATTCTCGAACTCGACGGCGAAGAGATCGTGGAGTCGATGCTCGACATAGGCTACCACCATCGCGGAGCCGAGAAGATGGGCGAGCGCCAGTCATGGCATACTTACATTCCATACACCGACCGGATTGATTACCTTGGCGGCGTGATGAACAATCTCGCATATGTGCTGTCGGTAGAAAAGCTCGCCGGGATTGAAGTACCGGACAAGGCTAAGGTGATCAGGATAATGCTGTCCGAGCTTTTCCGCATCGCGAGCCATCTCGTCTGGTACGGGACCTTTGCACAGGATGTCGGCGCTCTCTCGCCTGTCTTTTACATGTTCACAGACAGGGAGCGTATCTTCGATATCATTTCCGCGATATGTGGAGGCAGAATGCACCCGAACTGGTTCAGGATCGGAGGCGTGGCCCAGGACCTCCCGCGGGGTTGGTTCACACTGATAAGGGACTTCCTCGATTATATGCCCGCGAGGATTGCAGAGTACGACCGCATCGTCATGGGCAATCAAATATTCAAGGCGAGGACGCAGGGAATCGGCTGCTATTCGAAAGAAGAAGCCCTCGAATGGGGAATCACCGGGCCTGGCCTGCGGGCCTGCGGGCTTCAATGGGACATGAGGAAGAAGAGGCCCTACGGCGGATACGATCAGTTCGATTTCGAGATCCCGACAGCCGTGAACGGCGACTGTTATGACAGGGGAGTAGTCCGCATAGAAGAGATGCGCCAGAGCCTCCGCATCGTCAGGCAATGCCTCGACAACATGCCGGACGGCCCGTACAAGGCGCTCCATCCGCTGGCCACGCCTCCGTTGAAGGAACGTACCATGCACGATATCGAAACGCTGATCGACCATTTTCTCGGGGTAAGCTGGGGGCCTGTAATCCCGCCCGGTGAGGCGTCAGTCGGAATCGAGGCTACCAAGGGGATCAATAGCTATTATCTGATAAGCGACGGCAGCACCATGCCGTACCGTGTCAGGATCAGGGCGCCTTCCTTTCCTCATCTCCAGATGGTGCCGCTTATGTGCCGCGGGTTGATGATACCGGACCTCATGGCCATTTTGGGCAGCATCGATTTCGTGCTTGCGGATGTCGACAGGTGATGCAGAAATGATTACAGAAATAGAAAAAAGAGAGATCGAAGCGGAGATAAAAAAAGCCCCGACGAAAAAAGCGGCGGTTATAGATGTGCTGAAAGTAGTGCAGAAGCATCGGCGGTGGATCCCTGACGAAGCGCTCGAAGAAGCGGCAGATATGCTAGGCATGACGCCTGCTGAGGTCGACAGCATCGCCACTTTTTTCTCGCTCATCTACCGCAGGCCTGTCGGCAAGCATGTAATACTTGTATGCGACAGTGTAAGCTGCTGGCTTGTTGGGTATGAAGATGTCAAACAACACTTGATGGAAATGCTCGGCATCTCGCTTGGAGAAACAACCAAAGACGGAAGGTTCACGCTCCTGCCATCGGCATGCCTGGGTGTGTGCGAAGAGGCCCCGGCTATGATGATAGATGACGATCTCTATACGCATCTGACACCGTCCCTTGTGGATGAGATTCTACAGAAATATTGACGACATGACAAAAGAAAAACCTCTTACCAAAAACATTAGGCCCGACGGGCCGCCCTGCAACCTTCAGGAGTATGTGGAGTCCGGGGGCTACCGGGGCCTCCGCAAAGCGCTTTCGGACCACGACCACGAAGAGGTCATAGACATGGTAGTGCGGGCGAACCTTCTGGGCAGGGGCGGCGCAGGCTTCCCGGCTGGCAAGAAGTGGAGTCTTGTGCCAATGGGAGAAGATGTCCCGCGGCCTAAATATGTCGTCTGCAATTTCGACGAGATGGAGCCGGGCAGCTTCAAGGACAGGTTCCTTGTCGAGGGCGACCCGCATCAGCTCATCGAAGGCATGATCCTGGCAGGTTATGCGATCGAGGCCGAAGTCGGTTACATCTTCATTCGCAGGGACTATGTAAAGGCCGCGCGGATATTGAGCAAGGCGATAAAGGAAGCCTACGGGAAAAACTATCTCGGCACGAACATCATGGGCCAGGGCTTCAATTACGAACTTCATCTGCACGTAAGCGCAGGCCGCTACATCTGCGGCGAGTCGAGCGCCCTCCTGAATGCACTGGAAGGAGGCCGCGCCATACCGCGCAGCAGGCCTCCGCATATGTCCACCGTGGGGCTCTGGGGAAAACCGACAGTAGTCAACAATGTCGAGACCATCTGCAATGTCCCCCACATCGTCGCGAACGGGCCGGATTGGTTCAGGGAGCTGAGCTATACCGAAGAAGGCGGGACAAAAATATATGGCGCAAGCGGAAGGGTGAAGAAGCCTGGGGCATGGGAGCTGCCGATGGGCACTACACTCAGGGAAATACTTGAGGAGCATGCCGGTGGCATGAAGGAGGGCTTCAAGTTACGCGGCGCCCTGCCGGGAGGCGCTTCAAGCGAGTTCGTCACTTTGGAGCAACTCGACACGAAGATGGATTTTGCATCGATGAAAAAAGTGCAGAGCCATTTAGGCACGGGCACGGTGATCGTGCTCGACAATGGCAACTGTCCACTAGGCATGGTGCTGAGCCTGCAGAGGTATTTCTCTCGCGAATCGTGCGGCTGGTGCACACCATGCCGCGAAGGGCTGCCCTGGATCGTCCAGATGCTCGAAGCGCTCGAAGAAGGCAGCGGCACAGCTGAAGATATAGAGATTCTGCTTGCTCACACAAAACTGCTGGAAACTGGAAATACGTTCTGTACGCTGGCGCCCGCAGCGATGTTCTCTCTCGAAAGCGCCCTGCGCCACTTCAGGGACGATTTCGAGGGACATATACGCTTGAAAGGATGTTCGTACAAAAGAGACAAAGCAAAGGTATGATGCAAGCCGCCTGCATCATGCTGGAATATATTAAGAAGAAATGGCAACGATATACATAGAAAATAAGCCTCACAATGTCAAAGACGGCAAGAACCTTCTTGAGGCCTGTCTCGACCTCGGCTTCGACGTACCCTATTTCTGCTGGCATCCGGCACTCGGGTCCGTCGGATCTTGCAGGCAATGCGCGGTGAAGCAGTTCCGCGACGATAAAGACACAAAGGGCAAGATCATCATGTCCTGCATGACACAGGTCAAGAACGGAATGCGCATCTCCGTCGACGATCCGGAGGTGATCCATTTCAGGAGGAGCGTCATCGAGTGGCTCATGCTCAATCATCCACATGACTGCCCGGTTTGCGACGAAGGGGGCGAGTGCCATCTTCAGGACATGACGGTGATGACAGGGCATGTCTACCGGAAGACCCGCTTCCGTAAACGCACCCACAAAAACCAGTATCTCGGGCCGTTCGTAAATCATGAAATGAACCGCTGCATACAATGCTACCGCTGCGTCAGGTTTTACAACGACTACGCGGGAGGGCGTGACCTGAATGTCTTCTCAGCCCACGATCATGTCTATTTCGGACGTTACAAGGACGGTCCTCTCGAAAGCGAATTCAGCGGCAATCTGGTTGAAATCTGCCCGACCGGCGTATTCACCGACAAGACCCTCAAGGAGCACTATACCCGTAAATGGGACCTGCAGACCGCACCGTCGATATGCGTCCATTGCAGCCTCGGATGCAATACCCTCCCGGGAGAACGGTACGGATCTCTCAGGCGGGTGCTCAACAGGTTCAACTTCTACGTGAACGGATACTTCCTTTGCGACAAGGGGCGTTTCGGTTACTCTTTTGTCAATAGTCACGACAGAATAAGAATGCCTCTCATCAGAAGAGATGATAGGTCATCGACGACTGCGTTGCCTGAAGATATTCAGAAATACTTCAGCAGTTCGTTCCATTTCGCCATGCGCGCTATCGGTATCGGCTCTCCGGCAGCTTCACTGGAAGCGAATTATGCTCTGCGCACTCTCGTCGGACCCGAATCGTTTTACCTCGGAATGACCTCCTCGGATTACAGACTCGTCTCTCTTATAGCGGACATAATGAAAGAGCGGCCGTCAGTCATCCCCTCGCTTGAAGATATGAGGAATTGCGACGCGGTGCTCATTTTAGGTGAGGATGTTACAAACACGGCTCCACTCGCTGATCTGGCCGTGCGCAGGGCCGGGTGTCAGAAGCCCATGAAAAAGATGGACGGTGCCGGCATAGCGCACTGGAACAATCTGGCAATAGGTTATGTCACGCAGAACGATAAGGGACCGCTATTCATTGCGTCGCCAGCCAGGACAAAACTCGACGACATCGCGACTTCCACATATCGGGCAACACCCGACGACCTAGCCCGTTTCGGATTCGCTATTGCCCATGAAGTGCATGGCGAGGCCCAGCAGTCCGGAGAGATTTCAGAAGCCGAAAATTCCCTGACGAGTGAGATCGCAGCAGCGCTTAAGAATGCTGAGAGACCTTTGATAATATCCGGAACGGGGTGCGGAAGCGAGGCCGTGATCCAGGCGGCGGCCAATATCGCACTAGCACTGAATGCTACGGGCCGCACCGCCAGGCTGAGTTACATTGTGCCTGAATGCAATTCCATTGGCCTTATGCTCCTGGGGGGCGGCAGCATTGAAGAGGCGATCTCTTCGGTTGAAACGCATGCCGATACCGTAGTTATTCTTGAGCGAGATATTTACGATCTCGCGGAAAAATCATCGGTCGACGAATTCCTGTCAAAAATAAAAAATGTCATCGCATTGGATTGCCTGCCATCTAAAACCGCATCAAAGGCCGGACTCTTGCTTCCCTCTGCGACCTTTGCTGAAGGCGACGGTACCCTTGTCAACAACGAAGGCCGCGCGCAGCGTTTCTATCGGGTGTTACCGCCGACAGGTGAAGTACGGGACAGCTGGCGCTGGATTGTAGATATGCTGAAGGCCGCAGGGAATACGGATGCAGCGCGTTGGAATACGATTGACGATATAGGCAAATCGATGGCTGATTCGCTGCCGCTCTTTCGCAACATGTCTGATATCGCTCCGCCGGCCAATTTCAGGATAAACGGGATGAAGGTCCCACGCCAGCCTCACCGTTACAGCGGCCGGACAGCTATGCATGCGGATATCAGCGTGCATGAACCCGAATCCCCGAATGATCCCGATACGCCCCTCGCCTTTTCGATGGAGGGATATGAAAACGTGCCTCCGCCGTCTTTGATCACGCATTACTGGGCGCCGGGCTGGAATTCAGTGCAGTCCCTGAATAAATTCCAGGATGAAGCCGGAGGTCATCTGAACGGCGGGGATCCGGGCAAACGACTGATAGAGCCCCGTGAAGGCACCGTCATGAAATATTTCACGAAGGTGCCCAAACATTCAGCCCACAAGGCGAAGGAGTGGATAGTAGTCCCGCTACACCATATCTATGGATCAGAAAAACGGAGTATGCTATCTCCGGCGGTTGCGGAACTGGCGCCGCGCCCGTATCTGGCGCTCAATGCTGAAGATATTAAGCACCTGAAGATTGCCGAAGACGACATGATCACCCTGATCGGAAAGACGGACCGTCTGGAGCTCCCTGTGAAGCAGGATGATTCCTTGCCAAAAGGCGTTGCAGGCCTGCCCTTCGGACTGCCTGGTATGGAGCCGTTCAATTATTCGGAGAGATGCAGGATAGAAACGGCATTGAGGGGGCGGATATGAACGTTCTCATCGGCATAATCGTACCCCTGGGCATCCTCTTCTCCGTCCTCACGGTCGCGGCGGGACTGATCTGGCTCGAACGCAGGCTGCTGGCCTTCTGGCAGGACCGTTACGGTCCGAACCGAGTCGGCGCATACGGCCTGCTCCAGCCCCTTGCGGATGCGATCAAGCTCATGTTCAAGGAGGACTGGGTGCCGCCCTTCTCCGACAAGCCCGTCTTTATACTCGCTCCAATTGTGATCGTAATTACGGTGGTCCTGGCGTTTGCGGTCATCCCGTTTGCGCCAGGGATAGTAGTTATAGATCTCAATGTCGGCCTGCTTTTTTTCCTCGGCATGTCTTCGCTAGGAGTATATAGCGTTGTCCTCGGCGGTTGGGCTTCCAATAGCAAGTACTCGCTGCTTGGCGGTCTGAGGGCCTCTGCCCAGATGCTGAGCTATGAGGTATTCATGGGCATCTCGGTCATGGGTGTGGTGATGATGGCGGGCTCGTTCAATCTAGGAGATATCATCGAGGCCCAGCGGATCGGATGGTTCTGGATACCTCAATTCTTCGGGATGGTGATATTCATAATCGCGGGACTCGCCGAGACGCGCCGCCTCCCCTTCGACCTGCCCGAGGCCGAGAGCGAACTCGTAGCTGGGTTCCATACGGAATATTCCGGAATGAAGTTTGGCCTCTTCTTTGTCGGCGAATATATAGGCATCACGCTGGTCTCCGCGATGATCGTAACGCTCTATTTCGGAGGATGGCTCGGCCCATTTCTGCCGCCCATCGTCTGGTTCACTATAAAGACTTTTTTATTCATCTGCGGTTTCATACTGCTCAGGGCGGCTATGCCAAGACCGCGTTACGATCAGCTCATGTCATACGGCTGGAAGATACTACTGCCGATTGCCATGGCAAACCTGCTTATCACAGGCGCGTTGTTATTGAGAGCGATGTAGGGGCGGTTCGCGCACCGCCCAAATGAGGAGATTATGCTCGGAACTTTAAGAAGCATCTGGAACGTCTTTCTGCATCTCTGGCACAAAAAAGAGACGGTCCAATATCCTGAAGAGAAACCGTACCTGCCGCCGCGCTGGAGAGGCCGCATCATCCTCTCTCGTGATGCCGATGGTGGAGAACGCTGCGTCGCATGCTATCTTTGCGCCGTAGCGTGCCCGGTGGATTGCATTTCGCTTCAGGCGACGGAGGACGAACACGGCAGAAGGTATCCGGAATTCTTTCGCATCAACTTTTCGCGCTGCATCTTTTGTGGCTTTTGCGAAGAGGCATGCCCGACCTACGCCATTCAGCTGACTCCTGATTTCGAGATGGCTGAATACAAGCGTGAAAATCTGGTCTACGAAAAGGAGGACCTACTCATCAGCGGTCCGGGCAAATATCCTGATTATAATTTTTACAATGTAGCGGGGACATCAATCGCAGGCAAAGACAAGGGCGAGGCGGAAAACGAAAGACCGCCAGTCGACATAAGGTCTTTGATGCCATGAAACTATTGGAGGAAAGACGATGATGACCTTTTTTTATATTTCGGCAGCTGTAGCGCTGATCTCTTCGGTACTTGCAATAAGCAGATCGAATGCTGTCCATGCGTTGCTCTATGCTATCGTCTCCCTCCTGTCGGTGGCACTGATATTCTTCATGCTAGGGGCTCCCTTTGCAGCGGCGCTCGAGGTGGTGATATACGCCGGCGCGATCATGGTCCTCTTCGTCTTCGTTATTATGATGATCAGTTCTGGGCCCGGTTCGACACAGCAGGAGCGGCGATGGATGAACTTCCGGTTATGGATCGGTCCGTCCGTGCTTTCGGCGGTCCTGATCATAGAATTGTTTGCTGTCATATCGCCTCCCCGTGAGCCGATGAGTGCAAAGCCGGTCATAGAATCAAAGCAGGTCGGCATAGCATTGATGGGTCCGTATATGCTTGGTGTTGAACTTTCGTCCCTCTTGCTGACTGCGGGACTCGTCGGGGCTTATCACCTCGGCAAGCGAAAGGATGACGCTGCACAGACTGAGGACGTGACGATACATGACTAGCGTGCCGGCGGAATACGGATTGATATTGGCAGCGCTGCTCTTCGCCATAGGGCTCGCCGGCGTGCTGGCGCGGCGCAATATCATCTTCATCCTGCTGTCTATCGAAATCATGCTGAATGCTGCCGGGCTCGCCTTCATCTCGGCTGGTTCGAAGTGGGGACAAGCTGACGGACAAGTCATGTTCATCTTTATTTTGGTGATGGCTGCCGCCGAAGTATCTGTCGGTCTTGCCATTGTGCTTCAATTGTTTCACCGAATCAGAACAGTCAATAGCGACGAAGCAAACACTATGAGAGGATAAATGCTCGATTATCTCTGGCTGATACCTGCGCTTCCCTTTGCGGGATTTATCATCCTAGCCGTTATTGGTGCGAGAATACCGAGGCCCGTTGCCGCAGCCATCGGCGCAGGTTCTGTTGGGATCTCCGCACTGGTTGCACTCGGCATTGCCGCTGCCTTCATTACTGCCCCACCCCATGGACATGTTTATACTCAACTGCTCTGGGGATGGATCTCCGTGAGCGGTTTCAAACCGGATATAGCTTTAACGATAGATGCGCTTTCTCTGGTCATGGTCCTTGTGATCGCGGGCGTCGGCTTCATGATACACCTTTATTCAACCGAGTCGATGGCAGGCGAAAAAGAAGGCTACAGCAGGTTCTTCGCCTATATGAATCTCTTCGTGGGATCAATGCTGACCCTTGTATTGGCCGACAATCTCCTTCTGCTCTATTTCGGCTGGGAAGGTGTAGGGCTCTGCAGTTATCTATTGATAGGCTTCTGGTACAAAGACCCCGCAAATGGGCGCGCAGCAATGAAGGCCTTTATCGTAACGAGGGTAGGCGATACCTCAATGGCGGTCGGCTTGTTCATTATTTATCACAACTTGGGGACTCTCCAGATACATGAAGTCCTTGTGAGAGCGGCACAGCAATGGCCGGCCGGTTCGACGCTCGCTATAGCTGCGGCTGCGCTTCTGCTTGGCGGCGCAGTAGGCAAATCTGCGCAGCTTCCGCTTCAGACATGGCTGCCAGACGCTATGGCAGGCCCTACCCCTGTAAGCGCGTTGATACATGCCGCTACAATGGTTACAGCCGGCGTTTACCTGATAGCGCGGACACATGTACTGTTCACCCTAGCCCCTCAGGTCCAGCTGGCGGTTGCTGTCATAGGTGCCGCCACATTGCTGC
>Ga0182010_10001507_pt1 | contig 12237 bp, 9 predicted proteins | sample 611E1MmetaG_FD_120488 | JGI IMG/M metagenome (GOLD analysis project Ga0182010, IMG submission 120488) | Permafrost microbial communities from Stordalen Mire, Sweden - 611E1M metaG | ecosystem: Environmental > Terrestrial > Soil > Wetlands > Permafrost | place: Sweden: Stordalen | collected...
GCCGATTCCACGGCCTCGATCAATCCGCGCTCCTCGAGCCTGACGATTGCCCCGTAGAGCGTCCCGGGTCCGAGGCGCGAACCGCTGAAGCGCTCGATGTCCTCGACCATCGCGTAACCGTGTCTGGCTCCTCCGGCCAGGCTCGCAAGAATCAGCAATGCGGGATCGCCCAACTTGGCGCCGTCTCGACCGTCACCCATCGCGCTCCTCGCTGTAAGAATGTAGTACGTCTCACGATATATCGCGTGACGTACTATACCTCGCCCGGTCGCCCTGTCAACGGTGGGGTCCGCCTCGCGGCCCGGCACATGCGCCATGGGCTTCCCGAGTGTGAGATGAGGCGCCATGATCTCCCTGGGCCCGCGCCACATGGCAGAGCTGCCCCTGTGGGAGATCGAGCATGAGCATCGCCTTCGAGCATATTCCTCACCCTCACATCGCCGCGCGCAAGAAGAGCGGACCGCCGAAGACCACCGACGAAAGCGTCGGCCTCAACGGCAAGATCGCCCTCATCCTGACCACGACCGTAGGCACGATGTGGTGTGCCTACGCCTTTGGGCTCCTGGCCCTGGTTGCCCTCCCGAGCGCCTTGAATGGCGGGCTGCTGGCGATTATCCAGTGGGTCAGCCAAACCTTCATCCAGCTGGTCATGCTCTCGGTGATCATGGTCGGCCAGAACATCCTGGGAAAGGCCTCCGACAAGCGGGCCGAGATGACCTACAACGACGCCGACGCGACCTTCCACGAAGCCGAGCAGATCCAGGACCATCTCAAGGCGCAGGACGTCGCGCTGAACACGATGCTCGACAAGGTCGCCGCCCTCGAAGCGGCGCTCGCAAAGGCCCTGGCCCCGAGCTGATCCGGCGCCGCGGGAGAGATCGCGGGCGATCCCGTAAACTGCCGGTCGTCAATCGACCGCAGGGGTGTCCCAAAAGTGACCGAACGCACTCTCGTTCTCGTGAAGCCGGACGGCGTGCAACGCCAGCTTGTCGGCCAGGTCATCGCCCGCTTCGAGCAGCGGGGTCTAAAGATCGTGGGGCTCAAGCTCGTCCAGGTCGATCGCGACCTCGCAGAGCGCCACTACGCCGTCCACAAGGGCAAACCGTTCTTCGAGGGCCTCGTCGCCTTCATCACCTCGAGCCCACTGGTGGCCATGGCGTTGGAAGGTCCGAACGCGATCGGCATGGTGCGCACCATGGTCGGCGCCACCAAACCGACCGACGCGGCGCCCGGCACGATCCGAGGCGACCTGGCGGTCGAGATGGGACAGAACCTGATCCATGCCTCCGATGCGCCGGAGACGGCCTCGAGTGAACTCGCACTCTGGTTCCGACCCGACGAACTGGTCTCCTACGAGCGCGAGATCGACCGCTGGGTCAGGGGGCCGGAAGCCCGCTGACTCGACGTCCGGACGTCGGTGGTCGGCCCGCTCGTGCCTGCCGTTCCGGGGCGCCCCGCTCAGTCGCCGGTCAGCTGGCTGGCGCTCGAGCTGGGGGAGGAACTTGGCCTCGACGACGGGCTCGGCCCCAACGGCGCGCTGGGCCCGGACGACGCCGAGCTGACCGGGCCGCTTGCTGCGACCGACGGTGGCGCGGAAACCGTGGACGCCGACCGCGTGCTCGCCGGCCCGGCCGACGGCGTCCGCAATGGGCCCGACGATGGCGCGCCGTTGCCGTTGATAGGCAGGAGCGGCGTCGCGGCCACCACGGCGTCGAGGGAGATCCCAGTCGAGGCGGCCTTCGATGCTCCGAAGCCGCCGAACGCGATTGAGACGGAGATCGCGGAGATGGCCAAGACGAGCAAGCTGGTCTCGAGGGTGCGGTTCAGTCGCCAGGCGCCCGGCAGCTGGCGTAGGAGGGCGACTCCGGCGTGGGGCGACCGAAGACTCGTGGCGCGGAGCCGGCCGCTCGCCTTCGAGACGAACTGGACCGCAACTCCTGCAGCATGGTTGACGGCGGCCGAGCGCCCAGCGGCTTGTTCCTGCTGAGCCGCCTCCGCTACTGCGGGCGCGGTCACCGATGGAGCCTTCGACGACGCCCTCGCGGCGCGGATGCGCGCCGACCTGGCAGTGGCTTTGGGGTCGGGCGTCGCAGCAGCCACCGCAATCACAGTCTTGGACGTCGACCCGGGCCAGCGCGGTCGCTCGCCCGCGGACGACTTGACGAGTTCACCCGGTGCCATCAGACCGACGCCGATCAGGCGTCCGTAGTAAGCGATCGCCAGGAGCACCGCCGCAATCCCGAGGAAGTGAAGCGGGCTCGGAAGAGCCAGCCTAACGAGCGTTGCGCGAGCTTCGAAGACCGCGCTTCCCGGCCAGCCGAGCGTAGCGACGACAACGGCCACGAGCGACAAGCCGAGGACCGGCGAACGACGGAGCCAGCCGCGAAGGTCCTGGAGCCGCGACGACCCGTACGTTGACGACAGCGCCGCGGCCCAGGCCACAAGCGCCGACTTTGCCACGATGAACGCAAGCAACCACAAACGGGTCGGCTCTGCGGCGTCGGCGTCCCTGGCGGCCAATGCCAGCAGGACGAAGGCCGCGTCCTGGATGATCGAATATGCCGCGATCTCCTCCAACTCCTCGTGGAGCAACGCGCCCAGCGCTCCGAGGATCAGCGTCGCGACCGCGACAACCTGCAGTCCCGTCCCAGCCGCGTTGAGCCAGTCGCCTTGCATCTGGAAAAGGCCGCCGCCCCAGCTCAGGGCCACGATCGCAATCCCCGACGGGATCCATACGAGCGGCAGCGGCAGCCCCAACCTCGCCCTGCCTTTGCTCAGGCGGGCGGCGGGCACGTGGAATGGCACAGCGCCGAAGCGCACCGCGATTGCCAGCCCCAGAGCCGCGTAGGCCAGGGCGAAGACGAAAGTCGGGTCGCTTGTCGTCCAGCCGGGCTGCAGAACGGCGACCCCGGCAATCACAGCGCCCACGGCCATGAGGCCCAGCGTCCGGAGCTCGGCGAGCGCCACGTCCAGGTTGTGGGTCGCCGCCGCCTCCTGAATCTCAGGAGGACCGGAGCGCGATCGGATCGCCACCAGGATCGCCGGTACGGCCGAGGCGGCCGTCGCCGCCAGGACGACTCCCGGATCCGTAGCGGTGAAGGCCACGGCCAGACCCCCGAACGTCGCGAGGGCTGCGGGCGCAAGCCGTTCCGGCCAGCCCACTGCCAGCCCCAGGACGCACAGAATCAGGCAGCTCGCGGTGGCGGTGCTCAGGAACAGGCCCGCATACCAGGACGTGTTCAGGTCCACCTGCCCCACGGTCAGCTGGTCACCGGGCCTGATCGTGAGCGCGGTCAGGAAGGCAGCGACGAGCGCTGCGACTCCGACGAGCCGAGCCAATCTCGGGAGAGGAAGACTCAGCAGCCCGAGGAACGCCCCTGCGATGCAGACAGCCAGAAATGGAACGAGGCTCACGGCTTGGGCCTGTCGCTGGGGCGGACGATGCGGGTTGCCGGGGGCGGCGCAGCCACGCTCGGCGGACTCTCGGGGGGCGTCTCCGGTTCGCTCTGTTCGATTTCCGCCCATGCGGAGGTCTGCTCGCTCGAGATCTTCGACCGATAGCGGGCAGGCGTGGTCCTGTCCCTCCTGGTGCCGATCCCCTCAGACGACCCCTGGATCCTGGCCCGGCCGGCTGCTGAGGGGGTTGCGACTCCGGCCTGTCCGGCGGTCGACTCGATGCCGCTCGTGGCGGCAATCTCCCGCTTGCCGGCCGCGACGGTCCCTCCAGGCAAAGGTTGCATGGCGATGCCTACGTGCGAGGCCGCCGCAATCCCCACCAGGAGCGAAGCCACTGCCAGCTTCGCCAGCGGAGGGGTTTCGCCCAGCCAGGCGGCCGTAAGCAGCGTGCATCCCAGCACGAGCAGGGTGAAGCCTGCGCCAACACGCAGGACGTCGCGTCCAAATACGGGCACCACGGCCAGCACTATCAGAGTGAGGCCCGCCGCCTGAGCGACAGTCGGGCCCGGTAGCGGGTCGACCAGAGAGACCGACATTCCGATCGCGACGGCCGCGACTGCGACGGCGGTCTCGGCCGCAAGACCGATGGCCGATCCGGCGCCGCTGATGCGGCCGCCGCTCGCCGCAGCCCAGAACAGGTATCCGGCAAGCACAGCCCCGACGATCCTGGCGGCGACGGAAAGTGGCTGCGGGAACGAGGATGCCACCAGCGGTGCCGCGCCCATGGCGATTAGGAGACCGATCGCGACGACCCTGCCGTCCCGGGAGCTGACCGCCAGGATTCCGCCGCCGACGACCACCACAGCGGCGACGACCGCAGGTTCGATCATGCCGCGGCGATGCCGGGAGCCGGGACCCTCCGACTGGTCATGAGGTCGGCGTCGGTGCCGGCGAGGCCTGCGGCTGTGAAAGTGCCCCGAAGTTGGCGAGCGGCCAGTACCGGATCAGGGCACGGCCTATCACGCTCGACTTGTCGATGGGCCCAAAGACGCGGGAGTCCTGTGAGTCGCCGCGGTGGTCGCCCATGACGAAGAGCTGACCTGCGGTCAAGGTCCAGACGTGCTTGGCCGGATCCAAAGGTGCGGTCGGCTGCCCCTGGTAGAGGTAGGGCTCCGAAAGCTGCTTGCCGTTGACGAAGACATGGCCGCCGTGGATATCGATCGTGTCGTTGGCAACCGCGATGACACGCTTGATGTAGGGCGTTCCCGAAGGGTCACTGGCCCAGGTACTCGGCGGATTGAAGACCACGATGTCGCCGCGCTGGTAGTCGCTGAAGCGCGGAGTGAGCTTGTCCACGAGAACGTACTGATCGGGCATCAGCGTGTTCTCCATGGATGGCTGCTCGACGTGGAAGGGCTGCGCGACGAAAAGCTGGACAACGAGAAAGAAGACCAGGGTGACGAGAAGGGTCTCGAGCACCTCGAACAAACAGCCCAGCGAACGGCGCATCACAAGTTCGCGAGTATAGGGGCTGTGCTATCGTCCTGCCCTGTGGAACTCCCTAAAAGGCTGGGTTGGGTGAAGAGCGCCCGAGCCGTCCGATTGCTGTCGGCGCTCGTGGGGATCGCGGTTCTGGGGGTCGTTTTGTACAACGCCACCGCCGTCGATCGGGTTCCTCCGACCTATGCGATCCAGCTGAGCAGCACCGCGTCCGGGACCGGCCTCGCGCTCGTCGGCACCTCGATCAAAGTCGCCTTTAGTGAAAACGTGAAGTCGGACGCCGCCCAGCAGCTCTTCTCGATCACTCCGAAAGTCGCGGGCTCGTTCCACTGGCAGGGCAGCACGATGATCTTCACGCCGTCGAACAAGCTGCCCCTCTCCTCTGTATTCCATGTTCACATGGCACCCGGCGTAGAGGATGACTCGGCCAACGTCCAGGACGGCAGCGGGGACCTTACGTTCACGACCGTCGGACCGCCCGTCGTCAAGAGCGTCGTGCCCGACACGAGTGCACAGGGCGTGTCGATCAACGCGACGATAGTCATCACGTTCGATCGGTTCATGGATACGCAGAAAGCGCTCCAGGGCCTGAGCATCGAGCCGGCCGTTCCGTATACGGCCGCGTGGCAAGGCGCGGTCCTGACGCTGTCTCCAACCAAAGCACTCAACTACGACACGGAATACACCATCAAGCTGGGTGCTCCGGCAGTGGACACGGACGGCTCCAAACTCATGGCTTACGTCACGAGCTTCAGGACGTTGGGAATCGGCTTGCGGGCACTCGCCCTCTACCCGACCCCCAACGTCTACGGTGGCGTGAGTGTCCAAAGCAAGGTCGCGGTGGTCTTCGATGGCCCGGTCGACACCTCCTCGATCGCCAACTCGATCCAAATGGCACCGCCCGTCAGCGGGTCGATCTCGGTGGTGTCGCTGCCCGACGACAGTCATCCTAAGGGGCAGGCCACGGCCACGCCGAGTGGATCGGGGAGCAACGTTCTGGTCTTCACGCCGAGCGGTCCTCTCGCCGCGCATACGAGCTACACCGTCACGATGAGCTCGGGTATACGACGGACCGATGGGCAAGCCGCCGCTTCCCAGACCTGGACGTTCACCACCGGCGAGCCGTCCACGAGCGCCCTTGGGCAAATAGCGTTCCTGTCGGACCGGAGTGGTGTCAACAACCTATGGCTCATGAACTCGGACGGCACCGACCAGCGACAGGTCACATCGGAGCTCGTGCCGGTAACCGGGTTCGACATCAGCGGCGACGGCACGACGGTTGCCTACGCCGCGGCAGGCGTGGTCAAAGTGATGACCATCGGCGGCGACATCAAGTACGCGACGGCGGCGGGACGCTACGAATACTCACCGGCATTCACTGCCGACGGGACCGGGGTCATCGTGGGAAGGCGAGACGCGGCAGGTGCGGACCTCGGCTACTGGCGGATCCCGGTGGTAAGCGGCGCGGACCAGAAGCAGATCGTGCCAGACGGTGCGCCACTGCTCGGAAGCGTCGAGCTTGCGGGCAATGGGTTGACCGGGTCGGCCGGCCTGCCTTCATGGGCTTCGAGGGCGGCCTTCTCACAGGATGACGCCTGGATGATGATCGTTCGTGGGTCGGACAACCTGGTGGAGCTCGTCGATCTCAGCGGATCGCACCCGCCGGTCAAGGTCAACCTGATCGCATCCGCAAGACCTGTCTGGGTTGAATCCCAGGACTCCTTCTATCTGGCGGGATCGGACGACAACGGGGCCAGCTGGGCGTACTGGCAAGTCCCAACAAGCGGCGTCGCGGCTCGCCTGGGGCCTTCCGTGGTGGACCTGGCCGCCGATGCGAACGGAAACCTCGTTCTCCTCACCGAGGGACTTGATGGCTCCGACCACCTCGAATTCCGATCGGCGGCGACGGGAGGGACCGCGCCGCTGACCACGGATCAGGGCCTGAGCGATCGCTCACCCTCGTTCTCGCCGGACGGCAAGATGATCGTCTTCGGCCGCGTCAACGCGCACGATCCGACCAAGTCTGCGGGGATCTGGGCGGTGAAGTCGGACAGCACAAACCTGGTGCAGCTCTCGCCCGACGGTGCCTACACGCGCTGGGTTCCCTGAGTCCCGGACCGGCAGCGTCGGGTTGGGTCCGATGCGCGGGCCAAACGGCCCGCACGGTAGGGACCATCCTCCCCGGTTCGGGGGTACCGGGTGCATATTCCAGGGTCCTTCCGCAGTTTGACCCATACTTCGAGCCGTTGATACACTCCGCCAGGCTCGACTATGCAACTACCAGCGGATTCGGGCCAATCCTCGGAGGCGCGCCTCCTGCCGCGCTCCGCCTTGCCGCCAGAGAAGGAGTCGCTCGCCCCCCATGGACCCAAGTCTGCTTCAAGCGTTCATCCCGATCGCGGGTCTGCTCGCGGTAGCGTTCGCCATCTACCTCGCTCGTGACGTCCTGTCCCGCGACACCGGGACGAAGGAGATGATGGACGTCTCCGCGACAATCCAAGAGGGCGCGGTCGCCTTCATCAAGCGCCAGTACACGACCATCGGCCTTCTCGCGCTGGCCGGTGCGGTCGTCATCGGCATCGTGATTGCGCTCGTCGAGACCGAGAAAGTTGCCGATACCGGAACGTTCGGTGCCGCGCTCGGCTTCCGCACCGGCGGCGCGTTCCTCCTCGGCGCAGTGTGCTCCATGGCCTGCGGCATCATCGGCATGCTCGTCAGCGTCAGGGCAAACGTGCGCGTCGCCTCCGCCGCCCGACGGAGTCTCGTCGAGGCCGTCCAGGTCGCGATGCGCGGCGGTGCGGTCTCCGGCTTCCTCGTCGTCGCCCTCTCGCTTCTCGGGGTCTGGTCGATCTTCGCCATCAACGGTGGCCTCGATGGCGGCCAGAACACGCACGACGCACCTTTCCTCATCGTCGGCTACGGCTTCGGCGCCAGCTTCGTGGCCCTCTTTGCCCAGCTCGGCGGCGGCATCTACACCAAGGCCGCGGACGTGGGTTCCGACCTCGTCGGCAAAGTCGAGGCGGGCATTCCCGAAGACGACCCGCGCAATGCGGGCGTCATCGCGGACCTTGTGGGCGACAACGTCGGCGACTGTGCCGGCCGCGGCGCGGATCTGTTCGAGTCCACGGCCGCCGAGAACATCGGCGCAATGATCCTGGGCGGCGGCGTATTCCTCCTGGCCCAGAAGGCCGGGTGGCCGCACCCCGAGGCCTGGATCTTCTTCCCGCTCGTCGTAAGGGCCTTCGGCCTCGTCTCCACCATCGTCGCGATGTTCTTCATCCGCGGCAAGGAAGACGAGAACCCGATGAACATCCTGAATCGCGGCTACTGGGTCACGACGCTCCTGAGCGCCTTGTCCCTGGCCTTCATCACCAACGTGATGATGCAGACGATCACGGGTGCGACCGGTGACAACGGCATCCCGACGTGGATCTACTTCTTCGGTGCCGGCTGTGTTGGCCTGGCCACGAGCGTCGCCTTCGTCTACATCACCCAGTACTACACCGCCGGCAGCTTCCGCCCGGTGCGTGAGATCGCGGAAGCCTCCAAGACGGGCCCGGCAACGAACATCATATCGGGCATGTCGGTCGGCTTCGAGACGACGGCCGTCACCGCGATCACGATCGGCATCGCCCTTCTGGTGAGCAACTGGCTCGGTGCCCACTCCGGTCTGGGCAGCGTCGGCGGCATCTTCGGCACTGCCGTCGCAACCATGGGAATGCTCATGACCTGCGCGTACGTGCTGGCCATGGACACCTTCGGCCCGATCACCGATAACGCCGGAGGCATCGCCGAGTTCAGCCGCGCCGAGGCCGGCGCGCGCGAGATCACCGACCGCCTCGACGCAGTCGGCAACACCACCAAGGCCTTGACCAAGGGCTACGCAATCGCGTCAGCGTCCCTCGCCGCCTTCCTTCTCTTCAGCGCGTACATCGACAAGGTCAACCTCATCCTCCAGCGCCAGATCGACGCCGGGACGCGGACCGTTCAGCAGGGTCTCATGACCTCAGTCAACCTCGCCGACGTGAACGTCTTCGTCGCCGCGATGATTGCGGCGATGCTTGTCTACTTCTTCAGTTCTCTGGCCATCCGAGCAGTCGGAACGACCGCTCAGGCGATCATCGTCGAGGTCCGCCGCCAGTTCCGCGAGATCCCCGGGATCATGGATTACACGGGCCGGCCGGACTACGCGCGAGTCGTCGACATCACGACCAAAGCCGCTCTCCGCGAGATGATGCTGCCCGGCATCGTCGCCGTCGCCACTCCGATCGTCGTCGGCTTGCTCCTCGGCTACCAGGCCGTAGCCGGCATGCTGATGGTCGGCACCATCGCCGGCGTCCTGCTCGCCACCGTCCTCAATAATGGCGGCGGGGCCTGGGACAACGCCAAGAAGTACATCGAGTCGGGCCACCTGCTCGATGAGGATGGCAACGTGATCGGCAAGAAGTCGTTCGCTCACGCTGCCGCGGTCGTCGGCGACACTGTCGGCGATCCTTTCAAGGACACCGCCGGTCCGTCGCTCCACGTCCTCGTGAAGCTCCTGGCCACCATCACCCTGGTGATGGCCCCGCTCTTCATCCGCTAAGCCAGCCACAAAGCGTTGCCCGGGCCGACGGTCTCCGACCGCCGGCCCGTACGCTATCCGGGGCCTGGCGAGGCCCGACACCAAGGGAGAACTCGTGGATCTGTCCATCCAAGCGCTGGTCATGGGGCTCGTTCAGGGTCTTACCGAGTTCATCCCGGTGTCCAGTTCCGGCCACCTCGTTCTGGTCCCGTGGCTCTTTGGGTGGAAGGATCCGTTCATCAATTCAGTGGCCTTCTCGGTGGTCCTGCATATGGGCACGCTGGTCGCCCTGCTGGCGTTCTTCTGGACTGACTGGCTGACGCTCATCCCGGCGGGCCTGGCCGCGATCCGCGACCGCTCAATCAAGGGCGATCCGAACCGCAAGATGGCGCTCCTGCTTCTCGTCGCTACGATACCGGCGGTCATCGCCGGGCCGATCTTCGAGTCAAAGTTCGAGGATCTGGTGCGTGAGCCCGCGCGCATCGCCCTGATGCTGTGTGTAGGCGCAGCGATTCTCTGGCTTGCGGACCGCTGGGGTAGCAAACTTCGCGACGAGACCTCGCTCAGCTTCGGCGAGTCTCTTGCGCTGGGCCTGGCTCAAGTCATCGCCCTCGTGCCCGGAATTAGCCGCTCAGGCATCAGCATTTCGGCCGGCCTTTTCATGGGTCTGAACCGCGAGGCTGCGGCCCGGTTCAGCTTCCTGATGGCCACGCCCGTTGTCGGCGGCGCCGGCATCTGGGAGGCGCGGAAGTTCCTCACTCATGAAGCTGGGCCGAACCCGGAGATCAATGTCATCGTGATCGGCTTCTTTGCTGCGCTCATCTCCGGTTTCGTCGCCATCCGGTTCATGCTCGAGTTCCTCAAGCGACAGCCTCTGACGGCCTTCGTCTTGTACCGGGTTGTTGCTGCAGCGGCCGTGTTCGTGGTTCTGCTCTCGCCCCACGGCGCATAGGGAGGGCCGCTGCCCATATGGAGGTTATGAAGCAGCTCCGCCAGCGGGCGATTCGCGACTTGCTCGCCCAGCGCCCGATCCGGACCCAGCAAGAGCTCGCCGGCGCCTTGCGGGAGCGCGGCTTCCGAGCAACTCAGGCGACGATCAGCAGGGACGTGGCCGAACTCGGGCTCATCAAGTCGAGCCGCGAGGGCGTTCAGACCTACACCGTCCCTGCCAGAGTCACCGAGGCCGAGAGCACCGGCGAGGAACGGCTACGTGCCCTCATGCACGATTTGCCGGTCGACGTTCGCGAGGCAGGCCTGATGCTCGTGCTGAAGACGCTCCCGGGTTCGGCCCATGCGATCGCAGCGGCGCTTGACCGCACCCGTTGGACCGAGGTCGTGGGCAGCATCGCGGGAGACGACACGGTCTTCGTGGTGTTCGCGGACCGCGTCTCCCTTCAGCGGATACGGGGCCGGCTGATCCAGCTCGGCCGTTAGGACTTCGCCGCTCCCTGAGCTCGCTTGCCGAGGTTACTGGTGGGCGAGCCCTCGGTGTCGCTTCGCGATCAGGCCCCTGGCGGCTCTCCCCAGCGGCTCGGGCAGATCCCGCGGTAGTCGCACCGACCGCAGCGCCGGTATTCGGGATTTGCTGCGAAATCCCCGGACCGGATCCGCATTGCGATGGCCACGAGGCGATCCCGGAACGCGTCGAGCTGCTCGTCGGTCCGCGTCGTGGAAAGGGCGAGATCCGACTCGGCGAAATACAACGTCAAGCGCGACGGCGACGGCAGAGGCTCGCCGCTCAAGGGATCGGTGACCGCGCCAGATCGCAGGGCGAGCGCGTAGGCGGAGAGCTGCTCGTCCTCGTCCACGTCGCGCTGGGTCCTGGTTCGACCGGTCTTGTAGTCGATCACCTCGATCGAACCATCCGGATGGCGGTCGATGCGGTCGATGACGCCTTTGAACCGAATGGGCGCCCCATCGTTCCCGGAATCGAGCTCGAGCAGGAACGGCTGCTCGAAGACGAGGGCCTCGGCGGGTGAACGCAGCTCTCGGTCGAAGAACCGGCGAAGCACAGGCCCTGCGCGGCCGGCGTAGTGGGCCGCAGCTTGCGAATCGGCGAAGGCCGTCGGTTCCCATCCCCGCTCGAGCCCCGCCTCGAGCGTTTCGAAGCCCGGGTCGGGCAGGCCGGCGGCCCTCGCTTCGCGCCGGGCGATCGTGAACTTCTCGAACGCGCCGTGGATGGCGGACCCGAACTCGAAGTAGCCCTTTCGCTCGTCGGATGGGATGCGAAACAGGTTGGCCAGGGAGTAGGCCAGGGGGCATTCCTGATAGAGCCGGAACTGCGAATGGCTGAATGATCCGGGCAACGACGCCACCGATAGCAGGGCCTGCCCGGCCGGCGAGTGGCGGCTCAGGACCCGCAGCGTGAGCGGGTCGATGCCTCGGCGTCGATCCTCCTCGGCCTCGCCGGCAGCCTCGCGCGCGACCGTCAGCAACTCGCCGATCAGCGCCTCGACGGCCGAGGGGTCGCTCTCGCCGGCCAGCTCAAGCGCCCCGACCAACTCGACGGCGCGGCGCCGCAGCCGATATCGCCGTTCGTAGGCTGCGGGCACGGGCATCAGCCGCTCCAGCGGCGCCGTGGCGGCCGCGGCGACCTCACCGCCAGATAGCCCGACCCCGGTGCGGTCTGCGTCGTCCGTTTCGGCCTCGCGCCGCTCCATGACGACTCCCACGGCCGGCCCGTCGGTCGTTCCGACGGCGACCTCGGCGACAAAGCGGCTCGGCGTCGCGCGGGTCGCCGGATTCTCAATTGCGATCAGAACGAGCCGCCGGCGCGC
>Ga0182010_10001509_pt1 | contig 12223 bp, 11 predicted proteins | sample 611E1MmetaG_FD_120488 | JGI IMG/M metagenome (GOLD analysis project Ga0182010, IMG submission 120488) | Permafrost microbial communities from Stordalen Mire, Sweden - 611E1M metaG | ecosystem: Environmental > Terrestrial > Soil > Wetlands > Permafrost | place: Sweden: Stordalen | collected...
CGGTGCGCTATTGATCCTCGACGAGGTCCCCCATGCGCTGGGGCGGACCGGCCGCTTCTTCACGGTCGAGCACTTCGGCATCGTGCCGGACATCCTGGTCATCGGCAAAGGCCTCGGTGGCGGGATCATGCCGCTCGCTGCGCTGATCGCCCGAGACGGCTTGAACGTGGCAGCGGACCGCGCCCTTGGCCACTTTACCCACGAGAAGAACCCGGTGGCGTGCGCGGCCGGGCTGGCGACCATCGAGGAAATCGAGCAGCGCGGACTCGTGGCAAAGGCCGCGGAACTGGGTGCATGGGCGCTCGAGGAGCTGCGCTCGATGCAGGCGCGTCACCAGCTGATCGGAGATGTTCGCGGGCTGGGGCTGCTGATGGGCGTCGTGCTCGTGCACGACCGCGCCACTCGCGAACCCGCCGACGACGCGGCCGAGGCCGTGATGTACGAGTGCCTGTCGCGCGGCCTGAGTCTCAAGACCACGATGGGCAACGTGCTCCACCTGTCGGCGCCGCTGACCGTAACACGGGACGAACTGGGGCTGGCCATCGAGATCCTCGACGACAGCCTCACGGCCGTCGAGCGATCGGTTTCGACGGATGCCTGAGCTGCTGCGGCCCGACCGGAGTCAAGGGCAGAGGTCGCTCGCATCACTTCCGTTCCGCGCGGAGGACTGGCTCCTCGCCGGATTTGTCGCGCTGCTGACTCCCGCCCTGGCCGCAGTAGAAGGCGTCGCCGGCCCATTCGACGCCGATCGACCGCTCCAGGGATTGCTTCGGCTGATCGGCGCGTGTGGCGCCATGGCCTGCCTTGCAAGCCGCAATTCCGACCGGCCGGCCGAGGATCACCCGATCCTGACTGAGGCCACCGCCGGTCCGCTGATCGGCGGGATTGCCCTTGTCGGCGCCAGCGGATTGGCCGGCCTCGGACTGCCGCCGGAACCGGCTTTGGGCCTCGTCTTCATCGGCGCGCTGGTTCTCTCGCCGTTCGAGGGGCATCTACCTGCCATTCCCGCAGCCGTCCGCCGGAACCTCGTGGCTCCGTTCCTGCTCGCCGCCGGCGGCATCTTCTGGAGCCTCGTTGATTCCGTGGCGGGCGAGACCCGCGTCGGCGACCAGGTCGGCGGAGCGCCGGAGATTCTGGCCCTCACTCTCGTGATTCTCGTCGTCGCGTCGGCGATCTTCTACGCAATGCTGATCTACGCACCCCGCCAGATAGTGGAGCGAGAGGGAAGTCCGGTGCAGTGGATGGGCCGGTACGCGTTCTTCGTCGCCTGTGTCGCGTTTGGCGTGAGCTGGCTGGCCGTCGTCGGCTTGTAGCCTGCCGTCGGCGTCGTCGCGCAAGCAGACTGCCGACCTAGGCCGCGGTTGGGTTCCGACGAGCCGACGATCTTGCTCGTGAGGTCCTTGCGTACTGCCGGACTGCCAGGCCGGCGCGGAGCGCCCGGGCCTGCCGCTCGAGCCCGCGGATGATGTTCGCCGGGATGTCCTGCGGGACTGAAGCCTCGCTTCCAACCTGCTCCAGGCCTGCACGAGCGCACTCGGCCACTCGCCTGAACCTCCGCTCGAAGAATGAGACCACGTCCTGGTCGCGCAACTGACCTGCGGGAAGCAACTCCAGCGGCGTCGCTGCGGCAAGGCTTGCCAGCCGATCCTTGGATGGGATACCGAGAGACTCCCTCAACTGGCGCTGCCAGTGGCAGCACTCGTCAACGAGTTCGTCTAGGAATCCGTGGATCCCCTTGGATCCACGCCCAGTGAAGTTCCAGTGGGCCTGCTCGGCCTGCAGGCTGAGGTCGAGTAACTCAATGAGGAGCCGATCGACCGATCGGGTCGCCTCGGCGGTCTCCTCGAGAGGATGAGTTTCCAGCAGCAGGATCATCGGAAGGCCTCCCTGGGTAGCTTCAAAGTCTTACTGCTGCAGGGTATGGCTGGATCGCCAACGTTTCGAGATCGCGAGGTTAACAAGCGATTGGAGATTGTTACCAGCTCGACGGCCCGGCGCGGCGGCGGCTTCCATCGCGACGACCGAGTCAGGCAGACGCTACCCGAACCAGTGCTCCAACTCGTGGATGGGCCGGACTGCCTCTGCCTTCGCCGACCCCTGCGTCAGCTCCCGGTACAGGGCGGCAAACCAATCGTCACCTTCGGGGTCGATCCATTCGCTCTGGAGGGCTTCTACGTCGGGATCCGTTTCGTGGACGGCCACGGCAGCGGCAAGGCTGGAGGCAGGCTCGATAACCGCAACGTTCATCTCGCGACCTCGTCTAGGCCCGATTCGTCAAATCGGGAACGCGTGGACGTGGTCCGGATCGACGTCCACCCGGACCATCTCACCCTCGTCGATGAGTCGAGCCTGGCGGCTCGGCAGATCGCCAAAGATCGCAATTGGCTGACCGTCGGCCTCGCCGACCAGATGCAAACGTGTGGTAGCTCCCAGGAAGACCTTCAGCTCGACCCGCGCATCCATTCCTGGCCCGGTATTGCCCCGCGACACCTGAACATCTTCGGGGCGGAAGAAGGCGAGGGCATGGCCATTCGATCCCCCCGGAGCATCGATGTGGAACGAACCCGGAATGCCGACCTTGCCGTCCAGCACTGCCAGCTCCACGGCATTGCGGCTGCCGACGAACTTGGCGCTGAACTGGGTGGCCGGCATCTCGTACAGGTCGGCCGGGGCCGCAATCTGCTCCACCCGCCCGGCGTTCATCACGGCCACGCGGTCGGCTATCGCCATGGCCTCGGACTGGTCGTGAGTGACGTAGATCGCGGTAATGCCGACGAGTTGCTGGATGCGCCGGATCTCGTCGCGAAGCCGCCCCCGAACAAGCGCATCGAGAGCCGACAGCGGCTCGTCGAGCAGGAGGACCTGCGGGTTCGGCGCCAGCGCCCGACCGAGCGCGCACCGCTGGGCCTGGCCGCCGCTGATCTGCTTGGGATACCTGTCGGCCTGTGAGGTCAGGTGAACCAGCTCGAGGAGCTCGTCGACGCGCGCCGAGACCTCGGTCCGCGGTCGGTGGCGCACCTCCAGGGGGAAGGCAATGTTCTGCCGCACGGTCAGATTTGGGAAGAGCGCGTAGCTCTGGAACACCATCCCGATCGGCCGGTCACGAGTGGGCACGGCCGTCATGTCCGCGTCGCCTATCTCCACGGTCCCGCGATCGGGCCGCTCGAGCCCGGCCACGCATCGCAGCAGGGTCGTTTTGCCGCACCCGGAAGGGCCCAGCAGAGCCAGCAGCTCGCCTTCGCAGACGTCGATCGAGACGTGGTCGAGCGCCTTGACCTGGCCGTACATTTTGGTCACGCCGACCATGCTGACGCCACTCATCGCCGGCCTCCTTCATCGCTTGCGCCAGCGCCGGGCAGCAGCCGGACGGTCTGGCCTCGGTTCCAGTAGACGACCACGGCCGACAGCACGAACAGGACGGCAAAGGTCAGCAGAGTGACGACGGCGAGCCTGTTGTACGAGCCGGCCGTGTCGGAGTACGAGCGGATCATCTCGGCGCTCCAGAGGGGAACGGTGTCCAGTCCGCGACCGATGATCTGGGCCATCGCGAACTCGCCGAAGCTGGCGGCGAATGACAGCAAGCCTCCTGTCACGAGGCCCGACGAGATGTTCGGAATGACGACGAGGCGGACTATCTGCATGGGCGAAGCCCCGCATGCCTCAGCCGTCTCGCTGAGACGCTCGATCCCGGCCGCAGCCATTGCGCCATCGACGGCCCAGTACACAAATGGGAAGGCAATGGCCGCATGACCGGCGACGAGGAGCACGAACGTGCCCTGGAACTGCGGCGCCACAACGCCGGAGAACTGCATCAGCCCGAAGGCGATCACTACGTACGGAAGTGCAAACGGAACCGCCGCGGCCACCTCGATGACGTGGCGGATGCGGGCGTTCCGAACGCGCGACCAGTAGGCCGCAGGCACAACGACCGCAATGTCGATGAAGGCGGTCAGAGTGGCGAGCGCCATGGAGGTGGAGAAGGCCGACTGGATGCGCGGGTTGCTGACAGTCGCCTGCCACCAGTCGAGCGTGTAGCCGTCGGGCAGGACATTGGCTGTCCAGCGGGTCGCGAACGAGTAGATCAGAACGGCGGCCATGGGAATGCAGAAGTAGCCGAGCACCGCGCCGAAGAAGAGATACCGGGCCGCGCGGCTGATGCGTCCGCCGGCTCGGAGGCGCTCCCGGGCCGGAGCGCGGCTGCGAACGCCGTCACGAGCAGCGTCTACAGCCATCTCATGGCCCTTCTGAGGATGATCCTGTAGAGGACCAGCGAGGTCGTCGCGAAGGCCATCAGAACCACTGCCAGGATTGCCGCCCGGCCGGGACCGAGCAGCACGTCGGACTGCAAAGCGGAGCCTATCTGCAACGTGATGAGATGGACCGCAGTTGCGCCGGACTGGCCGGCGAGACCGTAGGCGATGCCGTAGATGCCGAGGGTCCAGGTGAAGATCAGGAGCCAGCCCGCGGCCAGGAATGGCGCCAGGATCGGCCCGCCGATTCGCCGCCAGAACACCAATCGAGTTGCGGCCGCGGTCTGCGCTGCCTCCCACCAGTCGTCTCTCAGGATCGCCATTGCCGGGATGGTGAGCAGGACGAAGAGGGGGACATTGGTGTATTCATAGGCCATCAGGAGGGCCGGCAGCGAACCTTCCCGCGGCGCCTCGAAGTTGATGCCGAGCCCCTGAACGATAAGGGTCAGCATCCCAACGCTGCCGATAGTGGCCATGTATGCAAAGGCGAGGCCGATGCCGCCGAAGTTCGCGGCAACGTTGAGGAGGCCAAGCCAGAAGGCCCGCGAGCCCCGCAGCATGCGGCTGATCATCCAGGACAGCGGCGCTCCGATGATGAGCGTCACGGTCGCGCATGAGGCCGCCAGGACCAGGCTGGTGAGAATCGCGTCCTGGTTCGCGTGCTGGCCAAGCACCTTGAACCACAGATCCAAAGACAGCCCCGTTTCGCCCATGCTCGTGAACGACTGCCAGATCAGGACAAGAACTGGTGCGATGAGGCAGGTCGACACGAGAAGGAGAAGCGGGATGGCTGGCAGCCATGCTGCCAGCCATCCACGCATCCGAGCAATGGGCGAAGGCGAGGCCGACCCGCCTGCGGACTCGAGTCCGCCGAGTTTCGCGTAAGGCCGGCTCAGCGTCGCCATGTCATCAACCGCCCGCGCCGACCTGGTTCTGCCAGATATCGGCGATCTTCGCGATGTCGATCTTCGACGTGTCGATCGTCTTCACCGCGGAGTATTGGGAGTCGGGGAGCCACAACGCCTTGGCGCTGTCGGGGAGAGTGAGGTCGCCCAGCACGTAGCGGATCGGGCGGGCGCCGAACTTGGCGAAGTCGGTCTGGCCCTGGTCGGTGAGGATCCAGTCCATGAACATCTTGCCGAAGTCGCCATGGGCCGAGTCGTACTTGTTCATGATGATGGCCGAGGGGGCGTAGATCGAGCCGTCGCTTGGGATCACGACCTGGGCATTGATCTTCTTCGCCTTCTCCTGGTTCGCAAGTGCGATCAGGTTGAAGTCGTACTTGATCTGGATCGGGACCGCGCCCTTCTCGAACTGGTCGGCATTGCCTTCCGCCACGCCCTGGATATTCGGCAGGAGCGTCTTGGCGTATGCGATGCCCTTGGTGTAGTCATCGAGGGTGCCGCCGGCGGCGAGGTTCATGGCAACGAAGGCCATCGTGGCGGTGCCGGAAGAGCCGGGCTTGCCGAAGCCGACGAGGCCCTTGTAGTCGGGCTTAGCCAGATCGGCCCAGGTCTGCGGGACGGCGATGCCCTTGGACGTGAGGTAGTCGACGTTGACCACGAAGCCGGGGACGCCGACGAAGGTGGCCTCCCAGCCGCCGTTCTTGCCGAACAGATAGGACGGCAACTTGGTGGCAGCCGCGGGAACGTAGCCGGACAGAACGCCCTTCTGCTCGGCCGCACTCGAGAAGAGAATGCCGATGTCGGCAAGGACTGCCTTCGGGTTGTTCTTCTCGGAATCGAAGGCTGCGATCTCCTCAGCCGAGGACATGTCCTCGCCCTGGGATCGGTCCTTGCGGTTGCAGTCAAAGCTGAACTTCGCCTGGCAGAAGTCAGTGAACTCCTGGCCGTAGTTGGCCCATGAGTTGGGCGCGCCGTAGGTCTCGAAAGTCTTGGCCTGATCGGCCGCCTTGGTGCTATCCCCTGCGGTCGCTCCCAGGACGTTCTGAGAAGCAGCCGCGGACGAGCAGCCGGCCAGGATGACGGTGAACGCAACCGCCGCGAGGCTGTGCTTGACCCTGAGTCTCATCACAGTTTCGGACTCCTCCATCTGGTTCTACCGGAGCCGGCCCCTTGCATCGAGGGCTCGGGCCGCCGATCTTCGACCGGTTCTCCAATCGGCATGCTCGACCGAATCGGTTAACGGCCGCGGGGGCGGGTCGTTAACGGGAGATGGCGCGGGGTTAACCGTTCTTGCACAGGAGACAAACGAGCCACACGCCCGGCGTCGGCAGCGGACCCGGCGGAGCAGGGCCGCTCCCGACCTGATAGCCTCTTCGTGCCGGCGGCCACAGCCGCACTTCCGCCTATCGCGAGGTCGCGTCAGCTTGTTCGGGTTGTCTCAGGGCACGTTCCTGGCGTTGCTCGCCATCTTTGCGCTGGCCGTCACCTTCGACTACATCAACGGCTTCCATGACACCGCAAACGCAATCGCGACATCGGTCGCGACGCGTGCGATCAAGCCCGAATTCGCGATCCTGCTCTCGGCCACGGCCAACTTCGTCGGCGCCCTGGTCTTCGGCGTCGCCGTTGCGACGACCGTCGGCAGCAAGATCGTCAACGACAACCTGATCCTCGGGAACGGCTCCACCGTCCTGATGGCCGCACTCATCGGCGCGATCACCTGGAACCTGATCACCTGGCGCTTGTCGATCCCCAGCTCCAGCAGCCATGCCTTGATCGGCGGCCTGATCGGCGGGGCGTGGGCGGCGGCAGGATCCGGCGCCGTCCAGTGGGATCAGTTCGCCGCCAAGATCCTCGTCCCCTTGTTCTCGTCCCCAATCCTGGGCATTGTCATCGGGTTCGGGCTCATGGTCGTGATCATGAATGTCTTCGTGCGGGCAAATCCGCGGCACATGAACGATCGCTTCCGGAAGCTGCAGATCGTGTCGGCCACCTACATGGCCCTCGCCCACGGCTCGAACGACGCTCAGAAGACGATGGGCATCATGACCCTGGCCCTCGTGACGGCCAAGGCGATCCCCGACAAGGCGGTGCCGGTGTGGGTCATCCTGATCGCGGCAACGGCGATGTCGCTCGGAACGGCCGCGGGCGGGTGGCGAATCATGAAGACGATGGGTCAGCGAGTGGTGAAGCTCGATCCGGTCCACGGCTTTGCTGCCGAGACGACCGCCGCCTCGATCATCATGGTGGCCTCGCACTTCGGCATGCCGGTTTCAACCACGCATGTCATCTCCACGGCGATCATGGGCGTGGGCACGAGCGATCGGATCAAGGCGGTCCGTTGGGGCATCGCGCGCAGTATCGTCACCGCCTGGGTGCTGACGATCCCCGCATCGGCCATCGTCGCCGCCGCGGCCTACTTGGTACTCCACCTAGTCGGCGTCTAGCGCCAGCGCACCGGCCCCACCTGACCCGGCCGCGCGCTGCGTGCCACGCCACCACGCTCAGTCGGCTTCGGGCCGCCTGAGCACGTACCCCACACCGCGCACCGTCTCCAGATACACCGGGTTCGCCGGGTCCGCTTCGATCTGGGCTCGCAGCCAGTGCACGTGGACGTCTACGGTGCGGGTCTCGCCGGCGTAGTCGTAGCCCCAGACGTGTTCGAGTAGCTGGTCCCGGGTGAAGACGTGGCCCGCGTTCTTGATGAGGAAGAGCAGCAGATCGAAGGCCTTGGGTTTGACCGGGAGAGCCTCGGAGCCGCGGAGCAGCCTGCGTCCCGCCAGATCCACCCGAACCTGGCCGAGGTCAACGGTCTCCGTGTCCGCAGCCTGGCCCTGCGCCTGTGTCTCCGATCGACGGAGTAGTGCCCGAATTCGGGCAAGCAGCTCGCGGAAGCTGAACGGCTTGGTGACGTAGTCGTCCGCACCAAGCTCCAGCCCCACGACCTTGTCTATCTCTGCGCTCTTTGCGGTGAGCATCAGGATCGGCACTCCGGACTCCGCCCTGATGATCCGGCAGACCTCGGTTCCGGATATCTCCGGCAGCATCAGGTCCAGCAGGATGAGGTCTGGATGGTGGCGCCGAAAGGCCTCCACCGCCTCTCGCCCATCGGCGGCCTGCACGACCGTGAACCCCTCTTGCTCGAGGCTCTCGGCCAGTGTCTCGCGCAACGTGCGCTCGTCGTCAACGACCAATATCGAACGGGCCATCCGGTGCTCCCTCCTACGGAGCGGTGGTCGCTTGAGCCCCGAGCTTCTCGATCGCCCGGTCCAGCCGGGCCAGCGTCCGCTCGTAGCCAAGCGCCACCATCGTGTCGAAGAGTGGCGGTGTGGCTGTCCGGCCGGTGACGGCGACGCGGATTGCCATGAATAGATCGCCGGCCTTCCAGCCGCGATCTTCGACAAGCCGCCGCAGCGGCGCCTCCAACTGGTGGGCATCCCACGCGGCCTTGCCGGTCTCGGCGATCAGCTGGCGGGCGGCGGTGAGGCCAACCACGGTCGTGGCGGCGTCCCAGCGCTTCGGAACGATCAGGGCCGGGTCCATCTCCAGGTCCCTGACGAACAGGAAGCCGATCAGCTCGCCCACGGCTGACAGCCTGGGCAGCCGCTCCTGAACGACCGGCAGCAGGACGCGGATCTCGTCGTCCGTGGGAAGCCAGTCGATCCGACCGGCGGCAAGCTCGACCTCGAAGAATGGCCGCAGGCGCGCTATGAGATCGTCGGCAGACAGCCGCCGGATCCACTGGCCGTTGATCCATTCCAATCGCTCACGATCGAAGACCGCGCCGGCCCGATTCACCTTCGACAGATCGAAGCGCTCGATCAACTCGGCCTGGGAGAGGATCTCCTCCTCTGTTCCGGTCGACCAGCCGAGCAAGGCGAGGTAGTTGACGAAGGCCTCCGGAATGAAGCCCTCCGCCTTGTATGCGTCGACGGCGGTCTGGCTCTTTCGCTTGCTCATCTTGGTCCGGTCCGGGTTGAGGATGAGCGGCAGGTGGCCGAATTGCGGGATCGGCGCGCCGAGAGCTTCGAACAGCAGGATGTGCTTGGGCGTGTTGGAGAGGTGATCCTCGCCGCGGATGACGTGGCTGATCTTCATGGCCGCGTCGTCCACCGCCACTGTGAAGTGGTAGAGCGGCGTGCCGTCCGAGCGGAGGATCACGAGGTCGCCACCGAGGGCGTTCGTGTCTATCTCCACATGGCCCCGGACGATGTCGTCGAAGGCAATCGCGCGGCTGGCAGGAATGCGGAAGCGCACGACCGGCTTGCGGCCTTCGGCCTCGAAGGCGGCGCGCTCGGCCCCGGTCAGTTTGGCGCAGCGGCCGTTGTAGCGGACGTTCTGGTGGGCCGCCTCCTGGAGCTTCCGCTCGGCCTCCAACTCCTCCGGCGAGCAGTAGCAGCGATAGGCCTTGTCCTCGGCCAGGAGCCTGTTGGCCGCTTCCGTGTAGCTCGCCATGCGCGCCATCTGGCGGTACGGGCCGTGGTCGCCACGCTCCGGCTCATCGCCGACGGCCGGCCCCTCATCCCAGCGGATCCCCAGCCAGTGCATGCCGTTGAGAATGTCGAGTTCGTAGGCCTCGGTGGAGCGTGCCTGGTCCGTGTCTTCGAGCCGGAATATGAAGGTTCCGCCGGTGTGTCGCGCGAACAGGAAGTTGAACAGCGCCGTCCTGGCGGTGCCCAGGTGCAGCGGCCCGGTTGGGCTCGGCGCGATTCGAACGCGGATGTCGGTCATGCCCGCAAGTGTACGGGACCGGCGCAGCGTGGCGGCGATGGGCCGATGGGGCCGCTGGGCCGCTGGGCCGCTGGGCCTAGTCCAGCAGCTCCCCTACCGGGGCGAGGTCGAACTCCGGAACGGCTTCGCCTATGGGTACGCCGCGCGGATCCAGCGCGACCGGGCGGTGGTATCGGCCGAGGGACCGCAAAGCGGAGGCGTCCAGGACGCCGATCTGCCGCAACGTCTCAACGGACGCGGCCGAAGACGCCCGAGCGAAGCCACCGCCGTCCTCGATCTTGATTGCCACTCCAGATGCGCCGGCCCGGCCCGGCCCGGCCGGAATCGCAAATCCGCGCAGCCCCTCCACGCCGCCCTTCGCAGCGATGCCGCCCGGGAGTGCTTTCATCACCGACGTGTCCAGGCGGCCGCGGCTTCCGGCGACCATCTCGGGATTGGTCATCATCGCGTCGCGAATGCGGCACAGAGCGTCGGCCAGGCTCGAGCGGGTGTCCTTCTTGGGAATGGCGGTCGGGTCGGCCAGAAGGGCGAAGGCCCGCGCGACCTCATGGAGCGGAAAGGCGTAGGTCGGCACACCGCAGGCATCGGTCGAAATGTCGAGCATCGAGGGCGAAGTGGAGAACGCGCGCGCCACCGTGGCGCCGTAGAGCCGCTGGACCGGATGGTCGGGCAACCAGTATTCCTCGACCGGCCAGCCGTTCAGCCTGCACAACAGCAGCATCGAGGCGTGCTGGCCGGAGCACATATGGCGAACCGACCCGGCCTTCTCGCCGTCGCGAGCGAGCCGCGCGGCCGTCAACGCATCCAGCGGCGCGCCCTCCGATCCACAACCCAGGTGTTGCTGAGAAACGCTCGCCCGACGAAACACGGCCTGGAGCGTCCTCACGTGAAGGTCCTCGCCGGAATGCGAGCCGGCCATGATTGCCAGCTCGGCGTCCGTGAGCCCGAACTCCTCGACTCCGCCGGCTTCGACGAGCGCGACGAGACCGAAGGGCTTCACGGCCGAACGAAGGTTCACGACGACCTCGGGGTCGCCGAGCACGCGCCGAACCGTCCCGTCCATCCCCACTTCGACGATGGAACCGCGATGACAACTCTCGACCAGATCGCCCCGCATCTGGCGAACCAGGATCGGCGGCGTCTTGGGTGGATCTGGAGCGCGGACCGGCTGCTTGGGGCCGCGAACGTTCTTGACACCGGCCGAGCGACCGGGGATCGGAGCGGCCGGCGCGGGAGGCGCGGCGGCCGGCGCGGGCAGTGGCGACGGGGCCGGGGTCGGGGGCATGGGCAGCGCTGGCGCCGATGGCACCGCCCGCGACTCGACCACCGGCGGCTTCGCCTTCAGCGGCACGAACACCGACGAGGTCTCCGGCGCCACCGCCGCCTTCGACGCCACGCCCTTCTCGGCCGGGGCGAGTTTGCTGCTGGCGGGCTTGGGTTCGTTGGCCGCGGGCACGGGCCGACCCTCTTCCCCGCGGGAGTCCGGTCCAGTCCGCGACGGCGACATCAGCCCTCCAGATCAAGGTTTCGACGGTCCGAGCGGTGGCGAGTCCGCCCGCCGGCAGGCCACCGGCAAGCCCACCGAGGATACTCCGGCACGCGCATGTGCGGTGCGACTGGCAGGGCGTGGCGTGCCGGCCCGTGGATCGCGGGGAAGACCCGGGCCGGGTTGATCTAGCTGCCCGAGTCGGCGGCAGTTTGCTCGACGCCCAGGTCTTCTGTGGCCGCGGCGCTTGCCGCAATCCTCTCAGCTTCCGCCGTCTCCGCCTCAGCCCGCGCAGCCTTCGCCGCCAGACGCGCGGCGCGGCGAGCGGCTCGACGTGCACCCACTCGCCCGGCCACACCGCGCCGAAGCCGCCGCACGTCGCCCACGACCGCGGGCCCAAACAGACAAACGGCGATCACGGCAGCCAGCGGGATCTGATCGGCCACGAACGGGCCGAGGACGTGCGCATCGCGCCAGGTGAACTCCGCGGCGAAGCGGACGACGGCCCACAGAGCCAGCACTGTCAGGTAGCGACGGCCGCCGGTCAGGAGGAGCCAGTCGCGCCGGGGCGCTCGGTACAGGTCGATCTCGCGCTTGGTGACCTTGATCCTGAACCTCATCACGGCCGGGACGACCACTACGAGAACCGCGACCGCCAGAATTAACGCTCCCTCTATCGCCTGCGACGGCAGGGCCGAGAAGGCGGGATTGGCACTCCCCCATGGGCCACCGCCGGTGTAGCTGGTGGCCAGAGCCGAGTCCGAGTATCGACCCTGCCCTACCCCGCCGAGGACCATCGTCAACTTGCCCAGACCGAGCCCCACCAGAAGAGGCAGAGCCACCGCGCCCAG
>Ga0182010_10001515_pt1 | contig 12201 bp, 9 predicted proteins | sample 611E1MmetaG_FD_120488 | JGI IMG/M metagenome (GOLD analysis project Ga0182010, IMG submission 120488) | Permafrost microbial communities from Stordalen Mire, Sweden - 611E1M metaG | ecosystem: Environmental > Terrestrial > Soil > Wetlands > Permafrost | place: Sweden: Stordalen | collected...
CGCCGGCGGTTCCGTGGATTTTGTTGGCGCCGCTCTTGGTCACGATGTTGATGACGGCGCCGGCGTTGCGTCCGTATTCAGGCGTGAAGTTAGAGAGCACGTTGACTTGGGCGACGGCGTCGATGGGCAGTATGGTTGCCGGGGTGCCGAATACGCCCGCCTGGTTGATGGCCGGGTCGTTGCGGTAGCCATCGTTCATGTCGGTGCCGTCGAGCAAATAGTTGTTGGAGCGGCCGCGGGCGCCGTTCATGGAGAACTCACCAAAGGACCCGGGAGAGTCGGAGATCTGGTCGGGAGAACCGGCCACTCCGGGATTGAGATAAATCAACTTGGTGTAGTCGCGGCCGTTGACGGGCATGTCCTCGACGGTCTCGGCGGTGATGACGCCGCCAAGTTCGTTCGAGGTCGTCTCGACCATAGGCAAGTCTGCAGCGGAGACCTCTACCAACTGCGTGACCTGTCCGGTTTTCAACTGCGCGTCCACGCGCCGCTCGGTAGCCACGTTCACTTCGACATCGCTGGTGACTGCGGTCTGGAAGCCCGTCTGCGTTACCGTGACGGAGTATGTGCCGATCGGCAACTCAGGCACGCGGTAGCTGCCGTCACCGCTGGTTACGGTTGTGCGCTCCAAACCTGTTGCCACGTTGCGCACTTTGACTGTCGCTCCGGCCACGTATGCTCCGGAGGGATCGGTCACGGAGCCGAGGATTGTCCCACGAAACGTCTGGCCCACGAGCAGGGCCGTCGAAAGCAGAATAAACGCCACCAATAAACGCAGTTTCATTCCGGTCCTCCTTCTCAATTCATCGCGGGCACTGGAACGGCCCCACGCTCCGCGAACAGCAAAAACACTTTCACTTATGATCGCGGGATTATAAACGACTGTCAGCGTCGGTTGCATAGAAAGAATTTATGGCAGGGATCAGCGCGCGAACCCGCGCCCCGCGCGGAGAAACAACCAGGGTCAGCAGGAGATCCGGAGTGGCGTGCGCTCACACCAACCGCCGGAAGCACAACGAGGAAATCTGCGGAATCACAGAATTTGGACCGACAGCCTCCAGAAGGCTGCGAAATCCTAGAAGCTGAAGGCTACGCCGCCACGCACCGAGCGTGCTGACTGCACCAGATAAAGAGTGTGTCCGTCCTGTCCCATCACGGGCACATAGCCCTGGGCCAGAAGATTTCTCAGGTCCATGAGAATCTCCATGTGTCCCGCCAGGAAATTGGCTGGAATCGGCTGCCGTATGCAGAGGTTCAAATAAGGATCGGCTCGGCCCGCTGAATCATTAAACAGATCGACCGGCGTCAACGCGCGTCCGCCCGCGTAACGATAGGATGCGACCCAGCGCGTCTTCGTCTTGGGCACAGTTCCGCTGAACTTCGCGGCCACAGACTGGCGCCGCTCGGCGCGAATCCACTCCCGTGCGTCCTCTAGTTGGACATCGGGGCGTGACAGGTCGAGCACGCCTCCATAGGCATAATCCAACGTCGCAGTCAGATCGGATAAGAGCTTCCGCTGCAGCACCACTCGCATCCCGTGCGTCGCGAAATCGTTCCCCTGATAACTGAAAGTGCCAGAGTCCACATCGGGCAGCACGTCACCGAATTCGGACGTCATTTCGCCGGGCGTCATTTCGCCGACCCCGGTGAGCACCGGATCGATCATGCTGTCGGCGTAGAACGCCACCTGCAGATTGTTCTTGCCGATACGCCGGGAGATCGACACTTCCTGGTGATGCGCCCGCTCGACTGCCGGAGAAAATCCGGTGATACTCATGCGCGGCGCGGTTTCGCTCAGGTCCGACGAATACGATTCGAGACCATCGCCGAAGCGATCAAGACCCATATTCGGGACTGAACTCGCATATTGATATTCCACCACGGTGTTGGGCGTGATGTGCAGGTCGACCGACCCAAAGGGCTTGAAGGTGTTGACCCGCCCCATGAACTGGATCGCCTGCAATTCGCTGCCCAGCTTCACCTCCAGCATGTCGCCCAGAACGATCCGATCGGAACTAGTCACCGACAGAGCCTGCAGCGAGCCGCCCGGCATCGTGTGCTCAGGCGAATTCAGCCTGAGGGCCGTAATCGCCACCGAAGGTTCAAAAACACCATTGAAGCGGTTCGTGTAGGTGGTTCGGAGCACGCCAGCCGGGATGCCTTGACCGTCGGCCTCATAGCCGAAGTTGCCGTTCAGCCGCAGGGTGCCGCTGGAGAGCAGCGAATGCTCCACGGCAAAGCCGGCGCTCATATCCTGGCTGCCGAACCCCTGCTCGGGCGATCCGGCCAGGAAGGTCAAGCTTCCTTTCAAGTCGCGGCCGGAGGCTGACTCCCTGCTTTGTGCGACTACGGTTGTGCCATCTGGAAGCACGCGCAGGATGGGCCGATTCGCGACCGAGCGCAGCGTCCACTTCCAGTCGTCATCGTCGACCGGTCCCCGCAATGGAACAAGCTGGATGGCCTCGAACAGCGTGGTCAGGGTGACATTCACGATGAGCTTCGCGCCGGAACGGACGCTGATTTTCTCGCGCAGCGCCGGGAGGAACGAAGGCGCGCTCACCTTGACGCTATACGTTCCGGGCAACAAGCTCGCCACGGAATAGAAGCCACGATCGTCGGTGAAGACCTTCAGCGCCTGCGCGGCCGAACCGAGTATTTCCACAGCCGCACCCATCTGCGGCGCGCCACTCCCATCGCGAACGTATCCAGATATCGCACCCGAGATCGCGCCTGAGCCATTTCCGCACCACGCCGGGACAGCCACGGTCGTGATCATGACGGCGACGATTACGAAGAACCCGAGCTTTTGGAACATCTCGCCCACCACCTCTGGGAAACCAGGCAGCAGTTTACTCCACGGCGAAGGTCGCCGTTGGATCCACCGTCTGCTTGGAAAGGTTGTCGTTCACTTTGATCTCGATCTTGTACAGCCCCGGCTGCAGGTTCGCAGCCGAGAGCGTCTTCTGCAGCGTGACCTGGTCCCCTACATTGCCCATCGTGTCGGTGGACTCGACGGTATGGATGACGGCACGGTTGTTCGCATCCGTCACATTGTATTCGAAAGTGGCCGAAGGTTTGTGCGTTTTCTCGTCCACACTGAGATTGTAAACCTGCATCCAGAAATTCAGCTTCTGATTGCGTTTGAACGCGATGGGCTTGCCGTCGGACGGCGCCACGCGTGGCCGCACTTTCATCGCCCCGATCACGAAATTGCCCGTGCCTACGTTCTTGGTCGCCACCGGTTCCATCTGGTCGGCGATGATGAGCGTTGAACTGCTCAACTTGTCCTCGCTGAAGTCCGGAATCTGGATCGCATGACTCCAACTCCCGGTGCGATCTCCGTTCACGTCCTTGACCACGATATCCAGACGGTAGCGATTTTGGCTGATGCGCAGGGGGATCGCCTTCCAGTACACCGAAGCATTTTCAGCGGTCTTGGGCAGCAGTTCCACTGGCACATCGACCTGCACCGTGTCTTCAAAAGTCTGTACGATCTTGCCCGCAAGCGTCGTCACGCGCCCGAAGATATTCACCGTGCCGCGCTCCACGCCATCCTTGTTCTGGAACGTGACGTCGCGGTTCTTGATCTGAATGGTGATCGGAACCAGAACCGTGTCGCTGGTCACCTTCACGAAGTCCGCTCGCACATCGAACGGCATCAGGTTGACGCTAATCTTGTGGCTAACCACTTCTTCCAGATCCTTGAACTTCACGGGCGGCGCCGCCTGTAGTTTGGCAAACTGTTCCAGACGATCGAACTCCTTGGCCTGCAAATCGCTATTGAATGGTGACTTTCCCAATTGCTCGAGGCCGCCGTTGGTGAACCGGTCCGACTTGCTCGACATACCCATTTGCTCGTACAACGTCAGACCCGCATTCGGGGTGTACTTCAAGGCGTCCTTTTCCGAGCGGTCCATCGTCATGTGATAGTCGCCGCACATGCAGGTATCGACGAACTCGATCATCACTTCCTGCCCGATCCCCTCGATGTAGCGATAGCGCCAGGTTTCAAACGGGAAAGTAGAGGTCTCGCCGCCGCCTTCTTCCATGGGGCGCTCGTAGCTGCCGCCCGAGGGATGGGAGTCGATCTCATCCGCCGGCCCAAACACGATGTACATCCGGCCACGATCGCTCTTCCAGCCGGGGATGCCGGCCGCGTAGTGCTCGTTGGCATATGCGATACGCCGGTAGTGCTCTTCCTTAAATTCGTTCTCTTCGGTGTCGGGCGTGGGATCGCGGCGTTGCCAGAAGGCCTCGATGAACTGATCACGCTCTTCGTCGTTCGAGAGTTGCATGAAGGCCGATCTCTCTTCGTCGGTGATAATCCAGCGCACGTCCTCGTCCAACCACTTCCTGTACGTCTTGCTCAACTCGATCTTGAGGGCCTTGGCGTTGGCCTTCCTCTGTTTTTCCGGGATCGGGCGCTTTAGTGGATCTACTTGGCTTCCCTGGGCAGCCGCCCCTTTTTCATCGGAACCATTCGCGTTCTTGTCCTGCGCTTGCGAAACGACGGTAAAACCCAATGCCATCACTCCAGCTAACACGCCAACCGACCAATGATTTCGAAAACTTGCGGAGAACATAGAAAGGCCTACCTCACGAGAAACGTCAGTTGCCTAATTCTATGTTCATTGGATACAACAACGCAAGAAGAAGTGGCCTGCCGCCAAAAGATTTCCTGCGTGGGTCGCCCTGCTCTAAACCCCTTAAGAATCCGCGCCTTGCAGCCGAGCAAGAGAAGCTCCACAGTCCCTCCGCCGAGGCGCTCGGCACGTTATAATGAACTGCGCGGCTGGTCTCCCCTTCGCAAGCTCACCGGGCGGCACAGGGAGAGGCCTCTTTCGCGGGAACTCGGGAACTTCCTCGCTGCTTTGAACGTAACTGTTCATGCGCAACCACGGTGCGTTTGTGTCGTTCTATAACCAGAGCGGAGTGCGAGGCAGAATCTAGAGCCAGCTGAGCGGCAACGAAAAACTTAGCTATGAAGACCTGGAAGAAAGTATTGATCGGGGTGGGCGCGGCCCTGCTGCTCGTCATCATCGTCGCCGTCACGGTCTACCAGAGCCAGAAAAACCTGGTGACGGTGCAGACCGGCAAGGTGCAGAAACAGACCCTGGCCTCGGTGGTTAGCGCGTCGGGTGAAATCAAGCCCAAGACCTACGTCAACATCGGAGCCAACGCCTTCGGCAAGATCATCAAGTTGCACGTCAAGGAAGGTGACCACGTAACCAAGGGGCAGCTACTGGCGCAGCTTGAGAACGTGCAGTCTTCGGCCGACGTCAATGCCGCGCGGGCGTCCGTGCAGGCATCTGAGACCGACTCTGTCGCCGCCGATGCCGCCTTGAAGACCTCGCTCGCGGATCTGAACCGGGCCAAGTCCGACGCCATCCACGCCAAGCTCGACTGGGACCGCGCCCAGGGTCTGTACAACGCGGCCCTCATCGCCAAGCAGGATTACGACGTCAAGAAAGCGGCGTGGGAGTCCGCCGATGCCGGGTTGGCCCAAGCAGAGGCTCGTGTGGCGCAAGCCAAGGCGCAGAAAGACTCGAGCGACAAGCACATCACTCAGAATCAGGCGAACCTGACTCGTGTTTCCGACGTGCTGCAAAAGACCACTTACGAAGCGCCCTTTGACGGCGTGATCACCAATCTCCCCGTGCGCGAAGGCGAGACCGTGGTCATCGGAATCCAGAACTCTCCCGGCAGCACGCTGATGACGCTGGCCGACATGTCCGTGATCACGTCCGAGGTCAAGGTGGATGAGACCGACATCGTCAACGTGCGTCTCGGCCAGCCCGCGGACGTGACCATCGACGCCATCCCGCGCAAAGTCTTCCACGGCGTCGTCAGCGAAATCGGAGACAACGCGATCGTGCGCTCGACCGGTGTCGCCACCTCGCAGGCCACCTCGACCAGCGAGGAAGCCAAGGATTTCAAGGTCGTGGTGACCCTCACCGATCCGCCCGCGGACCTGCGCCCAGGCCTCTCTTCGACCGCCAAGATTACGACCGCGACTCGCAGCAGCGTTCTGAGCATTCCGATTCAGGCGCTCACCGTCCGCACCCAGGCAGATCTCGTGCCCAAGGACAAGGATGCGGGGAAAAATTCCGTGCAGGCCGCCAGCGTTCCGGCCGAAGCATCGAAGCAAAAGGATGAAGTGCAAGGCGTGTTCGTGATCCGCAACAAGAAAGCCGAGTTCATTCCGGTGGATACCGGCGTCAGCGGCACCACCGATATTGAGATCATCAAGGGCTTGCAGGAGGGTGACGAAGTGATCACCGGCAGCTACAAGGTTTTGCGTACCCTGAAGCCTGGAACGAGTGTCAAAATAGATAACTCGACTCCGAAGAAAGAAGACGAAAGCAGTTAATGGAGGGACGGGCGTCTCGCCCGTCCAGTGAGTGTGGCAGCCGGGCGGGGACGCCCGGCGCTCCACTAACTTCTGCCAAGTTGGAACGTCCAAGATAGAACGGCCAAGGAGCGTGCGTGCGCGAGCCGGATCCGGATAAGGAGAGCAAGATGGCAACTGCCGAGGTATTACCCATCGACAAGCCCGCGAATTGGGCTGGACCCGACTCCTACATGATCTCAACCGAAGACCTGTGGAAGACCTACGATATGGGTTCGGAACAGGTGCATGCGCTGCGCGGCATCAACCTGCGCATCCAGCGCAACGAATACGTCGCCATCATGGGCCCGTCCGGTTCCGGCAAGTCCACGCTGATGAACCTGATCGGCTGTCTCGATTCGCCTTCCAAAGGCCAGTACTGGCTCAACGGACAACTGGTCAGCGAACTCGATGACGACGAACTGGCGCGCATCCGCAATAAAGAAATCGGCTTCGTTTTCCAGACTTTCAATCTGCTGGCCCGTGCCACTTCACTGCACAACGTGGAGCTGCCGCTGATCTATGCCGGGATTCCCGCCGAAGAGCGCGCCCAGCGCGCCAAGGCCGCACTCGCATCGGTCGGCATGGAATCCCGCATGAACCACAAGCCCAACGAACTCTCCGGTGGACAGCGCCAGCGCGTAGCCATCGCCCGCGCTCTGGTCAATAAGCCGGCTATCATCCTCGCCGACGAACCGACCGGCAACCTCGACTCGCAAACTGGCAACGAGATTATGGCGTTGTTCGATCGCCTGCACGCGGAAGGCAACACGATCGTCCTCGTCACCCACGAGCACGACATCGCCGAATACGCCCACCGCATCGTCCACATCAAGGATGGAGTCGTGGCGCGGGACGAAGTGAAGGAAGGACGCTAGCCCCGGTCGTCGGTGTTTTAGTCGTTCGCGGCGCGAGCCCGCGCGGAGAGCACTTACTCGCGGCTTATGATCACCTCGACTGCCTTCCCCGCGGGGGCTGAAAGACGCCCGGTCAGCTGGCCCTTTTGCGCGTGAATCTCGATCATCTGCCCCTTCCCCGCGTGCGCGGGCAGCACGAAATTACCATTCTGGTCGGTCACCGCTACTTCGGGATAATCATCGATCGAAACGGTTGCGCCAGCTATCGCCCCGAGGTCTTCGTCCACCACCACCCCACGAACCATCGCTGAGGTTTCGGCGACGAGCTGAATCGTCGCGGTCGGGTAATAATCCTGACCCAGAACGAGCGTGGACTTGCCCTTCAAGAACTCATCCTTCACGGAAGCGGACAGTGTTAGTTTGCCGTCGGCCGGCCGGGCCTGCTGGGGAATGTCGAGTTCCCACCCACCCGCGACCATCTTTAGCTCTCCGCCGTTCGAGGATTTCACCTGGGCAATGTCGACCGGTGACTGATCGGGTCGCAATAGAACAACCTGAACGTGATAAACGCCGCGTGTTTGAAGAAAGCCAGAGGCGACGAACGGAGCAACTCCAAGAACGATGATTCCCGCGGCTAGGATCGAGCCGATCACGGGCCTCTTGGCGCGAAGCGCAACAGCGAAAACGGACGCCGCAATGACCACCGCAAACACGGCAACGGCTACAGGATGTCCGATGTGGCCGGCTAGCTTTAGAAGAAAAGTTAGAGCTTGCTCCTCCATAAATCAGTTCTCCCGTTTCTGAGTAGAACTCGCGTGGCCGGGGAGTTGCAAGTTACGGGCAGGGACGAAGGTCACTCGTCAGTCACTGGCAATCGGAAGGAACTTGGTAGCGCGATCGGCGGAGGAGTCTCCGAGATCAAGGTCAAGAATCATGGGCCGGGGCGCCTGCGCCACACATCCGCTATTGTTGGTCGGATGCTGGGATGATTTTCTCCAGACCCGAAGCAGAAGATATACCGCCCGCCCCCGCCACGAAGAAATTGTGGTCGTAAAGATTACGGTACATGCGGCCTGCGATCTCGGCCGCTTTAGGCCCGAACGTGGGACGTCCGCCTTGCAGGAAAACCACCGTCACAATCCGGCCAATGTCGGTGTTGGCGTAAGAGGCGAACCATCCAAAGCGCGTGCCGGCATGCGAACATGTCCCTGTCTTGCCCAGGATCGATTCCTCGTTAAAGTTCAAACGCAAGCTGCGCGCGGTGCCGTACTCGACGGCTCCAGCCATGCCGCCGGAGAGTTTGGGAATCACCGGCTCGATATCGAGATGCCGCTTGACGCGTGGCTGGAAGTCCGCGACTGCCTCGGGGCTGGTGGGATGTTGTAGGTAGTAGAGCGTGCCGCCGTTTGAGATCGCCGTCACCAGCGCGCCCAGTTGCAGCGGAGTCATGGAGATGCCCTCGCCAAAGGAACACATTTTGCTGACGCCGCCGAGTTTCGGGGAGATTTCCACTTCCGGATAAGTGCCCAGCGCCTCGCCAGGAATGTGATAGCCGGCGAGTTCGCCGAGTCCGAACTGGTGCGCGTAGTATTGCACCTTTTCGAAGCCCAGCTTGCGCCCGACCGCTTCGAAGTAGGCGTTGTTCGAATGGGCTAGCGCCTCGGTAAGATTCATGCGGCTGCGGCCGCCGAGCGAGACCTGAGTTCCCTCGTCGATCACCCCTTCGCTCAGTGCGGCGAGGGCGACGGAAAGTTTGATGGTCGAGCAGGGCTGCGCCCCGCTTGAAAGCGCGAGCTTCTGATTGACCATGGCCAGTACGCGTCCGCTGGTCGGCTCAATCGCGACCACGGTCCCATTCATGTTGCCCAGGGCATCGATCGCGGCCTGGCGGACAACCGGATCTTCGCCGGCGGCCACGTCACCTTCGGTGATATCCGATGCGAACGAACTGGTGTGGAAACGCTCGTAATAACGAGGGCGGCGGGTGCTGGAATAATGCGTGGCAGCATACGGCGAGCGCGGGGCGCGGCTCCGCGCCAGGGTTCGCATCCGTTTCTTCGCATGTTGGTTTTCCGTGACCCCGCGAGTTTTGCCATGCGCCGTGAGAGCGCGCGGGTTGACGCTGGCTGCGATGCCACTCGCTTCCAGCAACATTGCTAACCCTAAGAAAAATACGACTCGAAGAAACCCCGCACTTAACTTCACTTTCGCCATCCCCGGTGGTACTCGGCCAATCTGCTGCTAGTCCATCTGTCGGCCTAGTTAATTTAGATGCAAGAGTCTGGCCAAATCACCGCACCGAAGGCACATCTCGTGCAACTATCCGATAGTAGGCGATTTGAGTGGTTCGGCGCAACGCAAAAGTGTCAATCCGTAGGCAGCAGAATCTCCGCGATAACTATATGAATAAATTGCATTTAATGTGAATTCGTTGAGAGGACACGCACCTTGGTAACCCGATTCGCTTGTTACCTCGCAAGGTACTCCGACTCTGCATCAGTTTGCACATCTATGATGGAGCCGGGTCAAGAACTCAGAGAGACTGCGATTTTCAGCTGCTGAAACATCGTCAGCACGACGACCCTACGCCGTGCGTTTTTCTGCTATTCTCCGGTCGCGGAGCCAACACTCCTGGCCTAACAGCGGTACGCACACGGCCGAGACTGGACCGCGACTCCCGTGTGATCGCCTTGATAATGTTTGTCTTGATGCGGCTCGCCTCAAAATCTTCTTCCAGTCTCATTAGTGGTTACCAAACGGAATGCTAACCTCCACGACGGTTCGCGACCTGCCAGCGGTATAGACCCATTGCTTCACCGCCGCCGCGGCCGATTCTCCGAGAATCGGGTTACCTCCCAGCAACACCACATTCTCCACATTCCCTTTTGCCGAAATGAATACCTGCAAGCGCACCGTTCCGCCAATGTTAAGCCGCTTCAGTGTTTCCGGATAATCCGGCTCGACCCGTGTGATCAGCTTTCTTTCGGCGCTGATACTGGGAACCCCGATGGCGAGTGTCTTCACTCCCTCCGTGCTGGCTGAGTTGCTCACATATCCAACCGTACCCCGCGTCCGGGCCACATACGCCACGACCTCGGCATCGGATTCAAGTGCCTTCGGCGTAAAGCCTCTGCCCGTGAATACTAGTGTGCTGTAGTACGCCTGCAGATCGTCTTCGCTCATGCCGAGGTACTCTCGCAGAAAGGCTTCGTGGGCCGGCCCATGCTTTTCAAGTACCGGCTCGACGTGCTTGCCGTCCCCGAGCGAGATCGTCTCCTCCAGGAAGACCCTTTTGAGTTCTCCTACGGAAATCGTGTCTGTTCTCACACTCGAATTGGCAATCACCTTGACGTCGCCCGCGACGGAATCCACCACGGCGAACCGTCAATCCGGCGGCAGTGAGGAGTATTCTTAGACGTTTCATTACTATTTTCCTTTGCGTCCCTGCGCCTAGAAATTGACTTCGGTCTTAACCACCAAAGCGTTCGTGTTGGGCTTGAAGCCCTGGGGGTTCACTTCGGGATAAAATCCGTCCGGATATGTGCAGAACCCATAACCATTCATGAAGTGACCTTCCACTTTCACGTTCCAGAATCTTTTCAGATCGACCCGCGCCGTGATGACTTTGTCGTAGACGTGTTCGGCGGGCAAACTGGTATCGGTTTGGCTTGGGGCATAAGCGGCATCGGGGCCTCCGGTCACGCTGGTTACCGAGTAACGAGAGTAGTAGGAGCCGACTGCAAGCCGTTTCATAACTCGGTACGTTCCCGAGGCATACCAGCCGCGTACATCGGTCATATTCGTGAGGATGACGGTGCCGTAAGATGAATAATATGCATCATGCAGAAAGCGTCGATACTCCGAATCGATTCGCAGCTTCCCCACGGTGTACTCGCCGTAAAATTGGTTGGTCCAGCCCGCTTTCGAACGATCGAACTCAGGAAAAAACGCAGGGCCCAAGCCGCTTGGGTTCCTGGATGTCGCGTTGCCAGTAATGTCCTCATTCATGCGGGATGCTCCGATTAACAAACCCTTCATTGGGGTTCTCCATCGGAGATCGAGGCCATATTGCAGCCCCCCATAGCGCGAGTAGTAGAGTCCGTACTGAGCAGCGAGATACACGTAGCCGCCATGGAGGCTGTCGCTGCGATGTCCGGCATAGGCCGTATAGGAGAGATCGCCGAGACGGTGCTTGAGAGAAACATTGCCGTAGATATCGCCGCCCAGGTGAGCAATCGTGGCGTCGCGAAGATCCGTGGGATATACGCTTTGCGGAAGCAGCGCAAAAGAGCGGAGAAAATCCAGGTCTTGCGTGTCCGTATACAGGCCCAGAGTGGTTTTAACTTTGCCGCCACGAACGCCGAACCAACTCTTGAAGCGGTAATCCGCGACGGCCCAATCCAGGGAGGGATGGTACTGTCCAAGTTGGCCCAGGTTGCGGTCATAGATTTGCACTCCGACCCGGAGCTTGTCGGTTATGTTGGTGGACACGTTGAGCCCGAAGTCCGTAAAGGCAGCGCTGCCTTGACTCGTGTCCATCGTCAGCCAATTGTTGGTATTCGTGTAGACAAAGCCCTCCGATGCGAATCCGTGTATTTCCACTTCGCGGTCAAGGAGTTTGAAGCCTTGCGCCTGTAACGTGGGTTGGCCCGCGCAGAAACAGGCAACGACTAGTCCGGCGATTTGCCGATGCATACGATCTCTCCCCGATGGATGTGTCAGGGATTGCATCGGCCAAATCAAGCGGAGGCTTGAGGGCGAAATCAACCGACGCATGGAGACCTCCTCAGATTCGACGACGAGTCAACAGGACGAACAAGGACGGCGGCCGGACTAGGAGTCTGTCGGGAATAGGCAAGCACACGCTGGAGGTTTCCCTGGGGGAGGCATGGAGCAGCGCCGGATTCCGCAGGGCAGAAACCAGATCGGCTGCGCGGTGCGCTTTCCTCACCCGGA